>Ga0137418_10000001_pt1 | contig 189815 bp, 160 predicted proteins | sample CZODoug3_1_2_16f_FD_122242 | JGI IMG/M metagenome (GOLD analysis project Ga0137418, IMG submission 122242) | Vadose zone soil fungal communities from Angelo Coast Range Reserve, California, USA - CZODoug3_1_2_16fungal (Hybrid Assembly) | ecosystem: Environmental > Terrestrial > Soil > Vadose...
TGAGCGCGGTCGCATGGTGTTCGAGGTGGGGTTCGCTCGCGCGATTCGCAGGATGCTCGGCGACTGACCGCCGCATTGAAAAAGCGCCAACGTTGCCGTCGGCGCTTGAAGTAACAATGTATTGTGATGTACCAATACATCGAAAGGCTCAGAAGCTCACAAGCGTTGCGGAACAAGCCTTTTGAGTCACGTACTCACTAACGATGTACGTTTAGGGTAAAAGACCATAAGCGGGCGTCGAATACTGGCAGCCTTAGCGGCTATCTCATCTCACAGAAGCAAAAACATCTCCCCCAGAACAACTTTCACTTGACGTCGGCCGTGAGCGGATCGCTGGAATACGTATAGGCATAAGCATAGTCATAAGTGCCGTTACGTCCGCCGCGCTTAGCCGGCATGGCATTCAACACGCCACCCACGACCCTGGCGTGAGCACGCTTAAGCTTCTTAAGCGAATCAGCGATATTCTTTTCCGAATGGGCGCCCGAGCGCATAACGAGCACGGTAGACCCAGCCAGGCTAGCAATAACAGCCGCATCCGGCACGGCCAGCAAGGGCGGTGTATCGACGATAACCAGGTCGAACTGTTTCTCGAAAGCCTGCAACAGAGAAGCAAACCGTGCCGAAGTCAAAATCTCCGACGGATTAGGCGGATGAGCACCCGATCCAATGAAGTGCAATCCATGCACCCCGGTTTTGGCATGGGAGTTCAACTCATATTGAAGACCGCAGGGGACCGCGACCAGGTGCAGTCCTTGATCCGCTTACTGGAGCAATCGGGAGAAGAGGAAGTTGGACCGGCCAGCGGCCCGTGGACCCGCTAGGCAGGTTCTGCGCTGCTCCGGCAGTCCATGAGTCACACCCGGGAGGGCGCCTGCTCGGCGGCCGCTCTTCTGAAATAGTCGAGTGACATACGCAGTCCCGTGGGCAAATCAATCCGTGGTTCCCAGTCGAGTAGCAGCCTGGCCTTGCTGATGTCGGGCCGGCGCTGCTTAGGATCGTCCTGAGGCAGGGCTTCGTGACGAATCTGGCTCTTCGAGCCGGTCGCCGCCAGGACCTGTTGCGCACACGCCAGAATCGTGAACTCCGACGGGTTCCCAATATTCACCGGGGTATGCTCCGGAGATCGTGAAAGGCGCAGGATGCCCTCCACCTCATCGCTCACGTAGCAAAAACTGCGAGTCTGGCGGCCTTCTCCGTAGACGGTGAGATCTTCTCCTCGCATCGCCTGCCGCATGAAATTCGGAATGACCCGCCCGTCATTCATTTGCATTCGCGGTCCGTAAGTGTTGAAAATCCGAACGATATGGGTGTCGACACTGTGGTAGCGCAGATATGCCATGGTGGCAGCTTCCGCGAAGCGCTTGGCTTCGTCGTAAACCGATCTTGGTCCGATCGGGTTTACGTGCCCCCAATAAGTTTCTTTTTGTGGATGTTCCAGCGGATCTCCATAACACTCCGACGTGGACGCGACCAGAAACTTCGCGTCGTACTTCCGCGCGACGTCGAGTGCATGGAACGTGCCCAGCGATCCCACTTTCAGGGTAGGGATTCCGTGGATGCTGTAGTCCACCGGACTTGCGGGACTCGCAAAGTGGAACACGTAGTCGACTGGGCCGCAGTCAAACGCCTCGCAAACATCGAGCTGCTGGAACTCGAAGCGGGATTCCTTCCGTAAGTGCTCCAGATTCGACAAGCGTCCCGTCAGCAGATTGTCCACGGCCACCACGGAGTAGCCGTCTGCCAGCAGCGCATCGCACAGATGAGAGCCCAGAAACCCGGCTCCTCCGGTTATCAGGGCACGTCGATTGTTCATATCTTCTTGGGTGGTTGCGCTGCGTCGCCGGTTGGCGTGGGCAAACCTTCCGGAAGGGCGGGGGCACGCCCCACGCTGTAGTAACTGAAGCCGTGTGCGGCCATGACTTCGGGGTTGTAGAGATTGCGTCCGTCGATGACGATGGGGTAGCGCAGCTTGCTGTTCAGTTGCCGTAAATCAAGCGCAGAAAACTCCTCCCACTCGGTGAGAATGATTAGCGCATCGGCTCCGGTTGCAGCTTCGTAGGCGCTGCCCGCAAACTCCACATTGGAGGTCAGCACCTCACGAGCGCGCCCCATGGCGGCAGGATCATAGGCCGCGACCGTGCAACCTTCCTGCACCAGGGACTGAATCAGGAGGATCGCCGGCGACTCTCGAATGTCGTCGGTTCCACCTTTGAAGGCCAGACCGAGAACGCCCAGGCGCTTTCCACGGAGTGTCCATAACGCGTTGCGCACTTTGCGGAGGAAGCGTTGCCGTTGCTCCTCGTTGATCCGCATGACCTCATCCAACAAGCGAAACTCGTAGCCGCACTCGCGCGCCACCGCGCGAAACGCCATCAGGTCCTTTGGAAAACACGAGCCACCGTAGCCGATGCCTGGGTTCAGGAACCGTGGGCCGATGCGGGAGTCTGTCCCAACGCCCTGGCAGACCTGGTGAACGTTGGCGCCAACCGATTCGCAAATCGAGGCGACTGCGTTGATGAACGAAATCTTCATCGCCAGGAATGCGTTCGACGCGTGCTTGATTAACTCCGCGCTTTTCGTGCTGGTCACGATCAGGGGCGGCGGAATCTGAGCCCGGTCGGGCTGCGGAATCGCATCCGGTCGCTTATAGTACGATCCGTCGCAAAGCGGGGCGTAGATCTGGCGCAGCACGCTGGCACATCGCTCTGCGTCGGCTCCCACTACGATCCGGTCGGGGAAGAGAAAGTCTGTGACGGCGGTTCCCTCGCGCAGGAACTCCGGGTTCGATGCGACATCGAACGAATCTGCGGCGGCCCCATTCCGCAGGATGATCTTGCGGACCCACTCGCTGGTATAGACCGGGACGGTACTTTTTTCGACTACGATCTTGTAGTCGTGGATCGCCCCGGAAATCTCCCGCGCAACCGATTCCACGTAGGACAAGTCGGCATCACCGCTGTCGGTCGGCGGAGTGCCCACGGCGACAAAGATCGCCGAGCTGGCCCCGACTGCCTTATGCAGATCGTCGGAAAACTGCAACCGCTGGCCGCGATGGCGGCCCAGTAACTCCGGCAAGAATTGTTCGTGGATGGGGACCTGCCCGGCTTTCAGAGCAGCCAGCTTCTGCTGGTCGTTGTCGACCAAGATGACGTCATGACCCAGATCCGCAAAACAAGCCCCAGCCACCAGTCCCACGTAGCCTGAACCTACTACCGCAATCCGCATGCAGGAACTCCCGCCGAAACGTTCGAGGTCGATGGTTCTGAACCCCGACGAGATCCAAAGACCGGACCATAGGCTCCAAGTTCGGGCCGAACTTCTAATCTAGCAGGTTTTCGAAATTGGACAGCTCGACAAAATTCTAAAAACTGACCCAGCGCTGCCCCACGGGAGGGTGCCCGCCTCCTAACATCGGTCGCCAGGAACAGTGACCATGACCACCGTGTCAGGGGTATCGGCGTTCGAGAATATCCTGAGAGAAGCAAGCCATGCCGATTCTCATGATTGCGCGCTTCGCGCTTGCGGTGTTTGGTCTGAGCCCGCGGCCTGGCCGGCAGCCAGAAACGTAGATGTCGCCCCCGCCCGGGAAATGCCTGCGCACTCAGACAACCTCCCAATCTGGGGGGCTGAAACGGCAGAGTCTCCTCGGAAGTCACTCTCAGCAGTCGGATGTATCCTCGGTCTGCCTCACGAAGCTTCGCCCCTTTTGCTCCGACCCCAGCGCCACCACCACCGCCAAAAGCAAGATGTTTGCAATCTCGAACGCCGCCAACGCCCACGCGTACCCAAGCCAGTCACGCAGCGCATACTCGATGTTATTGGTCGGAGCCGCGAACAGGATTCCCAGTTGATACGCGAAGCCCGGCATCAGTCCCCGAACTGCATCAGGGGAGAGTTCATTCAAGTGGGCTGGAATGATTCCCCAGGCCCCCTGCACGCCCACCTGCATCAGGAAGGCGCCCAGGGCGAGGGTCATCAAAGATCCTCCAAACGCCCACACGGGAATCACGGCCAGAGAGAGAAGCAACGCCATCAGGATGGTGCGCCTGCGGCCGAAGGTCTCCGACAAATACCCAAAGGCGAACGAGCCCAGCACCGCACCCACGTTGTACAAGATGGCGACATAAGAAATCGTGGCCGCGGGAAGCTTATGCACCTCCCTTAGAAAGTGCGGGTACAGATCCTGCGTTCCATGCGACAGGAACATCATCAACGTCATTAGCAGAACCAGATAGGAGAAAATCTTCCACTGCCCGCTGGCAGTACGCAGGATCGCGCCCACGGTGGGCGCGCGGTGCTGTTTCCAGGCTTCCGACTCCTTGACCCGAAACCGGATGTAGAAGGCCAACAGCGCCGGAATTCCACCCACCCAGAACATCGCTCGCCATCCCCATGCCGGCAGCACAAAACGGGCCGCGACGGCCGCCAAAAGATAGCCGATCGGATATCCGCTCTGGACGATCCCCGATAGAATGCCCCGCCAGCGCTTCGGGGAACTCTCCATGGCCAGCGAGGCTCCCACTCCCCACTCACCTCCCATCCCGATCCCATAAATCGCGCGCAGGATGAGGAACACCGTGTAGTTGGGGGCGAAGCCACACAGCAGCTCAAACACCGAAAAGAAAACAACGTTCGCCATGAGTGGTCGGCGACGCCCATAGCGGTCGGCCAGCAGGCCGAACACCAGGGCGCCCAAGGGCCGCATGGCGAGGGTCGCTGTGATGGTAAGGATGATCTTGGACGTCGCCACGTGAAACTGCGCTGCTAGGGTGTCCACCAGGAAGACAAGCACGAAAAAATCGAAGGCATCGAGGGTCCAACCCAGGAAGCTGGCGCTGACGGCGTGCCATTGATCGGAACGCGAGAGGGAAGCAGGTTCAGTGAGCGCGTTGGTCAGGGTCATTTACCGTCCGGAAGGCCGTAGGCTGGGCGACCCGGAACTTCCTGGCGCTTCCTTTACCCTTGGCCTTGCTGGACGCGTCATGAAAGCACGATCCGCCCCTCCGATGCAATGACCGCCGAGCGGCAGCGCGCCTTGGCGATAGCCCGGAATCTGCCCCATTTTGCCGTCCGGAAACGTGCCGAAAGCCTTGCTGAGAATGGATTTACGGTTGACAATACCGCCTTTTGGGGCGAAACTTTGTTGTAGAGAAACTATCGTTCGTGAGTGATTCCCCCGGTGCTCACCCCAGGTTCAAGATCATGTCGTGTCCCGACCCGTACCGGCCTTATGATGCCTTGCACGCAGCGGCTTCCCGGGAAGCTGAACTCAAGGTCCACACCCTGCCGTCTGATTCCGAGGTTCAAGGACTGACCAGCGCCCTGGTAGCCAGCGGCGGCGGAGCCTCATCGCAAGATCTTGCTCTCGATCTCGTTCTTAACCGGATTGTCGAACAGGCCTGTCTGGCCACAGGGGCCACTGGAGCCGCGATCGCGTTGACCCGTGATGGGGAAATGGTGTGCCGGGCGACTACCGGCAGGAATGCGCCTGATCTGGGTGTGCGCCTTGACAACGCCGGGTTTTCGGCAGAGTGCCTGCGCGTTGGAACGCTGCAGCGCTCCGACGACACCGAAACCGACCCCCGCGTGGATGCCACGGCGTGCCGCCTTTTGGGGGTACGGTCGATTCTCGTGATTCCCCTGTGGTACTGGGGCGAATTCATGGGGATTTTCGAGATTTTTTCGCCGCGCTCCAACGCTTTTGGAGAGCGGGACGAGCAAACTCTGCAGGCCCTTGCCTATCGTATTGTTCGCCACACCAAGCAGGCGACCGGCTCGATAGCAGGATTCTCGGCCACGGGCGCAGAGGTTCCGACGAGCGTGCCGAAGATCGTTCAGCCAGCGCTCAGGCCTGATTCGGAGCCTGAACCGAGTCGTGCTTCCGTGCTGCCCGTGCCGGTCTTCGAGTTGACTTCCGCCGACCGACCCGCCCCGGCGCCGCGCGATATGTGGACCACCGTTCTGGCGGCTGTGGCTGTGGTGATTGCGGGACTGATCGTGGGTTTGATGGTTTGGCGTGTGGGATGGGGTGGCACAGCAGCGAAACAGTCGGCTGCGTTTCCGCAAATCGCACAGGCGAGCCCCCGGCCGGTGGCTCCCTCCTCCGTCGACACGTCCGCCCCGACAGTGCGGCAAGAGACCTTGGAACTCGGCTCGGTGGCATCGCGGCCCAAAATATCTGTCCCAGCCCGGAACATCCCGGTCACGGCTGCGAAGAAAGAAGCCCTCCCTTCGGCGACGAGAGGGGGATTGGCTATATACGACGAAAAGGGCAAGCTGATTTACGGAACTCCGATCGCGGACCCGGACCAGTCAGTCGCGAAGCAGGCAAAGCCGAAGCCGCAACCGGCGACTGCGAAACAACTCGCCAAAGCCACGTCACCAAAGGCGACGGCTCCCCGCCCGAGCACAGCTCAATTCGTGCAACTGAGTCCGGACATTGCCGACGATCTGCTTGTGGACCGCATCGAACCCGATTATCCGGACGCCGCGCGACGCGCTCGCATACAGGGCTCCGTGACCATGGAGGCATTGATCGGTGCAGACGGCAAGGTCCAACGGGTAAGTCCGGTCAGCGGAAATCTTCAGCTGGCGGACGCTGCCACGGCAGCGGTGCGCCAGTGGCGCTACAAACCATATTCGGTGGACGGTCGTAAAGTCCCGGTGCGCACCCAGGTGACAGTCAATTTTGCGCTCGCGCGATAGCGCGGTCCTCAGTTCTTCCCCGCGCGCTCACGCCGAATAGGCCAGTTCTTTGGCCCTTTGCGCTGCCTTAACGACGGCCTTGATCAGCGTTACCCGCAGCTTGCCCTCTTCCAGTTCCATGATCCCGTCGATGGTGCACCCGGCTGGAGTGGTTACTGCATCCTTCAATAAAGCAGGATGGTCTCCCGTCTCGAGCACAACCGCCGCCGCACCGAGCGTCGTCTGTGCAGCCAGCAGGGTGGCGACATCGCGGGGCAGGCCTACCTTCACGCCTGCCTCAGCCAGCGATTCAAGAATGATGTAGATGTAAGCGGGCCCACTGGCCGAGAGTCCGGTCACCGCGTCCATGTGTTTCTCGTCTACCACCACCGTTCGCCCGACCACGTCGAACAGTTCCGTGGCGATTTCGAGATGTTGGGCCCCGGCATACGTGCCCTTGCACAACGCCGTCATACCGCGCCCGATGACGCAGGGAGTATTCGGCATGGCGCGAACCACCGGGATGCCCTGGCCCAGCGCGTTTTCGATATGACTGGTGGGAACCGACGCGGCTACGGAGATCACCAGCTGCTCCGGCCGAACCTGCGGACGGATCTCCTCCATTACACCTTGCACCGCTTGCGGTTTCACGCACACGAACACGATGTCGGCGTTGCGCGCGGCGCTTAGATTGTCGGTGCCGACGGGGATCCCGAGCTTCTGCGAAAGCGTATTGGCGCGTTCTTCATGCTGGACCGTGGCAGTCGTCAACGTGCGAGCAAGCAGATTCTTCTCGAGGAATGCCTTCACCAGGATTCCACCCATCTTCCCCGCGCCCAGCACCGCCACGCGCTTGCCTGACAAGTTCGATCCCATCCCGCCTCCGTGCCAAATCCTCAATGGAGGGCCGGCCTCTTGCCGGCCTCCTGAGCGCGTCGTGCCCTCAGCCCGCGACGACTGGGGTCCTCCACTTTAGCAGTTTCTCAACGGAACTGCGTCACGATGGATCGTTATTGCCAGTCGAAGGTTTTCGCCGCCAGTTCCACCACCGATCTTCCGATCGCGATCGAAGCAGTGGCGGCAGGCGACGGGACATTGTAGAGGTGCAGCATATTCTTGCAGTGGGAGAATTGAAAATCGTCCACGAGTGTCCCGGTGCGATGGATGGCTTGCGCGCGGACGCCTGAACCTCCCGGCACCAGGTCCGCCGCAACCATCTCAGGTACCAGTCTCTGGAGAGCCGCAACGAATGGAGCCTTGCGCACCGAACGGTGAAACTCGCCCGCGCCGCTGCGCCAGTACTTCGACGCCACTCGCAGGAAGCCTGGAAACAACAAAGATCCCAGGGTATCCCGCAGGCTGAAGTCACGCCATCGGTACCCTTCGCGCTTGAAGGCAAAGACCGCATTCGGACCGGCATCGACCCCACCATGAATCCGCCGCGTAAAGTGCACGCCCAGAAAAGGGAAACGCGGATCCGGCACTGGATAGATCAGCCCACGCACCAGGTGAGACCGGGCCGGGATCAGATCGTAGTATTCGCCCCGGAAGGGAACGATCCGTACCTGCGGGGCGGCACCGGCCATTTGGCCGATCCGGTCACTGAACAGGCCCGCGCAGTTCACCACGTATCGCGCCGTGAGAGGGCCGCGAGTGGTTTCGATGATGGTCTCAAACCCGCTTTGCCGGATGCCCACCACTTTTGTGGAAGTCCGAATCGCGCTGCCGTGCTGGCCGATGATCTCGGCGTACTTGGCGCACACCAGTGCGTAGTCCGTGATCCCTGTCCCCGGCACCTGTATCGCAGCGACGCCGGCAGCATGCGGTTCGATCTCGCGGAGTTGAGCGGGATTGAGCATTCGCAGTCCGCCGACTCCGTTGGCCCGGCCACGCTCCAGCAGATCGTGCAACCGGGGAAGTTCGTCTTCCGACGTGGCCACGATCACCTTGCCACAAATTTGGAAGGGGATTCTGTGTTCACGGCAGAACTCCACCATCAATGCTGCGCCCTCGACGCAAAGACGCGCCTTGATCGAACCGGGCTTGTAATAAATCCCAGCATGAATGACGCCGCTGTTGTGCCCACTCTGGTGGTCGCCCACGCGCTCTTCTTTCTCCAGAACAGCCAGCCGCAGGCGAGGGAAGCGTTGGTTAGCCTCTCGGGCGACGGAAAGGCCAATGATTCCGCCACCGATCACCACGATGTCGTACTTGTCAGTCATTCCTGGCCCGAGTGGCGCCCTCGCCATCGCTTCCGAATGGCCCGCTGCAACCAGCCACTCCCAGCATAAGGGAGAACGTGGTTTCCCCGCAGGCACGATGCAAGAAAATCCCCGCGCCGTGTGAAACCCGCGTGGGGAACTTCAGTTCTCTTTGTACCGCTACCGCACGGTCAGCGTGGCGGGCTGTCGGGGCCGCCGTCCCAATCGTTACTGTCACCGTGATGGTAAACGTTCCGCAAGGGGTGGGCGGCTTGATTGTCACTATCGCCGAGCCAGACTTCGTTACGTCCGCTTGAGAAATCGCAGAAAGGGTTACGGTCGCTGGAGTGGGCACAGTCGCCGGCGCAGTGTAGAGTCCGTGGTGGTCGACGGTACCAGCCGCCGGGCGATGTCCAATCGCTCCCGGTCAGGCCGCTGTCTTCGGAATCGTAGAGCCACGGCGGGTGCTGCCAACATGCAGGACGCAGGCGTTGCGGTGCATTCTGGCTCCGCGAACTCGGTGGCTTACAACCATGCGACGGGCGGCGGAAGGATTCTCGTCGGATGGAGCGACCGTCACTGCAAACACGGTTGAAACCAAAATGGGAATCGGTCCCCAAGAATGGGTGGCTCCGGATGGAGAAGGTTGCCAAGAGCAGTTCAAGCAAAAAGGGTCGCAGGGAAGGATTTTCGCCGACTCCGTTAGGTGCGTTCGGAAGGTAGGCGGGCGCGAGTTAGAATCATTGCTTTGCTGGTGCGGACGAATTCTGGGGTCATGTGAGGGTGCAACGTTGAACCACAGCGGAGCGATGGCAAAAACCAGAGTCACCGCGGCCGCAACTAGCCCCGACCAGACCGGGGCTGCACTGTTCGTACGGATCCAAAAGCGTTATCCTTCAGAACACGAATTTGCTCTGGACGTGGACTTCTCTGCTCCTATCGGTTTCACAATCCTGTTTGGTTCTTCCGGCTCGGGCAAGACAACTTTGCTCGATGGCATTGCCGGACTGACCACTCCCGATGCCGGGGCGATCGCGGTTGGGTCGAAAGAGTTCTTTGATGCGGACGCCCACGTGAGCATACCGGTGCCCCGGAGGAATGTGGGGTATGTTTTTCAGGACCTCGCCCTGTTTCCTCATTTGACGGTTGAAGAGAACGTGGCCTACGGCCTGGATCGTTGTCAACACACCGATCGCAAGCGGAAGATCAACTCAGTCCTCGACGCTTTCCGCATCACCGGTCTGCGCAAGAGGCATCCTGGCGAGATTTCCGGGGGAGAGCGGCAGCGGGTCGCCTTGGCTCGCTCGCTGGTTACGGATCCTTGCATTCTTCTGCTCGATGAACCATTGGCTGCGCTCGATGGCGCCACCAAGTCGCACATCCTGGATGATTTGCGCAGCTGGAATCAGGCGCACCGAATCCCGATTCTCTATGTGACCCACAGCCGCGAAGAGGTTTTTGCTTTAGGTGAGAGAGTGCTGGTTCTCGACCGGGGGCGCATCCTGGCGCAGGGCAGTCCTCACGAAGTCATGGGTGCGCCCCGGCAGGAAGCGGTCGCGCAGCTCGTTGGATTTGAGAACATTTTCAACGCAACCGTCGAAGCGGTCCATGAAGACCGGGGAACCATGACCTGTAGGCTGGGTTCAGGCGCGGTGCAGATGGAGACGCCCTTGATTCGCGTCGAGGTCGGTTCGGCGTTGCGCGTGGGCATTCGTGCCGGAGACATCCTTCTCGCTACCACGCGTCCTGAGGGACTGAGTGCGCGAAATGTGCTCGCCGGAAGAATCACTTCGCTCCTCCGCAGGGACGTAATCATCGCCGCACGAGTGGACATTGGCGTCGAAATGGAAGTGCATCTCACGCTGGCCGCGCGGGATGCGCTGCAACTGGCGCCCGGCCGTGAGGTGTGGCTAGTGGTGAAAACGCACTCCTGCCATCTCATGGCGGGCTGATCGTCGGGACGCGCAAACTTGCGTCTTCCACCCTCTCCAACTCGATGACGGCTACCCGCTGTCCTTGACGCTGCTCGCTGAAAACGACTCGCCCGCCCAGCAGTTGGGCCGCGACCACCGGCGACAGATCGTGATGGAATCCGAAAAAGCCAATTTTGATCCTCTCCCACACCGGCCAATCCTCCAGCAGCGCATGGGCGGGCTCGTACTTGGTGGAAAAGATCAACACCATATCAAATCGCGACCGCTCCTCCGCCGCCGCCATCACTTCCTCGATGGTGAAGTCCTCAATGCGGACAACGCGCATGGGGCGCGTCACGTATCCAAGGTACGGCCGGCTGAGTTCATCCGATGCGGGCCATGCGGTGAGGACTCGCGCCATCGGATAGCGGGCTTCCAGGAAGCGCTCGGCGTCTTCGTGCATCCCGACGTAGTCCCGGTATGCGAGGTTGTCTTCCGGGGAGAATCCATAGGGAGGATTCAGAAACAGCGCGGCTACGAAAGCCAGGCACACGGCCAGGATCAGCCAACGCCAGGCTGGTATCCTGCGCCGGAGTGTCGACACCGCCAAAATCACCAGCAGAGGGACGGCAGTCAGCATGTAGCGCGCAAGCACGGCGCCCCCGACAACCGCCATCGCGGCGACGTAGGTCAGCATGACTACTCCGAATACCAGCTGAATGGGCAGACTGATTCTTGGACGTTCGCACTCTCCGTCACGGAGGGCGGGCCGGGTCATAGCCCAGCCCATCAGGAGCGTCAGCATCCAAAGATGCAGGTATCCGAACACCTGCCAGACGCGCATGCCAAGCGCCAGCAGGATTCGCAGCGGGTCCATGGTTGCCTGCACGTTGTACCGGAAAAATTCCGGGTTTCCGAACACATATCCAGTGTGCCAGTAGTGGTAGGCATACCAGAGACTAAGAGCGGCGACCGGAGAGAGAAGGGAAACACTCCGACCAAGGTCGGGCAGGCAGATCAATTGCCTAACAAGGCGGGTCATCTGAGGACAGACCAGTGCCCAAGCCAGCAAGGCCACCGGAGTCAGAATAGCCGTCTCTTTCGCGAGCGCGGCCAGGGAGAACCACAGGGCGGCCGCCCGCATACGCCCTCCCAGATAGGAATCCAAGCCCCAAAACGTTAAGCCGGCTGCGGCGAGGTCGACGTGCGCCATGGTGCTCTGCGCAAAAAACACCGGGTACAAGCCGGTACACAGGACCGACGCAATCGCAACCTCACTGTTGGCGACCCGCCGCGCGAGTCGAAATACGCCCAGCAAAACGAAGGCCGCTACCAGCAACATGGCGCTGCGCGTGACGGCAGGCGCGTAACCGGCCAATTTCCACCATGCGGCGAGATATGCCATTACCAGCGGAGGATGAGCGTTGGAGGGAGTCGAGTGAGGAATCACGCTCCCAGTCAACAGCAGGTCCCGCGCGGCCGGGATGTAATATCCCGCCTCATCCCAGAAGTAGGGAAGGCGCAACAGCGACGCGTGCAGCAGAAAGGTGGTCGCAAAAATCAGGCAGAAGATCCCACCAGAGGATGCTAGGAACCCCGAGTTTGTGCTTGAAGAGGCTGGGGGGGGCATCAGATGGACCTTCCAGGGGCCCGCACAGGGCGCCGGCTGGCGAGAGCGCGGCTCAGTTCAAACGGATAACGGCCAATTGGCGGGTTCGCTCGGCTCCAGCAGATTGACCGTCGGGACAATCGCGCAGCGCCTCTAGTGCACGGGCCCACCCGGCATCATGCGCGGGTCCAGTTTGATCTCGCCGAACGCGCTTTCATACCCTCCGACATTTTGCTGCAGGATCCCGAGGAGTGCCTTGGCCTGCTGGGGGCTCAGGTAGATTCCCTGAAAGTTCTGGATTTCCACCTGGGTTTCGGTCTGTTGCAGCAGGGTTCCGAAGACCAGGAAAAAATCCCAAACATTCACACGGATCTGCACGCTGTTGGCGTAGTTCTCGCGATAGTCAGGGGTGCTCGTCAATTTCACATTGGGCTGAATTGGGTTGGCCATAGGGATGCCAGTGTAGCGGGTTTGGCGGCGCGGAAGGAAGCGGGCAGACTCGGGGCGGGCGCGTTGAGGAGCGCCGTTACTGGCCGATTCTGGCGACCTTCGACGAGTAATCGTCAGGATGGGGCCGTTCGGCCACCTCAGACGTGTACCAGCGGACGCGCGCGGTTGTACTCCGGTGCTCTTGCTGGTTGCAGCGAATCGATGTGGAATGCTTTTGCGGCATAAGAGATCCGGCCCAACGGCCCGTTTCCTCGACGAAAGCAAGGCAACGGGCTTGGTCAGGATCAACTCGAAAGTGAGGCTCCCCATGATTCTCGAACGACTGACAGCTTGGACACTGGTGATTGTGTACTACACCGTAACCTGCGGTGCGATTCTGCTCGGGCTCAAAGGCGCGCTGTAAGCGGCCTGCAGAGTAGACAACAAGTCATCTGCTCGTAAGGCCTGCCCCGCGCTCCGCGCTCTGCGATCTGTGCCGTCGTTGTGCGCTGGTGTTTTCCCCCGAACCTCCAGCATCTCGCGCCGAGGGCGGACTCGAACCCCCACGAGTCCGCCTTCCGATCAAAAGTTCAAACCTTTGCGTGGCCCCGATTCGCTCAAATTACTAATCTGGACGGCAAGCGTGTCGCGAGGGACCTTCCTTTCGCAATTACCCTGATCGGCTGTGCAACCTCCACATTGCGAGCGTTCCAGGAGTCCAGGAGCCTCCGCTTCGTGCCGGTGGGGGGTATTCGCTCGCGCCCACCTGCGCTCACAGTTTCAAAGGCGTGCCTACGCCCTTGGCGAGGAGCGCCTTCGTTGCCCGCTTGCTTTCCGTGTGACGTGGTTGGAGCGAGTTGCACTCTTGGTGCGAAAAGAGCGACTCGAGCCCCCATGGGTTTCCCCGCTAGATCCTAAGTTAAGTATGTGTTTGAAATTTCACATCTCGCGAGGGATATCAAGGAGTGATCGATCCGGCTGCTTGACGGGTTGAACGTACCCAAGAAAATAGAGCCGAGCGATACAATAAAGGAAATCTAAGAGCGGGGCTGGCGGAATTGGCAGACGCGCTGGCCTTAGGAGCCAGTGGCCGCAAGGCCGTGCAGGTTCAAGTCCTGTGCCCCGCACCAGCCCCACGCGCGGCTTTCGTCAGGCTTTGAAAACCCAGGCAAACGTGGTGGTCATAGGTAGGGTTTGTGGAGACTGCGATATAAGGAAATGCGGGAAGGGAAGAAAGGGGAGAGAGTCCCACGTTATTTGGGGATGGAGGGGCCGGCTGCGAACACTCTTCGGCACATGCCCACCACTCTGCTAGGAATGCCTGAGCGGACGATTGGATTGGATTCACAGCAGACACGTGGAGGCCTAAGACGCGTCCTCGGGACTGGCATGCTCGAGACTGACATCCTAACAACAGTCGTCTGAAGTAGTCTGACCATCCCCTGTGGGAACCACCCCGCCCAGTCGGCGCGAGCTCCCCTACCCCTCGAACCACTCCGCCGATGACGCTGTGATGTGCTTGATCTCGCCCTGGACCGCGGCCACGCATCCAGCGTGCATCGGGTCTTGATGGTGGTGACAGTCGTCGAGGACGAATTGAATAACCTGAGCGCTATTGAGCACGCGCACCGCTTGCGCGCGATGCGCGGCTCGGTCGTCGTCGGCATCGATCTCTGCCCGACCGAGCCGCTCACGTAGGAACAGCAACACCGCTGCGAAGGCAGCCGCTAGGCCACTTACAAATTGATGCAAAGGGAGACGACTGAAGAACTTTATCGAAGCGTAATCTGCGAGGATGTACACCACGCCGACGACTGTTCCATAGAACATGGCAGGCAACACGCCGCGCAGCTTTTGTATCATCCGGACATCGTTGCATGGCGAACGGGTGAGCGTCTGTGCTGTTGTGGACACGGGATGCTTCCCCCCGGGTGGGTTTCTCTTGACGGTCAAGGGAAACTGCCTTGCACGTCCTCTGGGTCGGCTCGCGGGCGGGCGAAGGGTGGCGGGAGAAGCTCGCCCAGCATTGGCTAAGAGGGGAAGTTGCCCTCAGAAGCGGGGAAGTTCCCTACCGAAGCCATGGTCACTCGATAGCTCTTGGGCGCAAGGATCACGGGCGCAATCGGTGGCCACCGACGCCAGTAGCAGGGCCGCTCCAACGGAGTAGAGTCTTTGTTTTCAGTAGCTGCTTGACCAATGCGAAACCAATGGAATTTGCGCTCGAACCGAGTGGCGGACCCGGGTCCATTATCGCCCAAGACCACGGCGGGCGGTGAGGGTCACTCGAAAGCCCAGACCGAGCGTGGCTCCTGATCGGAACAACTCCTCGAAACCTGCGATTAGGCTGACAGCGACCATGGCAACCGCCATGAGTAGCCACCGTGTTTTGTAGAGCTTTAACTGGGTGTTGTTCATGCACGGATGGGCGCCCCCTGACTAGCTGGAAAGTGAACTCAATAGCGGACCGAGTGATTGCCAGATCAGGGGACAGCTCCGTGCTATGGGGTAGGTCATCGCGTTCGGCTCTAAACATGTACCGTGTAGGTTTCCTCTACACGTCAAGCCTTTGATGGTTGTTCGTGGGGCGGCACATGCCTTGATTGAAGTTGGCCCGGCTGACTCACAGGATCCTCTCGAGACAGCGATCTAGACACAGAGTAGGTCCAGAGCCTCACCGGGATTGCTGCCACCGGTACCGAACGGAGTGCTAGCCCGGATCGGCTCTCGTCCTGAGGACCTTTGGGGGCCTGTCAATAAGGTCGTGGGTTGTGAAACCCGCGGGGGGTGAATGGGCAGACAACCCTCCGCCGTTCCGTTAGCATTCGGGCACGGAAGTCTGTTCACTCCGTCTCGACCTGATGATGACCCGAATCTTTGACGTGATTGTGCTTGGTGGTGGAGCGGCGGGCCTGATGTGCGCGATCGAGGCAGGGAAGCGAGGCCGGCGGGTCGCCCTGCTGGAACGCGCCGAGCGAATTGGCAAAAAGATCCTGATTTCGGGCGGCGGCCGCTGTAATTTCACCAATCTGCATTGCGGACCGGAGAATTTTCTGTCGGCCAATCCGCATTTCTGCCGGTCTGCTCTGGCGCGGTACGCGCCCTCCGATTTCGTCGCGCTGGTGGAGAAGCGGCGCATTCCTTACCACGAGAAGGCGAAGGGACAGCTCTTCTGCGATGGGTCGGCACGAGAAATCGTTGCGATGCTCGAGCAAGAATGCCGGGGCGCAGGCGTCCAGATTTTCGTGACCGCAGTGGTGTGCGACGTACATAGAGCGGATGGGTTCGCCGTCCGCACTCAGGAGATGGAGTTCCAGGCGCCAGCCCTGGTGGTCGCAACCGGCGGCCTGTCCATTCCGAAGATTGGGGCGACACCTTTCGGGTATGAGCTGGCGCGGCAGTTCGGGCTGAAGATCCAGGAATGCCGCCCTGCGCTGGTGCCGTTAACGCTGAACCCTCAGGATCGCCAGCCCTATTGCGATTTATCCGGGGTCTCGGCTGAAGTTGTGGCGGCGTGTGAATCCCAGAAGTTTCGCGAGAAGATGCTGATCACGCATCGGGGTTTGAGTGGGCCGGCGATTCTGCAGATTTCGTCCTATTGGCAGAGCTCCATGCCGATCACGATTGATCTCGCTCCTGGGCAAGAAGTGACCGCGCCTCTGCGCAGCTCGCCCGCCGGGCGAGACCTGACGCAGGCAAGAGCTGCATTTCGCCGAGTACTCGCCAGTCGGCTGGCCGACCGGTGGCTCGATCTGCACGCACCGAAGGACTGGACGAATCACTCGCTCGCTGAGCTGGAGAGTCACTTGCACCATTGGCGAATCACTCCCAGTGGGACTGAGGGCTACGAGAAAGCCGAGGTCACGGCGGGAGGGGTAGATACCGACGAGCTGTCAGCGAAGACCATGGAGAGCCGCAAGGTGCCCGGGCTGTTCTTCATTGGGGAGGTAGTGGACGTCACCGGTCACCTTGGTGGTTTCAACTTCCAGTGGGCGTGGGCGTCAGGGTTTTGCGCAGGGCAAGCCCTGTAGGCGAGCAGCGGGGGAAGAGGCGACCGGCTTCGGCCGTGGTTCTACTCGGGCAAGAGTCCACATAAGCAAGAGTCCACATAAAATGAAGCGATTCGAGTGCTGACGATGTCTAACCAGACGGTGAATTCTCCGCAAAAGCCGCCCAAGAAGCCTCCGCTCGACGCTCAGAGGCTTCGAGCCGTGGCGCCGGCGGTGTGGGATTTGATGCGGCCCCGCAGAGGCCTTCTGGCTCTTGGGTTCGTGCTGATGGTCATCAATCGCGTGTCGGGCCTGGTCCTTCCCTACTCGACCAAATTCCTGATCGACGGCGTCATCGCCAAACATCATGTCGAGCTGCTGCGGCCGCTTGTTCTCACTGTTCTGGCCGCAACCATCATTCAGGGAATTACCTCGTTTTCACTGACCCAGTTGCTGTCGAAAGCCGCCCAGCGCTTGATCGCAGAACTGCGCCAGAAGGTGCAGGCGCACATTTCCCGGCTTCCCGTTTCGTTCTACGACTCGAACAAAACCGGCACGCTGGTTTCGCGCATCATGACGGACGTGGAGGGCGTGCGGAATTTGCTAGGCACCGGACTGGTTGACCTGGCGGGCGGCCTGCTGACCTCCTGTATAGCACTGGTCGTGCTGTTTCGCATCAGCGCTTTGATGACGGTGCTCGCCTTTGCTTTCCTGTTGTGTTTCGCGCTGGCGCTGAACAAGGCATTCGGGACGATTCGTCCGATCTTTCGTGAACGTGGAAAGATCAACGCCGAGGTCACCGGCCGGCTCGCCGAGTCGCTGGGCGGGGTGCGTGTGATTAAGGGATATCACGCGGAAGAGAGGGAAGAGGCCGTTTTTGCAGGCGGGGTGCGGCGCTTGCTCGACAACGTGATGCGCACACTCACCGCGACCTCCGTTATGAGCCTTTCTGCCAGCCTGCTGATGGGTGTAGTCGGAGCAGTGATCATGTACGTGGGAGCACACCAGATCCTGGCTGGGACTCTCACCATAGGCGAGTTCTTCACCTACACGCTGTTTCTCGGATTTCTGGTCGCGCCGATCGTCCAGATTGTGGCGGTCGGAACGCAAATCACGGAGGCCCTGGCCGGGCTCGAGCGTACCCAGGAGATCCTTCGCGAAAGGCCCGAAGACCAGGATCCCAGGAGGACCGTGGTTCTGAGCGACATCGTGGGTCGCGTCGAGTTTGACGGTGTGACCTTTAGCTACGATAGCAGTCGCGAGGTATTGCACGACGTTTCGTTCGTGGCGGAACCGGGGACGGTCACCGCGCTGGTCGGCTCGTCGGGATCGGGCAAGTCGACGACGATCGGGTTGATCACAGCTTTTCACGTGCCAACGGAAGGGAAGATCTTCATCGATGGCGTGGATCTTAGCACCGTGCGGCTCGATTCGTATCGGACGCGTCTGGGCGTAGTGCTGCAGGAGTCGTTTCTTTTCGATGGGACGATTCGCGAGAATGTAGCTTTCTCGCGGCCCAATGCCCGGGAAGAAGAAATCATGCGGGCCTGCCGGATTGCCCGCGTGGATGAGTTCGCCGAGAGGTTCGCTGACCAATACGACACGGTAGTTGGCGAGCGGGGGGTGAAGCTCTCCGGCGGACAACGCCAGCGAATTTCGATCGCGCGTGCGATTCTCGCCGAGCCACGGATCCTGATTCTCGACGAAGCAACTTCCAGCCTGGATTCGGAATCGGAGCAGATGATCCAGCACGGGCTCTCTTACTTGATGCAGGGGCGTACGACGTTCGTGATTGCGCACCGGCTTTCGACCATCCGGCGCGCGGACCAGATCCTAGTGGTCGAACAGGGACGGATCGTTGAGCGTGGCACCCATGAGCAGCTCTACGAACTGCAGGGTCGGTACTACGACTTGTACACCAAGCAGCTGGGTGTGGAGAGTAACCTGTTCCTGGCTCCGGGCGAAGGAGATACCATCGCGGTGGAGGATGGCAATGGCTTGCCGGGCGCGAAAGAACCGGCTGATCCGGATGCCCTGCGTGTGATTCGAGGAGAGGTTCGCTAAGACTGCATGACTGCTGTTCCCGACACAAAACTTCAGAACACAGCCCCCGCCATCTGCACGGAGAATGTCTGTCGGCACTATGCCATGGGCGAGAGCCTGATTCGCGCTGTGGACGGTATCTCGATACGAGTGCCGTCGGGAGAATTTGTCGCGCTGTTGGGCACTTCCGGTTCCGGCAAGTCTTCGCTGCTAAATCTGATTGCTGGGCTCGACCGGCCCACAGCGGGCGCGGTGGTCGTGAAAGGGAAGAATCTCGCGGAATTGTCGAGGGAAGATCTCGCCAAGCATCGGCTGCACACGGTGGGAATGGTTTTTCAGTCCTTCAATCTGATCCCTAGCATGACCGTCATCGAGAATGTCGAGCTCCCTTTGCGTTTCGCGGAAGTCGACCGGAGCCAGCGGGATTCGCTGGCGCGCGGGGCCTTGGATCGAGTTGGCCTTGGCCGCCGACTGCATCACCGGCCCAGCGAACTCTCCGGCGGGGAACAACAGCGGACGTCACTCGCGCGGGCGCTGATCAATCGACCGAAGCTGCTTTTGGCCGATGAACCCACCGGCAACCTCGACAGCCGGACCGGCGCCGAAATCATGAACCTGATCCGCGAATTCAACGAATCCATGGGAATGACCGTGGTGATGGTGACGCATGAGCGGGCCCTCGCCGGGCAATACGCGCAGCGCCTGATCTTTCTTGCGGATGGCAAGTTGGTGGACGATCAGCCTAACGCTGCGAGCGTTGCGGGAACAACGTCAGAAGCAGGCCGCGCGTGAAGGCGTACGACTTGGCCGAACTTGCCGTGCGCAACTTGCGGGAATCGGTTCTGCGCAATTCGCTGACCACGGTCGGGATATCGGTGGGCGTGGCGTCACTGGTGGCTATGCTGTCGCTCGGGATTGGTCTTCAGCAATTAGCGACGCGGCGGCTGGTCAAGTCAGGTCTATTCGATACCGTGGTCGTCACGTCGCGCCGTGACCTGCGCAACTTCAACCGCGACGAAGATCAAGGCGGCCTCGCGCCGGCGGAGAGCCCGGCTCTCGATGAGCCTTCGCGCCAGAAGATTGAGCGGTTGCCCAATGTGACCGAAGCCTATCCAGACCTACGCTTCATTACGTCCTTTACGTACGACGACAAACCCCACCTGACAATGGTAGCCGGTGTCCCTGCCTCGTATCGCACCAACGACGCGTTCGAGGGTATTCAGGGGAGTTTCTTCTCTTCGGAAACCTCACCGGAGGTAATCCTACAGAAAACATTCGCAGCCGAATTGCTGGGCAAAACGTCGAAACCGGGCTCCGACGAAGTGCCGGTCGGGGAAATAGCCAAACCGCTTCTGGGCAAAGAAATGACAATGCGCTACGCTGAACGCATGCCCGCCTCGGGAGCCTCCGATCCCAACTCGCAAGGCCGGCAACCGCACGAGAGCAACGATTCTCCGGAAGCGGCGACTTATTCGATCGTCTCGCGCGAACTCAAGCTCAAGATCGTTGGCGTCACTGACCTCGATCCGGACAGCATGCGTGGACCGGTGCGCGCTCGGGTCCTGCTGCCTCTGAAACTGGTCGAAAGTCTGCACGTGGTACAGCCCACAGCGTTGCGCGACACGACCCAAGCGGCCAGCAAAGTGCCGACCTATTCGACCATCAGCGTTCGCGTGAAAGACCCCGGCAAGATTCAGGTGGTGGAAGATGCCATCAAGAAGATGGGCTTCAACACCTTTTCCATGCTCGATGCCACGCGCAGCTTGCGGCGTTTCTTTGCCGTGCTGGACCTTTTCCTCGGAATCTTCGGCAGCCTCGCGCTAGCAGTAGCTTCGATCGGGATTGTGAATACGCTGGTCATGGCGATTCTGGAACGACGCCGTGAGATCGGCATCATGAAAGCCATAGGAGCCTCGGACGGTGACGTGAAGAAGCTCTTCTTCGCGGAGGCCGGAGTGATGGGCGCTTTCGGTGGGGCGCTGGGAGTTGCCCTGGGCTGGACGATCGGCCGGCTGATCAATATCGGCACGAATGTCTACCTCAAACGCCAGGACCTTGCTCCCGAGCAGATCTGGTTTGTGCCCTGGTGGCTGGTGGGAAGCGCAATCGCCTTTGCGATCGTCGTGAGCCTCGTTTCCGGGCTGTATCCAGCGGCTCGGGCCGCACGGCTTGATCCGGTGCAGGCGTTGCGTTATGAGTGAACTTCGACGCTCGGACGCGAGATCTCAACGGTTTTCGACTGCGTGGAGGCCGAGGATCCGTCGGATGGACGACTCCTTAGAGAATCAGCTTTCTAGCGCCGACCTCCTACACCGAGTAGGACACGTCGTCGTCGGCAGCCACTTCAGCCAAACTGCTTCCCGCGGCAGCAACCGGGGACTTGCTTCCTCGACGCATGGCCACTAGGCCCGTCCGCACCATCTCCAGAACACCGTAGGGTCTGAGCACTTCCAGCAGCCCATCGATCTTGTCCTCCGCGCCGGTAATTTCGATCGTCAACGAATCAGGGGCCACGTCGACAACCCGCGCGCGGAATACGCTGGCCAACTCCAGCACGTGAGAACGTGCTTCGTGAGTGGCGGCCACCTTGATCATCGCCAGATCACGGATGATTGCCGGCTGGTAGGTGATATTTTCGACAAGCAGGACGTTGACCAGCTTATAGAGATTGGCCTCGATGCGGCGCGCCTGGTCGCGGTCGGCGTCGACCGTGATGGTCATACGCGAGACTTCCGGTTTTTCCGTGCGTCCGACCGTTAACGAGTCGATGTTGAAGGCGCGACGTCGGAACAGGGAAGCCACTCGCGTGAGCACTCCGGGTTTGTTCTCTACATACACCACAAAAGTATTCATCATGTTGGGGCTCATTCGTCGGTGGCAGTCTCCACGATGGGACTCGGGCGGCGAATCATCTCGTGCAGGGATGCTCCGGCGGCGACCATGGGATAGACGGTATCTTCCTGTTCCACCTTGAAATCGATCAGCACAGGGCCGTCGTGTTGGCGCGCCGACTGTACAGCGGGCACAACCTCGGAGCGTTGCGAAACGGCCATGCTCCGTATGCCGTATGCTTCCGCGAGTTTCACGAAGTTGGGATTCAGCAGAGGCGTCGCCTGGTAATTGCGCTCGTAGAAGAATTCCTGCCACTGCCGCACCATACCCAGGTAGCCGTTGTTGATGATGGCAATGTTTACTTTCAGATTCTCCTGCACAACGGTCGCCAGTTCCGCCATGGTCATCTGGAAACCCCCGTCACCCACCACTACCCACACTTCTGATCCCGGCCGCGCGACCTTGACGCCGATCGCTGCGGGTAAGGCAAAGCCCATGGTACCCAGACCTCCGGAGGTGATCAGGGAGCGCGGGCGCTCGTGTTTGTAGTATTGCGCTTCCCACATCTGGTGCTGGCCCACGTCGGTGACTACGATCGAGTCCGCGTCGCGCGTTTCTCGCCACAAGTCATTGATGACGTGCGCCGCATAGAGATGACCGTTGTCCGGGAGGTTCTGGATGTCGCGAACGGCGGCGTCGCCTTTCAGGCGGTCGATGTAGTCTAACCACTCGCTGCGGTCGATAGACCCTACGTGCGGCAGCAATTCGTGCAGAACTTCCCGCACATCACCGACCAAGGCAACATCAACCTTCACGTTCTTGTTGATCTCTGCAGGATCAATTTCCACGTGGATCTTCTTCGCCGTGGGCGCGTATGTTTTCAAGTTGCCGGTCACCCGGTCATCGAAGCGCATGCCGAACGCGAGCAAAAGATCGGCTTCCTGGATGGTGTGGTTGACCCAGGCCTCCCCATGCATGCCCATCATGCCAAGGTTCATAGGATGAGATGCCGGGAATGCGCCTAGGCCGAGAAGCGTCAGGGCTACGGGTATGCCGGTGCGTTCGGCAAAGTCTCGAACCTCTTTCATAGCGCCTGAAATGATGATGCCATGGCCGGCGAGGATCACAGGCCGCTTGGCATTGCGAATCAGTTCGAGGGCCTGCTCGTACTCCTTCGCATCCGGAGAAAGGTCGGGTCGGTAGCCGGGCAACTGGGGCCGGGCTGCTTCCCAGTCGAACTCGCACGAACTCTGTTGCGCATCCTTGGTGATGTCGACCAGCACCGGACCGGGCCGACCGGAACGCGCTACGTAGAATGCTTCGCGAATGGTGCGTGCCAATTCGCTGGCGTGCGTGACCAGGTAGTTGTGCTTGGTGATGGGCAGCGTGACACCGGTGATGTCGGTCTCCTGGAAGGCGTCGGAGCCGATCAGCTTGCTGCCCACCTGGCCTGTGATGCACACGATGGGAGAGGAATCGAGCATGGCGGTGGCGATGCCGGTGACCATGTTGGTGGCTCCGGGGCCGGAGGTGGCGATCGCCACTCCCACCTCTCCGCTCGCGCGGGCGTAGCCATCGGCCATATGGGTCGCGCCCTGCTCGTGACGCACGAGAACATGGTGAATCTTGCTGTGCTTCAAGGCGTCGTAGGCGGGCAGAATCGCGCCGCCGGGATAGCCGAACACGTGAGTCACGTTTTCCCGCTCCAAACATTCCCAAAGGATCTCCGCACCGGTCTTCGTCATTGGGGTCATATCCTCTTCTTGTTCCTTCTGGCTCGCCACGCGTGGTAAGGCTTTGTAAGCTTGGGCGGGGTACGAAGCTCGTCCGTTAACGCGAACGGGCCATCATCGCCTGTTGGATGATGGCCCGTTCAGAAGCTTGGCTGAGCGTCACATCATCCGCTGCCGTCGGTTCCTACCGATACCGGTGCCACCAAGACTGCACTAAATTCAACGGGAAGGCGGCTCAGGTCCTGTCCAAATCGGTTCGAGTTGGTTGTTCGGGTCCGCATTTTCGCCAGAACTATGGCAATTTTGTAACCGTTCCGCGCGACTGAGTCAAGGACAATCTCGTACAACGCTGTCCCTGCAAGGGTTGCGGCTTCGGCAGGTCATTCCTCGATGCGCAGCAGCAGGACGGGTTCGACCATGAAGTCAAAGGAGTTAATGGTGTCGAGCGCCCGGCGAATTACGGGCTCCGAGACCGGTTCCACCGTGATTACGAAAGAGACTCGTTCTTTCGGCAGGTGGGGCTCCTGCTCGAGCGAGTCGATGTTGACCGCATGTTGGGCGATGACCTCTGCCACGCGAGCTACGATCCCGCGCTGATCTTTCACGGTAAGGCGCAGGTACCAGGCGACAGGCCGAGGATTCACGCAGAGTTCGAGTTCACGCGAATTGAGGAAACCGGATATGTTCTTGGCGCCCAACTGTCCCGCGGCGAGATCGCGCGAGATTTCGATCAGGTCCGATACCACGGCCGACCCAGTCGCGTCGCCACCTGCGCCGCGTCCATAGAACATTTGTGTTCCAATTTTGTCCCCGACGAGAAACACCGCGTTGTTTACACCTTCAACCTTAGCCAGCATCGAGCGGCGGCTCACCAGCCAGGGGCGGACTGAAACTTCCAATCCATTCTCCCCCTGTTCGGCCGAGCCGACCAGTCGGATCGTGCTTTCGAGGCGATGGGCGGAATGAATGTCAATCGCGCGCACCTGCCGGATGCCATACGTCGGTATTCGGGAAACGTTCAAGCGCCCTTCAAATGCCATGCGCGCCAGGATGCAAAGCTTGTCGCGAGCATCCTGTCCATCAATGTCAAAGGATGGGTCGGCCTCGGCGAAGCCGGCCTGCTGCGCCTCCGCCAGCGCTTCGTCAAACTCGATGCTCCGGGTCTCCATCTGGGTCAAGATGTAATTGGCTGTGCCATTCAGAATTCCATGCACAGAGCGCAAACGGTCACCCGCGGTGGACTCGTGAATCACGCGCAGAATGGGAATACCTCCAGCCACACTTGCCTCAAAACCAATCGGCAGGTTGTGAGTGGCGGCCAGTGCGAAGAGTTCGTCGCCGTGCTCGGCCAGAAGGTTCTTATTGGCGGTCACCACTGGCTTCCCCTGGACCAGAGCGGCGCGCAAAAGCTGGAGCGACTCGCCCGTGCCGCCCATGGTCTCGACCACGACGTCGACGTTGGTATCCTGCAGCAGTTGCTTCCAGTCGGAGACGGCCGACGCACCTTTCGGAGTGTCCTGGGGTTGGACGCCCGAACGACGGCACACGGCGGTAACCTCCAGACGGACCCCACTGCGCTGCTCAATCAGATCCGCGTGCTTGGAGATTATGTCTGCCGTGGCGCGCCCGACGGTGCCAAAGCCAACGATGCCTACTCGTACTCGCTTCATAGATTCGGTGAAGACTTGTGTGTGTCAGTGAGTTTCGGCGCCCGGGCGCGCCGCTTCGCTCGCGCTGCCCGGACTCAAGAATTCCTGGTGAACCGCCCGCACCACATCGTCGGCCCGCGAGGCGGTCACGGCAAAGCAAATATTCAGCTCGCTCGCTCCCTGGGCCACTGCAATCACGCTGACGTGATTGCGGGCCACCGCGGAGAACAATCGCCCGAGAATGCCGCACGTGCCTTTCATGTCGGATCCGAGGACCGCGATTACGGCGATGTCCCGGTGGACGGCGATGGGATTCAGCAGTCCGTGCTTGAGTTCCGTGCGAAACAGCCTTTGGATGGCGTGAACCACACGTTCGGCGTCAGGCTCGCGCAGCACCAGGCCCAAGGAATCCTCGGAAGATGACTGGGTGGAGAACAGGACATCGACGTGCTCGTGTCCCAGCCGAAGGAAGAGGCGCCCGAAGACCTCAGCAAAATGCACGTCGCGTCGCGTGGTCAAGGTGACCAGGGAAGCCTGGGTCACGGCGGTTACGGCCTTGACCGGGCGACCGCTTGGGGGCAAGGATGAAACGATCTTGGTGCCGGGTACTTCGGGTTTGAACGAGTTCTTGATCCAAACCGGGATGCCGCGTTCCATCGCCGGCCAAATCGCCTTTCGGTGAATCACCTTGGCGCCGTAGTAGGAAAGCTCGATGGCTTCCGCGAATGTGATCTCCGGAAGGGTGACCGCCTCCGGACAGACGCGTGGATCCGCGGTTAGGACGCCATCTACGTCCGTCCAGATCCAAACCTCGCGCGCGTCCATGGCCGCGCCCAGGATCGTCCCAGAATAGTCGGAACCGCCGCGGCCGAGAGTCGAGACTTGGCCGGTCTGGGTGGCGCCGCTGTAGCCCATGACGACCGGGATCAGGCCTTTCCGCAGGAGGGGTTGGATAACCTCGCGGCACTGGCGACGGGTGGTTTCCATGTCGGGGGTGGCGTCGCCAAACTTCTCGTCGGTGGCCAGGAGTCGGGCAGAGTCCACGAAAGCACCCTTTGCGCCCAACTCGCTCAGGCAAGCGACAAAGAGGTGAGCCGACATCTGTTCGCCCAGGGGCAGCACCATGTCCATGACCTGCGGTGTTGCCGAGCCAAGCAGCAGAAGGGCGGAGCAGAATTCATGCAGCCTCTGCAGAGTCCCTTGGACCTCTGCCGCGACGGATTTCTGGTTTTCCCCGTGACACAGTTCGGAGAGAACCTGCTCATGGCGGATCCGTAGCAGCTGCAGGCCCTCCTCCATGTCCTTTCCTTTTCCGAGGCGAGCGGAATTCAGAACGCCCAGTATTAGATCGGTCACTTTCGAGAGCGCCGACACAACCACGACGACGTCCTCAGCGCGCTCGGCGTGCTGTTGGACGATGGTGGCCGCCTGGCGAATCCGTTCGGCACTGCCGACAGATGTGCCACCGAACTTCATGACAACCAGACTCATGGGAACCCGGGCTGAGGCAAGAGAGCTCGCAACCTAGTAGTACAGCATGCGGACGCGAAAAGCGGCAAGCGTAATTCCCTCTCCGTTCGCTGTGTTGGTGGCGGGTCTGTGCGGCGGGAGTGAACGTGCGCCGCTCGCGAAGGGGCAGGCGGGTTCTTGGGGATCTTAATCAAGACCTCAGCGAAAGTGGCTGTGGCCTCGATAAGAATGTGGGGCCGGCCTGCCGTCGTGGCAGGCCGGCCCCGCGTTTCATGTGCGCGCTTCGGCTTATTGCTTGCCGATGAACGTGCCGTTCACGTTGATGTTGTCCAGCACGACCGCGCTGGCGCCGGTTTCCGGTCCGTCGTCCAGAACCAGGTGGATGCTCTTCACCTTTGTTCCGGGCGTGATGGCCGGGGCAGTTTGAGCCGGGCTGCTGGGATCGAAGCGGAGACGCTTCCATCCGGTTGCGGGTGAGGGCTGAGCCGTGCCGGTGCTGCACCCGATCTTGTGGACCACGTCATCGCTGGTGACGACCACAAACCGCGGGCTCTTCGCCGTGCACTGGCCACCGTTCCGGATGTCATACCCGAGTTCGGTGAGTGTGATGCCGTCGGCGTTGCTGATCACGACGCCAGCTTGCGTCTGATCGGACGCGGCGCTGGTCTTCGAGAGCAGCAAGCCCTGGGCGCGACTGTCAGCCGGGATCGTCGAGGCGGCTCCGGTTCCATCGATCCAACTCGCTGCGACCGAGTTCGTGCCGGCTGGGTCATACGCGTAGGGTAAGGCGCGGAGAGTGGCATCACCACTTCCGCTTCTTGCACCATCATCATCGCCCTCCCCACCATCGCCCGAGGCGACTGTGAGCATGACGGGAACCGTGATACCCGTGGAACCCGGAGCGGCAAGCTTGATCATGGCGGTGTAGGTGCCCGAGGCCAAGCCTGCCGGATCCACTGAAATCGTCAGCGTCCCGGGGGTGGTACCACCCGACGGAGTCACTGAGACCCAGGTGCCACCGAGAGCGGCAGCCGTGAAGCCCAGAGGCGCTCCCCTGCTTAGTACGCGGACGTTCTTCGGCGCCGGCTCGGAATGTCCGGACTCGTAGTCGAACGATACTGCTCGCGGCGGCCAGACTCTCAGCCGTCCCGAACCTGCGTCGGTGACCACCAGCTTGACCGGTACGGTCTGTGGACTGTTCGAAGCACCGTCCGAGGTGATGGTGATGGTGCCGTTATAAGTTCCAGCGGCCAGGCCGGTGGGGCTCGCGCTGACTTTAACGGTGGCGGGTGTCGAACCGGTGGCCGGCCCGATGGTCAGCCAGCTGCCGCCCGTCGCTGAAGCGGTGAACGTCAACCGAGTGCCACTGCTTGCGACCGACAGGTTTTGTGCGCCGGGCGCAGTAGTGCCAGAGAGATATGTAAAAGACAGACTCCCTGGAGTGAGGTTGAGAGACATGCCGCTCGGTGGCGTTCCGGTCACGCCCAGAGTCACCGTGATCTTCTGGAGCGAGTTGGAAGCACCCGAAGAAGCGACTGTGACGGTCCCGGTGTAGGTTCCCGCCGCGAGCCCCTTCGGATTGACGGACACGCTCAAACTCCCGGGTGTATTGCCACTGGCGGGAGTGGCCGCCAACCAGGCGGCAGAACTCGCAGCTGTGTAGCTCAACGCGCCACCGCTGCTGGTGAGGTTCACGTGTTGGGCTGCGGGCGTAGCGCCGCCACTCAGGTAGCTGAACGACAGGTTCAAGGGGCTGGCGGTCAAGCCGGGAAGGGAGGCAGTCGTGACGGTCAGTGTCACCGGAACAGCCTTCGGGCTATTGGACGCACCCGAGGAAGTAACCGTGACGTTGCCCATGTATGTGCCCGCTGCCAGTACGGTCGGGTTGACGGAGACAGTCAAGGTGCCTGCAGTGCTGCCGCTGGCGGGTGTGGCTGACAACCAGGTAGCAGAAGTCGCGGTCGTATAAGTCAACGCGCTCGCGCTGCTGGTGAGATTTACGGTCTGGGATGGTGGCGTGGCGGCCCCCGTCTGATAGGTGAAAGACAGGCTCGCTGGACTGGTGTTCAGCGTGGACAGTTGGGCCGAGGTGATCGTGAGAGTGATTGCTACCGTCTTTGGACTGATGGACGCACTCGAGGGGGTCATCGTGACGCTTCCCGTGTAGGCGCCAGCGGTCAGACCCGTCGGATTGACGGACACACTCACATTGCCCGGCGTGGTGCCGCTGCTGGGCGTGGCTGCGAGCCAGGTTGCCGAGGTGGCCGTCGTGTAGCTCAGCGCGGAACCGCTGCTGCTGACGGCAAAGGTTTGGGCAGCAGGGGTGGCGCCGCCACTCTGGTAGTTGAACGACAAACTCGCGGGGCTGACGCTCAGCGTCGGCGCGGGTGTCGCCGCGGTTACCGTGATCGCTTGCTGGATCGTGCCCGTGCCGCCACCGTAGCTGTCAACCGCGGCCCCGAACAGCGTGGCGGTTGTGGTGGCTGTGACCGTAGGGGCGTTCCAGCTAAAGGTCCAACTATGCGCCGTGCTTGGAGAATTGTGCACAATCTCGCCGCTGAGTACCTTTGTGCCAGTTCCGGCCGTAAACGTACCCGCCGAGGCGGCGACATCCAGTCCGCCGTTGCCGGAACCGCCCACCATGAATGTGTAGGTGTTGGTAGAACCGGAGGCGACGGACGTCGGACCGGTTAAAGTCACGGTCGGGGCCGTACCGTTGCTATGACAAGGGGTGCAGGTCGAACCAGTCTTCCCTGAGAACCCCGAAATACCGTTGGCGGTGGCGCTGGCCGGAACCGGGGAATAGAGGGCGGCGAATGTAACCAGGATGATAAACACCCAATAAGAGAAAGCCGGAATGAATGGTTTTTTCTTGGGAAGGGCCTGAATCGACGATGCTGGCGCGAGCGGTGTGGTGTTGAACCGAGACAAACGTTTCCTGTGTTCCACGGTTGCTTCCTTTCTTTCGGCATCGTAGGAGCTGTACGAAGCCGGGGGACGAATGATGCGGTTGTCCAAATGCTCCAACCCATCCGGGCCGAAACACACGTAGGGCTCAGTCAATGACAGCGTTAGTTCAGGGCGTGGCGGCAGTTCGTACGCTGTGGCGAAGTTCTAACAGGTTCACGATCGATACTTGCAACCCTACCTGCGGCAGTGGGCAGCGACAAGGGCTCCGTAGTTCAGCGAATACACATGTCCCGATGGCGGACGAAGGTAACGGCCTTCTGAGTATAGACCGACATCGATATAGAGCGATTTCGCGGGTGGTGCGCCCTGTTCGCGGTGGTGCGCTACTGTTTGTCCCGCGGCTGGTTGGATGAATTGCTCTTACGTTGACTTGCCTTCAATCGGTTGGATTGCGAGGGAACTTCAAGTAAGGCAATCGCACGCTGTTGATCAGTACTTGGTCCGCGCGGATCGGTGTGGGTGCTGCGAAGTTCTGACCGCCAGCGTTCGTGACGTAATCGTCCTGATCGACGCCGTCGCCGCTCACGCCCAATCCGCCTACCAACACGCCATTCTTGTAGAGGGGCAGGCTCCCGGGAAAGAATACAACGCCATTTTGGTTGGGATTGGCAGCTTGAGAGCCTTGTGTGCAGGGATGGGTCCAGTCAGTCGAAAACAAACTGAAAAACGGCCCAGAGTTTGAGCCGTCGATGCCGGGAGGGAACAAGGGCTGTGCCGCGAAACCGATCGTGCGGTTCGTAACGGCGGTGCCACTGGGAACTCCCGGCAAGTCTGCGGCGCCTGCGGGACTGCTGAAGTAGATTACGTTTCTAGCCTTAGCAACCGCCACGTCAATGCTGAAGACAGTCGCGTCGGGCATCCGGTGCAGGCCTAGGATCGTGCCATCCAGATCGGCGATCGCAATCGTCATGCGCGTGCGTGACCCGGCGGGCAGGCGGATCACGGCGCGAGTGGTGTGCGCTGTGGCGACGGCCTGACTGATGACTGCCGAAACGTCGGCCTGCGTCAGTCCGGAAGTTCCAGCCGCAGGCCCGACCAGATCTCCTTCTGGAGGCAGGCTGCCGGCAACCGGTCCCAGCACGTAACTCCCGGCGGTGGTCCCCGACCCGACTCCTGCAGGTGCAGTTGTTTGGTTCACGAACGGCAATGCGATTCCACCGATAATGACCACACCCGGAGGCGGCAACTGTGCGGCCGTGGGCAGAAAGCCCGACCCGGATGCGCCCGAGAAAGCCGCAAACTCTGCAGCATCGAGCGAGGTGCTCACCACGCCGATGCCACCCACGGCGTGTCCGCTCTTGAAAAGGGGTATTCCGCCGGGATTCACGGCGGCTGGATCGCTGTCCGTCAAGTCCAATTTTCCAGTGATGACCCCCAGGCCCAAGTTTATTCCGTCGATCGCGCGCGCGGGGTTGACGGCCTGGCCGGGGTTGAAGGCAGCATTGAGGGGACAACCCCGGTTCGTGTTCTCAATCCCATATAAGTCAGCGTTGGGTGCGAATGCCACTCCGGGTGGGAAGTGAATCCCGCTGATGAATCGTACTGTGCGACTCGAAAGAGGGGCCTGGTCATTGCTGAAGAGCGCGGCAGTGCGCGCGAGAGCGACGGCAAGTTCATCACTATCGACGGGGGCGCCAAAGTTGCCGATGGAGGCGGCAGGCGCACCCGGGCTCCGAAAAACTGCCAGGATGTTTCCCGCTCGGTCAGAGACCGCCACAACCAGGGGTGTATTGATCGACTGCACTGCGTTCTCGACAACTTGCTGAACGTCAGCCGCGGAAAGAGGTGCAGCCGTGGTTGGTGGCGCTGCCACGGCTGACGGGCTACCTCCGCTGCAGGACATGAGCTGGGTGAGGAGCCCAACCAGCAGCGCGGTGCCGACCACGAGCATCGAACGTCGGATGGGACCGTGCTTCATCGGGCCTCGTCGTAAGGGAGCCGCGCTAAGAGAATCGAACTGGCCTGTGCAATCTACCGCAGTGAGAAATGTAATACGGTCCTAACGAAAGAACGACAGTACCGGGACTTCCGTGTAACCACACTGGTCACTCCCAAGGCTTGGTAACGTTGACATTCCCTGTCGCTCTGGCAGAATTCGCTTAAGTCCTCGAATTTTGCTGGGAAACAAGGGAGAAGCTTACTTGAACTCATTCAATCGGCTGATTGCGGGCGTATTGTGCCTTCTGCTTTCGCCATGGCCGGCGCTGTGTCAGTCGCCCGCTGGTGACCATGCAGGACAGATCAATGCGCTCATTCCGGCGGCCACACGCAACGCCAAACCCACCAAAGTAAAGGATGATCTCGCATGGAACGATTTGCTGAAGACAGAGCGGTCGGGCCGGGTGCGGGCGGGTCTCGCCGATGGATCGATTCTGAGTGTTGGCTCCAACAGCGAGCTGAGGGTCGTGCAGCACGATGCAGCTTCGCAGCAGACTTCGCTGGAGATGAATTTCGGCAAGGTTCGAAGCAAGGTCGTCAAGATCACGCAGCCGAATGGGAAATTCGAGATGAAGACGCCCAATGCCGTCATTGGCGTGGTCGGCACTGATTTCTATGTGGGCTACGACGCCAACCGGACAACTGTCATTTGCTATTCCGGCCAGGTTTCCGTGACGCCCTTGGGCAACACAAAGATTGTCCGGAACTCCGGACAGAGCAGCGCCGACAACTCGATTGCTGTCAGCGCAGGACAGATGGTGATTATCAGCACCGAGATTCCTCCGGCAGGGTTCCAGTCGAGTGCGACGCCGCCCGATCGACTGCAAACCAGCATGGTCGACACCGAGGTGCCGGACGGTCCTCCGCCGGCGCTTCACCCGCACCTCGTGCGCAACCTGATTCTTGGGATCGGAGCCGCCGCCACGGGATGGGCAGTGGGCATCACGCAGCTGAATCAGCATGGCGCTGCACCGCCGCCGACCTGCCGGGTCAATCCGCAGACCGGGAAATGCGGATAATCGTCTGCTCAGGAGATTCCCTCGGATCTCCGCTGGGGCGTAGACTTTTGCGCCTGACCGTTCCGAGTCCTCACTCCGCTTCATGATTCAGCATCCACAGCTCTGGTCGCAGAGGTTGAGGCGGGTATCGACGCGACAGATCGATATCGCCCTTGCCGTGCTGGTGACCGCGGCCGGCCTTTTGCTGTTTGCATTTGCCGGCATCGGCGGCAGTCGGCGTGCCGGTTTCCTTTTCCTCCAGAACGTAGAGCAGCGCTTGCTCGACATGCGATTCGGACTCCGCGGCCAGCGGCCACACGACGACCGAATCGTCATTGTAGGGATTGATGAGAGGACTCTCCAGAGGATCGGATCATTCCCCCTGCCTCGTAAAACCTATGGGTTACTGGTTCAGAGGCTGAGTGCGAGCGGAGCCCGGGTGGTGGCTTTCGACGCAACCTTCCCGACTCCGGAGAGCAATTCCGCGACTCAGGCCTTGGAGCGACTCCAGGGTGAATTGGGCGCGTCCGCGACACCTGCCGTTATGCAGAGGATCCGGCAGATCGAAGCGGCCAGCGACCAGGATGGACTGCTGGCGGCCTCCCTGAAGCAATCCGGCAACGTGGTGCTGGGTCATCTCTTCCTCGATTCCGAGCGCGCCCGGAACGCAGACCCGAAGCTGGAAGAGGAATATTTCAATATTGTCTGGGCCAAGGCCTTTCCGCAGGTGCTCAAGGTGAAGTCCAAAGATGGCGGCGACTTCGACATGGGGAAGGCCTGGATTGAGAACGGCGGCACGGTGGCCGCGGGAGCCGAGGCCAACATCACGAAACTCGCAGAAGCGGCTGCCTCTTACGGCTTCATCGACATCAACCCTGATCCGGACGGCACTTTGCGCCACGCATTGCTGATCATGCGCTACCGGGACCAGGATTTCTTCCCTTCGCTGGCTCTCGAAATCTTGCGCGAATACGAGCAAATACCGGACCAGCAAATTGCGGCCTACATCTCTGAAAATGGGTTGGAGCGAATTCAGTTCGGCCGGCATCAGCTTCGTCTTTCCAGAGACGGCACGGCCATCATCAACTACCGAGGCCCCTACAAGACGTATTCGCATTACTCCATGTGGGATGTGATGAATGGCGCCGTCCCCCCGGAGGTCTTCAAGGACAAGATCGTTCTGGTGGGGGCTACCGCCAAAGCGATTGGAGATCTGCGCAATACGCCGTTCCAGAGCGGCGCCGCCTACATGGGTGTCGAGGTGCATGCCAACATCATCGACAACTTGCTCCACAGCGGAGAGGGGGGACGAGGTTTCCTCACCCGTGGAGCTCGAGAAGAGATGGTCGACATCGGGTTCATCCTGCTTTTTGGAATTGGACTGGCTCTGTGGTTCGGTCGCGTCCAGCCCCTCTACTCGACTCTATCCGTGGTGTTGGTCTTGGCGGCGTTCGGATGGTTTGTGTATTTCAGCTTCGCGCGCTGGGGGCATTGGCTCAGTTTCACAATTCCAGCGGGTACGCTGGTCGCGAACTACGCGGCCATTACCAGTTTTCGCATGATTTTCGAAGAAGGCGAGAAGCGGAAGATCCGGAAGACGTTCTCGCAATATTTGTCGCCCGGGGTCATTGCCCTGATCGAGAAAGACCCGCAGAAATACATCCGGCCAGGTGGCGAGACGAAGGACCTGACCGTAATGTTCAGCGATATCCGCGATTTCACGACCCTGTCAGAAGGTCTGACGGCGGACGAACTCGTGCATCTGCTGAACGAATACCTGGGGGAGATGACGGACGCACTTTTCCGGAATCTGGGCACTCTCGACAAGTACATCGGCGACGCCATCATGGCGTTCTGGGGATCGCCTTACCCGCAAGACGATCACGCCCTCCGCGCATGCACTTGTGCGCTGGAAATGGTTCGCTGCCTCGATAGGCTGAACGCCAAGTGGGAGGCGGAAGGGCGTAAACCGATTTCAATTGGTATCGGTCTGAATACCGGGCCGGTGAACGTGGGTAACATGGGTTCTTCCAAGCGACTGGCTTGGACGGTCATGGGCGACAACGTGAATCTCGCTTCCCGCCTGGAGGGCATGACCAAGCAATACCACACGCGAATTGTCATCAGCGAGGCTACCCATCGGCAGGTGGCTCCGCAGTTTGTTTGCCGCGACCTCGACAAGATCCGCGTGAAGGGAAAGCTGCAGCCGGTTGGGATCTACGAGGTGCTGGACGCCGCGGAAAACAGCTCAAAGTATGAGCCCCTGCTGGAAGGGTTCAGCCAAGCGATGAAAGCGTACCGCGGTCAGAAATGGCAGGAGGCCGCCGGCCGGTTTGGAGCTCTTCTGACCTCATACCCCGATGACGGACCGAGCAAAATTTTTCTGCAGCGTGCGCTGGCCTTCCTGGAAAAGGCACCCGATCCCGGCTGGGACGGGGTCTACGTGATGAAGACCAAGTAGTCCGTTTCACTTCTCGAAGTTTCTCCAGTGGCGCCCGTCATGTTCCAAGAGGGCGTCTGCCTCTTTGGGTCCCCAGGTGCCAGCGGCGTGGTTGGGGAAACTGCGCGGAGGCAGGGCCTTCCAGACATCGAGCATGGGGCTTACGATGCTCCACCCCGCCTCGACCATGTCCGCACGTTGAAACAGGGTCGCATCCCCTACCATGCAGTCGTGCAGCAGCCGCTCGTAGCCTGTGCTGGGCTGCTTGCCGAAGTAGTCGGCATATTCAAAGTCCATATCGACCGTTCCCAGCCGCATCACCGGGCCGGGAGTCTTAGCCGCGAAGCGCAATGAAATGCCCTCTTCGGGCTGGATGTGGAGCACCAGTTGGTTTGGCATCAGATTCTCGACCGTCGTATCGCGGAAGAGAACGAAGGGCGCCTGGCGGAATTGAATGACGATGTGCGTGTTGCGCGCCAGCAGCCGCTTGCCCGTGCGGATGTAGAAGGGAACTCCGGCCCAGCGCCAGTTGTCGATCTGCAACTTCATCGCAACATAGGTTTCAGTGCGCGAGTCCGGAGGTACGCCCACTTCAGAGCGGTAGCCCGGGACATGTTGTCCGACGAACTCTCCGTCCCCGTACTGGCCACGGACAGTGCGGCTCAGCACCTCTTCGGAACTAAGAGGTTGAATCGCATGCAGGATCTTGGCCTGTTCATCGCGCACGGCGTCGGCCTGAAAGGAAATCGGCGGCTCCATGGCGGTCAGACTGACGAGTTGCATGATGTGGTTGGGAACCATGTCGCGGAGGGCTCCGGCATGGTCGTAGTACCCTCCGCGCTGCTCGACCCCAACCGTCTCAGCCACGGAAATCTGGATGTGGTCAATGTAGCGGCGGTTCCAGATCGGCTCAAAGATGCCGTTGGCAAAGCGGAACGCCATGATGTTCTGAACCGTCTCTTTGCCCAGGTAGTGATCAATGCGATAGATCTGTTGCTCAGCGACGACCTTGAGCAGTTGTTGGTTGAGGGCGCGGGCCGAATCAAGGTCCCGGCCGAAGGGTTTCTCGACGATCACCCGCCGCCAGTAATGGTTCTCTTCGGTCATCAGACCCGCCCCCTGCAGCTGCTCCACCACCGGGCCGAAGAAATCGGGAGCGATTGCCAGGTAGTAGAAATAGTTGCCGTGGGTGGCGTGATCGGTGTCCAGCTTCTGCAACAGGTCTTTTAGCTGTTGAAAGGTACGCGGGTCCCCGAACTCGCCGGTCAGGTAGTACATGCGGGTTTCGAACCACTCCTCGAGTTCGGGATCGAGTTCGACATCCGCAAATTGCTGGAGGTCTTGTTTGAGCTTGGCTCGAAAGTCCTCGGTGGACATCGCGTCCCGTGCGACGCCCACCACCGCAAACTCGCGCGACAAGAGCTGGTGCTTCCCCAGGTTGTAGAGGGCGGGAATCAACTTCCGGCGGGTCAGGTCGCCCGAGGCCCCAAAAATGACCATGACACAGGGATCGCCCGGCCGGCCGATCCGTTCACCGTTGATGTCAGAAGCAGTTTGAGGCATGAGTCGGTTCCCTTGGCGAGTTCCGAGAAAGTTTAGCAAGCGGGCGGCGCGGTTTTGTTTCAACAGTGGGTACCGTTAACGAACCAATGTCTGGCAGCGCAGTTATCTTGCGCCCAGTCTGTGGCTGTGGTACCTAGAGAAACGTCTCTGAAACCGGATGGTGTTAAAGGGTGCGGATGGGCGGCCGTGTCTCCCGATGGCTTCTCGCGCGAATCACTGGCTGGGCGTGCTGTTCTCGGGCGCTCGTGTGCGCGTTTTGGATGCTCTCTCCAGTCTCAGCCCAGCAATCGGTACCGGAAAGCGCCCCGGGCCAATCTGAGCGCCGCATCCCGGAACGTGCTCCCGCGAATACAGGAAGCGTTTTAGGCCGGGTTCGAGACCGGCAGGGGCGTGCTCTCCCGAGTGTCACGGTAGAACTTCGCAGCGCAGCCGAAAGCTACGCCACCGCGACCGATGCTGAAGGGATTTTTCGTCTGCGAGATGTGCGCCTCGGAGACTATGAGCTCGGACTCACTCGGGAGGGGTTCGAGACACTGGTGGTTCCCGATGTGCGATTGCGAACACCAGGCGTGACGGTGCTCGAGCTCAACCTGCAAGCGCTGAACGGGGGTGTTCCGGAGAGCCCGAGCCCGTCTGGTGTGCCGGGTGCGCCACGGACGCCTCCACAGCAAACTACACCGCCAGCGCCTTATCCGGGGATGCTGAGCCCATCTCGAGAGGCCACGGGCGTGGAAGCCGTGACCGAAGCGGTTCCCCTGGCTTCCGTCAATTTTGCCCCCCATCCGGACCGGTGGGACATCGCGATGCCAGAATGGCAACGCGATGAGACCCAATCCGACGCTCCCTTCGTGAAGGGGCACTGGTACGATCCGTTCAATCGCAACCGGCTGAAAGGGGACTATCCAGTCTTTGGCCAGCGCTGGTTTTTGAATTTTACGGGCAGAAGTGAAACTCATTTTGACGGTCGCCGCCTGCCTCTGCCCAGCGGTCTCGATTCGGCCAACCCCGGAAGCAGCGGGTTCTTTGGCCGAGGCGAGCAGGCGGTTGCTGTCGAAAACTTGCGCTTCTCGTTCGACTTGTTTCGCGGCGACACTAGCTTTCGCCCGGCGGATGTTCGGTTTCAGTTCACGCCTGAAGTGAACCTGAATTTCCTGCAGGCGCGCGAGCGTGGCATCGTGAACATCGATCCACGCAAGGGGACCGAGCGGTTCGACACGCACGTTGGGGTGCAGGAGGCTTTTGTCGAAGCTAAGCTGCGCGATCTAAGCCCCAACTACGATTTTGTCTCGGTGCGCGCGGGAATTCAGCAGTTCACCAGCGACTTCCGAGGATTTCTTTTCTCCGAGGAACAGCCAGGAGTGCGGATTTTCGGAAACCTGCGTTCCAACCGGTTTGCTTACAACCTGGCATGGTTCTACTTGCTCGAAAAGAACACGAACAGCGGACTCAACACCTTTCGCAAGCGCGGACAGCAGGTCTATGTCGCAAACGTCTACATCGAGGACTTTCTGGCCCACGGGTATACCACGGAATTGAGTTTCCACTCCAACCGCGACAACGGCGGCCTTCATTTCGATGACAACGGGTTTCTGGTGCGCCCTGCGCCGGTGGGTGGTGTGGTGAACGGGACCATCAAAACTCACAATCTCGAGGCGTATTACCTGGGATGGGCGGGCCATGGTCACGTGGGACGGTTCAATGTGAGTCACGCTTTCTATCAGGCTTTGGGTCACGATGATTTCAACTCCATCGCAGGACGGCGAGTCGACATCAACGCCCGCATGGCCGCTCTGGAACTTTCCGTCGACCGAGACTGGGCGCGCTATCGTGCGTCGTTCTTCTACGCGTCAGGAGATTCGAGCAGCCGTTCGGGAGCTTCCCGGACCGATGGCAGCGCGCACGGGTTCGATTCCATCGTGGACAATACTCATTTCGCCGGAAGCGACTTCAGCTTCTGGGATAGCGAGGGGTTGCGGCTTACCGGGACTGGTATCGCGCTGGTGAGTCCCGCGAGTCTTTTGCCCAGTCTGCGCGCAAACAAAGAAGAGGGCCAGGCCAACTTCGTAAACCCCGGCCTCATGCTCTTCAATCTGGGCGCGGACTTTAGGTTGACACCGAAGCTGCGTGCATTCGTCAACACGAACTATCTGCGTTTTGACCGCACGGAGCCGCTGGAGTTGCTATTGTTCCAGCGACCGATTGATCACGGCATCGGCGCCGATTTTGGAGTGGGTGCGGAATACCGTCCCCCGCTGAGCGAGAACATCGTGATCCGGGGAGGGGCTTCGGCCCTAGTGCCCGGACAGGGCTTCAAGCAGATCTACAATGGGCAGACTTTGTTTTCCCTGTCTGCCAGCGTTCGCTTTCAATTCTAGAAAGACGATTCGGGGCGCGCATGAGAGTCGCACTTGGAAAAACGGGTTTGGTGCTGATGGCCGCGGGCTTGATCGCGGCAACTTGCTCGCCAAAATGCATGCGCGCGCAATCCCAGGCGGACCAACATCCGGACGCTCTTCTTCTGCAGTCGCAGGCAGACGCGGACCGCAAGTCCAGCGGGTGCTTGACGTGTCACGCCGCCACCGACAGCCCAACCATGCACACAACCGGGACCGTACGTCTGGGTTGCACAGACTGTCATGGCGGCAACAGTGAAATCCGCGCGAGCGGAGCGCTCCCATCGAATTCAGCGGAATCCTTGCGGGCAAAAAGGCAGGCCCATCCTGAGTCCCGCCGCCTCGACGCCAACCAGTCCGCGAACCCGGTGCGTGTTTACACCGACTGGTTGAGGGAGGACTGGAACTACGTTCGCTTCGTAAATCCTGGCGATCTTCGGGTAGCCGAAAATACTTGCGGCAGTTCGGGATGCCACACGGCCGAAGTGCGAAAAGTCCAAACCAGCATGATGACTCACGGCGCAATGCTCTGGGGCGCCGCGTTGTACAACAACGGCGCGTTTCCGTGGAAAACTCCGCATTTCGGGGAAAGCTATGGTCCGGACGGCAAGCCGCAGCGGCTCACAACGTTCCCGGCTCCGACTCGAGAGGAAATCGAAAGGAAGGGCGTCCTGCCGTACCTTGAACCGCTGCAGCGGTGGGAAATCTCGCAGCCGGGAAACGTGCTGCGGGTGTTTGAGCGTGGAGGCCGGAAGCGTCCCGAGATTGGCAACCCGGACCCGGAAGAAGACGCAGGCAAGCCCGAGATCAAGCTGAGCGAGCGGGGATTTGGGACCGAGTTGCGAACTGATCCGGTGTTCCTCGGCTTGCAGAAAACTCGGCTGCTCGACCCGTTGCTGTCGTTTCCCGGCACGAATGACCAGCCCGGCGATTACCGCGCGAGCGGCTGCAGTGCCTGTCACGTGGTGTACGCAAACGACCGCTCCCGAGAGCATTCAGGTCGGTTTGCGTCGAACGGCAATCTGGGGCAAAGTGCCACCCAGGACCCGACCATTCCTCACAACCAATCGGGCCATCCGATCCGCCATGAGTTTACCCGATCGATTCCCTCGAGCCAGTGCATGGTTTGCCACATCCACCCGGGCACCAACATGGTGGCGACCTATTTTGGATATACCTGGTGGGACAACGAAATGGATGGCCAGCAGATGTGGCCAGTTCAGCAGCGTCATCCGGGTGCGGTAGAGGAGAGCCAGATCCAAACGCGCAATCCGGAGCGCTCTGCCGTTCGGGGCCTGTGGTCCCAGGTAGATTTCCTCGAGAAGACGGGTACGCCCGAATTTAATCGCCGACTCCAGGACACGCAGTTTGCCGACTTCCATAGCCATGGCTGGATCTTCCGCGCGGTATTCAGGCACGATCGCAAAGGCACCCTGCTGAACGCGCAGGATCAGCCTGTGTCCTTCGATGATCCGGAGAAATTCAACCAGGCAGTCCACCTCAAAGATATCCATCTCGAAAGGGGCATGCATTGCATCGACTGCCATTTCGAGCAGGACAGTCATGGCAACGGGAAGCTGTACGGAGAGACGCGCAATGCGGTAGAGATCGACTGCGTGGATTGCCACGGCACGATCCGGCAACCAGCCACGCTGATCACCTCAGGGCCCGCCGCGCCGAAAAACGGCACGAACCTGGCTGCCCTTCGCACGCCCTGGAAGGAACGTCGCTTCTACTGGAAAGAAGGTCGTCTGTACCAGCGCTCGATGCTGGACAAAGACAAGGCCTGGGAAGTCGTTCAGGTGTTGGACACGATCACGCCCGGGAACGAGCACTACAGCGAGCAGTCGCGGTTGGCTAAGACCATCCAGCAGGACGGCCAGACCTGGGGAGCCGCCGCCGACGAACCGAAGTTGGCGCACCAGAACAGCCGGATGACCTGCTACGCGTGCCACTCGTCGTGGGCGCCAACTTGTTATGGTTGCCATCTTTCGATGACCGCCAACCAGCGCACTCCGATGCTGCACAACGAGGGCCTGACTACCCGCAACTGGACCTCCTACAATTTTCAGGTGCTGCGGGACGACATTTACACTCTCGGGATCGACGGCACGGTAACCGGACATCGGGTGGCTCCGGTGCGGTCGGCTTGTGCCGTGCTCGTCAGTTCGCAGAACAGCGATCGCGATTGGCTCTACTACCAACAGCAGACGATCTCCTCGGAGGGTTTCAGTGGCCAAGCGTTCTCGACGTTTGTGCCGCACACCGTGCGTTCGAAGGAAACCAAAGGGTGCACGGATTGCCATGTTTCGCGCGCGAACGACAACAACGCCTGGATGGCGCAATTGCTGTTGCAAGGCACCAACTTCATGAACTTTATGGGCCGCTATGTGTTTGTCGCGGCCGGCAAAAGCGGTTTTGAGGCGGTAGCGGTCACGGAGCACGACGAACCCCCGGTGGTGCTGGGCAGCGACTTCCAGAAGATTGCGTACCCGGAGGATTTCCGCGCGCACGTTGAAAACCGGAGCGAACTGAAGGAAGCTTACAGGCACTCCGGTTCTGAAGTCCTGGACGTACAAGTGCGTGGAGAGTATCTGTACGCAGCCATGGGCAAACGCGGACTGCGCATCTTTGATATCGCCAACCTCGACAACAAGGATATTTCCGAGCGCTTAGTGACGGCGCCGGTCTCACCGCGGGGCCAGCGCTTCTATCTTCGGACCAAATACGCGACCGCCGTTGCGACCCCAACCACTCTGGCCGTCGACCCCTTGCGTTCCCATCGCAAGGAGAACGAAGAGCACGCGATCCATTTGATGTACGGTTTTCTCTATGTGGCCGACAAATACGAGGGCCTCGTGATCGTCGGGGACCCTGATCTGGGAAGCAAGCGCCCGGGCGTCGGTACGCTGCTGGATGGCAATCCCACCAACAATTTTCTCAAGCGTGCCTTGGCGTTCAATCCCGAAGGAATGTTGAATGGCGCACGCAGGATCACGATCGCGGGCGCATACGCGTACGTTCTGTGCGATCGTGGTCTGGTGGTGGTGGACCTCGATAACCCGCTACAGCCCAAGGTCACCGCCGAGATCGGGGCTCCGGTACTGGTTGAACCCCGCGGCATTGCTGTGCAGTTTCGATACGCCTTCATCGTAGATCGTGAAGGCCTGAAAGTCGTGGATGTGACTCGTCTGGATCAACCGAAACTTGTGTCGGGTGCCAAGGTAGTGCTGGAAGATGCTCGTAACATCTACGTTGCCCGTACGTACGCTTACGTTGCGGGCGGCCGGCAAGGCATGGCCATCATCGATGTGGAGCGGCCGGAGACTCCGAAACTCGAGCAGGTGTTCGACGCAGGCGGCCGGATGAATGACACCGCCGACGTCAAGCTGGGTATGGTCAGCTCCAGTCTGTTCGCTTACGTCGCTGACGGACGGAACGGACTACGAGTCGTGCAACTGTTCTCGCCGGTCGACAACCCCGCTTTTAGTGGCTTTAGTCCCAGGCCCACTCCAAAGTTAATTGCGAGCTACCGCACGCGCGGCCCGGCTCTTGCGATCTCGAAAGGCATCGATCGGGACCGCGCCGTGGACGAAAGCGGGAATCAACTGGCCGTCTTCGGACGCCGAGGTGCGCGTCCCTTCAATCGACAGGAGATGGAACGAATGTTCCTTCGCAACGGCCAGCTGTTCACGGTGACTGACAAACCCCCGAATGCGCCACTCGGCGATGGGAACCCGACCGCGGCGAATCCTCGCTGAAAAGATTCCTCGACTAGAATAATCCTAGTCCTGCGGGAACCCCAGCTGGGCTGTGCCAACGAGTTCCGGGATGCTGAAGCGGCCCTTGGTCCGCTTGGCCTGGCTCCAATCATGATATTGGTGGCACTCGAAGCAGCGGCTTTCGGCAGCTTCTCTTGAGGAACCGCTTTCGCGATGGCATTGCCGGCAGGTCTCGATGCCAGGCAAGAGTAGATCGGACGTGTCGTGACTGTCGGGCGTATGCATATGGCAGGCAACACAGGACACCATGCGATGGGTATGATGATCAAACTCAGCATGCCGCAGCCAACGTGGGGTGATATTCGATTTCGCTACCTCAGGCAGAGCGCCTCCGGCAGAAGTAAGAACATGGCACTGCCGGCAGGTCTTGGCCCACAGCAACCCTTCGGCGTCCTCGACTCGGAACTGCACCCACTCGATGGCATTGCGGGCCACCGGTCGAAGCCGAACCCCTTCTGGTAAGCGCCGATTCGGCGGTTCGACCTCGTGAATCGCCGCCGGATGCGCTGCCACATAGTCTTGAAATCGCTTGGTCAGAAACGCGTGCACAACGTCCGGTCGGTCGTGGGGAACTTGCTGGTTGCCGAAGCGCCCGTCGAACTGAAGCATATGGCAGCCCGCACAGTGGTCTGTGAAGTGAATTCGGGCCATGGAAGTCCCAGGCCGAGCCAGCTTGGTGTCCTCAGTAGCTCCCGCAGTGGAGGCTGTGCGAACCACAGCCGCGAATGGCCAACCGTCCTCCGCGTCCGCGGCGCGATGGCAGTCGTCGCAGGTCATCTGCACTCGCTGGTGGTCGGGGCCCATGAGGTTGGGTTGCAAATGAAGGTAGTGGTTGAGCCTGATCTTGCCCTGGTCGATCTGGCCTTTGGCGAGCGCCGACAATTCTGGGTGACTGCGGTCAAAGCCAGAGATGGCACGAACATAATGCGATTGTCCATCCCGGGTCTCGAGCCGGGCGTGGCATTGGGTGCAACTGGCCTCCGACGCGGCCGACAAGCGTACGGCGCCCCTGTGCTCCCTGTGGCAGGACGAGCATTTGGGCGTAAAGGTCTGGTTGGCATGATGCACGGGGCCGTCGTGACAGCTCAGGCAGGCTTGGTCGCTCACTTCTCTGAAGAAGGCTCCGGTGCGAGTCACGTGGCAGAGGCCACAGCGCTCGGTAAAGACTCGGTGAGCCTGGGAAAGGGGACCGCTGGAGTAGGCCCTCTGGCCTCCTTGAGCTCGTTCGATCAGCAGCCAGCCGAGCGCAAGAACTGGAACCGCCAGCGACAACCAGAAACGCCAGCGACGAAACGGATGGGGATGGGCGAAGTACTGCAAGTCAATCCGTCGGGCAAGCTTCTTGGTGGTACGCGTTCGTCCGAGCATCGCTTCGCCTCAGAACCTGACCGCCACTACGGCGTGCCATGCGCCCAGCAGCAGTAGGGCATAGGACAAGGGAATGTGCACCAGCAGCCAGCCGTGCAGGATCTTGTGCAGACGGTTCTGCTTGTCCAATTGGCGCTTTTCGTCACAGATATTTTCCAGGTCGTCGATGCTGGAGTGCAGACTCGCCGGGAAGAGAACGCGCAGCTGCCGGAACATCGCCTGCGCCAGAGCCGGACTCCCCAGCCTGGTTCTACGCGCTCCGGTCTTGTCGAGGTAGGGCCGAACTTCGGCATCGAGGAAGCGACGCAACTCGCCGCTGGCCTGCTCATCCGCCTGCAGGCCGGCCGCGACGGTCACATCCCAGTTTGCGCCCGCGGAGGCTGCCACAGCTCGCTGGTGATCACTCGCACCCGAAACTTCTCCTTCCAATGCTGCGCAAGATTCTTCTACCAGTTGGGAAGCTTCTTCGGCCAGTTGACTCCGCACGCGATCAATCTGCTCGTAGATGGTCTCCAGGGGAAGCTGCGCGGTCTGGAATCGCGGCATGAAATGTTGAAGGGCGGCGCCCAGGATTCCGCTGGCAAACACAAAAATGAACAGTCCCATGAGCACGCTCGTGAGCGGGCCGCCGAAGTGGAATCCACCGTGCAGAAGGATCAGAGGAAAACTCACGAATCCAAGCCAGAGGTGGCCGCGCATCCATGTCTGGGCTCGTCCCACGCGCCAGACCGGAAACTTCTTGCGAAGGCCCAGCAGGCCAGCGAACAGCATGAACGCAAACCCGACACTGCCGTAGATCAAGCCCGGTGCGCTGCCGCCGCCGGGGCCTTGCGGAGACTGGAGGCTGTAAGGCACGTAGACCGCCGTCGCAAGCGCCAGCCCAGCAGTGCCGCCGAGGAACCATTTGCGATGGGTGTGGTCGATCAGCAATGGTCTATCCCTTGAGCGGGCTGGAGGGCTTGAGTAGTCCGGCAAAAAATTCAGGGGGATTCACGCGGTGCGCCGCGTCGTGCGGACACGCATACACGCAACTTGGTTCGGCGTGGTCATGACACAAATCACACGAAGTGGCTTTCACGCGCACACTCGCTACCTTCCGCCCTGGATGCGCAGGATCGTCCAGTTCCACCGGAAAGGGATGCAGGTTGATATTGCCGTAAGGGCAGCTGTTGGCGCACAGGCCACACCCGATACACCAGTCTTCGATAATGACTTCGAGAGAATTGCGGCGGCGGATGGAGCCGACCGGACAACCGACCATGCACAACGGATCGCGACACTGGCGGCAGGAGGTGGCCACCAGATATTTGTCGAAGCGAAGTCCTTCCCGCACCAACCGGCTGACGCCATCATGGGCGTCGGCGCAGGCTCGGACGCATTGATCGCAGCGGGTGCAGCGTTCCAGATCGAGCACGAGCAGGCTCTGCGCTTCCATCAGGCCGTTCGCGAGGAATTGGTCCACCGGCAGATTCTGCCCTTGCGTCACGCGCCGGCGGTTCTCTTCAAGGCGCTCCCGGGCAATCGCTCCCAAACCAGCGCGAATGTCGGGAAAGCGTGCGAGCATGAGTTCGAAATCTTCGCGGGAAATGCGGACCGCCTCCACATGGTCGAGAGCCGTGCAGGTCGCGGTGCGGGGGCTGCCACTCAGTAGGGCAATCTCTCCGAAGTATCCGCCGCGGGCAAGATAAGCCAGGACGAGTTCGCCGCCCGGTCGCTCCTCGGACACCTTCACGAAGCCGATCCGCACCAGGTAGAAGCTGTCGGCCGGCTCTCCCTGGCGACAGATCACCTGGCCGGGGTTGAAGCGCAACAACTCCACACGATCGCGCAGGTGGTCCACGAAGTCCTTGGTCAGCGGGGCAAAAATTGGCACGCTGCGCAGATGCGAGTCGAGCGCGCGGGTGCGGTAGGTGCGCTCCAGTTGTGCGCGGAAAGTCTTGTTGCGTTGTAGGATATCGAGCACATTCCGCAGCATCTCCAGCATCACGCAGTCGGTTCGAGCCCTCACCGTAGCGGAGCGCGGGTAGTAGCTCATGCAAGTCATTTCACCGAACAGGTCGCCCGGGCCCAGTTCGGCGATGGGATTGTCGTAAGGCAGATCGACGGTTGCGTCGATCGGAATGAAGCTCTGGTCGGACTCTTCGCTGCGCCGGTGCTGTTGCCGCCCGCTGAGCATGCTCTTTAGCGTGCGGAAGAAGCTTTTGCTGTTGCCCTCGGTTCTAACGTGCGCCATGGGGCTGGAAAGGAAGACTTCTGCCTTGCCCTCCAGAATGTAAAAGGCGGTGGAGCCGAACTCGCCTTCCCGGCAGATGATTTCGCCCGCCCGGTAGTTCCGTTTCACCACCGCCTTCTGATTCAGTCCAAGGAAGGTTCCAGAGACGTTCTCAAAAATCGGAAGGCGCAACAGTTCGGCGGGATCGAGAACGGCCCCGTGACCCAGTTCCGTGCCTACCACGCGCTTGTTTGTGAGCGCGCCTGTAGGGCAGGAGACCATGCACTCACCACAGGAGACGCAGGAAGATTCCCCCATGGGCAGATTCGTGTCGAAAGCAACACCCGCCTGGTATCCCTTGCCCCGACGCGCCAACACCCAGTTGTGCCGGATGTCGTCACAGCCTCGGATACAACGGTCACACAGGATGCAAGACTCGTGGTCGACGGCGATGACTGCGGAAGAATCGTCTTTCCCGCGCGGGGTCGTACGGCGCGGGAAGCGTGGCTCGGCCATGCGAGCAGCACTCGCCAGCCGCTCCAGTTCGCAGTCCCCGGAATGTTGTTGACGAGCACAGGGTGCTGGGTGATCCGACATCAACAACTCGATCAGCGTATGGCGCGCCGCTTGCACCGGTTCGGTGGAGGTTTTGACGACCAGGCCTGGCTCAACCAGACGGATGCAGGAAGCCGCATAAACGCGCTGGCCAACATCGACAACACAAACGCGGCAGACTCCCACCGGATTTTCGTTCTGCTGGTGGCAGAGGGTCGGGATCGTGATCCCGTGGATACGGGCTGCATCGAAAATCGTCGTACCCGCTGGCACCGACACAGCCGTGCCATCAATCGTCAGCTGGATTGTGGGCGTCCGGTTGGAACTCATGCCGGCCCCCGCTTGGAGAAGCAGACTCCCGCGGAGCAGCGGCGATGCGAAAGATGTTCCTCTACAACGTCGGGGAAGTGCTTCAGCACAGACACAATCGGCACCGGGACCACCTGTCCGAGGCCGCAGATGGAGGTCAACTTCATCGCCGATGCGAGTTCTTCGAGGAGCTGACGATCGGTGTTCGAGGACCGTCCCTCGGTCCATCCCGTCAGCATGTCGACCATCTTTTGCGAGCCCAGGCGGCATGGAACACATTTCCCGCAGGATTCATTTCGGTAAAAGCGCACGGCGTTGAGCGCCATATCGAGCATGCAACGCCCTTCGGCGCACACTACGATCGCGCCCGAGCCCACCATGGAGCCGGCTGCAGCGACCGCGTTCCAGTCAAGCGGAAGATCCGCCCTGGACGCTGGCAGGTACCCGGACGAAGGGCCCGAAGGCGCAAAGGCCAGGAGCCGTCGATTCTCGAAAACTCCGCCGGCAAGCTGGTAGATGAGTTCTGAATACGGGGTCCCCATGGGGACTTCAAAAACTCCAGGCCGGTTCACATCCCCGCTGACGCCCACGAACTTCATGCCCACCGATCCGTGCCTGCCTTGCGCTTTGAACCAGTCGACCCCTCGCGCCAGGATGGCGGTGGCAAGCGTGAATGTTTCCACATTGTTGATCACCGTCGGCTGGTTCCACAGTCCGTTGGTGCCCGGGAAGGGAGGCTTGTTGCGTGGTTCCGCACGCTTGCCTTCAATCGCTTCCAGCAGGGCGCTCTCTTCGCCGCAGATGTAGCCTCCCGGACTGACGAATATTTCGAGGTCAAACCCTAAGTCGCCGCCCAGGATGCGCTGGCCGAGCAGCCCGGAGCGGTAGCAGCGGTCAATCTCTTCCTGCAGGATTTCCTTCGGTTCTTCGTACTCATGTCGGATGTAGAGAATTCCCTGGAGAGCGCCCGTGACGAGGCCTGCCATGATCATGCCCTCGATCACAAGGTGGGGAACCGTTTCCATGATGAAGCGATCTTTGATGGTGCCTGGCTCGCTCTCGTCAGCGTTGCAGACGATGTATTTTGCCTTCCCCGGCGCATTGCGGACGATCTCCCACTTGTTGCCCGTGGGGAATCCGGCGCCGCCCATGCCGCGCAGGCCGCTGGCCTTCAAGGCGGCGATGATGCTGCTCCAATCGCGGGTTTCAACGAAGCGACGCACGACTGAGTAGTTCGGGGAGCCCTGGTAGGGGTCGGAGACCACCGCTGTCTGTGGGCGGTCGCGCGCTTCAGGAGGAAGTGGGCGGCCGGAAAGCACGTCCCGGACCAGGGCCGCAGCATTCGACCCATCCAGGCCGCAATAAATGCGATCATTGACGGAAAGGGCGGGTGCCTTGTCGCAGCGGCCCAGGCAGGATACGTCACGGATCGATACGTCTTCCACGCGCTCTCCCCGGAACGAGTGTTGCAGATTTGCCTTCAACTCCAGACCACCGCGCAGGTGGCAACTCATGTCCGCGCACACTTTCAGGTCAGCGCGGGGTGGCGGCGTCAGGTGAAAGTGGGGATAGAAACTGGCTACGCTGTGGATTTGGCTGACGGGCACATTGATCTTGGCCGCAAGCTGCTGCAACTGATCAACCGGCAGGTAGCCAAACTGCTGCTGGATCGCCCTGAGTTGGTCGAACAAGGCGCTAGTGTCCCCTTAGAACGGCATCGTAGTGTCGGAGAGTTGAAAGGAATCTTACGCTCGAAGGTTCCCCCCGGGGAATGCCAATCTTGGGACACCAGGCTCACCAGGGGGACCTGTACGGACGCGCTCAGCAGGTACCAAACTGTCAATTGATTCCGTCCTCCAGAATGGGTATAAGCAAGCCAATCCGCCGCCCAACCATCACGCGCGGAACCCTTACGTCATTCATAGCCATGGGTAAGACACCGAACCCGGCGTGGCCAGCAGTGGTGTGCCTCGCATTTGCGCCGGTGGTCTTGGCCCAAAGCAGTCCCGCGGGCAAGTACAACGGCCCGGGCGGCTGCGCCAGCAGCAGTTGCCACGGGAGCATCCAGCCGAAGCAGATCACCCGCGTCGCGCAGAACGAGTACAGCACCTGGGCCGGGCAAGATAAACATGCGCGCGCGTATCAGGCGCTCTCCAACACGGTTTCCATGCGGATCGGTAAGATTCTCAACCTCGGCCGGCCCGACCAGTCGCAGAAATGCCTCGCCTGTCATGCGCTGTCTGTCCCTGCCGAGCAACGTGCGGAAACGTTCGAACTCGTGGATGGCGTGAGTTGTGAGAACTGCCACGGGCCGGCCTCGGGATGGCTGGGTCCGCACACGACGCGCGACTGGCCGCACGAGAAATCCGTGCAGCTGGGGATGTACGACACGCGCGACCTGGTCAAGCGCAGCGAGCGGTGCTTGAGTTGTCATCTCGGCACGGCGGAGAAATTTGTCGATCACGAAATGATCGCGGCCGGACATCCCGACCTGACTTTCGAACTCGATCTCTTTAGCGCCGTGATGCCTCGCCATTGGAGGCCGCCGGACGATGGTTGGCACGGCGTTCAGGAGTGGGGGGTCGGGGAAGCGGTGCAACTCGAGAAGGGATTGGAACGGTTGGCTCGGCGCGCAAGCAGCCCGACTTGGCCCGAATACGGGGAGCTTGACTGCTTTGCCTGCCATCACAGCCTGACCAAGCCAGAAGACAGCTGGCGGCAGGAGCTGGGCTATCCGGGACGCAAGCCCGGCGTGGCTGGGTGGAATGGATCACGCTATGTGGTATTCCGCCACCTAGTGAGAAAGACCAACGCTGATGCGGCGACCCAGCTAGAGTCCGACATGGCAAGACTGGCCAGCCTGCTCGGCCAGCCGAATGGGAATCCTCAGGAAATCGCCGCGACCGCGAGCCGGGCGGCGGCCGTGGCCAGCCAAGTCTCACGGCAATTGAGCACGAAGGCCTACGACGGGAGGTTCACGCTCGCCTTGATGCGCGCGATCGCCCAGGATGGCGACTCGATCTCCGCTCAGGGACAGCGCGCCGCAGAGCAGGCTGCGATGTCTCTGGACTCGCTGTTCTTGGCCTACCAGCAGAACGCGAAGGCCGAGAACGAATCTGAGCTTCGGGAGTCGATAAACGGGCTCTTTCAACAACTCGACAACCCTTCCGCCTACAACGCGCCTCGCTTTGCCGCGCAGATGCAAAAGGTCAGCTCGGTCCTCGCCCGTGCCGGGCGGGAGAAAGCCAGCCAGTGACCATGAGTGCACCCTCCCGCAAGCCTCTGAGCAAGGAACACGAGCGTCTGGCTGAACCCTACGCTGGAGTTGTGGCGCCCTGGCGCAAATGGGGACCGTACGTCAGCGAGCGCTCCTGGGGCAGTGTGCGCGAAGACTACAGCCCGGACGGCTGTGCGTGGGAATTCCTGACCCACGACATGGCGCGGAGCAAGGCGTACCGCTGGGGCGAGGACGGAATCGCCGGCGTCTGCGACCGCTATCAGCTCCTGGTGTTTGCGCTCGCCTTGTGGAACGGCAAGGACCCCATCCTGAAAGAACGTATGTTTGGACTTTCGGGGAACGAAGGCAACCACGGAGAAGACGCGAAGGAGTATTGGTTCTATCTCGACAACACCCCCACCCACAGCTACCAGAAGATGCTCTACAAGTATCCCCAGAGGGAATTTCCATACGGGCGACTTGTGGAGGAGAACCGCCAGCGCTGGGGACAGGTGGGCGCGCCAGAATGCGAACTGCTGGATACGGGCGTGTTCGAGGATGACCGATATTTCGACGTGTTCGTCGAGTATGCAAAAGCCAGCCCGGAAGACATCTGCATTCGCATCGAAGCGATCAATCGGGGTCCGGAAGCAGCCCATCTGGACCTGCTTCCGCATCTTTGGTTTCGCAATACCTGGGCTTGGTCGGATCCTCCAGGCAGTGAACCCCGGATCCGGCTCACGCCCACGGCGGAAAACGGTCTGGTCCTGGTCGCGGACGACTTCCATGCCACGCGGCTCGGCAACCTTCAGTTCCCGTACTCCCTGGGACAGCGGTATCTGTATGCGCCCGCGAACGGCGACGCCCTGTTCACCGACAACGAAAACAATGCGGTGCGGCTTTATGGGTGCGTTTCCAATCGCACGGCATTCGTGAAGGATGCTTTTCACCGCCATATCGTCCATGGGGATGACTCAATTAACCCGACCAGAACCGGCACGAAGTCTTGTGTTCGCTACACCTATCAAGTGCCAGCCGGGGACTCCGTGGTTCTGCGCCTTCGATTGACTCCCGACCAACTCAGGGCTCCTCTTGCGGAAGTCGACCGGATCGTCACCCAGAGAAAAATCGAAGCTGACGAGTTCTACGCGGTTGTGCAACCCCCCAGAGCGACGCCCGACGAGAAACTCATTCAACGGCAAGCTCTTTCTGGAATGCTTTGGAGCAAGCAGATCTATTTGTGGGACGTAAATCTGTGGCTGGAAGGGGACAATCCGAAACTGCCTCCGCCCGAATCGCGCAAGCGAATGCGCAATATCCACTGGCGTCATCTGAATTCCATGCGGGTGATGTCCATGCCCGACAAGTGGGAGTTCCCCTGGTTTGCGGCATGGGACTTGGCGTTCCAATGCATCACGTTGGCGCTCGTCGACCCGGACTTTGCCAAAGAGAACCTATGGATACTGTTGTTTGAGCAGTTCCAGCATCCCAACGGACAAATTCCCGCGTACGAGTGGGAATTCTCCGACATGAATCCGCCGGTTCACGCCTGGGCCTGCTGGCGGGTCTATCAGCTTGAAAAGCAACGCACCGGGAATGGTGACGCTAGCTTCCTCGAGAAATGCCTGCACAAGCTGTTGATGAACTTCGCCTGGTGGGTGAATCGGGTTGACAGTCAAGGGAACAACGTGTTTGAGGGCGGGTTTCTTGGTTTGGATAACATCGCCGTGGTCGACCGTGGGGAGAAGTTCCCCAATGGCGCTATCCTCGAGCAATCTGACGCGACTGGATGGATGGGTTTTTTCTGTCTTTACCTGATGCGCATTGCTCTGGAACTGGCAAGGCAGAATCCTGTGTATGAGGGCGTGGCCACCAAGTTCTTCGAGCATTTCATTTACATCGGCGCGGCCATGAAGAAAATGGGCGGGCGCAACTATCAGCTCTGGGACGAGACCGACGGTTTTTTCTACGATGTCCTGCGCTATCCCGATGGTGAGTTTCACAAGTTCCGGTTGCGCTCGCTGGTAGGCCTGATTCCGCTGTACGCCATTGAGGTTTTGGAGGAGGAAGAACTACAGTCGCATCCGAACTTCCTGCGAGATGTGGAGTGGTTCATCAAGAACCGTCCCGACCTGGTGGGCGATGCCTGTTATGCGATTGGCACCGGGGACAGGCGTTATGTGCTCTCCATAGCGGATCCCAACCAGTTCAAGCGACTCCTGGAACGCATCTGGGATCCCGATGAGTTCTTGTCGGCGCACGGGATCCGGAGTCTCTCGAAATATCACGAGCGGCAGCCATTTCAATTTGGGGAACGCTCCCTCGGATACGAGCCGGGAGAAGCTGAAGTAAAACTTAAAGGAGGGAACTCCAACTGGCGGGGTCCAATCTGGTTCCCGACGTCCTACCTTCTCATTCATTCCTTCCTGCGCTTTGACCAGGCGCTGGGTTCGTGTTCGGCCGTGCGCACTCGGGGAAGCAATGGTCACCCCATCACGCCCAGCACCATGGCAGAAGAAGCGGCCAACCGGATGATCGGAATCTTCAAACGCGACGTCGCGGGCAGGCGGCCTTGTTTTGGCCGATACGCCAAGTTTCAGAGTGACCCGCACTGGCGGGATTGCCTCTTGTTCAACGAGTACTACCACGGCGACACCGGGATGGGACTGGGTGCGAGCCACCAAACCGGTTGGAGCGGACTGGTCGCGAACCTGATCGACGAGTGGCGGCGCTGAACCTATGGCTCTCAGAAAACGGCTACTGTTCGCGCTCGGCCTGCTGCTCATTTTGATTGCCGTCAGCGTGACGGGATACCGCGTGCTGGGCGGGGAGTCGGTTACGTTCCTGCAGGCGTTGTACATGGCCGTGATCACCCTGGCCGGGGTCGGATACGGCGAGATCGTAGACACCAGCCAGAATCCCGCCCTGCGCATTTTCAATATCGGGATCGTGCTTTTCGGAGTAGCGATCACGGTCTACGTCTTTTCGGTCGTGGCCGCGTTCCTTGTGGAGGTGGAGGTCACGAACCCTTTCTGGAGGCGCAGAATGCAGAAACGCATCAGCGAACTGAGCGATCACTTCATCGTTTGCGGTTTGGGCGACACCGGTCGGTCTGCCGTAGGTGAACTGCAGAAGACCGGGACGCCCTATGTCGTGGTGGACCTCTCAGAAGAAAATCTCAAGAAATCGCGCGATCTGCACTCCGAGACGTTGAAAGAAATTCTCTACGTGACCGGTGATGCGACCGAAGAAGATACCCTTGAGAAGGCTGGCTTGGATCGCGCGCGCGGCCTGATTGCGGCGCTTCCGAATGACAAAGACAACCTGGTCATCACCGTTGTGGTGCGCCAGCGCTTTCCGAAAATGCGAATTGTGGTGCGCTCGGCCGACAAGAAGTTCGCTGATCGGATGATGCGTGCGGGTGCGACCTCGACCGTGTCGCCCAGCCAGATTGGCGGATTGCGCCTGGCCAGTGAGGTCATACGGCCCCACGTGGTCGGGTTCCTGGATCTGATGCTAAAAGAACAGGGCAGCACTCTGCGAGTCGAGGAGATCGAGGTGGACGTTACTTCCCGGTGGGCTGGCGTTCGACTGCATGACCTCAATCTGAAGGGTCAATACAACCTGCTTATTTTGGGACTGAAGAATCCGGGTGCGGGCAGCGGTTCGGACCTGGTCGTCAACCCTCCGGACAACGCAGTGGTTTCCGGCCGCGGAGTGATCATTGCCATGGGCGACATGAAGGATATCCAGCGCGCTCGTCAAGACGCTCGAACCTAACTGCGCGATCTGATTCCCGGCCAGCAGGGGGAGCCTCCGCTCCCCCTGGGTTTCCTGGTGCGCACTTGATTCAAAGTGCCGTACAGACGGCCTTCACTTCGGTGTACATCTCAATTGCCTCGTGCCCCATCTCTCGTCCCCAGCCCGACTGCTTGTATCCGCCGAAGGGCAGGGCGGCGTCGAAGATGTTGTAGCAGTTGATCCATACCGTCCCGGCACGCAGCTGGGAGGCGAGCCGATGGGCCTTCTGGATGTCACGCGTCCAGATGCCCGCCGCTAGCCCGTAGACGGAGTTGTTGGCTTGCGCGACCAGTTGCTCGGGGTCCTTGAAAGGAATGGCCGTCACCACCGGACCAAAGATCTCTTCCTGTACAACCTTCATGTTCTCGGTTGTGTTCACAAGCACGGTCGGCTTGACAAAGTATCCCTTATCGCCTTGCCGACTGCCGCCCACGACCGCTTTGGCGCCCTCGGACAATCCCGAGTCGAGGTATTGGCAAACCCGATTCAGCTGTTCCTGGGAGACGAGCGGGCCCATGTCGGTGGAGGATTCCAAGCCCGAGCCTACCCTGATTTTTTCAGCCTTCGCCGAGACGCCTTCAACGACTTTGTCGAAGATTTCCTTTTCGACGTAGAGACGTGAGCCGGCGCAGCAGCATTGTCCATGATTGAAAAAGATGGCGCTGGCCGAGCCTGCGATGGCTTTGTCCAGATCAACGTCCCCGAAAACCACGTTCGGAGACTTTCCACCCAATTCCAGGGAGACCTTCTTCAGATTGCCCGAGGCAGCTTGGAGAATCAGCCTGCCCACCTCCGTAGAGCCGGTGAAGGCGACTTTATCCACGTCGGGATGCGCGGCCAACGCGGCTCCGGCCGTTTCGCCATAGCCCGGGACGATGTTCACCACGCCATCAGGGATTCCCGCTTCCTGGATCAACTCGCCGAGCAGGAGGCAGGACAAGGGGGTCTGCTCTGCTGGCTTTAACACGACGGTGCATCCGGTAGCCAGCGCGGGGCCAAGCTTCCACGCTGCCATCAGCAACGGGAAATTCCACGGGATGATCTGTCCGACAACCCCAACTGGCTCGCGCAACGTGTAGGCGAGATATTTCGCTCCCGGCGTGTACGGAACGGAGATGGGAATCGTATTCCCCTCGATCTTGGTCGCCCAGCCCGCCATATAGCGGAACAGGTCGACCGCCAGCGGGACATCCGCCGCGCGGGCAACCTTAAGAGGTTTTCCGTTATCCAGGGTCTCGAGCTCGGCGAACTCTTCGAGATGCTGTTCCATCAAGTCTGCAAGTTTCCAGATAAGGCGGCCACGCTCTGAAGCTGTGATTCTTGACCACGGACCGGTGTCAAAGGCGGCGCGGGCGGCCTGGACGGCGCGCTCGATGTCCTCACGATCACCCTCCGCGACCCGAGCCAACACCTCTCCGGTGGCCGGGTTGTAGGTCGGGAAGGTCTTCCCCGAGGCCGCCTCGACCCATTTGCCGTTGATGAGCATCTTGCGAGGTTTGGAAATGAAGTCCGTGACTCTATCTTCCAGTTGGATTGTGGCCGTTGCCATAGCGTTCCTCCTGTTGTCTTTGACGCCGACGTCGTTGGCCGCCGGCGCGGGGTTGCATCGGAAGAGGTCTTTTCGACCGAGGGGCATCGGACCGCGACCGTCAGATCGGCGGAAAGATCGGGCCCCCTCGATTGCGATCCTGAAGAGCGCATGGCATTTTAGCTCATTTTGAGGGTCCTCGGGGCGCAATCGCGAGCCGACTCGATTCGAGCGCAGGGAGTCGAGAGCGCCTGTTCAACCGCACATCCTCGGGGGCGGTTTTTTGGTGATTGGGGACTGCCCGCCATTAGAATCGCCGGGTTTGAAGTCTGGCCTTTTTGTTCGCGCAACCTTCGTTGTCTACAATCTCTGGTTGAGTGTGAGACCCGTCTATGAACCGAAAACCCTGGGTAGGCCCTTCTGCAATCTGCTTGTTCCTGTTGCTGGTTTTTCCATCGGCCAGGGCCGCCAACTCGCCCAACCTAACGGAGATCAGCCGGGGATGGCGGGTGGCCGCGGCCAACCATGTTGCCGAAGACCGAGCCGTGTCGCAGCCCAATTTCGACGACTCGCATTGGTACGCCGCGCAGCACATGCCGGCCACCATCCTGCAAATCCTCGAGGAAAACGGAGTTTATCCCAATCTTTACTACGGAATGAATCTCACCGCCCCGGGCGATCTCTGGAAGCAAGAGTGGTGGTACCGGACCACGTTCACCCCTCCGCGCGAGCGGGAGGTCTATTCGCTGATTTTCGAGGGGATCAACTACCGCGCCGAGGTATGGCTCAATGGGCATAAGGTCGCCAACCGCGCGCAAGTCGTGGGCATGTACAACCGATTCGAATTTAACGTCACGGAGTTCATCCAGCCGGGCTCGAACGTGGTGGCCGTCAAAGTGACTCCCGAACGGGAGCTGCTGGGGGAACAGGGTGTCGAGCTGGGAGACAGCTGGCTGGACTGGATCAACTGGAAATATATCGGATACCACGACGCCGCAAAACATATCGACATTCCTTTCGTGCCGGACAGGAACGCGGGAGTCTGGAAGCGCGTCTATCTCAGCAGCTCAGGTGCCGTGACCATCCGGAATCCTTACGTGGCAACCGATTTGCCACTCCCCGCAACCAGTCCGGCCTCGCTGACCGTCTATTGCGACCTGACCAACAACACCTCAAAGCCTGTGACGGGCGCGCTGATCGGGGAGATCTCACGTGCGGGCAAGCCGACGATCAAATTCCAGAAAATGGTCTCGCTGGTGCGGGGCGAAATCCGAGAAGTGGTGATTGCTCCCGGGGATGCGACGCCGCTTGTGGTTTCGAATCCTGATCTGTGGTGGCCCTACCGCTGGGGCGAACCGAACCTTTATCACCTGCAACTGGAATTCAGGATCGGCGACAAATCCTCGGATTCTGAAGCCATCGACTTCGGCATACGCAAGATTACGCAGCAAAGAGATTCGGATCGCGACTTTCCGGAGATCGGAAAGGGTGGGAATTTTTATCTCCAGATCAACGGGCGGGACTACTTGATTCGCGGCGGCGTCTACTCGCCGGATCTGCTTTTCAAGAATGATCCCGACCGAGACCGAGCGACCATCGAGTACGTGAAAGACCTGGGCCTAAATCTCATTCGCTGGGAACTGAAGATCGCGGACGACACCATGCTCGAACGGGCCGACCGGGAAGGAGTCCCGGTGATGCTGGGCTGGATGTGCTGCGCTCAATGGGAGCACTGGGAATTGTGGAGTGCCGAGGACCAGTGGGTCGCCCGCGCAAGCCTCCGCGCGCGCCTCCGCCAGTTGCGTTCTCACGCGTCGGTGGTGATCTGGGCCAACGGCAGCGATGGCTTGCCCCCCGATCCTGTCCTGAACGACTATCACCAGATTCTGTCCGAGTTGCACTGGCAGAATGCTGCCGTCGACACCGTCTCGCATGTGAATCGCGATTGGAGCGGCATTCACATGGCCGGCCCCTACGTGTGGCGTCCTCCCTATTACTGGTTCAGTGAGAAGTACGGAGCGGCGCGCGGGTCGTCGGCTGAAGAAGGCGACAACGAGACGATTCCTCCCCTGGAGAGTCTGAAGAAGTTCATACCCCCGGACAAGCTGTGGCCCATCAATGAGTACTGGTTCTTCCATTCCGGCGCCAACCAAGGCAACAACACACTCGAGAATGTTCGGAGAATTCTGGAGAAGCGCTACGGCCCGTCCACGAGCGCCGCGGAGTTCGCCAAGAAAGCACAGCTGGCCCACTACGAAGATGTGCGCGCTCAGTATGAAGCCTACGCCACCCACTGGACGAACCGTAAAATGACGGTCCACTGGATGATGAACAACCCCTGGCCGTCCTTGTTTGGGCACTTGTTCGACTACTACTTCAAGCAGGGAGGAGGATATTTTGGCGCGAAAAAGGCGCTGCGTCCGCTGATTGTCGTGTGGGACTACTATGCGACGGGGGATCGCAGTTCGGCGAAGGTCTACGTGGCCAACCAGACCGCGGAGCCTCGCACGAACCTGAAAGTCTCGTTTTCCTTGTACAACCTTGACGGGACAAGGAAGTTCTTCAAAGAAGTGCGAGCCTTCAGCATCGCTCGGAGCACCTCCGCTGAGGCGATGACGGTGGGACGGATCGCTGACCTCAACCCCACCTACCTGGTGCGATGCGAACTGAGAGATGACAAAGACACTCTGCTGGCCGACAACGTGTACTGGGGTTCTTCCACCGACGACAACCTCGGCGACGTCAAGAATGACGAGCAGTTCAAAACAGACCTGAGGAAATGGACAGATCTGTCCGCTCTGAACACCATGCCGGCTGCGGAGGTGGAAATCAGTTCACCGGAAGTCAGCTTCAAAGACCAAGATGGGTCGGTTGTCATCACCCTGACCAACCCGTCGAGCCACGTGGCTTTTTTCTTGCGGGCGGAGGTTACGAAAGGCCTCCATGGAGAAGAAGTGCTGCCCATTACCTACGATGACAACTATGTGACCGTCTTCCCGCACGAGCAGCGCCGGATTGTCGCAACTTTCAAAAGGGACGCCCTCGCCGGTGAGGTTCCTGGGTTAAGGCTGGAGGGTTACAACGTCAAAGACCAAACTCTCTCGCTGGCCGCCCAGAAATGAAGATCGCTAGCACGTTAGGGATATCCATTCCCGGTCCATGGGCCGGGTGGGTGGCGCCCGGGATCGCGGGGTTCGTGCTGCCATGAAGACACGATTGCTGTGGCTTACCGCCGGGGCCCTCACGCTAAGCGCCGTGCTCAGCCTGGCGAATCATTACGCGACTCCCCTACCGGTCCACCTCCTGCGAGTGGTTCGCTGGACCGCCATTTTCATCTTCGCACTTTTCGGATTGTACAAGCGGTCGCTGACTACCTGGATATTCGTCGCGATGCTCGCGGGAGCGGCTCTCGGCCACGACTGGCCCCAGGTTGCCGTAAACCTGCGCGTGATCAGCATGATTTTTCTGCGGCTGATCAAGACCATTATTGCTCCCCTCATTTTCGCAACCCTGGTCAGTGGGATTGCTGCCCATTCCGACTTGAAGAAAGTTGGGCGCATGGGCATCAAGGCCATCGTGTATTTCGAAGGGGTGACGACCCTGGCGCTCGTGATTGGCCTGCTTGCCATCAACCTGAGCCGTGCGGGTGTGGGCGCGAAAATCCCGGCTGCAAGCGGCGCAACGCTCCCGGCTCAGAAATTCAGTGCGACCGATACCATCCTGCATATTTTTCCAGAAAATCTTGCGAAATCGGTTGCGGAAGCGCAGGTCCTGCAGGTAGTGGTGTTCAGCATTCTGTTCGGCATTGCGCTCGCGATGGTTCGGGAGGACCGCCGGCGGCCGTTGCTGAGCCTCACGGAGAGTCTCGCCGAGACGATGTTCAAGTTCACCAACCTGGTGATGTACTTTGCGCCTTTCGGGGTAGGCGCTGCGATCGCATACACGGTCGGCAGCACGGGCATGGGTATCCTTCTCAACCTGGCGAAATTGCTGGTCACTCTCTACGTGGCGTTGCTCGCGTTTGTGTTTGGAGTGCTTCTGCCGGTTGCCCTGCTGGCGCGGGTACCGCTGAGCAAGTTTGTGGCCGCAGTCGCTGAACCCGTTTCCATTGCGTTCGGAACAGCCAGCTCGGAAGCCGCACTGCCGCGCGCGATGGAGGCAATCGAGGGAATGGGCGTGCCACGCGAGGTCGTGGCCTTCGTCATGCCCACCGGCTACAGCTTCAACCTGGACGGCAGCACACTTTACCTCTCCCTGGCTTCAATCTTCGTGGCGCAGGCGGCTGGCATTCATCTCAGCGGGGGACAGCAGCTGCTCATGATGCTGACCCTGATGCTGACCAGTAAGGGGGTGGCCGGTGTATCTCGTGCAGCCCTCGTCATCCTGCTCGGGACCGTGGGGTCCTTCGGCCTGCCCGTCGAGCCGGTGTTCATCCTGCTGGGCATCGATCAGCTCATGGACATGGGCAGAACGGCGGTCAACGTTCTGGGCAACTGTCTCGCAACCGTGGTGGTGGCGCGCTGGGAAGGCGACTTTGGGGACGTGGCGCTCGAGTCGGTGGCCAGGGAGGCGGTGCCGGGCGGCGGATCATCGGAGTGACCGCGCCCCGGTTAGAAGGCAATGATGAAGAGCAGCTCTGCGGAAGGTCAATATCGCGGACGCCTGGCGCCGTCTCCCACGGGCTGGCTCCACGTCGGACACGCCCGAACCTTCTCGATTGCGGCGGGTCGTGCTCGGGAGCATGCGGGCACCCTGGTGGTGCGAAATGAGGATCTCGATCCGCAGCGGTGCCGGCCCGGATTCGTCGGTGCCATGTTTGAAGATTTGCGGTGGCTGGGCATCGCGTGGGCGGAAGGACCCGATTGTGGCGGGCCCTATGCTCCCTACTCCCAGAGCGAACGGCGATCGCACTACCTGAAGGCATGGCGGAAACTCCGGGACGGCGGCTATATCTATCCTTGCACCTGTTCGCGCAAGGATCTGGCGCTGGCCGCCAGTGCTCCGAATGATGCCGACGACGAACCCGTCTACCCAGGATGGTGTCGAGCGCGGACAGATGCGAAACACTTCGAGGCTCCTAAAGGGGTGAACTGGCGGTTTAGGGTGCCGGATGGAGAGACCATCGGCTTCACCGACTTGCACCTGGGGCCCCAGCGCTTCCTGGCCGGGACCGAATTCGGAGACTTTGTCGTATGGCGGCGGGATGAGGTACCTGCGTATCAGTTAGCTGTGGTGGTTGACGATGCCCAGATGAAAATCACCGAGGTCGTCCGCGGCGCCGATCTGCTCAAATCCACGGCCCGTCAGATTCTGTTGCTTCGCGCATTGGGGTGCTCGGCGCCAGTCTATTACCATTGCGAGCTGGTGCGCGACGAAAGAGGGCAGCGCATGGCGAAGCGGCACGCTGCTGCCAGCATCCGTCATCTGCGCGAAACCGGATGGACCCCGGAGCGGGTGTTGCGGGAGGCAGAGACATTTGTGAAGTAGACGGCGCGCAGGCAACGGATCACGTCCCCTGACAGGCAAGCGCCCCGGGTTGAGCCGGAGCGCTGTCGTCCACAAGACTCGCCTTTTCTGCTAGAAAAGCGCTGTCGGCCGCCGCGTCCAGTCCTTGCCCTTCTCTTTGGCGATTCCTTCCATCTCCTTCACGTATGCCCCGGCCTGGGTCAACACATGGTGCAGATCGTTCCCGACACTGATGAAGGTGAAGCCCTTCTCCAGAAATTCGCCCACCCGAGACGTGCCAAACAGAAAGAGTCCCAGAGTGACGTTGTTTTTCCGGGCGTTCTCGATCAGTTTCTGAGTAGCTGCTCCCAGCTCCGGAGAAGTGTACATGTGCGGGAACTCATACTTCTCATAGAGTCCCATCGACATGCACAGGTCATTCTGCCCCAGGAACAGAATATCCACGCCCGGCACGGCAGCGATCTCGGCCATGTTCTCGATACAGGATGCCGTTTCCACCTGCAGCGCCACGATGCCGTTGTGGTTGTAGGTTCCGGCGTACTCGAGCAGGCCTGCTTTGTTCATGCTGCGCTGCGGGAAATAAACCGAGCGGGTTCCTGTCGAAGGATACTTCGTGCAACTCACCGCCTGGCGCGCTTCTTCGGCGCTATTGATGTAAGGAACAAGAACTCCGTCAGCTCCTAGATCCAAGGCCTGCTGGATTCCGGGGCGATCATCGTAGCCGCCCACTCGCACCATGGACTTGGCCCCGCCGTTGGAAATAGCAGAGAGCATGGCCGACAGCTTCTCGTAGCCCATCGGGCCGTGCTGGGTATCGACCAGCAACCAATCGTAGCCACTGTGAGCCAGTTGCTCGGCCACGGTCGGGCTGTGCGCATTCAGGAACAAGCCCATCTTCGGCTTGCCTGCGCGCAGCTGTTTCTTGAATTCGGCGCCACTGAGCGTGGCTTCGGACATAGCAAGAATCCTCCTGAGTAGTTGTCAAAGTTTTCTAGTGTACCCCAGGACTTTAGTGCGAAGGTTCGAGGCCCGTTTAATTTCCTCGAAGCCGCCTGTCCCCCAGTCGCAGCCGTTCGGATGCGATCCCGTGCCGAGAAGGTTGAGGGTGCGGTTCAAGTGGCGGGGGACCGGCGGGAGGGTCGAGTCCCGCAATACCTTTCAGCAGTAAGCGAGGAAGAGGTTCTATCTGACTGATAAATAGTCACTTGGGGCGACTTCGGGGCGGGGCTACTCTGGACCGCGGACGCCCGCCGGGGGTGCTTGACCGAGCGTGACCCCGCCCAGGTTGGTTTCTCCTCTTATACTGTGTGGGCCTGGTGTGGGGCAGCCGCTTTACACTCCAGAGTGCATTTGCATTCGAACCGTCTTTATCTTTTCAATCCCATGCAGGCCGCTGAAAAACCTCGTACGAACTTGCAGGAGATTCTCGGGAAGCCGATCCGCGACCTCGGTCTGAAGCTGGAGGGCTCACCCGTCGAGCGTTTCGTTCATCAGTTGTACGAGGAACTGGGCCACAAGGGTCTCAGCCGGTTTCGGCCGGCCTGCTATCTCACCGACGAGTGGGGTTGTCCATCGGGAGAGCCCATCATCGGAATTCCGTTTTATCTAGCGAATCCCGACCTCGCCTCACTCGAAAAAGAAATGAATGATCTCGAAGACAAGCGCGAGATCATGATGTACCTGCGACACGAGGCCGGGCACGCCTTCAACTACGCCTACAAGCTTTATCGAACGCCGGAATGGAAGGCGCTCTTCGGTCCCTTCCGTCGACGGTACCTCGACAACTACCGGCCGGTTCCGTTCTCGAGAAATTATGTGCGTCATCTCGCGGGTTGGTATGCGCAGAAACATCCGGACGAGGATTTCGCGGAAACCTTCGCCGTATGGCTGACTCCGCGCTCCGGATGGCGCAAGCGTTACCGCGGCTGGGGTGCGATGGTCAAACTCCGCTACGCGGATCGCATCGCTCGTGAGCTGGGCAATGCCGATCCGGTGCGCCGCCGCGGATATCCTGATGTTACGGTCGATGAGATGGAATCGACGGTCGCCGATTTCTACCGCCAATCGGTTGCCGAAGAGATCCCAGTTGTGGACTGGGCGCTGGACACGGATTTGGTAGATATTTTCAACGTATCCAAAAGAAGGAAAAAGACCGTCCGGCCTGCTCAGGAATTCCTGCACGAGCATCGCAAGGCGGTGGTCGATAAAGTGGCTTACTGGACCGGAGTTCAGCGTCCGGTCATTAAGCAGTTAATCGGAGTGATCGAGAAGCGGATCGGTGAGCTTGGTCTGCGCGCAGACACGAGGAGGGAAGCCGAGCATCTGGCGGAACTCACCGTTTATGCCACCACCCTCGCGACCAACTACATGACCCGCGGAAAATTCCTGCAGCCGTGATGGCCCGCAAGAAAACGATATGATGACGATTACGCATCCCATTCCAGGGTGAACGTTGCAATGAAAATCGCGGTACTTTACGACGTGTGGCAGGAAGAAGCTGCCGTTCCCGAGGCGCCCGAGCCCAAGCCGCCCGCGCGCAAGAAAAAATCCCGAAAGAAAGCCAAGCGGGAGAAGGAAGATCGTGAGGAGATTTTCGAGGCTCTCGAAAAGCTTGGGCATGAGCCGTTCTATCAGGTGTTGGACGGCTCACCGCAATGCCTGAACTCGCTCGCCAAATGCGAATCGGATCTGATTTTTAACCTCACCGAGTCCTTTGCCGGCGATGACACCAAGGAGATGCATGTCGCCGCGTATCTTGACCTGTTGGGCATGCCCTATACCGGCGCCGGTCCTCATGCAAGTTTCCTTGCACAAGACAAGGCAATCGCGAAAAAGATGTTCGCCTTCCACGGCATCCGCACACCCTATTTTGCGACTTCATACCGCGGGAGCATCGAGCACGCCCACGATATCTCCTTCCCATTGATCGTCAAGCCCTTGGCAGAGGATGGCTCCATCGGGATTAATGCGGACGCGGTTGTCACCAGCGTGAAAGAGTTGATGGAGCGCGTGCAAGACATTCAGAACGAATTCGATTCGCCAGCGATCATTGAGGAATATATCGAGGGCCGGGAAATCTATGCGGCGATTCTGGGCAACTACGAATCTGCGCAGGCGCTGCCGCTGGTTGAGCTGGACTTCTCGAAGCTGCCCAAGGGGACGCCCAAGATCGCCAGTTATGACGTCAAGTTTGAAAAGGATGCCGAGGCGTACAAGCTGACCAAATCGGCCGTGGCCGAAGATCTCGACGAGGAGACCATCACTCGTTTGACGGAAACTGCCCTGGCCGCCCACCGTGCCGTGAAATTACGCGACTATGGCCGCATTGATATGCGCCTCTCGGCGAAAGGCGAAGTCTACGTGATCGAGGCCAATCCGAATCCATGGCTCTCGAGCAAGCAGGAGTTTGTGATGGCGGCGAAGGCCTCAGGCCGCTCCTACACGCAGCTGATTGGGGAAATCGTGGAATTGGCCATGGCCAGGTATCGTCCTCGAAATTAGCGCCCGGGCGGCAACTCTCATGCTGGGCTCGGGTCCAGCTTCATCCGGCCCGAATAGATCGCCATGCCGACGACGGCATCCACCCCGAGCTTGTCGAGTCGGCCCACTTCTTCTTGGCTTGCGATTCCGCCGGCGACCATGAGTTGTCGCGAGGTGATCCCGCGCAAAGCCCGAACTGCGTCAAGCGGGATTCCTTTCAGGAGGCCTTCGGTGTCAATGTGCGTGTACAGGAAGGCGCGGCAGTAAGGTTCCAGGGCCTGCATCATCTCAGCCGGAGCGAGCGTGGTCATTTCTCGCCATCCGCTGATCGCGACCCTGCCGTTCTTCGAGTCGACTGCAAAGGTCAGACGGTCAGCGCTGAATCGCTGGGCGAACTGTTCGGCAGTGGCAGTGTTGACCTTGTCATTTTGGACCAAGGTTGAACCAAGAATGACCCGCTCCGCTCCCATCGCCAGTATTTCCTGCGCGCAATCGATGGATCGTATCCCGCCTCCCACCTGGCAGGAGAGACGCTTGGTAAATTGCCGCAGCAATCTGCGGTTGTCCCCGCTTCCGATCGCGGCGTCGAGGTCAATGAGTTGCACCAGTGGATACTTCGAAAAGCGAAGAATCCATTCCTCAAAATTGTCGAACTCCAGGGCCTTCTTCTCCCCCTGTACCAGTTGGACGATCTTGCCCCCCATGAGATCGATCGACGGGATCAGCATGGCCACCTCACGGGAATTCCTGCGGCCGCAAGCTCTTGTTTGAGGTCGGCAAGCTCGGTCACTCGGTAGTGCAGGATCGAAGCTGCTAGCGCCGCGTCGGCGTGGCCCTTCTGGAAGACCTCGACAAAGTGGCCCGCCGACCCCGCCCCGCCCGAAGCGATCACCGGGATCCGGACGCCATCGGAGATCGAACGTGTGAGTTGGCAGTCGAAACCATTGCCGGTACCGTCGCGGTCCATGGAAGTGAGAAGAATCTCGCCCGCGCCTCGTGACTCCGCCTCACGCGCCCAGGCTGCGGCATCCCGTCCGCTGGGCTTCCTGCCGCCTCCGGCAAACGCCTGGTACGCGACTCCCCCGTCCCCGCGCTTGGCATCGATGGCGACAATCACCGCTTGCGAACCGAACCGCTGGGCGATGCACGTGATCAGGCCGGGATCGGACAGGGCCGCGGAATTGATGCTCACCTTGTCGGCGCCTGCATCGAACACCGCGGAAGCATCGTCCAGTGTGCGCACACCACCGCCCACAGTAAACGGAATAAATAACTCTCGCGCGGTTCGCCTTACGGTTTCGAGCAGCGTCTGACGTCTCTCAGCGGTTGCTGAAATGTCGAGCAGCACGATCTCGTCAGCGCCGCCCTGGCTGTGTGCCATTGCCAGCTCCGCTGGATCCCCAGCATCCCGCAGGTTCAGGAACTGCACGCCCTTGACGACCCGGCCGCCGTCCACGTCCAGACAAGCGATGATTCGTTTCGTCAGCATTTCAACTCGCAGAAATTCCGGAGTAGCTTTATGCCGACCGGCCCCGACTTTTCCGGATGGAACTGGACGCCGAACAGATGGTCACGCTCGACGACCGCCGAAAAAGTCCCGCCGTACTCACAGGTTGCGACCGTTTGCTCAACCGGCGGAACACGATAGGAATGCGTGAAATAGACAAAGGACTCGGCGGGAATCTCGCGCAAGAGGCGGCCGTCCCCCGAAAGCTGAAGTCGGTTCCAGCCCACGTGTGGCGATTTCACGTCTGCGGGAAAGTGCACGCATTCACCGGAGAAAACCCCCAAACCCGCGACCTCAGGCGCTTCTGTGCTTGAAGCGAACATCCATTGCATGCCGAGACAGATGCCCAGGAACGGTGTTCCGCGACCCAGGGCTGCGTCGATGGCGTCTTTCAGCCCGGAGCTATGGAGAGCCCGGGTGGCCGCAAAATGACCAACACCGGGGACGATCAATTTCTCAGCGCGCGCTACTTGCTCAGCATCGGATGTGATGACCGCGACCTGGCCGAGCCAATCCAAAGCCTTCTTCACGGAGGTCAGATTCCCGGCGCCGTAATCGACGATTGCGATCGTCACAAGACTCCCTTGGTGCTGGGGATAAAGCGAGCCATTCGACGATCCCTCCAACAGGCAGCCCGCACCGCTCGCGCAAAAGCCTTGAAGAGAGACTCGATCTTGTGATGATTGGAGCGGCCGTACAAAACCCGGGTGTGCACGTTGGCCCGCGCCCCTCGTGCGAAGCCTTCAAAGAAGTCATGGACGAGTTCTGCCTGCAAATCGCCCACCAGCCTCACTCGCACCTGGGTATCCACCAACACCGACGTTCGGCCACAGAAGTCCACGGCGGCAAGACCTAAGGTTTCATCCATCGGCATCAGGAAGTAGCCCGCGCGCAGGATTCCTCGCTTGCTGCCCAGTGCCTGGTCGAATGCTTGGCCAAGCACGATCCCAACATCTTCTACGGTGTGATGCTGATCAACCTCAAGGTCACCGCGAGCTTTAAGATCAAGGTCAAATCCGCCGTGATGAGCAAACAGCTCAAGCATGTGGTCAAAGAAATGGATCCCGGTCGAGATTTTGTAGTGTCCACGGCCGTCGATGTTCAGGACCGCGCGAATGTCGGTTTCCTTGGTGGGCCGGTGAATGCGTGCTTTCCTCATCGCTGGACCTCTTGTCGTAGGGCGCCAATTTCATGCAGCGTTTCCCGAAGGACGCCCGACAGCCTGTCCGTCTGTTCCGCCGAGCCCAGTGTGATCCGCACACACCCCTCGCACCCAGGGTCGCGGGAGCGGTCACGGACGAGAATGCCTCGCTCGCGCATGCGGCCGATGAAGGCGGAGTTCAAAGAGCCCAGCCGCATCAGAACAAAGTTCGCGCGGCTGGGCCAGAAGGGAATTCCGAGGGATTTCAGTTCGCATTCGAGACGCTCTCGCCCACGGCAGACTTCCAACACGTACTGACGCACGTAGGGTTCATCCGCGAGCGCCTCGGGCAAGCAGGCCAGCGCGACCGCGTTGACGTTGTAGGGGGAAGCCACGCGCCGGACGGCACTCATCTGGTGTGCGTCGCCCATCAGCAGTCCTACTCGCAGTCCTGCGAGACCGTAAGCCTTCGAGAAAGTGCGAGCCACGAAAAGGCTGGGGTGTTCCCTCCACCTACTCCGTAGAGACTCGCCATGAAATTCGTAGTACGCTTCGTCCACCAACAGCGCCGCGTCGGGGGCAGATTCAGCCACCCGCAGAAGATCCTCCACGGTCGCAACCGAACCAGTGGGATTGTTTGGGTTGGCGATCGCGATGAGCCGAGTGGCCGGGGTGATTTGGCGCAGAATGTCGGCCACCGGAAACGAGAAATCCTCCCCCGCCGGAATCTTGATGACTCGTGCGCCGGTAGCTGCCGCAAAAATCTCATACATGGAAAACGTCGGGACCACCAGCAAGGCTTCATCCCCGGCCTCCAAGTAGGTCTCGGACAAGAGGTGGATGGCCTCGTCAACCCCGTTCGTGAGCAGGAGTTCCCCTGGTTCTGTCCCAAGGTGACCGGCAACCGCGGCTTCGACCGGTTCACGTTCGGGGTAGCGTGCCAGTTCCTCGAAATCGATCGATCGTAGGCGCGCCAGAACCCGTGGAGAGCAGCCGACGGTATTCTCGTTAAAATCAAGGCGCAGCCCCGTGCGTCCTGCGAGCGGAGGATGATAAGTGGGAAGGTTGCGTACCGACTCGCGTGGGTTAAGCATCTGGACACCTGACCCGAATGGATTCGGCGTGCGCCCTCAGGCCTTCCGTCTCGGCCAGGTAGGCGACCGTTCTTCCAATTCTCTGGAGTCCTCGTTCTGAGAGTTCCTGGACCGTAATGATCTTTACAAAGTCCATGATGGCGAGGCCGCCGCGAAAGCGTGCCACCCCGGCTGTGGGCAATACATGGTTCGGCCCGGATGCGTAGTCACCCGCCGCCTGGGCGGAGTATTCACCGACAAAAATGGAACCGGCATTCTGAATGGAGGGCAGGTCTCGCGCGTCGACGGTGATGTGTTCGGGGGCAATCCGGTTGGCCCACTCGACGGCCTCCGCTCGAGAATGCGCGAGTAGTACGCACCCCTGTCGAGCCACCGACTGGCGTGCGATGTCGTTGTGATCCGTGAGTTGCTTGACTGCGGTTGCGGTGGCACGGGCCAGCCGGGTCGAGCTTGTAATGAAAACCGGTACGGCATCGGGATCATGTTCTGCTTGCGCTACCAAGTCGGCCGCGATGAAATTCGCCCGGCCCCGATGGCTGAGGATGACCACTTCGGTTGGTCCCGCCAGAAAATCGATCGAACAGTCGAACGACACCAGTTTCTTGGCAAGGGTGACGTATTGATTGCCGGGACCCACAATCTTGTCCACGCGCGGGATACTCTTCGTACCATAAGCCAGGGCCGCGATCGCCTGGGCTCCTCCCACTCGATAGAACTCGCGAACTCCCAGCATGTGCGCTGCGGCCAGGACTTCAACTCGAGGGTTGGGCGAGACCACGCGGATTTCAGGCACGCCCGCGACCTGGGCTGGAACGACTGTCATCAGGAGGGAGGAGACCAGCGGATGACGTCCGCCGGGAACGTAGCATCCGACGGACCCCAGGGGACGGACGATCTGCCCCAGCAACATGCCGCCCGCCTGGCGGTGCCACTCCTGCGGCTGTTGCCATCTGCAGAAGCGACGGATGTTCGCGGACGCCTGGCGGAGCGAGCTGCGCAACCGCGGTGATGCGATTGTCCACGCGGCCTCCAGTTCCGCTTCCGAGACTCGCAGTCCACGGTTCGAAGGCAGCCCATCCCAATTGGCGGCGTACCGGCGCAGAGCCCGGTCGCCCTGCCGACGCACGTCCTCCACAATCTTGCTCACCTGCGGCTCCAAAGCCGCAAACTGGGAGCCGCGTTTCGCCAGTTGGTCCACCCGCCGCGCCGCGGCGGGCCCGGTGAGGATGCGCATTACATCACCACCTTATTCAGGGGGTACTCGACGATACCTTGCGCCTGGGCCGCTTTCAGCCGTGGAATCACCTCCCAAGCCTCCGATTCCTCGATCACCGTGTTTACTGCGACCCATTCGCCGTCGCTCAGTGTCGAGATGGTCGGTTTCTTCAGTGCGGGCAGCACGGCCAAAACACGGTCGAGGTTCTCCTTGCGCACGTTCAGCATCAGTCCGACGCGATCCTGGGCTTCCATCGCGCCACAGAGCATCAGGGCGAGGTTCTCGATCTTGCGACGCTTCTCGCCATCCCCCCATGCTGTCTTGTTGGCAATCACCTGGGTGTTCGATTCGAGAACGGTCTCCAGGATGCGCAAGCGATTTGCTTTGAGGGAACTGCCCGTCTCTGTAACCTCCACGATCGCGTCGGCCAGCATGGGGGGTTTGACTTCAGTGGCGCCCCAGGAGAACTCTACCTCGACCTCGACACCTTTGCCGCGAAAGTAGTTGCGCGTAACGTTTACGAGTTCGGTGGCGATAATCCGCCCGGAAAGGTCTTCGGCTCGATGAAACGGGGAGTCTTCCGGAGCGGCAAGAACCCACCTCACTTTTCCGCGACTCCGTTTCGCGTAGATCAAATCAACGACCGGAATGACTTGAAGTCCGCTCTCCACCACCCAGTCGAGCCCGGTGAGGCCGGCGTCCAAGGCTCCGTGCTCGACGTAGCGCGCCATTTCCTGCGCGCGGATCAGCATGCACTCGATCTCAGGATCAGCGGTCGAGGCGAAATAAGATCTCGCACTCGTGTACACCTCCAGACCCGCGCGGGCAAAGAGTTGGAGCGTTGCCTCCTGCAAGCTGCCTTTTGGGATACCGATACGCAGTTTCATCGCTGGATCTCCCGCGCCTCTTCCAGCTTTGGCGCAGAGGAAAGCGGGATCTCCTGAGTGAAGCAGGAGCGCGTTCCCAAGTGGCAGACCACCCCCGCTCCCTCCACCTGGACGCGCACCAGAAATGAGTCACGGTCGCAGTCGGTGCTTACGGAGATGACCTTCAGCCGATTGCCCGAACTTTCGCCTTTGGTCCACAGTTGGTTGCGGGTTCTGCTGAAGAAGGTCACGTATCCGCAGCGCAACGTGCGCTCGAACGCCTCCTGATTCATGAAGCCGAGCATTAGGATCTGGTCCGAGCCTGCGTCTTGCACGATGGCTGGTACCAGACCCTGCATTTTGTTGAAGTCAATCTCCATATCCATCCGCGGCCTCCGTTTCGCGGAAAAACAAAAAGCCCGCTGAGCCTTTTGCGTCAGCGGGCTGAACTTCGATGAGTGCTGGTCTAACTCAGGAATGCACCCCCGCCAACGCGCTGTGCGCGTGATGATGATGGCGATGATGGCGATGAGAGGACATCGACCTAGAGAGTAGTGGAGGCGAAGGTGTTAGTCAAACGGTGACCTGGGGCTGACCATTCGAATTTTTCGATTACCGCTATTCGAAGTTTTGATAGCTCGAGCGACAGAACCGAGTTGACAGGATTTCCACCAGCCTCTACTATCGCCAGATCATGTTGGCTTCCTGCCAGACCTCGATCGCGTGTTGTTGTACTTGTTGTTGTACGCGCGCGTCTTCTGGCACAGGGAGGCTGCTGACCTAGTAAGTCCTTAAGAATCAGCAATTATCGCCCACCGCCAGAGACATATCTGGCGGTGGGCTTTTTGTTTTTATGAACAATCCAGCCAAAGAGACGAAGGCGCAACGGGTCGAGCGCCTGAAGCGGGAGAAGAACCCGTGGGAGGGGCTCGACGAAATTCGCCGTTTCGCGCGGGAAGGCTTCAGTTCCATTCCGCCGGAGTGGATCGGCACCTACTTTCGCTGGTGGGGCGTCTACACCCAGGGAGACGGTGCCGGGGTGGTGGGCGGGAAGGGCGGGGAAGGTAAGGCATTGCCTTACTTCATGGTGCGTATCCGAATCCCCAACGGCCTGCTCCTTGCGCATCAACTCCGGGCCATCGCCGAAGTGACCGAACGATATGCGCGTGGCTCGGCCGATCTCACGGTTCGTCAAAATGTGCAGCTTCACTGGGTGACCATCGAAGCCCTCCCCGAAGTTCTCGATGCTCTCTGGCGAGCTGGACTGACCACCAAGGGCTCCTGCGGCGATGACACGCGCAACATCACCGGGTGCCCGCTGGCGGGGGTGGATGCAGACGAAATCTTCGATGCGTCCGCCCTGGCTCTCGAAGCCAACCGGTTCTTTGTCGGTAACGCCGAGTTTTACAACCTCCCGCGAAAATTCAAAATCTGCATCACCGGATGCCGTTCCTGGTGTGCTTACCCGGAAATCAATGACGTCGGTCTTACGGCGGTCAGCCGCCGGGTCCAAGGCGAGCAGGAGATAGGCTTCTCGCTCCGCATCGGCGGTGGACTCTCGACCGATCCCCATCTGGCGACCCGGCTCAACGCGTTCGTGCGACAGAGCCAGGTCGTGCCGGTTCTCAACGGGGTCGCCGAAATATTCCGGGATAGCGAAGTACTCCGTGAAAACCGCGAACGCGCCCGTCTGAAATTCCTTTTCCTCAAGCACGGCTGGACCGCAGAGACCTTCCAGAAAGAGCTCGAGAGCCGGATGGGATTTCCACTGGAGCCCGCGGCCGAAGAGCAACTCCCCGACGACCTCTATCGGGATCATGTCGGGATTCACGCCCAAAAACAACCGGGATATTTCTTCGTGGGCGCTGCTGTTTTGCGGGGGCGAATCACGGCCCGGCAAATGCAAATCGCGGCGGATCTTTCAGAGCGATTTGCGGACGGACAACTCCGTACGACCAACATGCAGAACCTGCTCATCGTCAACCTGCCGCGACCGAACGTCGAGCCGTTGGTGAAGGAGCTGGATGCGGCAGGACTCCGTGTGAACGGTTCGCCTTTCTGGCGCGGGGCGGTCGCGTGCAGCGGCTCGGAGTTCTGCAAGCTGGCGATCACCGAGACCAAGAGCTTCTCACGTTGGCTGGTGGAGGAACTGGAAGAGAGGCTGCCGGGCTTCGAAGAGCACTTGAAGCTGCATGTCACCGGATGCCCCAACAGTTGTGGCCAGCATTGGATCGCGGACCTGGGGATCGAAGGCAAAAAGATCAAAGTGGGCGATCGGATGGAGGACGCCTACTACTTCTGCGTGGGCGGCGCCCTGGGCATGCACCAATCGATCGCGCGCCCAGTGGGATACCGATGCCTGGCCAGCGAGGTTCCCGGTGCGATTGAACGCTTGCTAAAGCGCTATCTCGAGGATCGTGGACCTCGCGAAAACCTGCGTCAGTTTTTCTCAAGGCACAGCGACGTCGAACTGCGGGAATTCCTGGCGGGCGAGTTGGTGGCGGCGGTCGTGCGCGATGCCTCGCCTGGACGGGTGCCGCACGGGGTAGAGGGGTAGAGCGGACGAGATGGAAGAGAAATAGCTATGAGCCTTTTTCCAATGTTCCTGAAACTCGAAGATCGGCCTTGTCTGGTTGTAGGAGCCGGCAAGATCGGCGAATCCAAGATTCGCAGCCTGCTGGTTGCTCATGCAGAGGTTCGGGTCGTCGCACCGTGGGCAACACCGGCGGTTGCAGCCTGGGCTCGTGCTGGGGTGTTGGAGTGGGACGCTCGTCCATTCCAGCCCGCGGATCTGGACTCGATCTTCCTGGTCGTCGCGGCCACCTCCTGCATAGAAGTAAACGACTCTGTCTACCGTGAAGCGCAGAGCCGCCATGTTCTGTCGAACGTGGTGGATGATCCCGCCCGCTGTGACTTCTACTACCCGGCCGTGGTTCGCCGTGGAGAGCTTCAGGTTGCCATATCGACGGCAGGACGCAGCCCAGCGCTTGCTCAGAGATTGCGTCGCGAGTTCGAGGCGCAGCTGGCGCCCGTCTACGCGGGCTGGCTCGAGGAGTTGGGAAGAATCCGAAAGGGCCTTTTTTCCCGTCCGCTCAACCCGGACCGTCGCCGCAGCCTGTTGCATGCAGCGGCCAGCCGCCAGTCGTTTGAAGTGCGCGAGTCGGTTCGACAATCCCGAGAGAGAGTTGCGCAAGGGGTGGGTCATGAACGGTAAGGTCTTCTTGGTCGGGGCCGGGCCGGGCGATCCGGAGTTGCTCACGCTCAAAGCTCTCCGGGTACTGCAATCGGCCGAGGCCGTGCTGCACGATGACCTGATCGGTTCCGAGATTCTGGCGCTGGTCCCCAAGAGCGCAGAGGTGCGGAACGTTGGTAAGCGCTGCGGACGCAAGGCCGTGCAGCAGGCAGAGATCAACGCTTTGTTGGTGGCTTTCGCCTCTTTCGGACTCAAGGTGGTGCGACTCAAGGGAGGAGATCCCCTGATTTTCGGCCGTGCGGGGGAGGAAATGGGTGCGCTCCGCAAGGCCAACGTCGATTTCGAAATTATCCCCGGCGTGACGTCGGCTTTGGCATCGGCAGCGGCCGCACGAGTGTCCTTAACGCAGCGCGAGACCGCTTCCGCGGTGGTGTTTCTTACCAGCCATCATGCGAATTGCAACCAGACCGTGGAGTGGGAGGCATTCGTGCGATCCGGCGCAACTCTCGCGATCTACATGCCCGGCTTCAGTTACGCACAGACTTCTCAGCAACTGATGTCGGCGGGGATGAGGGGCGAGACTGCCTGTGCCATCGTTTCGCGAGCCAGTTCGAACCGTGAGCAGATCCATCGCACCACGGTGAAGAACTTGCCAAGCGCACCCCTGCTCCCTGCGCCAACGCTGCTGCTGGTCGGCGATGTGATTGGCCAAGGAGATTCCGTGCGCTCCCATGGGGAGCTCGCCATGAGCGATTTCGAGGCGGACCCCTCTGGTCCACTCGCAAACGTGCTCGACGTTTTTGTGGACAACCAGGCGTTTTTGGGTGACTAGGAGCGAATCGGTGATCGAGATCGTGGAAAGAACGCAGAGCTTAGCCGAAACATGGAATCCGCAAGAGTTGCTCGAATGGGCCTTCAAGACTTTCGGCAACAGCGTCGAGATGGCGTCAGGTTTCGGTGTGGAAGGCATGGTGCTCGTCGACATCGCGGTGGGCGTCAATCCGAATCTCCGGGTGTTCACGGTCGATACGGATTTTCTCTTCCCAGAAACCTACGACCTTATGGAGAGAGTGGAGCGGCGCTATGGCTTGACTGTCGAAAGACTGCGTTCTCCATTGACGCCGGAAGATCAAGCAAACATCTACGGGCCCGCCCTGTGGAGCACCAACCCGGATCAGTGCTGCGGATTGCGGAAAGTCAGGCCCCTGGCCGACAAGCTGGCCGGATTGCGCGCCTGGATCACGGCCATTCGCCGCGGGCAAACTTCAGTTCGTGCGAAGGCACGCAAAGTGGAATGGGACGAGAAGTTCCGGCTCGTGAAAATCAACCCGATTGTGGACTGGAGCAGCGAACAAGTGTGGGGCTACGTCCGCGCTCATGATGTGCCCTACAACCCGCTCCATGATTCCGACTACCCCAGTATCGGTTGCACTCATTGCACTCGTGCGGTCCGTCCCGGCGAAGATGCCCGCGCCGGGCGTTGGGCTGGATTGCAGAAAACTGAGTGCGGCCTACATCTTCCCGATCCGCCCGGCGCGCCCTCCCCGCTCGTTCAGTTGGGGGATGCCGGATCCTGAGCCGGGGAGCGCTGAGACGGGCCGAATACCGACGGCTCTCGTAAAACTCATGCTCCTGAACCCCCAGGGCGCCATGGGCAGTCCGATTTCCGCGGCGATTGGCTCCGCGAATCGAGCCCACCCCGATTCAAAGCAAGGACCTGGGCATCAAAGGTTCCAGCCCCCAACCCAAAGACCCGGAAGCACTCCCTGTGGCACACTGGTGCGGGAGTCGCATGAATATCCTGGAATTCACCGTCCTGGTTGGGCTGGCCTCGTTCATGGCCGGATTTTTGGGGGCTCTCACCGGCCTGGGCGGTGGAGTGGTGCTGGTCCCCTTGCTCACCCTGGTGTTCAAGGTGGACATTCGGTATGCGGTCGGCGCCTCGCTGGTCTCGGTAATCGCAACTTCATCCGGAGCGGCCGCGGCCTATTTGAAGGACGGGTTCTCCAACATCCGCATCGGGATGTTTCTTGAAATCGCCACCACATTAGGAGCGCTCTTCGGTGCCTTTCTCGCGGCCAGCGTTTCGACCACCGCCATTGGCGTCGTCTTTGGTCTGGTTCTTCTCTATTCCGGGTATCTCTCCAGCCGGACTCCGGCTGAGTCTCCTGCTGACGATCAGCCCGACGAACTCGCAACCCGTCTGGGCATGAACGGCACGTATCCTTCCCTGAGCGGTCCAAAGCGATACTACGTCCACCGGGTTCCCGCGGGATTCAGTCTGATGTTCGGAGCCGGGGCGCTTTCCGGGCTTCTTGGGATTGGATCGGGAGCCGTGAAAGTTCTCGCCATGGACCAGGCCATGGGAATCCCTTTCAAGGTCTCGACCACCACCAGCAACTTCATGATCGGAGTGACGGCAGCCGCCAGCGCCGGCGTGTATTTGAGCCGCGGGTACGTGGACCCGGGGTTGTCGATGCCGGTCATGCTCGGTGTGTTGGCCGGTTCTCTGGCAGGTGCCCGTGTCCTGGCCCGCACCAAAACAAAGCAGCTGCGACTGGTATTTGCTGCGGTGATTGTCGCTCTCGGCGCTGAGATGCTCTATGGCGCGTTCACGGGAAAGATCTGACGATGTTCACCAAGGCTGACTGGAGCGATCAGAAGATAGAAACCGTCATCGCCAACCTGCTGCGTGCCGGCGTGACCCTGTCCGCAGCCATTGTGCTCACCGGGGGCTTGGTCTTCCTCCGGCGCCATGGGCTTGCCCACGCCAACTACCGCGTCTTTGGCGGTGAGCCGACAGAATTGCGCCACTGGAAAGGGATTGTGGGCGCGGCCCTGGCAGGGCGTGGCCGGGGCATCATCCAGTTGGGGCTATTGTTCTTGATTGCAACGCCGGTGGCGCGGGTGGGATTCGCCGCGTTTGCCTTCGCCCTCGAGCGGGACTGGCTCTACGTGTGGGTCGCAAGCTTCGTGCTCATGGTGCTGCTCTACAGCTTGCTTGGGTCAGCCGTGTGACTTAGGCAACTGGCAGCGTGAAATAAAAGACCGACCCGTGTCCGAGTTGGCTGGTGACTCCCATGGTCCCACCGTGGGCTTCAACGATTGCCTTGGCAATCGCGAGTCCCATGCCCGTGCCTTGGACCGTCAGCCGCTGATTTCGTCCGCGATAGAACTTATCGAAAATGAGTGCTTGTTCGAAGTCGTCGATGCCCGCACCTCGATCCGAGACGCTGGTCATCAGGGTGCGATTCCGCACTTCGCCGGTAATGTGAATCGGAGACTCCGGAGGCGAGTATTTGGCCGCATTCTCCAGCAAGTGCATGAGGACTTCCTTGATCCGGGTCGCATCCATGCGCACGGGCGGCAGAGTTGCCGGCAAACGCACCTCCACTGGGTGCTTACCCAGGACCTGCTTGGAATCTTCCAGAGCGCTGTCGAGAGCCTCGGGGATCGGGTGCGACGCCAGATGCAGCTCCACTTGGTTCGCGTCGAGCTGGGCCATTTCTGCCGCTTCTCCAACCAGACGATTCAACCGGTCGCTTTCTTCGTTGATGACGGTAAGCAATTCCTGTTTCTGCGACCCATCCATTTGGGAGTTCGATAGCAGAGAAGTCACCGAGGCCTTGATGGCAGTCAGCGGGGTGCGGAACTCATGGGTAACCGAATCGAGCAGCACGGAGCGCAGCTGTTCGCTCGCTCGCGCGGCTTCGGTGCGACTCAAATTTTCGACCGCTCGTGCCCGCTCAATCGCGATGGCAATCAGGCTGCTGATCGCATCCAGCGTTCCACGAGACAACCGGCTCCCCGAAATACCCAGAGCGCCCACCGTACGCACTCCCATACGCAGCGGCATGAAAGCTAGATTCTTCTGGGGATCGATGCGCGGTTCTCCACGACTGCACACCAGTTGCAAGTCATGCGCTTCCAAGGCGCCGATCTCGGCCCTGGAGCGATATACGTCCTGACGTTCGGGTAAGGAAATGGCGGCGGCCTCAACCCCAAAAGCTTCCACCACGTAGCTGGGCAACACGTTCAGCAACTCGACGACATTGTCACTGGAGAGAAGTTGCTGGCTGAAGGCGTAGAGCCGCTCAACGTCCCGGCGCCTTTCGTTTGCATTCAAGGCTTCGCGCCGGGCCCGGGCCGACAGTTGGCTGGCGATCACCGCTGTGACAAGAAATGCGAACAGCGCCACCCAATTCTGGTGATCGGCGATGTTGAAAGTGCCAACCGGAGGCAGAAAGTAGTAGTTGAAGGCCAGGGTCGCCACGACCGCGGTGAACACGGAGGTCCGGAGTCCCCAGACCGTAGAAACGATCAGCACCGTCAGCAGGAACGTGAGCGCCACCGTGGTCGGGTTGCTAACACGAATCGCCCGATAGCTGAAAACGATGACGAAAACCGCAGCTGCCGCCACCAGGTAGCGGACGATCTGCTTGGCCAGGGTCTCTTTCACGACGGCGATTGTAGCTGACGTTCGACAATTTCAGGCAGCTAACGCACAATACTTGGCAATGACCAAGACTCCGGAACAGTGGCTGGAAGAAGCCGCCCCTGTCAAGAAGGGCGGCGTTTTCAAGCTGTTCCTCGGCTACGCGCCGGGTGTGGGCAAGACCTACAGCATGCTGAGCGAGGCCATCCGGCGCCACAGTCGCGGGGAAGACGTTGTGCTTGGTGTGGTTGAGACTCACGGCCGCAAAGCGACCGCAGAGCTGGCAACTCAGTTGGAGCCGGTTCCGCGCCGGCGGGTCGATTACAAGGGTGCGCTCTTTGAGGAGATGGATGTGGATGCGATTCTGGCTCGCAAGCCCCAGGTCGCGATCGTGGATGAGTTGGCGCACACCAATATCGAAGGCAGCAAACACCGGAAGCGCTACGAAGACGTGTACGAACTGCTCGACGCGGGTATCGATGTTCTCTCCACCATGAACATCCAGCATCTGGAGAGCGTGACACCCACCGTCCAAGGCATCACCGGGATCCAGGTGCGGGAGACCGTTCCAGACTGGGTTCTGAAGCGTGTAGACGAAGTGGTCATGGCGGATCTCACGCCCGAGGCGCTGCAGAACCGAATGCGGCGCGGGGACGTCTACCCGCTCGAGCGGGTAGAGCGCGCCTTGGGCAATTTCTTCCGCCCGGGAAACCTGATCGCGCTGCGCGAGCTGGCGCTGCGTCAGGTCGCCCACGCCGTGGACCGTAGCCTGGAGACCTATCTCGACAAACAGGAGACCCGAAGGAATTTCGGCGTCCGGGAGCGGATCGCCGTCTGCATCAGTTCGAATCCGGCAGCTCAGCACCTCATCGCACGGGGTGCCCGCATGGCGCAGGCTCTGGATGGCGAGCTATACGTCGTGTACGTCGACCTGGGACAGGATGACAGCCAGCGGAATCAGAAGACTCTGCAGGCCAACGTCCAATTTGCGGAAAATGTCGGGGCCACCGTGGTGCGCGTAAAAGGGACCACGGTGGCAGCCGCCGTGGCCGAGGTGGTGCATGAAAAGCATCTCACCCAGGTTGTATTTGGACGATCCGCGACCCGAGGGTGGAGACGCTATTTGTACTTCTCCGCCGTCCACCGTTTCCTCCGGGACGCCCCCGCAGTGGACGTGCACATCGTCACACAGGAACCCGCCTAGCCCTCCATCATGACTGAGCATCGCAGAATTCTGGTTGTCGATGACGAGCCCCAGATCACGCGAGTGCTGCGCACCAGCCTTTCCAGTCATGCCTACGATGTTCGCGTTGCCAACGACGGCGAAACCGCGCTGGAGATCATGAAAGACTGGACCCCGGATCTGGTGATCACAGATCTCTCGATGCCCAACATGGACGGGCTCGAACTCACCCGAAGACTAAGAACTACGACCAAGGTCCCGATTGTTGTGCTCTCGGTTCGTGGGGAAGAACGAACCAAGGTGCAGGCGCTCGACGCGGGCGCCGACGACTACGTGACGAAGCCCTTCGGTATGGAGGAGTTGTTAGCGCGGGTTCGCGTGGCGCTGCGGCGAGCGCCCCCGGCTGGCGATCCCGAACCGTCCAAGATCGAGGTGGGAGATTTTCACATCGACCTAGCAGCGCACAGGGCAATGGTTCGAGGAAAAGTAGTTCATCTCACGCCAAAGGAATTTGATCTCCTGGTCTACCTTGCACGGCACGCCGGCAAAGTTATTCCCCACCGGGCCCTGCTGGGTGCGATCTGGGGCGGACAGAGCACCGAGCAAGTGGAGTACCTGCGCGTCTTTGTCGGGCAACTTCGTAAGAAGCTCGAACCCGACGCCGCCGCACCGCGCTACATTGTCACCGAGCCCTGGGTCGGTTACCGCTTTGAGCCCGGCAGTCCATAACCCTGACCCCCGCCAATACTTACTATCTTTATGAAATTTTTGGGAAAGCCTTACCCCAGGCTTACGGGGTCGCCGTTCTACTGAACGTGCTGTTGGTTCGCACGATTCAGAGGGAGGCGAGGAAACATGACAGCCCAATGGATGCTCACCGCCTTGGCGGGCGCTGCCATTCTGTGCTATACGGGCTTCCTGTGGAAGCTCTGCTCCGACCGCCATTCGTATAGGCCGCGGCACGCTGCTCTCGGAGAAATCGTCGATCCACCCGGATTCATGTTTTCCCCAAGCCGAAACGAGTCTGGGGGGCGTTTTGGACAACCCGCCCGTTGGCCGCAGCGCTGGCTGCCATGCTCCGACCCACAGTGTCCTTTTTGCGGAGTGGTCGCCAAACATGGAAAACGCCGTCACATCGCCCATCGGTAATGGTAGCGACCGATCGCGAGTTTCTGTCAGGAGATGGAACATGCAGGACGTTCTGTGGGTAGCGCGGCTTGCCTCAGGATCAGGTGCGGCGTCTGGTCGAGGAGCACACAAAGTCGCGCCAACTCGGTTTCCTGGGTGAGCCCAGCGTGAATGTTCTCGAGTGGAACCTGGCGCTCGATGCAACGTGAGCCCGCAGGACCCGCTTGAGTTCACCTAACTCAGCAGATATGGTCGCCAAGTCGCTGTTGAATGGAGGTTAGCCGGAACGTCCAATACTCACGATGCAAGTCCTCGAATCGAAGCCGCACAACCCATCATCCAATTCCCGAGTGACTGGCTGTCCCCAGCCCATCCCTACAACACCGCGAGGAATATCCCAATGGCAAAGAAGGACGCAGCTCCCGGAAACCACGGCAAAGTGAGTGCACAACCTCGACTTCACCAAAGAGCTGGCGAGATCCAGGCTTATGGCACGGTCTCATACCTGCTGCCGCTCGAGTTGGAAGAACCGGTGCGCCTCGAAATGACCGAGCAGCTCAACCAGCTGTTAGCCGACACCATCACCCTTCGCGACCTGTACAAGAAGTCACACTGGCAAGTCGCCGGCCCGACCTTTTATCAGTTGCACCTTCTATTTGATAAGCACTTTGGCGAACAGAACGAACTGGTGGACACGATCGCCGAGCGAATTCAGATTCTGGGCGGGGTCAGCCTGGCCATGGCAGCGGATGTTGCCGAGACCACACAGATCGAGCGCCCCCCGCGCGGAAGGGAGGAAGTCCCTGTGCAGATTTCGCGTCTGCTGGATGGGCACCAGGTGATCATTCGTCAAGCTCGCAAACTGGCTCGCCGCGCCTCGACCATCGGGGATGACGGCACCAACGATCTGGTTGTGAGCGACGTGCTGCGCACCAACGAAATGCAGGTATGGTTTCTCAGTGAACATCTGGTAAACGTACCTTTGGTGATCGCGCAAGAACCAGGAAAGGCCGCTTAGCGAGGGCTGGCGCGAAGCCTCATCCCGAGGCGCCGACCAGGTCACGACTAACGCCCTAGACTCCGTCGGAATCCTGTTGGCTTATGAGTCGGACGACGGCTTGCGGGCAGCGGGTCCGTTCCCACAGAACGGGCCCGCTGTCTTGACGACTGCCGCTCGCAGCCGGCCTCACTTCTGCACGGCCTGCTTATCGTGGTCGTAGTATTCGAAAGCGGACATCGGTTTGGCCCCACCCTTCTTCCAGATACGGTTGTCCGGGCGCAACTTGCCGAGCGCCTTGGCCATCTCGCGAACGTGGGACGCGACCGAACCGCAGCAGGAGCCAATGTAGTTAATTCCGATCTCGCGCGCGCGTACCGCGTAGTCTCCCATTTCCTTACGGGTAAGCTGCAGCGGGTCCAGCGCGTACGGGAACTCTGGCAAGCTCGTGAAATCCGGCTTATCCTTTGGAGTTCGATAGCCGACCGGCTGACAGGCCAGGTAGCCGGAAACGGCTTTGCGCATCTGTTCCATCGGTCCGATCATGTGTTCCGGGGGACGGAGACAGTTCATGCCGACGATGTCGGCACCTCGATCGAGCAAAGCTTTGGCGGCGTCTGCGGCGCTGGTGCCTTCCATGGTTGCGTCCTTGTTCTCGAAGCAGATCGTCACCATCACGGGCAGACCTGTTTTCTTCGCACGTTCGACGGCAAGCAGTGCTTCACCCAGCCAGGAAAAGGTCTCGCCCACGATGAAGTCGACCCCTTCTTGGACCTGAATACGCAATTGTTCATCGAAAGTCTGGCGCACGCGGTCCGCGGCGGAAGGACTGTTCGGTTCATACATCCAGGTAAGGCTCAGATTGCCTGCGACCAGGCACTCATCGCCCGCGACTTCCTTCGCAATGCGCACGGCGGAGCGATTGATATCCTCCACGCGGTCTTCGAGACCGACGGTGGCTAGCTTGTCGCGGCTGGCATAGAAGGTCAGCGCCTGCAGAACCTCAGCCCCGGCTTCCCGAAACTCGACGTGCAATTCGCGAAGCGCTTCCGGATAGACGATTGCCACCTCCGGTGTAAACGGCCCCGGACGCACCCAGCCACGCTTTTCCAATTCCAACAGGTACCCGCCATCGCCGAGAACCGGCCCTTCCTGCAGACGCTCGAGAATGCCTTTCTTTTTCATTGCCTGCTCCTTACACCGCTAGTCATCCACGTACTCGAATTCCGCTTTGATCGGCTTGCCTTCGACGAACCGGCTGGGTCGAAACGCGCTGATGTCCACTGTCTTTGCAACGCCATCCAGGATCAACTCGGACATCACCAGACCAATCGCCGGGGAGATCTTGAAGCCCATGCCCGAAAAGCCTGCGCACACATGAAGCCCGGCGACGCCGGGAATCTCACCGAGCAGCGGTCGGGAGTCAGGAGTCATGTCGTACACGCCGGTGACTCCGCGCAGGACCTCCGCGTTCTCCAGCTTCGGCACACGCCGGCAAGCACGCTCAATCACGTCTTCGAGTGACTCGTCCGAGGCGCGCTGCGGAAAATCGTTGGGATCGACCGGCCGTTTCCCGTAGAAGTCGCCCACCAGGAATTTATCGTGCGCGTCTGGCCGGAAGTAGGTTTGCGTTCCAGAATCAATGCAGGCGCAGCCGCCACCCTCCATGTCAGGCGCATTCTTGAGAATCGCAACCTGGTGGTACTCGGTTTCGACCGGCAGATCGTAGCCGATCTTCTGGAGCAGTGGACGTGTCCACGGGCCGGTGGCGGCGATCACCACAGGAGCGTCGATGTTGCCCTGGTCCGTCGCTACACCGCCAACCTGTCCGCCCTCCACTTGAAAAGCGGTTGCTTGGGTTCGAGGCAAATAACCCGCGCCCAGATCACGAGCCCGGGCCAGAAAATCGCTTGCGACGCCGGCGCCATCCCCATAGCCTGAGTCCGGTTCATAGGCCGCCAGTTCGACCTCGTCCACGACCCAGTCGGGCTCAAGCTTCCGAAGATCCTGCCGGGAGACGAGACTCACGTTTACGCCCAGCTTTTGCTGCATGTCCACATTGCGCTTGAGGCGTTCCATCTCGTGGGGGTGCACGATGCGGACGAAACCGGTTTTCTGGAAAAGCGTTGCTTCTCCGACCAGTTCTCCCCAGCGCTCGAACATTCGCAGACTCACCAGCGCCAACTGTACTTCAGCCGGAAAACTGTAGTGCATGCGGATGAGAGCGGAAGAACGGCCGCTCCCACCGCGCCCAACATGATCCTTGTCGATGACCAGAACACGTCCCGCCCTTCGCTGGGCCAGGTGGAAAGCAATGGAGGCGCCCATGACCCCAGCACCCAGAATGACAAAGTCGGCGGTTCTGGTCCCGTTCGTGCTCATGCGGCAGCCTTCTTGAAGCGACCCTTCTTCCAGTCGCGCAGCGCCTGCTGAGCCGCATTGTGTCCCGGAGCACCCGTCACTCCACCCCCGGGATGGGCGCCCGCTCCACAGAGATAGAGACCGTCAATCGGAGTGCGATATTGAGACCATCCCGCCACGGGCCGCATAAAGAATAATTGTTCGAGCGTCAGATCCCCATGGAAGATATTGCCCTCCGTGAGGCCATAGGTCCGCTCCAGGTCCAAGGGCGTCAACACCTGGTGAGCGATGATCGAGCCGGGAACATTGGGCGCATGCTCCGCAATCTTTTGGATGACGCGATCCCCCAGCATTTCCCGATTCTCGTCCCATGTGCCCTGACTTAAACGGTAAGGAACGTATTGCACAAAGCAGGTCATGATATGGGTGCCTGCGGGCGCCAAGGAGTCGTCGGCGTTCGAGGCGATCACACAATCCACCCAGAGGTCCTCGGGAATCTCGCCGAACTTGGAGATGTCATAGCACCGCTCGGCAAATTCGAGGGAAGGAACGAGCGTGTAGAAGGTTCGCTCGAGCGGCGTGTGACTCACTGGAGTACCTGTGAAACGCGGCTCCTCGGAAAGCGCCAGGTTCACCTTGGCGCAGGGGCCCGCCATCTTGATTCCGCGCACCGCGTGTACAAACTCGGAGGGCAGCTCGCTCTCCGGAAGCATTTTCAGAAAGGTCCGCTTGGGGTCGGCATTCGACAGGACCATCCGCCCCCGGATCTCGGTGCCGTCTTCCAGCACGACTCCGCGTACCCGTCCGTTGCGTATGTCGATCCGGCCCACCGAGGCCGAAGTCCGAATCTCAACTCCGAGCTTTTGGCCTGCAGCCGCCAGGGCCTGCGTGATCGCTCCCATGCCACCCATCACGTGCCCGTAGAAGCCTTGCAGTCCTTGCTCTCCACCGCTCAGCAAATGAAACAGCAACCCGATCGCCGTGCCCGGCTGGTAAGGTCCCCCGTGTTTGCCGTAAACGTTGTTGGCGAGAAACATCGTCTTGATCGTGTCCGACTCGTAGTTACGATCCAGAAACTCGCCCAGGCTCCCTGTCAGGAAGGACACCAACTGAGCAATTTCCCCGCTGGAAATATTACGAAACCTCTTCCCAACACGAAACAGGTCACTCCATCCCGCCACGCTCTTGGCATCGATCTCGGGAGGTGGCTCAAGAAAAAACGGCTGCAAGTAGCGGGCCAGCGTCTTGAGCCGATCATCGACTCGTATAAATGTTTCCGCGTCCTTCAGCGAGTGCCGGCGAAACTCCATCCTTGCGCGCTCACGATCCGCCCACCAGGGAACAACCCGACCGTCGGGAAATGCGACCTGGATCGCAGGATCACACGGCACCATGCGCAACCCGTGCTCCGCCAACCTCAGATCACGGATGACCTCTGGACGAAGCATGCTGGCAATGTATGAAGTGGTAGAGGCGCGACACCTGGGCGCAATTTCCTCGGTTACGCAACAGCCGCCCACGATGTCCCGGCGTTCGAGCACCAGCGTGCTCAGTCCCGCACGCGCCAGATACGCACCGGCCGTAAGTCCGTTATGTCCGCCACCCACCACGATCGCGTCGTAAGTCGTGCCCGGCATCGGTAATCGGTTAATGACTCATGGTCAAAAATATGCCCTCGTAGGGATCCATACATTAACGCAGACGACTGAAAAAATGAAATTGAAAAAGCAACTATTTTTCTGTATTGTTTCCTGACTTGAGGTCAATATCATGAGCGGCATTTCTTCCAGTCTGGCAAGTCCACCCCGATATCGGAACCACGTTCCCCCGCGTCCGCGTTCCGAGGCCAAGCGTGCTCGGATCATTGACGCTGCCATGCGGCACTTCGCGGAGCAGGGCTATCACGCCGCCCGCGTGGGAGACATCGCCGCACAACTCGGCATCGCCAAGGGTTCCGTCTTCCAGCACTTCGGTAGCAAAGATGGCCTGTTCTTTGAGGTCTACAAGAAAGCCGTGAGAGCGTTCCCGGCCTATCTGGATGCCCCTCAGGAAGTGCAGGAGCGGGGATTTTTTGAAGTCCTGCGCTATTGGCTCGTGCGTACCGAGCACATGCTGCATGAGGACTGGATCCCGTATCGTGTTTCCTTGCTCGGGAACTATGGAACCGATCTGACCCTTAAGCGCGAGATCAACCGTTTCCTCATGGCGGAAGACCCCTATGGCACGGTTGCCTTCGTCCGATTCGGCGTGCAGCGCGCGGAACTGCACCAGGACCTCGACCTGGAGATGATCGTCTCGATTCTCGACTGGATGATGGAGCGTTTTCAGGACGCGCTGCTCACCGAGGAACTCGATCCCGGCCTTTTCCGCCGTCAGGGTGAGATTGGAGAGCGAAAAGAAGCGCGCATCAACCAGTTCCTCGATATCCTCGAACGGGCGATTGGAGCCTGACGAAGGCCAGCACCTTGCACGACACCGGTATCAGGGGGCCATGCGAATGATCAGGCGGACCTCGGTCGAAGAGATTCTGGCAAGCTACAACGATAGGGCGCCGTTGTCAGAAGCGTCCACGATTCCCGCGCCTTGGTACGTCGATCCGCGGATCGCAGAACTGGAAAACCTGATCGTCTTCAGCAAGACCTGGCAAGCGATCGGCCGCGCAGACCAGGTGGAAAAACCGGGTCAGTTCGTCACCGCCACGCTGGCGGGCGAACCGGTCGTGGCGGTGCGTGGAACAGACGGGCAGTTGCGGGCCTTCTACAATGTATGTCGTCACCACGCTGCCAAAGTGGTCACGGAACCATGCGGCCGTGCCTCGATCCTCCATTGTCCATATCACGGGTGGAATTACGGTCTGGACGGCTCTTTGAAGGGAATGCCGGAGTTCGAGGGCGTGGAGAACTTTGACCGCCAGGAAAACGGATTGCTTCCGGTAAAGGTGGAAACCTGGGAAGCGTTTGTCTTCGTCAACCTCGATCCAGAGGCCGAACCACTGAGCAGTTTCCTGGGTGGATTGGTGAAGCGCTGCCAGCCGCTCGGCCTTGGCAAGCTGCACTTCTTTGACCGCAAGGTCTACGACATTGCATGCAACTGGAAGGTCTTCGTCGACAATTATCTTGATGGTGGCTACCACGTTCCGCACCTGCACAAGGCCCTCAGCAGCGTTCTCGATTACAAGCAATACACCGTCGAAAACGAAGACCGGTACTGCCTGCAGTCGAGCCCGATGGTGGCCTCCGATGAAGACGCTGCTACCGGCGCTACTCGCAAAGGCGATCGCGCTTGGTACTTCTGGCAATATCCCAACTTCATGATCAACTGTTACGCGGGTTACATGGACACCAACCTGGTGCTGCCGCTGGACGTCGACCATTGCCGAGTAATTTTCGACTTCTACTTCAGCGACGTCAGCGATTTCCGTAGGGAACACAACGCGCAGAGCATCGCGGTTGGTGATCGAGTCCAAGGCGAAGACCTGGGTATCTGTGAGGACGTTCAACGCGGACTCAAGTCGCGAGCCTACGGCGCTGGGCGCCTCTCCGTACGTCGTGAGGCAGGCGAGCAATTGTTCCATCGTTTGTTGGCGGCGGACTTGAAGAACGGCCTGACGGAGGGGGCGATTGCCGCGGATTGAAATCTTGCGCAGTTCCGCTGGGTATATTTTCAGGGGGGCGTTTGCCCTCCTTCTTCGTTTGCAAAGGGAGATACGGTGAAACCGACTCATCTCTTCGCGGTTGTTCTCTGGCTGTTGTGCATGAATCGAGCCTCTGCCCAAGTGACGGCAATCAAAGCGGGGCGTCTCGTGGATCCGGACACGGGCACGGTTCTCACCGACCAGGTCATTCTGATCCACGAGAACAAAATTGAAGCCCTCGGCAAAAGGTTGGCCATTCCAGCCGGAGCCAACATCATCGATCTCTCGAGTATGACCGTCCTCCCCGGCCTGATTGATTGCCACACCCACGTCGCGGACGGTCACAGCGACGGCGAGCCATTTAACGTTCTGAGGAAAACGGCCTCCCAGGTTGTGCTCGAATCGGTGACCAACGCCAAGCAGATGCTTGAGTCGGGCTTCACAACCGTTCGTGATGTGGGTACCTATCGTGCGCTGAACGACGTAGCCCTGCGCGACGCCATCGCTCGCGGATATGTGCCGGGCCCACGTATGTACGTCGCGGGGGCTTACATCACGATTACGGGCGGCGCGGGAGCGATGACCGGCCAGGCTCCCGACATTCAATTGCCCTGGGATCTGCACTACGGAGAAGCCAACAGCCCCTGGGAAGTGCGCCAGCGAATCCGCCAGCTGGCCCACGACGGTGTGGACCTTATCAAAGTCCTTTCCACCGGCGCGGTCCTCACTCACGGCAGCAATCCCAACTCGCTCGAATTCACGCTGGAAGAACTGCAGGCGGCGGTGGATGAAGCCCGCCACTTCGGCTTGGCGGTGGCAGTCCACGCGCACGCGGCCCAGGGAATCAAGAATGCCATCCTCGCGGGGGCTGCCTCGATCGAGCACGTTGAGATGGTCGACGATGAAGGCATTGCCATGGCATTGAATCACGGCACCTACTTCGACATGGATATCTACGACGAAGAATGCATCCAGGAAGGCGGCAAGAAGGGAACGACTCCCAAAGACTTCCTGGAGCATGACGCGGAGCTTGGGCAGCTCCAACGAGACAACTTTCGCAAATCAGTGAAAGCGGGAGTGAAGATGGCTTTCGGGACGGACGCCGGGGTGTGTCCCTACGGCACCAGCGCAAAGCAATTCGCGTTTATGGTGAAGTATGGAATGACACCGATGCAAGCCATCCAGGCGGCGACCACGAACGCCGCCGATCTGCTCGGCCACTCGAAGGAAGTCGGCTCGATCAAGCCCGGCAAGTACGCTGATGTGATCGCAGTCTCCGCTGACCCGCTCCGGGACGTAAGCGTGCTGGAGCAAGTCGACTTCGTCATGAAAGACGGAGCTGTGTACAAGCAGCCCAAACCGGACGCGTGCGCGGCGAAATAGCGGGGGCCGTCCCTGGTTACCATTTCCGACCCCGGAAGGGGGGGCGGCTGTTCTTTTAGGATCGATCCGACTGTCACACTCAAGCCGTGGCGCCAGCATCTCTCGCTCGGCATCACGTCCTACTGGAGATCCCTAGGAATCCTCTCCTCCCAGGTCTTCGTTTTGAGAAGATTCCCGTCCTTCCGCAACTCGCGGGTGTATTTGTAGAAAAAGTTCTTCGGGTCGCTGGTGAACGACAGATGTCCGCTCCACACCAGCACGCGGTCTCTTAGATCCAGTGTCGTTTCCGCTTCGCCGCGAATCACATTCACCTCGGGGTGGGTATCCTCAATCTCGTAGGTTAGCTTCTCCAAGTCAGTCTCTTTGCCCCACGGATACTCGCCGCCCATCTTACCTCGCCAAACTACGGTCGTCTTCTGACGGCCTTCATCGCGGGTCACCAGCCACTCACCCGGCCACGGGAACCCGAACGATTTCAAGTCCGTGCGTTCTTCTGACGGCTGCGGCGGAGAGACGCGCGCCACCACGCCCTGGACAGGAACGACCGGCAACGTTAGCCGCGAACCGCTGGTGCCGCCGAGTTGAAGAGAGGTAGTCATGTTGTAAGGCGTCGACAAGACCATGGGCCACAGGGCATTTGAAACAGACAGTCGAATGCGATGTCCCTTCGGAAACACCCAGGTCGTCAGATGCATTGCAACATCGAGGTGGTAGATCTTACCCGGCTCAAGCGGCTTGGAGTCGCTCATCGATTCCCGCTGCGCGCCACTCAGGCCCGCGCCCGTGATCTGGGTTACGCTGCCGTCGGGTGCAACATCGGAAAGCCGCGCGAACCAGTTCGCAAGAGGAGCGTCCGCGGCGGCTCGCAGCAACCCGTGCGGTCGTCCCATGATTGCCAACTCCTCTTTCAACGGTGCCGAATCGTACACCAGGCTGAATGCATCCACGGGACGCTGATCGGAGAGCAGTTCGCCCCACCAGAACCCTGCCTCGACGCCCATCGAGGGGATGTATTTCAGGCGATGAGTATCCGCCTCGGATGCAAGGCTCGCGAGCATGTGGTTTGGCTGCAAGTAGAGAGTCGAATTCTTCACGTCTTTCGGCGGCCACCCCGTCTCCGCCCGCCATTCTCCCGGAACTGTTTCCAGCATCGGATCGGGCGGGAACCAGTGGCGCATAAAGATGACGAGCTTGGGGTCCTCGAGCACACCTGTGTCGCGCGCCTTGAGCCAATAGTCCCACCAGCGCACCGCATCCTCTCGCCACTCTATGCGCGGTCCAAAATCAGCGTCGTTCGGATACGAATGGTTCCACGGACCGAGCAGCGCTCGGACCGGCGCTTTCACCTGTTCGAGCATCCGGGGAATGCTGTCCCGGTAGCCATCCGCCAGTCCGCCGATCAAAAAGCACGGTACCCTGATCTCGCTCAGCGGACGCACGGGACTTCGCCAGAACACCCCGTCTCGCTGATGCTTGAGGTACAAAAGCGACCAGGGCGGGGCGTCGAACCGGGGCCCGAGAACATTCTCGTTCAGCGTGTAGTCGGGCGCGCCGGTCATCCCGGGCGCCATATCCATATTCAACTCGAATTCATCGATGTGCATCATTCCATCGATGTAGTGGATATCGTCGTGGAAGAGTTCCTCGGTCGCATCCGTAGCGATGATCGCCTTCAATTCGGGCGGATTCCGCATCGCCATCTGCAGCGCGTTGAATCCGCCCCAGGAAATCCCATACATGCCCACGTTGCCGTTCGACCAGGGTTGAGTCGCGAGCCAGTGAATCACCTGCTCGCCATCGACCTGCTCCTGTTCCGAGTACTCGCGCTCCGTGGGCCGACCCTCGCTTGCTCCGAACCCGCGGATATCCACACGCGCGCCCACGTAGCCTCTTCGGGCAAAGTACGCGTTCCTTGGATAGTCGCCGGCAGCCGTGCTGTCGTCCTTACGGTAAGGTAGGTAGTCGAGCAGAGCAGGAAGCTTGTCGCCAGGCTTCGCACCCTCAGGCATGTAGAGAGTGACGGCCAGTCGCACGCCATCTTGCATGGGAATCCATGCCCGCTCCATGCGAACTCCGTAGACGGGCGGAGACGGTGGTTCGGCCGCGAAGACGGAGGTGATCAGTAAGAGTACGAAACCAGGGAAACGCGCTCGGCGAAGCAAGCCTTCCTCCTGCGATCCTGAATTGTCACGGGTACTGAGATCAGTTGTGCGGGGGATCCTGTTCCTTCCGAATCGTGCGAAGGTCGATCCCCAACTGTTCGGCTTTCTTATACAGATGGCTGCGCTCAAGATGCAAAGCCCTGGCGGTGCTGGTTACGTTGTACTGGCTCCGCTTAAGCTCCGCCAGAATCACCTCGCGTTCGAACGTCTGCACTCGGTCGGCCAATGGGCCGGAATCCGGAATCGCGGTCGACGGCCCACTCGAATCTTGTGGCATTGCAAGACGAACCGTCGCAAGATCCACTTCGTCGTCTGGAGCCAGCAACATCAGGCGCTCCACCATGTTCCGCAGTTCCCGCACGTTTCCTGGCCACGCATGGGCCTGCAACGCGTCAATGGCTTCCGCGGTAAAGGGAACAGGCTTCCACCCGTTCTGGGCGGTGACCTGCGCTGCGAAGTGTCCGACAAGAGTGGCAATGTCTTCCCGTCGTTCGCGCAACGGAGGAAGAGTCAACGGAAAGACATAAATTCTGTGGAACAGGTCTTGCCGAAACTTGTGTTCCTTGACTTGTGCATCCAGATCGCGATGGGTTGCCACCAGCACACGAACATCTACCCGAATGGGCCTGTCCCCGCCGATGCGCTCGACTTCATTCTCCTCCAATACCCGCAACAGCTTGGCCTGCATGTGCAAAGGCATATCGCCAATTTCGTCCAGAAAGATGGTGCCATGCTCTGCTTGCTCAAACTTGCCCGCATGCCGGCCCGCCGCGCCGGTGAAGGAACCCTTCTCGTGACCGAACAGTTCAGACTCGATCAGTTCGGCGGGCACCGCCGCACAATTCAGGGGAATGAAAGGACCAGCCGCCCTTGCGCTCCGATCATGAAGCGTGCGCGCCACCAGTTCCTTGCCGGTTCCAGTTTCACCCAGGATGCAGACGCGCGTTTCGCTCGCCGCCACTCGCTCCACTTGCGCCATGACCCGGCGCATCGCCTCGCCTTTCCAGACGATCTCGTGTTTCCCGAGCCGGTGTCGCAGTTGCCGGTTTTCACTCTCCAATCGCTGCAAACGCAACGCGTTGTCCACGGTCAGCAAGAGCTTCTCGGTGGAAATCGGTTTTTCGAGAAAGTCGAGTGCTCCTAGCCGCGTGGCGCGAACTGCCATCTCGATATGCGCCTGGCCCGACATCATGACGACCGGCGCCGTGACGCCTTGCGACTTCAATTCTTCTAGCAGGGAAAGCCCGTCCTTCCCTGGCATGACAACGTCTGACAAAATTAGATCGAACGACTGCGCCTTCGCCAGATCCAGTGCCTTGGCCGCACTGTCACAAACCACCGCCTCGTGGCCCGCAAGACGGAACGCCCGTGATAGAGAGGCCAGAGTATTGGCTTCATCGTCCACGATCAGAAGGTGTGCTTTCTGCGGCAATCTGCTCTCTCCTACTGACTCCGAATCACGACCGCCGACCCGTTCTGAACCGGCGCGTGCAGTTTATCCAGATTCAGCGGCAATTCAATCAGGAATGTCGTGCCTTGACCCGGTTGGCTTTGTACGTTGATGGTACCGCCGTGATCGCTGATCACCGACTGGACAATGGCTAGGCCCAGCCCAGTCCCGTGGTGCTTGCTGGTGTAGTAGGGAGTAAACAAGCGCTCGCACTCTTCGGGCGTGAGACCAATTCCCGTATCGCCGACGTCGATGTGCACGCGACCCAAATCCTGCCATGTGCGGAGCGTCAGGGTTCCGCCTCGGGGCATCGCGTCCATGGCATTCAGGACAAGATTGGAAATGGCTCGATGCAACAACTCCGGATCTGCGGCGACCGGTTCGATATTCTCCCTCAAATCAGGCCGGCAGGCGATGGCTGCGCCATTGCTCGACTCCAGTTGCGCTTGAAACAGGCGCAGGACGCCCCGCACTACGTCATTGACCTGGACTCGCTGAAGCCGTGGCTGGGGCATGGTAGAGAACTCGCTGAAGCGCCCAATGATCTGCTTCAGATTGCTGATTTCTGCCAGCAGCGTAGCCGAGCTTTCGCGGAAAATTTCTTCAAACATCTGCGGGCTTTGCTGGTGTGCCCGGATCAGGTTCTCAACCGTCAGTTGCAGAGGGAACAACGGATTCTTCAGCTCATGCGCCAGGCGCCGCGCAAGTTCGCGCCACGCGGCCACGCGCTCGGTCTGGACCAGCCGCTCCTTTTGCTCCAGCAGTTCTCGAGTCATACGGTTGAATGCCTCGGCCAGTTCCCCCACTTCATCCCGGGAGGTGACTTCAACCTTGCTATTCAGGTTTCCCGCGGCCACCTCGCGGGCCGCTGCTGCGAGTTGCTCCACCGGGCGCGTGACGCGGGCAGCGGCCCAACTGCTCAGCAGTATCGCCAGCAGGATCCCCGCGCCGCCCACCAGCATGGCCGCTGTCTGGATATGACGCTTCACCTCCACGTAGGGCCGACGCGAACTGGCGATCAACAGGATTCCCAGTGTCTTGTCGTCCGGCCCATTGAGCGGAATCGCGCGGATGGTCTCATCGTCGGCAGGATCGGACGACCAGTGCATCAACTCAGTGATCTCGCCTCCCTGTTTCTGGACCTGCTGAATGAGTGGACGAAGCGCCTCCGGCCGTTTCGCGCTGCCCGAGGCATCGATGAGCATCTGCGGCATGAATCCCGTGCCTGAAATCTGGTACAGCATGACCCTCATACCGACTGGCAATTCCAAGGCGGCGAGCGAGTTCCTGTCCAGGCGCTGCCCGCCGATCACAAAAAGCGGTTTGTCACCCACCGTTGCGGCCCGCACGGCAAACAGGCCGAGGGTTGCGCCCTCGGGAAGTTCCTCCTGCTTCAGGAACGCTGATTTGGTGACCAATTGCGGCAAATTCGCCAGCGAGGTTTCGGGATAGCCAAACCTCGCAGGCGACTGCGCGGAGGACACAATCGTGTCCCGGGAGTCGACAAACTCCAGGAAGTCCAGCTGGTGACTCTGGGCAGTCGGCCCCGCTTCGTTCAGGTAGCCGCCCTGCTGGGTGGACGCATGGCTCAGAGCCAGCGCCATGCGCGTCGTTGCCTCGCTCGAGGCAATCGCTTCCACTCTCTGGACCACATCGTCGGAGTGCCGTTTGAATTCGTGCTGGAATTGCGCTACCAGCGCAGCCGTGCGCTCTTCGTTCGATTGCTCAAACGCCCGCCGCGTCACGAGGGAGACAATCCAGGCGACCGCTGCCACCGACAAAAAAACCGTCAGCGCCAATACCAGGAGCAGTTTGCGACGAAAGCTCACGGCTGGTCGGTCCCCAGCCAGACATCTTCCAGATGCCAACTGCCATCACGGTCCTGATTCCAGTCTTGCACGGTGGGATTCAACGCATAACTCGCCGGCAGCTGAAAGAGCGGAATCATCCGCTGGGTCTGCAGCATTCCACTCTCCCCCTGATACAGGTCATCCGCCGAGCCACTGGTCAGCTTCGGCGAGGGCATTCCCGTCATGGCTGCAACTGCCCTCAACGCGATTCGTGGGTTCGTAGACGGCAGCGGGATACGCGTCAGGCGCAGGTCGGGATTGGCGGACGTTGTGGTCTGCAACGTGATGCCCGCGTCTCGTGCGTTCAGTGCGATGCGCTCCGCGACTACACGCGCCAGCGCGTCTCCCGAATCGTATCCCAAGGCCCAGGAAGGAGCTTGCTGAATCTCGCTCCGCTCTTGCCGCGCGCGCGAGAGATTCTGGTCGGTCGGAAACACAAACGCGTACCCGCTTAACCAATTGGGAAGAATGGCGCCAGAGGGCTCTCCCTCGCCTTGCAGCACGACGGTGCGGATCGATGTGCGGTCGATGCTGAGCGCCAGCGCATTCCGAAGCTTGCCATGCTCGGGCGATAGTCGCTCCTTCGCAAAAACTAATGCCATCAATTCGATCGGCGCCGATGTCACTACCCGCCGACCCTCAATCGCCGCCCGGTGGGCTTGCTCTGGGGCAACTTCGGCGACATCAGCCTTGCCGAGTTCGAGGGCAATGAGTTGATCGCGAGAACTCTTGCCCATCTCGACTTCAATCGCATCCAGAAACGGGCGCCCAGCCCAGTATCCTTCTTCGGCCGCCAAAGCGAGCTTCTTTCCGGGTTGCCAGTCGGTAACGTGGAACGGACCGCTGCCCGTGACACTCCCTGCCGGACCGCGTTTCGCAATCCCATTGCGCGCCCGAGCCAACTCCGCTCCCAGTTCAGGCGCAGGCGTGTCCCGTTCGATGACGACCGAATCGACCGCCGCCGATACATTCCAGCCTGGGTTCGCTACCCGGAGCGACGCGGCCACCGCTTCCGGAGTCAGGGGCGATCCATCATGAAATTTGACTCCACGCCTCAGCCAGAGCCGCCAGCGTTGGTTTCCCGGTTCCGCCTGCCAAGAGGTAGCGAGTGCCGGCTGCAGCCGTCCGTGATTGTCCACGGTGATAAGCGTTTCGAACATCAGGCTGCCGAGGTTCTGGCGGGCGACGGAGTCGGGCTGGGACTTGTCCGCGGGGTCGAGCGAAGCCGGGGCGATCCGGGTCGTCGCCCGCAAGGTTCCTCCATATTGCGGCCGGGTCTCTGCGGTCGCCAACCTTCCGAGCAGCAGACTACTGACCGCAAGCCACCGCCAGGCGAAAAGCTTCATAGTTCCCCGTTTCTGCGTTTCGCGACACCGCAATCGCGGTCGCGCCTGTGGTTTCGGTCCACAGTGCCGTAACACCCCCGGCAAAGTCCATCGGTTGGCTGACCGGAACCGGGTCCCGGTCAGCCAATTCGTACGCCCGCACGAAATCGCCTGCGTGATCACCCCGCCGAGTGGCCAGGATCTGCCAGCCCAAACCGCACGACGTCTTCACGCTGGCAACATCGCTGCCCCAATTCAAGCGTGCCGTCTGATCCGTGATTCCGTCCAGCAGATGTACCTGGCCGTCCACGGCGGCCAACATCCACAGGGTGTAACTTGGTCGCGGAATCGCTGCCGCCGAATAGAATTTTGCGGTGGATGTCTGCTTGCCGATGCCGGGCGACAGTACACCCGTAAAGTAATTTCGCGTTGGCGCGAAGAATCCACCGAGTGGGAACTGGCCTGACAGCGGCCATGGATCATCGCTCGCACGGCATGTAAGACTGAGGGGAGCAGTGTTCGAACTTTGGCAGAGAACTCCAGGCAAGTACACGTCAAGCAGATGATCTCGCCGTAGCACAAGCCGCCCACGTAGGTCCCGTGGCCAAAGCTGCGAATGGGTCACTTCCATGACCTGTTCCTTCTGCCAGCGGCCGTCCGTGAGCCGGTAGAGCGCAACCTTGTCCGGGTCGAGCACCGCCAGATGCGACGGACCCGAGGCTTCTTCGAGCACTGCCACATCGAGTATGCGCTCTTCCTGTGACCAGAGGGGAATCTTGCGAATGGTGAGTGGCGCAGGTTCCCGCACGAAGGTGGCCGCGCCCAGGCGTGGCGCAGAGGCCAGCACAACCGAAAACTCGTCAGCGCCTTGGTGGATCTCCGCCACCCAGACATAACTCTGCAAATTCTCAGAGAGGGAAACCTGCACGGTCGCGGCGGCTTGTTCCGGCTTCACGCTGCGCACTCCCAGCGTTTCCAGCTGCACCCGCAGGCCCCGGCTGATTTCGTCCGTATCTTTCTTGTTCAGGGACGAACGATTTACCACGTCCAGGGCAACTGCCCCCGGACCTGTGGCCGCGGCGATCTTCCTCGCGAGCTCCTGCTCCGGAGTCGTCCAGTCGGTGGCATAACTCGCCGATGTTGCCAGCCAACAAAACGCGAGCAGCAGGAAGCAGGCACGGCGAGGGGAGCCTGGCGAGGGAATGAGCATCTCCGGGACGGGCAAATTATAAACCGCGTGATGCCGGGCGCAGGTCATGGGAGTCTGTACTCAGCAGAGTCACCTTTCAATCCCGAACACCCCTGAAGGCCGCCGAGTTCACTCGAGACGGCGGCTGCCCCCGCTTCGAGCGCCGCCTAGGAAGCCTATTTGTCTTGCGGATCCTCGGGCTGTTCCGCCTGGCTGGTGTGGTTTGCCACGTTCATACTGCGCAGCACGTCATTGGCAAAGAAAAACTTACCGTCCGATGGAACCATCATGATCTGCAACTTGTCGGAGAGCCGCTCGGCAACGATCTTGTTGATCAGCAGCGGATTCTGCTTCAGGATCGCGGCCTCGCCCTTCAGCCTTTCTGCATCCGCGGCTGCGGTCACTCGGATCCGGTCTGCCTCCGCGTCCGCCAACAGCTTCCGACGCTCCATTTCTGCGTGGCTGTCGATCACCTTGGCTTCCGCGGCCGCTTCTGCGTTCTTGATGGTCGATTCCTTTCGAGCCTCGGCTTCGAGTTTCGATTGCTGAATCTGCTTTGCCTTCAACGGCAGGGTGTATTGCATTGCGTCCGCTTCGCCTTTGGCTTGCAGCACATGCACTTGAGCTTCTCCCTCCGCCTGCTTTACCTGCCGGACCTTGGTCGCCTCTGCCTCGAGCTCCGCAATCTTCACGTGTTTTTGCTGGATCTCGGTATCGACCCCCATCCGGTCATTTTCCTGCTCCTTCAGCAGCAGCGTTTCCAGCCCCTTGGCGTATTCCGGCGGCAGTTGGACATCGCGCAGCATGACTTCCTTCACCACGATTCCATCGGCTGCCAGCTTCTGCATGATGATGTTTGCCGCCCTCATCCTCACCTCTTCACGTTTTGCTGCGAAAACATCGCGCACCGTGTAGTTCGGCACGATTTCCCGCCATACACTCGCCACCACGGGGGGAACGATCTCCTTCTCCACCGGCTGCGGCAGGTTCGCCTCCACGGAATCCAGCCGCTTGGGATCGACCCGGTACCGCACGGTGATGGCCAGTCCCAGTGTGAGGCCTTCTTTCGCCTGAACATTCAGCGGCCGCGCTTTGACGATTGCCCCAGTCGTGGTCTTTTCGTCCTCGATCGACCCGGTTGTAAACAGTTGATCCCGCGTATCGAACAGTTCCACTTTCTCAAGCAGGGGAGTCACGAAGTGGACGCCTGGGTACAGTGTTCCAGCCAACGTCCCTTGCGTCTGGCTCACTCGAACTCCTGCCGTCCCGCTGGGAATCACGACGATGCTCAAAGCGATCAGGATCGGCGCCCACGCCAACATTGCGAGTGCCATCGCGATCCGCCAGCGAAGTTTTGGGATGGCAGGCAGCGGCCCCGGACCTTCCGCCGCCACGGCTTGCCGGTACCGCATTTCCATAGTCAGGTCATACGCGAAAATTCCCAAGGCGATCAGGATCATCCCGACGCCGCCGGTCATCAGCAAGTACTTCAGGAACAACATAGTGGTTCTCCTGGTGCGCCGGTTAAAACCGGCGAGGTGTAGTGAATGAAAGAGTCATACGAAAGTGGACCAGCGACCCACATCGGCCCCGAGTCATGCGGAGCCGCTCGCGAGGGCGGCGTCGAAGCGTTGACAAGGGAACGTGCGGGCCGGGTATTGAGCCGCGTAAGACAATTGCTCCGGGACGCCGACGCTGTCAGGAGATGCGGAAGGCCCCATCCGGTGCACCGATATCGCGAGGTGTGCCAGAGTCCCGCGCGGTCAGAGACCCCGTGCACGTACGGAAGCACCTCGCGCGGGAACCGGGATATCCCAGGCTCGCCCAGGGCCACAGTGGACTTGGGACGCATCGGGAAGTCTAAGGACGTACGCCGATGACGAACGGACCTGGGAAGTCGGACAGACCTGAAGTACCTGAGAAGTCGCCTCTGCCTTCTGTCTGTCATCCCTATCCCCTGCGGCGCATGGGCGTCGTTACCTAAGGCAAGAGCCGGATGCGGGAAACCCGCTCGTCCGGATCCGTGGAGGGGTTGTGTCAAGAACGCGCTCGTAAGAGCACGATGCTGTGCTGGACATGAAGGAAGGCCCTTCGAAGCCGGTTTGTAGGAACAGGCTTCAAACAGCCATGAGCTGCTTCGGTCAAAAGCCGCGGTGGTGAACGTCATGGTCAAAAGACGTGAGAAAATCACGTCATGTGTGGAATAGAGAGACGAACGCAAGTGAACCACTGAGAAAGCATCGAAGCGGATCAACCGATGACATCGAAACCGGAGCGGCCCATCTTCTCTGGGAAAAGGCATGGCGGAAACCTGCTTACTGGCCATGTGGTGTCCGGTGCACAGGTGGCGTGACTCTATCCCGGGCTCTGGTACGGAACTTGAGAACCTGCCGGCGGTGCTAAGGGAAAAGGCACAAGCGGAAGCCCCGCGAGGCCGAAAGTACTGATCCGTTGAGCAGGGGCGGACTGTCTCGTAGTAGTGAGGAACCGGGGTAATGCCCGGGGAGCGAAGGGGACAGGCCACTCGCGTCTTGGCCGGTTTGGTCAACTGGCAACAGGAGGAACCGATACGGTCGAGATGGAGGACGGCAGTCTTCATTGGGTGGCACGAGCCGGATGAATCGAGAGGTTCAAGTCCGGATCTGTGAGCGGCTCGGGGTGCAATTCCCCGGGCCGACTCGGCGTCATGAGCAATCCTGATCCCTACTCCAACTCCGCGCTCAGCCCTTCTGCCCTGCCTTCAACCCGCACCGGCTGCCGGGCAAACAACAAGCGGAACACTTCCCCGAAAATCAATTCCTCCACCAGGAGTGCGATAGCCAATGAGAAAACCATCCCCGCTCCGACTGCGATCGCTGTGATTACCAGTTGCATAACCTTTCTCCTATAGAGTCCTTAGTGTTTACCCCAACCTATTGCCCGCCGCCCACTGCTGCCAAAGACCGCGCTTGCGCAACCGCCACCGGCGCACTGACCTCACCGCCGAAGATCCGAGCGATCTGCTCATCGCGTTCACCGCGGATTTCGACCGTGTCACCCACCCTCACCATCGTGAACAGCTGCACGATGTCGGGATTGCGCAGGCGGATGCAGCCGTGCGATGCCGCCTTCCCGATCGAACCGGGAGCATTGGTTCCGTGGATGCCATAACTCTGCTTATTGAGCCCCACCCAGCGCGGGCCGAGAGGGTTGCCGCTACCGGGCGGAATAACAACCCCGGGGTGGTAGTAGGTCGGTTCTGCCAGACGGTTGATGATCTCGAACTCGCCGGTCGGACTCGGGCTGACCACCGCCCCCACCGCAACGGCAAACCTGCGGATCACGACCCCGTTTTCCAACACCGCAAGCTTGCGATCCGGAATGCTGACGATGACCCGCCTCTTCGCGCGTGGTGGGACTACTGGGGCGGGAGCGTTGTTCTGCCCGAAAGCGGAAGCCGTAAGGGCCACCGTGAGGGCAAGAACCAGCGCCGCCCGGCCTTTTCGGTCGGCGCCTCTTCTCCTTGTTTCATCCATGGTCGTCTCATCCATCGTCGCCACGTCCTCAGCTTCGACTTGCGCAACTCAAGTGGCAGGGCTGGGCCCATTCCTCATGCGACTGATAAGAAATGAGTTATAGGATTCCCGTCGCATCCAGGTCGTGTCGCGCTGAAGACGATGTGCCAGGGCTGACACACTGAGAGTGACGTGACGAACTAGGACGCTGATGCGGTTATGCGGGTCGGTACCTCTTCGGTCCATGATCCATAGGGACCCGAAACGACTCGGCGAGGCAATAGGGGCGCGGAACCGTCAGGCGAGTGATGACGGACAACCCAGGAAAATGTCCGGCCCGCCGCTGAGGTAGCGGCTTGTGGGGGTCTTGGAGGGGGGCCGGGCAGTCTTCTGGGGTCAGCAGTGCTCGCCTGCCGCCGTCCTTTTTCACCCCAGAAGACCGTCGTCGATGAGGCCGGGAATACCGGCAGCCGGTTTGCCGGCAGCATCGGCGGCATGGCGGGCGGCGCACTTTGTCTTGTAGATGGCCGCGCCGTCATCCGCCGCCCGCGACAAGTCGGGGATCACGGTGACCAGGGCCACAGCGACCGTCATGGCCAGCATGACCGGCTTCGTCGTCTTCATGATTGCTTTCCTCTCCTTCGCCATTCAACCGCCTAGTGGAAACAGTGGCGGCTCGCGCGGGCTGAACCGGCTGTTGCGAAACGAACCGCTGATCCACACGCGGCAGAAAAACGCTGCAACAGACCTCAGCGCATTTCGCCTTACGTGCTTAGGTGTCGGCTTTTGAGGAGTTGTCAGCTGTGAGGGGAGTCATTTCTGAACGTGACCGGCGACGGGTGGGAGTGTGTTCCAGTTCGGGGGTGGGGCCATGTCTCTGCATCCCCGGCCAAAGTGGGCCGGGTTGAAGAGGATACGGGATCGAGAAGCCTGAATAAACGCAAGTTGCGAAAGGCGGTGGGAAGGACAAATCCCAAAGTCCGGCCTATTTCACGAGGAACCCTGTCACAGCCACTATCACGCCGAGCGCGCCCATCAACAAGCCAAGGTGCCAGAAGATCTTCCGACCCGAGAGCAGCGTGATGGAGGTCACCACCAGCCCGATCTCCAGGAACACCTCCCCTAGATCGTAGCGGTCGGCGCGCCTACGCTCCGTTACAACCTCCTGCTCCAGCTTGCGGGCCTCGCTCTCGATCTCTTTCTGGTCGTCCTTGTAGCGATCGGACTCCTGCAAGTACTCTTCCCTGACCTTTGCCAGGGATTCGGGGTTCGTGCTGGTGGCAATCGCGGTCAGACTCGCAAATAGCTTGTCCTCATGCCCACGAATATTTTTTGCCTGGTAGTACGCCCACTGATCCGAGGTTTTGGCCTGGAGGATCACTTCTTCGGTGTGTGCCCGGTGTCCCAGTAACGACACCACGGCCACCAGCACGGCCAGAATTGCCATGCTGAGGGAGACGGGCGCGAGCGAGGGATTGTGTTTCGCGTGTTCGGCGTGTTCCCGAAGTTCCTGGAGCTCTTCAGAGCTCATCATTCTCTCCTCTGAATCGATGTGCACGCGAAAACTGATGCGCTGCGGGGGGTCCCGCCGTACGACGACAGGTAGTTTAACAGGAAGGCGTCGGGGGGACTGTGCTCGTGGTCGCGAATTGCGATGGGATAGAATCTCGCCTGCTTGCTCGAGGAGATTCTTATGAAAACTTGTCCGGTTGCTGTGCTCGCAGCAGTCATCGTGGGATCGGTTGTTGGGAGCGGTGTGCGCTCGTCTGGGGCAGATCCGAAACCGGCTACGGCGGAATATCTGCTTAAACTGGAAGGCGAGTTCATGAACGCGGCGGCAGTACGAGGCGCGGACGGTTACATGTCGTACTACGCCGAAGATGCGGTCGAGCTACCCAACGGCGCGGACGCAATCCAGGGCAAAGACAACATCGCGAAGACGATGGGCTTCCTGAATAACAAAGACAACCAGCTTGTCTGGACGCCGGTCTATGCGGACATGGCCTCCTCCGGTGATTTGGGCTACACCTACGGAACCTTCGAGTTCCGCTCCAAGGACAAGGATGGTAAGCCTGTGGTGGGGCATGGGAAGTACACCAGCATTTGGAAGAGGCAAAAAGACGGCAGATGGAAGGTCGTGCTGGATATGGGGAATGATAGCCCGGCGCCCAATGGGACGTAGGTCTTTGACCGAGAGCGCTCGATCCTCCTTTGGATGGAAAGATTCACTTCCGAAAGTGGCTCAGAATCGCGTCCGCCTGGGTGTGTGTCACGACTGCCGACAACGCCGCCGCATCTGCCTGCTTGACGGCTTGGACGCTCCCAAAATGCTCCAGCAAGCGGCGGGTGGTGCTGGCGCCGACGCCCGGGATCTCGAGCAGTTCGCTGGAGCGGTCGCGCATCTGGCGGCGCTTGCGGTGGAAAGTCACGGCGAAGCGGTGAGCTTCGTCGCGGACCAGCTGCACCACGTGCAGGACCGGCGAGTGGTGGTCGAGCGCGACGGGTTCGTCTTCCTGTCCGTACACGTAGATGAGTTCCTCGCGCTTGGCAATCGAGACCAGAGGCTGGTTGATGATCTCCAGTGACTCCAGCGCCTGGGCAGCGGCGTGCAGCTGCCCGAGGCCACCGTCGATCAGGATCAGGCTGGGCATCTTCTTCTTTTCTTCCTGCAGCCGCCCGTAGCGGCGCGTGACCACTTCGCGCATGGAAGCAAAGTCGTCCACGCCCGCGACCGTCTTGATGATGAATTTCCGATAGTCGGACTTCTTCATACGGCCGTCTTCCCATACCACCATAGAGGCCACGGTTTCCGCGCCCTGAATGTGGGAGATGTCGAAGCACTCGATGCGCTCTGGCCGTTCGGGCAACGCAAGTGCGTCTTGCAGCGCTTCCTGGATTGCGCGCGTGTTTGGCTTCATGACTCGGAAGCGCTGATCGTAGGATTGTTTTGCATTGTTCCCGGCCAAGTCGATGAGGGAACGCTTCTCACCGCGGAGGGGACCTTCGATGTGGACTCGGGTGGCCCGAGCGCCCCTGTGGGCCAGTTGCTCGGAGAGAAGCTCTTCCAGCATCTCGCGATCTTCGAAGTCGGTGGGAACGTAGACCTTGCGCGGGACGTAAGGCTGGCCTAGGTAGAGCTGACTGAGGAAGGCCGAGAAGAAGTCCGCGGGATGAAAGGCCTGTTCGGGAGTCGCTGCGCTTTGCGCGGCTGGACGACCGGGGGCGGCCGTCCTTGCGCGGTCCTTGGCGGTCTCAGCGTCGGGTTCGAAGTGGGGCAAGTCTTCCCAGAAAAATTCTCTTCGATCAACCACCCGGCCGCCGCGCATGTGAAACAGATTCACCGCCAGCATGCCATTTTCGTAGTGGTAGCCGAAAACGTCCGCGTCGTCGCCTTCGACCGACGCCATGCGCTGTTTTTCCTGCAGTTGTTCGACCGTCGAGATCAGATCGCGATACTTCCCGGCTCGCTCGTATTCCTGCCCGGTGGCGGCTTCCTCCATACGCTCCCGCAGGGAGCGAACCAGATCGGTTTGGCGGCCTTCCAGGAACAGCTTCACGTCGCGCACCGCCTCCTGGTAGATCTCCGGCGTAGTGAGGCCTTCAACACAGGGCCCCAGGCAGCGTTTGATGTAGTACTGCAGGCACGGGCGGGGATGAAAGCGGGTGAGGTCAACCTTGCAGGACGGAATCAGGAAGTGTCGGTGAATCAGGTCGACGATCCGGTATGCAAGGTTGGCAGGGAAGTACGGTCCATAGTAAGCGCCGCCATCTTTGCGCAGGCGGCGGGTCACGTAGACCCGCGGATAGCGCTCGCCGAGCGTGAGCTTCACATAGGGATAGGTCTTGTCGTCGCGCAGCAAAATGTTGAAGCGCGGCTTCTTCTGCTTGATCAGGTTGTTTTCGAGCGCGAGGGCCTCTTTGTTGTTGGCGACGACGATGTAATCGAGGTCAACCGCCTCGCGGACCAGGGTGCCCGTCTTGGCGTCCTGCCAGCGGCCTTCATGAAAGTACGAGGCGACGCGGCTGCGCAGGTTGTTGGCCTTGCCGACATAGATGACCTCCCCTTCAGCGTTCTTATACAGGTACACACCAGGCTCGGTGGGGAGAGTCCGGATTTTCTGGAGGAGATCCATCCGAAGCGTTTACTAGAAGTCTAGCGGGTTTTGCGGTTTGCTGGCTTCGGGCCGACCGCAACCGTATAAAATTTCTATGGCCGTGTGTTTCCTTTGCTCCATGTTGTCTGACGGAAACTATTTGCGGCATCATGCAAGACATTGCTGTAGAATGGTTTACGGCCAACGCCACAGGTTCCGTGACTTGGCATACCCCGTGCATTAGTACTCGGCAGGGCGCGAAAGTTCGCAGCCCAAGGGACTCAAAGGGAAGTACAGATGAGGAAGGAGCCCTCTAAGACTATGACTCGCACTTCGTTAACGATTCTCTTAGCGGCCGGCATGGCCGCTTCTGTGGGATGTGCCACCAAGAACTATGTCCGGCAGGAGACCACGCCGCTCATCAACAAGACGAACGAGCTGGACGACCTGACCGCGAAGAACACCAAGGACATCAAGGACGTAGACGCTCGGGCGCAGGCTGGAATCGAGGCTGTACAGGCCAAGGCCAGCGAAGTTGACCAGAAGGCACTGGCCGCCGGTCAGACCGCCGATCAGGCCCAAACCATCGCCAACGTGGCGACCAAGCGCGTGGATGTGCTCACGAACACGGTGGCGAACCTGGATAACTATCGCCCGGTAGCCGAGACCTCGGTGCACTTTGGGTTCAACAGGGACAACCTGACCAAGCAGGCCAAGGAAGCCCTTGACCAGCTCGCAACCGATGTCCCGAATACCAAGGGCTACCTCGTAACGGTCGAAGGCGGGACGGACTCAGTCGGTCCGGCGGACTACAACTACGACCTGAGCCAGCGCCGCGCGAACTCCGTGATCCAGTATCTGGCGTCGCAGCACAACATCCCGGCGCATAAGATTTACTTGATTGGACTGGGCAAGGATAAGCCGGTGGACTCGAACAAGACTTCCGATGGCCGCGCCAAGAACCGCCGCGTGGATGTTCGCCTGATGACGAACACGACGGGCGACAACGCGACTCCGGAGCAGCCGGCTGCTCCTGGACAGAGCCCGACGGCCAGCACCCAGACACCGCCGAGCTTGTAAACAATTTTCCCTCCTCCCCGGAGGACTTCGCCAACACAGGCCATCTCGCCCCCATGAGATGGCCTGATTTTTTGTCGTCCCTAGAACGCAACCTGCGGGTGATGACTGTTCGGTGTTCCGGTCTGTACCGCAGGAGCGCAAACCCCGCTCGACCCGGTGGGGGAATCTGGTGCGCACCGGCCCAGCGCTCCCGCCGGGCCTAGTTCGGGGCCAGGGGAGGTAAGCCCCCGCGAATGGGGCAGGGCTACCCTGCCGCGCGCGGCCCGAAGGAGATCGTCCCTCATCTTGACCGGTTGCCAGCTGAATTGCTGGTGCTCGAAGTCGAACGCAATCTGGCGTAGTTCCCCGGTCGCCATGAGTCCATCGAAAGGATAGGGCGACATGTTGAGAGTATCGGAGACCAAAATGTCACGCGGGCCCAGATTGACGCCGGCCAGTTCTAGGCTGTCCAGCGTGACCTCGCGAAGCTCGAAGTCACCCCCGAGGTTGGTGGCGTCGCGCACCCTGCCGGAGTGGCCTTTGAGCCAGGGCATGCGCTGGCTGAAAAGAAGGATGTTGGCAGCTCCGGTGTCAACCAGCAGGTGTGTCGGATGGTCATTGACTCTGATCTCGACACAGGCCATGAAGGTCTTCCAGCGGAGTGGCGCCGAGAACGGCAAGGGATCCACCGAACCGAAAATCATTTTTTTCTCGCCGTAGTCGATTCGAAAGCTGCTGTGTGCGAGCACGTCGAGACCAATCACTGCGTCGATGCGAGCCCCGAACTTCAGGGAGAGCGGTGTAAGGTTCTGCACCATCATCCTCAGATTTTCGACCTGAATGGGTCCCACACGCAGGTGCGGCAGGGACGCTGCCTGACTGTTGAGGTTATGGGCTGCCACGCGCAGCTCTTCGCTGTGCCCGAAAAGGTGCAGCTTCTTGGCGATATCACGACCGACAATGCTTGGATAAGCTCCGGTGTCGATCACGAGGTTGCGCTTCTCAAGATCGCCAAGCGTACCCTGCACGATGATCAGATAGCCCTCATACAACTTCACAGGCAGTACACCATCGTTCGAGATCGCCGATCGGGCGCTCGCCGGACTGCCGAACAACAACACGACAGACAGAAGGGACAGGACTGTAGAGCGTTGCATAGCATCCCCCAGCGCTTTCTGGGGAAGGACGTTCGGGATTTGAAATCGCAAGTCTCCAGCGTCTGCACTTCCGCTGGATTGCAGGTATCTTGCGAAGGTGCTGCCGGTCAGCGGCTTGGGGAACGTTGTGGCTGCGGGAATGCGAAAATAAATCGAAACAAACGACACTCAAATGCGTCCATAGTCACGAGTGGTGGCTATGAGCGAGTCTCGCCGACCGGCTGGCATCTGGCGTTTTGGAGTCTTCGAAGCTGATCTTGACGCGGGAGAATTGCGCAAGAACGGCATGAAGGTCCATCTGCAGGGGCAACCTTTTCATGTGCTGGCTGTTTTGTTGCTTCACTCGGGACGGTTGGTGCGACGCGAACAACTGCGCCGTGAAGTCTGGCCTGAAGACACTTTCGTCGAGTTCGATCATGCGCTGAATACCGCTGTGAAGAAGGTCCGCTTTGCCCTTGGCGACGACGCCATGGCGCCTCGTTATGTGGAGACCATTTCGCGGCGGGGGTATCGATTGATTGGCACTGTGCAACCGCCCGCAGATTTGACCAGAGATGGCGGGATCGAGGTAGTGCCGCGTGTCAATGCCGGCAACCCTTCCTCAGCATGGAAACTTGCCGGAAAGGTCTTGGTCACCATTGCGATCAGCGCTCTAATTGCTTTTCAGCTGGCGCATCGCTTGCGGGCTGCGCAGAATCACGGGGCCAAGCGGGTTGTGCTGGCCATTCTCCCGTTCGAGAACTGGAGCGACGATTCCCGGCAAGCGTTCCTTGGTGAGCGCATTGCCCAAGAACTGATTACGCAGCTCGGCCGAACCGATCCCGCCCGGCTGCAAGTAGCCTCGCGCACCATGGTGCAGCAATATCGGCATACCTCGAAAACGGTGGTGCAAGTCGGGAGTGAGCTACGTGCGGACTACCTTATGGAAGGAAGTCTGCGCAACAACGGCCGGCACGTGCGGGTGTCGGCGGAACTGGTTCGCGTGAGTGATCAGGCTCGTGTTTGGGGAGATGAGTTCGACCGTGAAGATGACGACTTGCTGGCGCTGGAGAGCGATGTGGCCAAATCCATTAGCGCAAAGGTCAGGGCCGCCGTATTGGCTGGGGCCGCGGAATGAGGGTGGCCGGACTGTCTGCCCCTGGTGTTCTCCGGAGTTTCGGCGGCGCGGGACCACCGTTCGGGGTTAGAATATATCTTGATGTTTCGAATCGTTGCCCTATTCGTCCTAACCCTTTCTGTCGCGGCCGCAGGGCAGGAAAGCCCCAAGCCACGGAAGCTCCCGCCAGCCAACCAGGCGCCGCCTCGTTCCGACCAGGCCCAGGGTCAAGACCACGGGCAACCTCCGGCCGGGAGTGGCAGTTCCAGCAAAGACACGAAGGTGGATCTGGCTCCTCCGAAGGACGACGACAAGCTCTACCCGGACAGTGCCACTGCTTTGCACGAAGCGGAAGATGCGGCTGGCCTTTACGAAGGCGATGAAATCGGAGGCGTACAGGAATTCAAGCCGTGGAATCCCCACAAGGCGGAGAAGGATGTGGAGGTCGGGGATTTTTATTTCAAACGCAAGAACTATCGCGCCGCGCTCGACCGCTACCGGGAAGCGCTCTACTACAAGTACAACGACGCGGTCGCTACGTTCCGCTTGGCGGTGTGCCAGGAGAAACTTGGCAACACGAGTGAGGCCCGCAAGGGCTACGAAGCTTACCTGAAGATCTTGCCGCAAGGGCCTTTTGCCGTGGAAGCGCACCAGGCGCTGGAGAGGCTCAAGCCGCAGAGCGCCACGGAGAGCCCCTCGCCTGGCGACAGCCGGACGCAACCGTAGTCCGGAATTCGAAGTTTTCCGGCACGTCGTTCGAGCCGGCTACGACTTTTCGACCCGCAGGAACTCGCCGGTACTTGCATTCACGGCTACCTTCAGCTTCGCAATATCGCGACTCCCGTAGATGACATGCCACAGAAGCAGGTTCTCGACCCGATTCCATTCGAGGATATAGAGGACGGGAGTGTCCGGAGACTTCTCGAGTAACTTCTCGCCGCCGTGCTGCTGGGCGACACCGAAAGCTTTGTCGGAGTCGATCTTCAGAAAAGCTATGTCGAAGACTTGATTGGAAGCGTTGTTCGGGTTGTAGTTGTCTTCGATGCCCGCGTTGACGCCTCGCTCAGAGCCCTCGGAGCCGGACCAGGTATAAGGCTTGGTGCCGCGCTGCACAGCGGAAGCGAATCCGGCGCGCCAGATGGCAGACTTTCCGTCCCGGCCGTTGGAGTCGGCATTGGGCACGGATTCGAGCCGGTAGGGCCGCGCATCCTGACCCCAGCCGTGGGCCGAGATGTAAAGCTTCTGGAAGGCGCTGCGCGCGGTGAGGATCTCCGGCGGCTTGGGTTGCGGCTTGGCCGACTCCGCGGATTTGGTGGGCGCCGACGAGCACCCGGTCAACAGTGCTAGCATGAACATCGCCACGAGCAGCTTCTGCATAGCTACCGTCCTGTAGTAAGTTTTGATGGCTGGATGACTGCGCTCATTCTAAATGAAGGGAAACGTGTCGCCATGGATTTCTATCTGCAGCGACTCCAGAATGCCATCGGGTCGGCGACGGAGGGCATGAGCGAGGAGTCGCTCCACGAGCATCCGGAGGGGAAGTGGAGCGTTGCCGAGATCCTGGAGCATCTTTACCTGACGTACACCGGAACGATCAAGGGATTTGAGCGGTGTCTCGAGGCCGGCAAACCGCTGGCCCGCGTTCCGACCTGGAAGGATCATTTTAGGACCTTCGTCGTGGTCGGGCTCGGTCATTTGCCCGAAGGCCGCAAGGCACCAAGAAATGCAACTCCGCGAGGTCTGCCGGCGGAACATGTCCTGGCCCAGATGCCGGAGAAGATTCGGGCAATGGATACCGTCATCGCCCAAGCCGAGCAGAAATATGGCAGACAGATCAAGCTGCTGGATCACCCGATTCTCGGGCCTCTGCGAGCGCGGGAATGGCGCAAATTTCACTGGATACATGGGCAGCATCATGTGAGACAGATCAGCAATCTGCGAGGGACGTTCTCCGACTAGAATTTGTCTGCTGGCCTGTTGGCTCCGGTGAGAGATCTGGCGGGTTCGCCGCCCGGAGGGGACCGATGGTTCGGAAAACGAGCGGGATCGTTGAAGCCCCCTTCCTGCGTCGCGATGGGTGGGCATCTCCTGTCTTGTGTCGGGTGTAATAGTCACCTGCCTCAATTGGGCGCGCCGACACGCCTACCGATCGGCTCGCTACCCCGAAGCTGCACTTTGGCGGGAACGATTCAAATTTTCATCGCAATGTTAGTGATCGTTCACATTGAAAACTGCAATTTGACATCGCTGGCAGGGGCGGCTACGTTAGGCCATGAGTGCCAATTCTTTCCACGCTGATGTCGATATTGATTTTCTGCACGATATAAGCAGCCGCATGGCTGCGGCCGACCCGTTACATCAGGACCTTAATCAAATTGTAGAGTTCGCTTCTGCGGTGGTGAAGTGCGACTCCTGCTTCGTCTACGTCCGCGAGGAGGACGAACTGGTTCTTCGGGCTTCGAAGAATCCCCACGAAGAAGTCATTGACCGGCTCAAATTGCGAGTGGGACAGGGCATCACCGGGTGGGTGGCGGAGCGTCGCGAACCGGTGGCGATTTCCCATAACGCCTCACAAGATGTACGTTTCAAATTTTTCAATGAACTACCGGAAGACTCTTACGAGGCCTTTCTGTCCGTCCCGATTTTGTCGCGCGGCAGAGTTGTGGGTGTGATTAACCTGCAGCATCGTGGGCCGCACACCTATACACGTCGGCAGATTCGACTGATCTCTACCATCGGTTTTCTGGTGGGTGCGGAGATCGAGATGGCGAGACTCGAAGGCGAGAATTCCCAACTGCTGCAGCAACTCGAGACTCGCAAACTGGTCGAGCGCGCTAAAGGCATTCTGCAGAGGGATCTCGGAATTGATGAAGAGCAGGCTTACCTGGCGTTACAGCGTCAGAGCCGCCAGAAGCGCAAGTCTCTCAAGGAAATCGCCGAGGCGATTGTTCTGGGCGAAGAGATCCGGCGAGGCTCCCCCAGCAACTAGAACGCGAGGCGGTACCCGGCACCCGGGCGATTTCTTCCCAGGCCATGCCTCACTTTCTAGTGCGGACAGGCTGGCTTTCTACTGGGGATTCCGACCCACCGCAGGGTGCTCTATATTGCATGGACGCAGTCGCCGAAGTCGGCTGCGACCTTCATTCAACCCGGCGTTCGATGCCATGTTTGTCGGCTTGTTCCTTCAGCCGACGTCACCTCGGAGGTTCCATCCCAGCCGCTTGCAATTCAGGCTGCCCTCCGTCTTGAGGATTCGGCCAAGGCAAATCGCAACGATGAGAATGCCCCCGAACAGCGTCACGAGACCACCGGCGCTAAACAGTCCCAGCTGCGCTTGATCCGCCAGAAAGGCCAGGCGCGCGTTTTGGGCGTCGCGGCCTGCCACACGGGGCTCGCTGGACGCAGAGTGGGGGGCTATGCCGACAACTGGCGTCGCTCCGGCATTCGCGTCGGTCACCAGCGCATTCAGCATCAGTCCACACAGCAGTTTCAGAACGCCTGCCCGAACCCAAGGCGATCGAACTGCCCGAACCACCAGCCACGGGATTGCGCAGGACTCGCACAGCCAGATCGACGGGGTGTTGCGTCCACGCCAACTGATGTACAGCTGAAAGAAGATTCACCGTCCACCCCGCCGAATCCCAAAAGGGACAGGTCAGCAGACAGCAGAAAGCCCTCTACTGGATCGAACTGGCGACTGCTGAAAACGCGTTGTTGGCGTTTGAACCGACTAGCCTTATCGTGCCGATGACTATCACAAGTATGGCCGCAAACATGACAGCGTACTCTGCGATGTCTTGTCCTTGATCGTCTACCCAAAGTTCGCGAACAATGGTCATGGACCACCTCCTTCTTGCTTGGCAGATTCTTTGGATCAACCTCACGTCAAACAAGGCTGTTACCCCCAGAAAGATTCCCCAGGGATATTAGGGAGGGCGAGTGTGCCTCGTCAATACAGAGCTCGATGTATGGGGAGCTACATCGTTTGCTGTATTGCTAGGCTGAGGCGGTTGGCTGAGGCGGTTGAAGGTACCTTTCCGTTTAACGCAAGAGCCTTCACCCCCGTGCCGGATTTCCCCTTTTGCGGGTTCTCTCCAGGCGACGACGCGGGGTTCGTTTTGCAGGCCGCATGTGGCGAAGCGAATCCTAATTGCCGATGATCACGAATCGGTGCTGCGAGGACTTCGGTCGTTGCTGGGAGCCAATCCTGATTGGGAGGTTTGTGGCGATGCCTTGGATGGGAAAGAAGCGATCGCAAGGGCCACCGAGCTGCGCCCGGACGCGATGGTACTGGATTCGGTCGTGCCGCGCAGGGACGGTCTGAGCGCAGCGCAAGCCGTTGGCAAGCTTCTACCGACAGTGCCGATCGTTCTGAACACGCTTTATCGGACAGGAAAACGCTCCACTTCCTTCGAATGTGGCCACGGGCGCTGTTTCACATGAAAGATGGCAAAGCCGTTCTGGAGTAGAACCTGAATCAACCCGCAGTGCGTGCGCTGTATCGAGACGACGTGCCGTGCTACATCGGTAAGACGAGCAGCACGCTGCCCTGATTCTCTCCGACGGAAATCCCCGTGCCAGGCCTGCCGAGTTTCTCCGCATCCTGCCAGCCTAGTCCGCGAAGTGTCCCACCGGCGCGTCGAGTCTGTGCACTGTGACCACCGTTTCCGGGGGCAGAAATCCCACTAACGGTTCCGGAGCGAGTGCAATCCTGGTCAGATGCCCGGTTTTCTGCTCGATATGTCCCAGCATCGCTTGGGCAGCTGCCTCGCCCATCGCCGTCAAGCGCTGGCGCTTGAGGTTGGTGATGGGGTCGGGAAATTTCGAGTTCGGCAAATCGACCAATACCAAGGGCAATGCGAATGACCTGGGCGGGGTTGCATCGACGGTAATCACGCCTTCGACTCCCCTTTGCAGCAACTGCGTGGAGTGGCCGTCGAACCAATCCAGACTTCGGTCGCAGGCCGCGATCAGCAGGCAATAGCCCTTCTCGCGCAGGAATATCTCTACCCCGGCCACAATCCGCGCTACCTGGGGATTGCCGAAGTCGGAGGCGATCAGCGCTACCGTGTAGGTCCGTTTGGTCCGCAACGAGCGGGCGGAAAAATTGGGGCGGTAGTTTAGCTGTCTAGCCGCGCGCAAGATGCGATTCTTGGTGCGCTGCGGGATGGCAACGGCAGCCGGCGAATTGTTCAATACCGCGGAGACCGAGCAGGGCGCCAGTCCCACCTTTTCGGCGACTGTCCGAAGGGTCACGGTAATTCTCTCCTGCGGCGTGTTGCTCTCGTTCTTCAGCATGAGATTCCTCCCAGTGAACTCTCTTTTTCAGCGGTTTTGGTGACCGCGGAAGTAGCCAGGTTCGGCCGCTCCCGCGGTCAACATCTACGGCTACGGGTTGGACAGGGAAGCGACCTTGGCGGGGCTGCTGATCCCCTTCTTTGCGGCTTCCGTGCGCAGACTGGGCGCACCGAAGGAAAGCTCTTCCCCGATGTCGGTGATCACCATGGAGCTTACGAACCAGCCGTCGCCGCTACGCTCGAGCACCAGCCGGGCTGGTCCCTGGTCGTTAACGGCGGTGGTCGATTTGACCAGCACGATCGCGCCCATCTGGCCATTTGTGTTGCGCAGCAACAGCAATGCTCCAGCGCGGTGCTCGAGTGAGTATTGATAGTCGCCCGCCGGGAGAACAGCACTCCCCCAACGGACTTCCTTGGTGAGGGTGAATTTTCCGGCGGCGTCTTGCGCCAGAGCCGGAGCAGAAAGCAGACCCAGCCCCGTGACCGCAGCGAACAGCATTTTGGGAACCGAAGAGCCGATCGTAAATCGCATACCTAACCTCCTAAAAAGTCGTGAGACGAGGCCAACGAGCGCAAAACTCGCAGCATCGCGCAGATTGTCGGTGAGACGACGAGGTCAGGAAGGTGAATGAACGGCGGGTTGAAACCCAAGCACAGAGTTCACACGATCCCTCCGCTACATCGCAGGAGGGATACTGGTACTGTGGGGCAAACGCCCCTGAAAGTCCAATCGAAAAAAACTATTTAAACGATTAAGTAGGCGCGATCGGCGCTCTTGGAGACCGTACAATAACCCGGGTCGGCTGGAGAAGCGCGCAGGGAGATTGCCAGCGATTGGCAAAAAAAGCTTCCCGGCCGCAGGGCCGGAAAGCTTGGAAGACCTCCTCAAGCCGATGTGCTATTCCCGCATCGAAGAGGGCACACCCGCTTTTCGGGCCTGTTCCTGCATATCGTCCAACTGTTTCTTACTGTCTTCGAGCTGTTTCTGTTTGCCTGCGATCTGGTCCTTGAACTGGGAGTCTTCTTTGTCCCAGGCCCCCGAATTGCGCAGGCGATTACCCGCGTCCGCGTAGAACGAGGCCGCTCGAAGGCGGTACTCGCGGTTCAGGATGTCCAGTTCACGCGCGAGCAGATCGATCTGCCCCTGCTGATCCTGGATCTTCTTCTTCCAGCCCTCGAACGTCTGCTTCTTCCGGGCTGCTTCATCCTCGGCCGCTGCCTTATCCTGGCCAGCCTGCGTCTGATCGGCGCCGGGTGCGGGCGTAGCCGCTGCGCCAGAAGACGCAGGAACCCCGTCGTTGTTGACGGTCGCAACTCCATTGGCGTCGGCCGCCTGGGAGGGTTCCTGTCCGACGACCGAAACTCTGTTGTCCGTGGGTAGGTTGTCGTTGTCGAACCTTTTGGCGGCCGGGGCCTTCTGCCCTTTTTGCTTGCGGGTCTGGCGGGCGTAATCACCCAACGCCGTGTCCTGGGCCCCCGCGAGCGAGATTGCCAGGCAGGCAACGAATACAACAATGGTCGAGACAAATGCCATGCGCTTCATGTTCACCATCCTATATTGCGGTAGCCGGGGTGAGAGCCGCGGCCTCCGTGACTCTTCTTAGTAACTGGCCGAGGAAGTCTTCGCCTTCTTGTTTTCGGCGAGGAACCCACCAATGGTGTGATCCAGATGCTTGGCCTCGGCTGCGATGTCGGATGCCAGTTGCCTTGCCAAGTCTGGATCGCGGTTCTGCGCCAACTGCTGGGCATAACCGGAAATGGTGACTAGAGAATTGCGCAGGGCCAGGGCCATCTCCGCCGAGATCTCGCCGTCGAGGTCGACCTGGCGGCGAATCGCAGCGATCATGGTTTGATCGTTGATCAGGCAGGCCACACCAAGCGCACTGCCGTCCGCGGCCGGCACGCGTGAGGCAGTCACTTCGATCACGCGCCTTTCGCCGCCCGGAGTCAGGTATTCGGCTTGCGATGGCTTGAGCGTCGTTCCCTGTGTCAAAGCCACTTTCACCCCGGTCACCAGAGTCTGTGGTGCAGGTCCCCCGGGCGAGCTTTCGACTAACGTGTCGCGGAAGATGGCTTCCGCGTCCATGCCGGTCGGGCAAGCGATGCCCAGAATATTCTTGGCGGCCTGGTTCGCCTGACGGACCAATCCGTTGGAGCCGAAAAACAACACGCCGCTTGAGAGATTTGACAGGACCGAGGCACTGATGCTCTCCGAAGTCTTGGCCCGCCGGTGCTCCTCCTGCTGCATCGCCAGCAACTCATGTTTCTGCTGTTTGAGCTGCTGAATGACCGCATGATAGGTGTGCAGGGGAAGCTGATTGGCCGAGGCTGCGGTTTCCGGCAACGAAGCATCTTCACCGAGGCTTTTGCGAATGCGCCGCATGATGAGCACGGCCATAAGGAAGGCGAAGCCGGAGGCAAACAGCACGAGCACCATCTTCAGGAGAATCGGGTTGGTCAGCTGCCTCACAGCAGTCTCCAGTACCAGTCGAGCAGCCGGTTGCCGAAGAAGAAAGCCACCATGGCCATGCTGCCCAGGAAGACACCGAAGGGCATCTCGTAGTGGCGATAGACGGTTTGCGCCGACCGCCAGGCGCGGCGGCGGGCTTGCTGCATGGTTGCGGGTTGGCGCTGGGCGAAGCGCCGGGTACGCTTGATCCAGACCATGAAAATCGTGCTCACTCCGAACAGCGATCCAGCGATCGACGCCGCGAAGATCGTAAACACGGTGAGCTTCACGCCGAGAAAAGCGCCGATCATGGCCATCAATTTGACATCTCCGAAGCCCATGCCCTCGATTCCACGCGCGCGCAGATAGATTGCACCCGCCCCGTAAATGAACGAGGCGCCCACGAGTGCGCCCAGCACGGAGTCGGCCAGCGAAAGCAGATGCGAGGAAATGTCGGAACTTACCGGCAGGGAAACGACGCCCGGCAAAAATTGCGAGGCCAGGTCGTTCACCGGGACGAACAGGCTGAAGGCGACACCCAGCGCAAGGCCGGACAGCGTCATCTTGTCGGGCAGAAGCTTGGTTTCCGCGTCGGTGAAGATGAGTCCCAGAAGCAGGAAAGCGAGGGTGCAGTATTTAAGCGTCGTCCACGTCAGCCCAAAGCGCTCGTAGCAGGCCAGAAAGAGAAACGCTGTGAGCAACTCGACCAGCAGATAGCGGGGCGAAATCGACGCGTTGCAATGTCGGCAGCGTCCGCGCAGGAACAGCCAACTGCACACCGGGATGTTGTCGTAGGAGGCGATCTGATGCTGGCAGTGAGGGCATAGAGAGCGGCGGGGGCGCAGCACCGACAAGTCCCTTGGCAAGCGATAGATACACACGTTCAGAAAGCTGCCGAAAATCAGCCCTAGGACAACACTCGCCGATGCCAGAAAAGGATCCACCGCTCCCTTGTCAACAGAACGTGCTCAATTGCACTGGTTGTGCCTTGATTATACGGTTGATCCCCAGCGGAGAGCTGAGTACCGAAGTCAGTGTCCTTCCGGACAAATGCGTGTAACTGCTAGCAGCCGAGGAGCTTCCAGATCAACGAAGTGTGGCGCGGGGGTCGCTCGCGCGCCTTGGTAGCCAATCCGCTCAGGCTGGGGTCGCGGCCGCCTGCGGAAGGAATACCGAGAACACAGTGCCGCTTCGGCCGGGTCGGGTGCTACTGCGCACCGTGATCTGGCCGCCGTGCTTGCGGACGATGCCTTCGGACAGCCAAAGGCCAAGGCCGGTGCCCGAGTCCTTCTTGGTGGTGAAGAAAGGCTCGAAGATGCGGGCCTGGTCAGAGTCCGGGATCCCGCTGCCGTTGTCTGCGAAGATCACCCGCACTCCCGAACGCTGGCTTCCCGACCGTTCTTGGGCGCGGCTCACGCGCAAGCGCAGCTGTCCGCCTTGTGGCATGGCATCAACGGCGTTGACGATCAAGTTGGAGAAGAGCTGGCGCAACTCACCGGCGAAACCGCGGATTTCGCAATGTTCGTCGAACTCCTTCTTCGTATGAATCTGCTTGCTGGTGATTTTCAGAGCGTAAAGCTGTAGCACTTCTTCCAGCGTCAAGGAGACATTCAGAGGCCGGGTATCGGAGACATCACGCACGAAGCCGAGAGTCTGCTGGGCGATATCAGCGATGCGCAGAACTTCGCGCTCCGCCATTTCGAGATGCTGGTCGGCTCGGGTGGGATCACGGCGAGCGAGATACAGGAGGTTGGTGATAGCCTCGAGCGGGTTGTTGATCTCGTGTGCAATGGCCGCGGTGAGACGCCCGGCGGTCGCCAGTTTCTCGGTACGCCGCAAAGCCTCCTCCGCGCGCAGCTGCGTAGTAACATCGCGCGCGATCGCAGAAGCTCCGACGACCAAGCCTTTCCGGTTGCGCAACGGGGAAATCGACAGCAGGATGCTGATCAGCGATCCGTCTTTGCGCCGACGTTCGGTTTGGTAGCTCTCCACGCTTCCCCCCCGGCTCAACTTGGCAAGATTCGACCGGGTTTCGTGCGCCCGCTCAGGGGGGACGGTGACAAGTACCGATTGGCCTAGCACCTCTTCGGCCCGATACCCGTAGAGTTCTTCCGCGCCGTGGTTCCAGCTTGTGATCACGCCTTCGCGGGTCGCACTGTAGATGGCGTCTTCCGACGATTCGACGATGGCGGCCATTTCTTCGAGAGTTTGATCGGCCCGGACTTCGGCTCGGGATCTCTGCCGTGCAAGGCTCGCCGCCAGTAGGGAAATGAATACGAAAATGACCAGCCTGGCGATATCTGCGCTGGCCATCGCGAGGGAAAAAGGCGGCTCGAACGCGAAATAGTCGATGGCAATGACCGATAGTGCAGTCCCAACCACCGCCGGGCCGAAGCCGAGAAACCGGGCGGTGAAGACCACCCCCAGAATGAAAACGGCAAACGGGTCGCGGTGTATCAGAGAAGACGGGAGCCAGAGGCCGACAGCCGCGCCCACCACGAGCAAGGCTCCGCCGTAGCGCACCGGCCACGGAAGCCGGCTGGAGCGAATAAATGCTGGCGTGCTTTCGCGGTCGAGACCCATCGATGGAATTCTCTGCGGTCCGAAACAGCAGGAGGATTAGTTACTTGGATGCCCGGATCGTCCAGAAAGGCTGTTCGCGCTCGGGCATCAATGTATCAAGGGGGAGGGGCGTCCCGCAACGTCGGTCAAGCCCGACACCACGGAAGAGAGAGGGGAGGGGAGGGCGCGCTCGAAGCGCGCACTGGCCCGCGTAGCGGGACAAGTCGATCCACCCACTCGATTCCCAGCGTGCCTGCTTCTTCTGGATGGATTCGATGTGCTGATTGAGGTTCTCAGTGCGCTGCTGCACCTCACTCTTGTGGCTCTGAGATAGCCCGGAAGAACACCCAACCGGCATTTCCTGGTTGCCATGGGCCGGCAGGTCGGCTTGGCCGCGGATGACGCTGGTGACGTGCCGCGCCAGGTGGTTCCCGATGTTTTTCTGCGCGAGCACTGTCGGGTCCGAGGTTGGCGATTTCAGGGCCGACGCTGCCGGGCCGGTTGCCCTTGCCCTGGGGGCCCCCCTGGCAGACTGCGCAGTAGCTGGTGAACATTTCCTCCCCAGAGGGGGCATGGGTCGCCTTGACCGGAACGCGCTGGATGACTCTTTGGGGTTTGGGCCGATTGCTGTGCTGGTTGGGCCATGGCGAATCACGCACAGGTCACAAAGCAGCGGCAATTCAATAACGCTTGCGCGGGAACATGATTTCCTCCTGGAACTGCGGTACACCAAGCCGAACTTGCAACCAACAGGAGGGAGCGCCGCCGCGCGATGCGGTACGTCACAATCGGTTGTGAAAAAAAACCGTCAGGGAGAGGGCCTCAGGGCAGGTAGAAGCGCAGCAGACCGCCCTGGAGCATTATGCTCTGCGGATCGTGACGCGGAAGGTTGTCTTCCCAGGCGTTCCAAGATCTCGGGATCAGACGCGTAGTGGGGTGGAGTTCGGCCCAGCCGTTTTCGGTTTCTTCCCGCAGAAAGACGGAGCAGGCTGTGACTTCCGCCACCTCGCGGTCATCATAGAGCTTCCACTCGAAAAGCGCGGCTTCCAGGGCCTCGCTGAGGGACTCGGAGGGCAGCACAAATAGAACCCATGGGTGTCGGGCCATAAGGATTTGGTCGCGCGCGGATTGACCCGGGCCGAGGGCGTGGACGGTGGCGGCATATTCTCGCGCAACGCGCAGAGTCTGATCCGTCGACCCGTGGTCGAGGACCAGGATTTCGTCGCAGGGATGGAGTGTCTCGAGGGCCCGCCCCAGACGGAGGCCGTCGTTCGAGGTGTGCAGGATGGCGGTGATCGGCGGCATCACGAACAGGCCATGGGAACACAGTTGACGAGAAGCAGCAACTCCTCAAATGAAAAAGGGCACGGGATTCCGCGCCCTTTCGGAGAACAATTGACACTACTGCTTGTTGTCGTCGGGTGGTGTATCCATCCTGTGACGATGCGAATCCGGCCCTTGGGCCGGGATCACCGTCAGGGGACTCTGCAGCGTGAAGGTCAGGACAGTTTCCGAAGGCAGCTTGATCTGCTGACCCTTGGTGGCTGCCTGTACGCCTCCGCCCAGCCCGCCGCCCGCCGCCGCACCGATCGCGGCTCCCTTGCCGCCGCCGGCGATGCCGCCGATGATCGCACCAATCGCCGCACCTGCGCCGACCTTCTCGGCGGTGTTCTTGCCCCGCGAGCTGCCCTGACGCTTGTATTGATCCGTCTGGATGCTGTACGCCTTGCCGCCCACCGAGATCCGGTCCAGTTGCAGCACGAGCAGCGATTGGCCAGCAAACTTGCCCGCGCTTTTGACGTCCACGATGTGACCTTCAACGTCATACCCGGCCGGAATGGTTACGTCACCCTCGACCGACAGAGGTGAATTCAGCGTGGCCTTGAAAGTCTCGCCGGGCTGGTTCCTCTCCGAATCAATCGGATCGACCAGGCGCACCGCCAATGTGGTTCCCGCTGGAATGGTGACTTTCTGCGGCGGCGGTGGCGCTGGAGGCGGTGCGGGAGCGGCCGGCGTCATCGAATCCTGGTGGGCCATCGCCATGTCCGTTCCCATCCCTGCTCTGTCCTCCGCACCTTGGGAGGATTCTCTGGTCGCAGAACGCTTCCTGTGCGTCTCCTTCCTGGTGGCCGGCGCAGGCTTAGGTGTTTCGACCGGAGGGGGCGGGGCTTGTTCCTCCGCCACGGCTGGCGCAGGCGCAATCTGCAGGTTATTGACGACTTGCCTCACACCCGGGATCGCGGACGAGTAGCGCGCCGCGGCCTCTCGCTGGGCTTGGTTGTCCACGTTGCCGGAAAGCGTCACGACGCCATTGGAGGCCTGCACGCTCAACTGCTTTCCCTGCAGGCCGGAATCAGTGTTGAGCCTGTCCTGAAGCTGGCTTTTGATTTGATCGTCGTTGGGCGCCTGGTTGCAGGCCACAGTCCCGCCCATCATCGTGATGAGCAAAAGGATGGGGAGATAGAGCGAAGTCCTCGCCTTCATAAGGTCACTCCTGAGGATTGTTGTCGTTCAGTTCATACTAGTTTAGATGCAGGCAGGTTGTCTTCTCCAGCCCAAAGAGAGGACGCTCGGGAGGGCTGAGGTGGGAAAAGCGCTAGGTCCGCAGAATTCCGCCAGCCACGGCAGCGAGGCAGGTTCAATCCCGCGAAACGTCAGCTCTGATGCACGAATTTGTAGTCGAGGATCGACGCCGCCAGTCCAGAACTCTCGTCCGCAGCTCGGGCTTCCTTCGACCGGGTCACGCGAGCTTGGCACAGCACGTTGCTGTTCTTCTGGCCAGAAATTTCCTCGGGCATCTCGAAGACCATCTCCACCAGCGCGTTGACGGGAAGCTGAGCGGTCCCATGGAAAAGCACGCCGGACTGGCTGATGTTCCTGATCGTGCCTTCCGACCACGTGCTCAGATTTTTCACACGGTAGCGCACGGGAAGATTCAGCTTGAGCCGCCGCGCCCGGGGAACCCATGTGGGCTTTTTCTCCCGAGTCCGCCGCCGCGTGCCCGGCTCCGTGACCGTGAGGGCGACCCGTTCGGTGCGGCGCATCGTGGTCCAGTCGTACTTGTATTCCACCGCGCACGACAAGCACACCTGGTAATAGTGACCGTCGGCAGCTCGCCGGGGCCAGGAGAACTCGTGGGAACAGCGCCCGAGCCTGAGGACATCCATGAGTTTCTGAGGCATATTGACTTCCGGACGGACCTCCCGGACAGCGTTCATGATCTAACGGTTGGGACGCGTTGGATAGGTTACTTTCGTGTAAGAGTTTCTTGGGCGTCCGCGTAATGCGAGCCGCTGCTATGACTTGGCCTGTGGATGTTTTTTCGGGAAAGGTGATTTGTGTATGATCGCGACATGGACGGGGTGAGTGCGTTCGTCCTGGCCGGCGGGCAGAGCAGGCGGATGGGTGCAGACAAGGCCTTCATCGAATTCAATGGTTCGACGTTGCTGGCCAGGGCTCTGAAGCTGGCGGAAGCCGTGGCGTCCGAGGTCTGGATCGTTGGCCACAGGCAGAAGTTCGCGGAATTTGGGCGGGTGGTGGAAGACGAGTTTCCGAGCCACGGTCCGCTCGGGGGAATCCACGCCGCCCTGCGTGCTTCGAGCACGGATTTGAACCTGGTGCTGGCCGTCGATATGCCGTTCGTGGAGACTCGATTCCTGGAATATCTGTTGGCCCGGGCGGCAAGTGGAAAGGCCCTCATCACCGTGCCGCGCGCGGGCGGAGGTTGGCAGCCGCTGTGCGCGGTCTACCGCAAGCAGTTCGTGAAGGTTGCGGAACCAGCGCTGCGCAAGGGTAGAAACAAGATTGATCCATTGTTCGCGCCGGCGAATGTTCGCGAGGTGGAAGAGGATGAGTTGAAGAATGCGGGCTTTTCGCCCGACATGTTTCGGAATCTAAACACGCAGCAAGAGCTGAGCGAGGCGCGAAAGGCCGGATGGGCCGCGGATCAAGTGAGCAAGATTCGACCCGTTCCAAGGATCTGAGTACTGAGAACCGAGAGCAGAGAACTGTTCCAAAATGCCGGACGATCCCCAAACCACGCCCTACATCGCATTCAAGCATGTCAGCAAGTCATTTGGAGACAAGCGTGTGCTCGACAGCGTTAGCTTCGACGTGCGGGCGGGCGAGACGGTCTGCATCCTGGGGCGCAGCGGCGTCGGTAAGTCGGTTGCGTTGCACCACATCATGGGGTTTCTCAAGCCGGACTCGGGGCGAGTGATTGTCGCGCACGAGGACGTGACCGACTACAACGAAGTGCAGATGGAGGCAATCCGCAAGAAGGTCACCATGGTGTTTCAGAACGGAGCACTATTCGACTCGCTCACCGTGGGAGAGAATATCGCGTTTCCGCTGCGCGAGCGCCGAGACCTTACGGAAGACCAGATCTACCAGATCGTGGACGGGCTCCTCGAAATGGTTGGTGTTGGACACATGCGGGACCTCCTACCCTCGGACCTCTCCACCGGGATGAAGCGCTCGGTCGCGATCGCGCGGGCACTGGCAGCGCAGCCTGAGTGCGTGCTCTACGACGAGCCGACGACCATGGTCGATCCACTCATGGCGCAGTTGCTTGGCGATCTCATCAAGCGGTTGAAGATTCAACTTCACCTGACCAGCGTGGTGGTCACGCACGATATGCGGCTGGCGAAGAAATTGGCAGATCGAATCGTGTTTCTACACGAGGCTAGGGCGATCTTCTTCGGAACGCATCCGGAAATGGAGAAGTCCCCGGAACCGATCGTGCAGGAATTCCTGGAACGGGATGAGTTGAAGATCGAGGTGTGACGCCGAGCGGGGGCGAGTCGGCCAGCAGCGGTTCGAAGAAGCCAGGGGGTGTCAGCGAAAATTCTTCACCACCATGATGTTCGATTCCTCAAATTCACTCTGCACATACAGAACGGATTTACCGTCGGGAGACACGGCGAACCCCCAACCCCAAGGCTTGTCGAAACTCGCGATGTCGGTGATCCTGTGGGTTGCAAATTCGAAGAACTGTATGGTCGTCCTGGGCGGGGCCGAAGTGTTTAGAAAATAAATGCCATCCCGCGCCAACCCCCAATTGAACCACTCGGTGCCGACAGGTCGATCCAAGACCCGGACTTCGGGGCCGCCGGGCAGGGGCATTCTCCATATTCCGTCTGCTTCATACTTGGAATAGTAGAGAAAGTGTCCGTCGCTGGACTCGGCGGCGGCAATTCCGCCTGCTCTTGTGATCTTGACAGGCGACCCAGCTCTCGGCGAGACCTTCCACAGCTGAAACGGTCCGTTCCCTTGCCGGGAGGCGAAATACAGCCATTGACCATCCCGTGACCAACTGGGCGCGAGATTGTCTGCGCCCGGAATCGTTGAGACTGGCCGAGGGACGCGCGTTTCGATGTCCAGCAAGTAAACCTCGGCGCGCTCAGCCCGGTGAAATTCAAAGGCGATGGAGCGGCCATCCGGGGACCAACGAGCAGTTCCCGCCGTGCCGTGAAGCGAAGTCAATTGCGCACAATTTGTTCCATTGTTGTCGCAGGCCCAGATCTCCATGGCACCCAGCCGGTCAGACTCGAAGGCGATCCTTTTGCCGTCCGGGGAGAAGCTTGGCCGCAATTTGCGCCCTTTGGCGGCTATCGCGATAGTCGGCGCGCCCCGCAGATGTTTCCCATCCTTCAGCGTAATCCTCCAAATGTTGTCCCGCCCGATGGCCTGCTGGTAAGCGAGTTCATTGCCTTTTGCAGAAACCGACGGAGAGTAGGCCATCAAGCCGACGCCTGCTACGGGGCGCGGGGTTCCGCCAGAAGTGGGCACCCGCCACAAAGCGGTAGGACCCTCGCGGATCGTGGAGTAAATGATCTCGCGGCCATCAGCAGTCCAGGTGAGACCGAAGAGCGGACGGTTGTCGAAGGTCAGGCGCCTGGGCTCGCCACCGGTCGCGGGAACGACAAACACGTTGTTGACAACGCCGGCAATGGCGCCGCGGATGAAAGCCACCTGCGAGCCGTCCGGGGAGAAAGCGGGACCCTCGTCACGATCCTCCGCAGGAGGGAATGTGAGCGCACGCTTGGTGGAATCCGCGAGCGACAGCAGCGTGATCCAGGAGTGGGTGTTGGTGCCGTTGTTCTCCGGGAACGCCAGCACCTTTCCGTCCGGGGACCAGGCCAGCTTGGGATAGAGATCGGGGGGGCTCGAATACAGTCTGCGTTCCGTGCCGCCGAGAGCGGGGACGACGTAGATATCATCTTCCGAATCGCTGCGGCGAACGAACGCGACCTGCCGGCTATCAGGCGACCATGCTTCACAACAGTCGGTTGGGTGATTCGTGAGTCGGAGTGAGCTGTCACCACCGACCATGGCGGTATAGATTCCGGAATTTCTGTGCCCGTTAATCTCCCGGAATGCAACCTGATTGCCGTCGGCCGAAAAGGCGGGCTCGACCTCATAGCCGGGCAGGACGGCCATCGGCACGATTTCCATTGGGGGCAACGGTGTCTGGCCGTGTCCGCGAGAGGCTCGTCGGGTTTCGGTTGCGGCGGCGAGGAGCAGCAGCAAAAAAAATGCAGCAACGCCTGCCATCCGACCTGTACCGGTGCTGAGCCATGGCCAGGTCTTTTGGCGGGCCTTGGGGCCCGATCGAGGGGCCTCCCAAGGCGGATGGTCTTCCTCCAGCCACCCAATGAAGCGGTAGCCGCGCTTGGGAACAGTCTCAACGAATCGGGGCTCTTCCGCGGAATCATTCAGGGTTTCCCGCAACCTGGCCACGGCACTGTTCAGACCGTGGTCGAAGTCCACAAACGTGTCCACCGGCCAGAGGTTCTGGCGCAGATCCTCGCGTGAAACCACCTCCCCGGATCGCTCCAGGAGCATGGTTAAAACCCGAAAAGGTTGTTCCTGGAGCCTGATTCTCCGACCCCGCTTGCGCAGTTCTCCGGCCCGAAAATCGACTTCGAAGTCTGCAAAACGAACCAGCGGGGGAAGGGAAGCTAGTTGTGACATAGGGCCCTAGGTCATTAGACGAATTTCGATCACCGGCGTTAGTGTCCCGCGTCGCTCCGGGTTCATTTTTCGAAGAGATCTCACGGGCAAACGCAATCCCTTCAAGCGATTGCCGCGTGAGCCACGCGTGTTCGACACATGTGGACCTGTGCATTGCCCTGCCAACCCCAACCGCCCACAGTCGTCGGCACACAGTGGGGTAGGGCAGGTCGAGAGCGTTTGACCCTCTTCAATGCAAGGACGTGACATGCAATTGCGACCCTTTCAATCCATTACGTTGTTGGTGGTGGCTTCGTTCTATGTTTCTGCGGTTTCTGCACAGGAGGAGCGGAATCCCCCTGACACCCAACAATTGTCAAAGGCAAGCGTGCCTCCCGAACTTGTGAATGTGAAGCAAAAAGCGGAGAGGGGCGATGCGGTCGCTCAGTCTGCGCTCGGTGACGCGTATCTTGCGGGCTCGGGCGTTCGCCAGGACTATCGAGAAGCTGCCAAATGGTATGCCGCGGCCGCAGAGCAGAATCTCCCCGCTGCCCAATTTGCTTTGGGGTACCTGTATGAGCGAGGTGGGGGCGTTGCGCAAAACTACCGCGAGGCAGTCCGATACTACCGCGCGGCCGCCGAGCAGGGTCACGCAACCGCAGAAAACAATCTGGCGTCCATGTACGAACATGGTCGGGGTGTGCCTAAGAGTTCGCTTGAGGCGCTCCGCTGGTATCGCGCATCGGCCGAACACGGAGACCCAACGGGACAAACCAATCTGGCGTCGATGTACTTCACAGGCCGAGGCGTTCGCCGGGACCTTCAGGAAGCGGCGTTCTGGTTTCATGCGGCCGCCGAGCGGGGCGTTCCCGAAGCCCAGAACAACCTCGCCGTTATGTACTACACGGGTGCAGGTGTGCCCCGTGACTATGCGGAATCCGCTCGCTGGGTGCGGCGTGCGGCGGATCAGGGATACGTCGCAGCCCAAGCCGATCTGGGCTATCTCTATGAACAGGGGAAAGGTGTACCACTCGACTGCATCGCGGCTTACATGTGGTACCGCCTGGCGGCGACCCGCGGGGACCAGCGCAGCGTCGCGCGCATGAAGAGCATCGCCCACCGAATGCCACCCGAGCAGCTAAAGGCCGCCAGAACGCGCTCGGCGGCCTGGGTACCGCGGCCCGGAAAGCTCGCGGGGTTGCCCGGGAATGAGCAATCGGGCGCAGGGTCGCAGCATTCGAAGGAACCGGGGACTATTTGCGGCGATCCCTAAAATCCTTGCTCGACGAGCCTTTCTATGGTCAGTGGGCGGTTGGCGGATTCCCTCTGCATCATCTTTTCAAGGTATTTCGCGATCATGTCGGTTTCGAGATTGACTGGATCGCCAGCCTTCAAAGACTTTAGGTTGGTCATTGCGCAGGTGTGCGGGATGATCGCGACGGTCACCTCGGCGCCTTCGATCTGGGCCACTGTGAGACTGATGCCTTCGATGCTGAGCGATCCTTTGAAGATGACGTAGCGCTCGAGTTCGGCGGGGATACGGATGTGCAGCCAGTAGTCTTCGGCGCCGGGGATGCGGTCCAGGGCGAGGAATTCACCCGTTCCGTCCACATGACCTTGGACGATGTGTCCGCCGAAACGTCCGTCGGCCCGCATGGGCAGCTCTAGATTTACGAGCGCACCCTCGTGCATGCGGGAGAAAGAAGTGCGGTTCCAGGTTTCTTCCGCCAGGTCGGCGCTCAAGGATTTGGAGGAAATATCGACGGCCGTCAGGCATACCCCGCTGACTGCGATGGAGTCGCCTTTCTTGAGTTCCTTGGCAAGGCGTGGTGCTGCGACGGTCAGGCGGCGTGTGCCGTGCTCTTCTTTGATCCTCGTAACTCTCCCGACTTCTTCAATAATGCCGGTGAACATGAAGACCTCCCAGTCCATGGTAAATCGAGCGAGGCACCGGGAGTCTACGGGGGACAATTAAGTTCCGCCTTTGCTTTCTGCCGCCGGACCCGCCACGAGCGATTCAAGACATCCAAGACCGCGTAAGACCGCGGGTGTGGGAGGCCTGCCGGAGTGGGCGGATTCGACCGCAGATCCCTGGCGCAATACACCGAGCCCGGATAGCTCCTTTTTCTGCGTGGGCGCCAGCCTGATGGCGCAGCCTTCGATGTGCGTACGCTGCGCTGTCTGGAACCGCCCATCCCGTGGCGGAGTCGGTCTTTTAGGGAGCGTTGAGCTTTTCCTCCACCCCGGAGGACTGCTACTCTATCCCGCTTGGTCCCCGGACAGCCGGCCAGTCGCCTTTACTTCCACGCGAGGCGGAAAAGAGGAAATCTATGTCAAGCCCTTCGCCGGCGGATGCCACCAACAACTCCTTCTCTCTGTCGAAGGGAACGCGGAGGTCGACGGTGGTCTTCGGATGGCCGTTTTATCGTCTTCTGATTACATCGGCACGAAAAACGGAGCCGACGTCTGGGCCTTGCCCCTGTTCGGGGAGCGCAAGCCGTTTCCCTTCCCGTCCAAGAGCCCAATGCCTCTCCGCTAATCCTGATGACCAACGGGAGCGCCAGCGCTGGGTTGCCCTAGGGTTTGAGCGCCAGAGGGCTGTAGTTTCATTGAGTCTCAATCGCGGTAAGGATCCCGTAGATACCCCTCAACCGCAAAGTCTTCTCCAAAGCGGTGCAGGCGGATGGACTTCACGTGCGCGGCATCGCTCATGCGCCTGAAGCCGGAAGTCGTGGCGAAGGGTACCGAACCCGTTCCTGCGAGGATCTTCGGTGCATAGTAGAGGAATACTTTGTCGACGATGTCGGAGTGGAGAGCGGCCCAGTTGATCATCGCACCGCCTTCGATGAGCAGGCTGGTGATTTCGAGTTCTCCTAGCAGGCGGACAAGATTCGCCATATTGGGCCGCCCGTCGGGCGTGGCCGCCGGCAACTGTTCGACCCGAATGCCGTGCTCGCGCAGAGCCTGCTTGCGCTTTTCTTCCGCCAGAGAGCAAACCACCAGCAGGTCGCCGTGTCCGCTGTTCACAAGGCGGGACTCCAAGGGCAGGCGGAGACGGGAGTCGACGATGACGCGCAACAGGGGGCGCCGTCGCGGAAGGCCGCTGCGGTCGGTGAGCAAAGGATCGTCGGCGATGATGGTGCCTACGCCGACCAGGATGGCGTCGTTCTGGTGGCGCAGCTCCTGCACATGGGCGCGGGCCAGCTCACTGGTGATCCAGCCTCCACTGACGGAGGCAGCGCCGAGCGCGGTCGGATTCTCGGACTCGCCGGGCGGCGGGGCGATCTTGCCGTCCAGCGTCATCGCCGTTTTCAAGGTCACAAGCGGTATGTGGCGGCGAATGTAGTTGGCGAACGCTTCATTGACACGCTGGCACTCATCCCCTAGGAGCCCGGAGGCCACTACAACTCCGGCCGCACGCAGACGCGCAAATCCCCGCCCGCTGACCAGTGGGTTCGGGTCCATGACCCCAGCAACCACCCGGCGGATCCCGGCCGCAATCAACAGATCGGCGCAGGGTCCAGTGCGTCCCTGATGCGAACACGGCTCGAAATTGATGTAGAGGGTGGCCCCGCGAGCTCTTTCACCGGCCTGTTCCAGAGCCAGGATTTCCGCGTGTTTCACGCCGTCGTAGATGTGTGTGCCCGTGCCGGCCACTTCGCCGCGATCATCCACGATCACCGCACCCACGTTGGGATTAGGCGCAGTCAGCCCGATGCCGCGCCGGGCCAAGTCGAGCGCCTGGCGCAAAAATTCTTCGTCCGTGTGATGGTCAGGCATGCAAACGGAAAACCGAACACAGCGTCACAGTGGCCCCAGAGTCGGAGGCGAGGTCCCTCACCTCCGCGGGGGGAAGAAGCCACCAAGGTCTTCCTCGGGTTCGGCCACGGCTGCAGCGCCACTTCGTCCTTTGGGTCCGCGTCGTAGCGGAGCCATTCGATCGGCACGCGGATCGCCCGGAAGATGGGGCTCCGGCCTGCAAAGCCGGCGCAGGCGGTCCAGCAGGCTCCGGAGCAGAGACTTGCGATCAGGATTCTTGGGCACGCATTTCTCCGTGACTTGATGTCTCGGTGGTGAACAAGACGTCAAGCGAACAGGGAATCCACGAATTCTTTCGGATCGAAGGGCAACAGGTCTCCAGCCTTTTCACCAACACCCACGTAGCGCACTGGGACGCCCAGTTCGCGTGAAATGGCTACCACCACCCCACCCTTGGCGGTGCCATCGAGCTTGGTCAGCACAATTCCCGTGACGCCTGCCGCTTCCGTGAACAGGCGGGCTTGCTGCAGCCCGTTCTGACCGGTGGTCGCATCCATGACCAGGAGCGTCTCATGGGGCGCGCCCGGAATGATTCGCTGCGCGGCGCGCCGCATCTTGTCGAGTTCCGCCATCAGGTTACTCTTTGTGTGCAGTCGCCCGGCTGTATCGACGACGACGTAGTCCGTCTTGCGGGCGGTCGCGGCTTGCAGAGCGTCAAACAGCACTGCCGCAGGGTCGCCACCGGCCTTGGTCTTGATCACTTCTGTGCCGGTGCGTTGTCCCCAGACTTCCAGTTGCTCGATGGCGGCTGCGCGGAATGTGTCGGCGGCACAGAGCAGCACGGTCTTACCCTGCGAGCGGAAGACTTGTGAGAGCTTGCCTATGGTGGTGGTTTTGCCGGTTCCGTTCACCCCGACTACCAAGATGACTTCCGGCGCGCCCTCCACTCTCTGGGGCGGCCGGGAGTTCGTCGCGGTCAGGATTGCGAGCAATTCCTCCTTGAGAAGCCGCTTCAACTCCCCGACGTCTTTGATCTGCTTTCGGTCCGCCTTCTCGCGAAGTTTGCCGAGGACTTCGTGCGTGGTGGCGACGCCGAGGTCGGCGCCGATAAGCGTAGCCTCAAGGTCGTCCAGCGTAGTGCGGTCAATCTCCTTGCTGAAGGAGACCGCCTCCTCGATGCGCTCGGTGAGGTTCTCGCGGGTGCGCGAGACCGCCTCCTTCATGCGATCGAGAAAGCTGGGTTTCTTCTGCTCCTCTTCGAGGCTGCCAAAAAGAGTCTGAATCATAAGGCCTTACGGTTTCCGGGCGACAAAGATCAATTATAGCGGCCTGCGAAGTGTTGACGTTTGAGGTGAAGCTAGAAGCGGGTGGTCTCGACAACCGAGTCTACGGGCGCGGGTGCAGGTGCGGCAGCTGCGGCCGCTGCTGACGAAGCCGAACGGGATGGGGGAGCGGGGGCAGTGGCCTCTGCAAGAGCGGGCGTAGCCGCTGGAGCCGATTCAGCCACCTGCGCTCTCACCAAGCGCTTCACTCGAATTTCTCCCCGTTCGTAGACTGCTGTCAGCGCGGCAACGGCTTCCGGATCGAGACGCTTGCCCGCGAGATTGTGGATAATCCGCAGCGCTTCCGTGGGTTCGTATGCCCGCTGATATGGGCGATTGGTGGTCAGGGCGTCGAAGGTGTCGGCCACCGCGATGACTCGGGCCAAAAGCGGAATCTGGTCGCCCTCAAGTCCGTAGGGATACCCGCGGCCGTCGAGCGCCTCGTGGTGCAGCTCGATACCAGGCAGCATTCCCTTCAACTGCGTCACTGGGCGCAGAATGTTGGCGCCCTTGGTGGTGTGGGTCTTCATAATCTCGAACTCTTCCGGCGTGAGCGCTCCCGGCTTCTTCAGAATATGATCCTCAATCCCAATCTTGCCTACATCGTGCAGCTGGGCGGAAATGCGCAGGATCTCCAGGAATTCATCGTCCAGCCGCATTTCGCGCGCGATGAGCAGGGAGTAGCGCGTGACCCGGTCGGAGTGGCCGCGCGTGTACGGATCTTTTTCGTCGACCGCGCCCGCGAGCATCTGGATGGAGCCAATGAACAGGGCGCGATTCTCTTCGGCAGCCCGCTTCAGGTCTTCGACGAATCGCTGAAGCTCTTCTGACATCACGTTGAACGTGGCGGCGAGCTCTCCGATTTCCGTGCGACTCTTCAACTCGACCCGCTGGGAGAAATCTCCGCGTGCGATGGCGCGGCTGGATTCGGTGAGCACTTCGAGCGGGTTCGTGATGCGCCGCGCCGCGTAGATACTCACCATCATGCTGGCCAGCACGGCGAGCAACGCCAGCAGCCGAGCGGTGTGCTGCATCTCGAACACGCCACGATAAGCTTCAAGCCGCGGTTTCTGCACTACGACAGCCCAGTCCAGAGCCGTCACCGGGCTGTACGTGCCCAGCATCTCGACCGTCTCGTTTCCTTCCGGCATTGTGAATTCTTTAGTGGCCGCGAGCTGGGCCTTGATACCCTCGTCCACGAAGTTCCGAACGATTTCCAGCTGTTTCATGTCTTGGCCCGTGGCATAGTCCTGGCGAGCGGCCGCCACCAGCCGCCCTTGCGCATCCACAACGTAGGGTGTGAGGCCAGTCCGGCTGACTTCCTGAAGGCGGCGAATGAGGAATTGCAGATCGACTTCGGCGCCGATCATTCCGAGGAAACGCCCACCAAACATCACCGGGCTGCTGACCAGAACGACGGTCCGCGCCGATTTACCGCTACCGACGACCAGCGCCTGTCCGTTGTAGGCCCGGCCTTCGCGGGCGGCTGCGAACCCGCGTTCCAGCTCTCGGCGGAGAAACGCGTCCGGCGCAATGCGCCCCGCGGAAATGCCCTTGGCCTGGGCGTTAAGCAAGGTGGCATAGGCGATGTCATCGGAGGCGGAGACGAAATTCTCCAGTAAGGCACGCAGTTCATGCGTCTCCACGTAGCCGGCTGCGATGTCTCCGCCGCTGGCGATCTGGATCGCCGACGACAGGTTGACCAGCATCATGCGCAGCGACGCTTCGTGCTGCGAAAGGTCATCCGCCAGCGAGCGCGTAACCGTATTCTGCAGCAGCATTTCGTTGGTTTTCAGGCGGTCCCGGTTGATGGATTCCACCTTCGCCGAGTAGAAATACATGGGCACAACGCTGATGGCGACCAGCACGCCCAGGATGACGTACAGGATCGGAATACGCGCGGGAATCGGCAGTTTTAGCGACAAAATGGTCCGTGGCACTGTACAAGAAGCAGTACGAGATGGTTAAAGTTGCACTTGAAATCTTACTTCGGTTTCGGCGGCGCCAGGCCAAACCGAGGGTCTACACCAGTTACGAAAGTATGAAACCGGGGCACGATTTTGGATGGGTTTGGCAGGAAAAAGGCGGCTCGGCGGAGGAGGGCACAAGTGACCTGTGATGAGAAAGGCACGTGGGGCTACTTGATAGCATGGGAGTTTCGGCCTAAGGCGGGAGCCGAAGATCGCTTCGAAGAGGCCTACGGGCCCAACGGCGTCTGGGCTACGTTCTTTGCAAAGGGCTCAGGGTTTATCGCCACGGAATTAAACCGTGACTTGAAGGAACCGCGCCGCTACCTGACCCTTGATTTATGGGCTTCCCAAGAGGCGTACGAGAGATTCCGTACCGAGCACTTGGCCGAGTATCAAGCCATCGACGCGCAGTCAGAAGCGCTCACCGAACAGGAGAGGGAACTGGGCAGGTTCGAGAGGCTGGGCTCTTAGGCGTGAACCGGTTCACAGCCAGGTTTCACTCTTGACGCTCCGGGTCATCAGTTCGTGCATGGCTTCTGCGGGCGACTTGCCAGCGTGCAGGATCGCGTGCATTTTTTCAGTGATCGGCATTTCGACGCCATGGACCTGAGCTAGGCCGACGGCCGCATGGGTGGTCAGCACTCCTTCGGCCACCATGCCGTGCATCCCGGCAATGATTTCGGGCAGTGGTCGCCCCTGTCCGAGTTCCACTCCCACGCTTCGATTGCGCGAAAGTCCCCCGGTGCATGTAAGCACTAAATCACCCAGGCCCGCCAGCCCGGCCATGGTTTCGCGCTGGCCACCACAGGCGACCACCAGGCGGGTCATCTCCGCGAGCCCGCGCGTGATCAGCGCCGCGACGGAGTTGTGGCCCAGCCCGAGCCCGTCACAAACACCCGCGGCGATGGCAATCACGTTCTTCAGCGAGCCTCCCAGTTCCACTCCGGTCACATCTTCGTTCGTGTACAGACGGAAGCGCGGATCGCTGAATGCCTGCTGCACGGTCTGTGCCAGCTCTCGATCCGTGGAGGCGATGGTGATCGCCGTAGGATCGCCGCGGGCGACTTCTTTGGCAAAGGAAGGGCCGCTCATCGCACCCATCCGGGGACCAAAAGATCGATCGGCGGACAGCACCTGGGATACAACTTCTGTCATGCGCAGATGAGAACCGTCCTCCAGCCCTTTCGTGGCGCTGACGAAGAGCATGTCGCGACGCAGGGAGGGGCGCATGCTTTCAAACAAACGCCGGCAGTGGTGCGAAGGCATCACGCTGACTACGATGTTCGCGTCCTGCAGGGCTTCGCCGAGTTCGTTGGTCGCGGAGACGTCGTCCGGGATCAGTTGTCCGGGCAAGAAGAGCTCATTGACGTGGCGAGCGTTAATGGAGTCACGAACTTCTTTCTCGTGCGCCCATAAGCGAACGCGATGGGCCCCCTTGCGTCCCGCGACGATCGACAAAGCCGTGCCCCATGCGCCCGCACCCATGATGGCGATCGCGCTCATTTGGGCCCCGCAGGGAACCGGCTTTCGGTCCCCATGAAGAGCCGCTGAATGTTCGCGTGATGCTTGGTGATGATCAACAGCGACGAGCCTGCCATGAACCACAGCATGGACGGTGTGTCGTGATAATCGTGCAGAATTCGCGCCGCCAGAGGGAAGATCGCCGCCGCCGTGATCGAGCCCAGCGAAACGTAGCGGAACACGACGACCATAAGGAGGAACACGACCACCATGACCAGTACGCCTCGGGGCGCCAGTCCAAGCCACGACCCCAGTCCAGTGGCGACGCCTTTGCCGCCGTGAAAGTGCAGCCACCCGGGGAAGACATGGCCGACAATCGCGAACAGTGCCGCTAGCGATGCCAATAGGTAAGTGTGCTCAGCGAAGGGGCGAGCTAGAGTTCGGGCGGCATCGATTTGCTCAGGGATGGCCGCGAGAATCGATGGGCTATGCCCGACGTGGTGCGCCCACCATAGAACCATCATGACCGGCGCAAAGCCCTTCACGGCATCGAGAAGAAGCGTGAGGACTCCGAGCGCCGGCGATTTACGCGAAACGTTGGTAGCTCCGATGTTCCCGCTGCCGGTTTGGCGGATATCTTCGCCGCGGAAGACCCGCACCAGCAGGTAGCCAAAGGGGATCGATCCCGAAAGATAACTGAAGGCGGCGGTGAGCAGGTAAGCAGTCACGGGTTTTGCCGACCGGTGCTGGCCACCGGAGCACCCTCTTGCAGAGCGAACCGTTCCAGCTTGGTGTAGCGGGCTCCGCTCCGCGAGAGCTGGCTTTCGTAAAGAAAGAACTCGCGGGCCGTCATGGTACCAAACTCGGGTGTCGGCATCGCAGCCAATTTCTGCTGCAGCCGCTGGAAGCCCGTGTTGGCGCCGTCGCCGCTGTTCCGGCGCGGTGCGCCGGAGCCGCCCCGCCGACGGGCAAGGGTCAGATGCGGGCTGAAGGCGCGATCTTCCTCAGGCATCCCCAGCGCCGCGGCGGACACATCAAGCGCTGCCGCAAGTTCTGAAAGATGCTTGCTGGCCTGGATTCCCACCCAGAACACACGCGGCGCTTCAGGAGTAGGGAAGAAGCCGTAGCCGCGGAAGGCGATCTCGATCGGTTGGCCATGAAGACCGGCCAGCGCCTTTCTTATTTTCCCGACTGTCTTCGGCGGTTTGTCGCCCATGAACTTCAGGGTTACGTGCAACGACTCCTCCCGGACCCAGCCTACATCCGGGCCGAAGCCCCGCACTCCTGCCATGAAGGTTCGAATCCGCTCGCGGATTCCTTCGTCAATGTCGAGAGCGATAAAGATTCTCACAGTCGTGATGAGAAAAGAAATTCCATTCCGAAGCCTGCACCGCAGAACCCGGCACGGAGGGCCGCCGAATGCGCAAAGATACTCTCTGGGCGGCTCTCCTGGCGAGTTCCCGGGATCTTGCTAAGCCAGGTTGACAACGACCCATGACCAACCACCACCCTACATCAGCTTTCGTCTCACCATGTCGAGCGCTTGTTGCGAGGCGAACCAGCGAATGCGCTTGCGGTCTCCGGGAAAGGTGCGCTCGACGACCTCGGTGCCGTTCTCGCTCGCCAACCCGATGTAGACCACGCCCACCGGCTTCTCGGGCGTACCGCCGGTCGGGCCAGCCACTCCTGTGATGCCGATTCCCAAGGTAGCCTTACAGCGCGTCCGGATACCCTCGGCCATCGCGGCCGCAACCTCCCGGCTCACTGCCCCGTGCTTCGCGATCAGGTTTACCGGAACTCCTGCGAATTCCGTCTTCAGTTCGTTCGAATACACCACGGCTCCGCCGACGAAATAGCGCGAGCTTCCACTGATCGATGTGATCCGCTCAGCCAGCAGCCCGCCCGTGCAGGACTCCGCCGCGGCGAGCGTGGCATTTCGCATTTGCAGATAGTAGCCGACGATCTGTTCCAGGGGCTCGCCTTTGCTCGAGTAGACGGCGTCTTCGAGTTCGTCTTCGATCGCGTCGGCAAGCTCGTCCACCCGTTCTTGAGCCTCTTCCATGGAGTCGGCGCGCGTGAAAAGGTTGAACTGGATTTCTCCCGCTCCCGCCAGAATCGTGGTTTGGACATCTGTGTAGCGCCGGTAGATCGGCGCCACCCGCGCATCGACCAGCGATTCTCCCAACATCGCAACTTTCAATACGCGGGTCGCGATGTAGGCGGGTGGCAGCTTGGCGCGCAACCGCTCGAAGCAGTGCTCATCAAACAGGGCCTTGAGTTCGAAGGGCGGTCCCGGAAGCAGGATGATCAGCCGCTCCCGGCCTTCGTACTTGCCACTGATCCACTGGCCGGGCGCTGTACCGTTGGGGTTGGGAAGAACCACCGCGCCGGTGATGACATCGGCTTGCTTGTAGTTGTTTGGCGTCATCTTATAGCCGCGGGCGGTGAAGCGCTCCTTGAGCTTCGCGAGAATTTCGGAATCACGATGAAGTTCGAGTCCCAGAGCTTCGGCGACCGCCTCGCGCGTCAGGTCGTCTTCGGTGGGGCCGAGACCGCCCATGAGGATCACGATGTCGGACCGGAAAAACGCATGCTGCGCGACCGAAACAAGTCGTTCCCGATGGTCTCCCACGATCGTCTTGAGGATCACCTCGACGCCCAGCTGGTTCAGTTTTTCGGTGAGGTAGAGGGAATTGGTGTCCTTTCGGAACGGCGTCAGAAGCTCCGAGCCGATGGCGATGATCTCTGCGTTCACGGGTAGAAGTCTAAATGATCGGCCTGGGCGAGATCGAAAGCGCGAGTGCCGGTTCAGTCGGGCAGCAACGGCAGCCCCTGGATATTCCAGGAAAGGTGGTGAACGGCACCGGTCGTGGCCAGAACTGCCGAGCGCCCGGGGGCGAAGGCTAGGCCCACAAGATTGTGCCCCGCGACCTCCAGCGACGCCTTGGCATCGGGCGTGAGCTTCACGATGCCCCGCTTGCCCGAGAGCGAAGCAGCGACATACACGCTGCCGTCGAGATCGAAGGCCAGGCCTTGGGGGCGTCCTAAGCCACGGAAGAAGTTCGTCACCGTCCCGTGCGTGTCGATGCGGTACACCGCGTCGAAACTCGAGGTGGTCGGTCCGGTCACGAACAGATCACCCTTGGGATCGAAGGCCAGATGATAGGCCGAGACGCTCGGTTCGAGCGTGGCAAACACGAAGATCTGACGGTCACGGGCAATCTTGAAGATGGTCCCGCTGCGGTCTCCGACGTACAAATTCTGCTCGCGATCAAATGCGATGCCAGTGGCGACACCCATGCCTTCGGCGTAGGAAGACATCGTTCCGTTCTGCGCGACCCGATACACGGTTCCGTCGTGGCGGGAGGAAACGTAGATCTGCCCTTCGCGGTCGATGGCGATCGACGTCGCGTTCATCACGTCGCTGAGGAACGGCTTCACCGCGTAATTGGTATCGATCTTGAAGAGGGAGACGGGAACCTGCTGGCCGCGTGAACCGGAGAAGGTGACGTAAATATTACCTTCGCTATCGATCGCAGGGTTGGTCACAGGGTGAAGATTGTCGGCGATGGGAACCGCGACCTTCACGAGTTGCGGGTTGCTAACGTGACCGTTGGTGGCGACCACCACCGGGCCGGAGGTGGCACCGTCGGGCACGCGCGCAACCACGAAGTCGTCGGAGCTGATGACCACCGCGCCTTCCATCTCACCGAACTGCACACGCGGGCGCTTCAGTTCCGCTGGACGCAGGCTGCTGCCATTGATGCGGATCTCGCCGCCGGGCAGCGCCGCCTCGGGAGACACACTCTCAATGTGCGGCTTGCCGTTGACGTTCTTCTTGCCCAGCAGACGGTTCGAAATCCCCATGAGACTCCAGCTTCCTCGCAGTGCAGGCTAATGGCCGAGCAGGCCGAAATGCAGAAGAAGCTGCATGACGGCCAGGCCGTAGAGCCCGGCCGCAACGTCGTCGACCACGATCCCGGTCCCTTCCGGGAGCCGTTCCAGTTGGCGAACTGGCGATGGTTTCACGATATCGAAGACACGAAAAATTATAAAGCCCGCCAAAAAAGATTGCCAAGCGAGCGGCGCACCAATCAGGGTGATCAACTGTCCCGCCGTCTCATCGATGACAACGAACTGCGGATCTTTCAGACCAGAAGCCCGGGCAGCCTGGGTCGCGGCGGGGATCCCCACCGCAACCACAAGCGTCGCCAGGGCGATGTTGGCCGGGACCACCCATGGGCCAGGCAGAAATCGGGACAGAACCGCCCAGACCAAGACCGTAGCCAGGGAGCCCCAGGTCCCGGGAGCGGGTTTCATCCGCCCCGCGCCAAAAAACGTGGCGACCAGGGTTGCCCACCAGGGAGCAGGCGAACGCAAGGCTTCGGGGAGGCGCTCGGGTGTTCGCTCGAGCTGGCTGGTTTCACTCGTCATCTGCGTGGCTTGGATCCGGTTTTTGTTCGAAGTCTTCGTCCGTATCCCGGAGCGGTGATGAGATCACGTATTGACCGCTGGCCCATTTCCCGAGGTCAATGGTGCGGCAGCGCTCGCTGCAGAACGGGAACTCCGGGTCGGAACTCCTCACGGGATTCTTGCAGATCGGACAACGCAGCTTGAGAGTGCGCTTGGCCATAAGGTGCGAACGAACCACAAAATCTTTATAGGATCCTGGCCACCAGGTCGTAATCGTGTGCTTCGACGATTTCACACCGGTAGAACTGGCCCGTCTGTGGGGCGACTCCCTCCGGAACCTCGTTCACGAATACCTTGCCATCGATTTCAGGGGCGTGCATTGCGGTGCGGCCTTCGAGCAGGAGGTCAGTCTCTTCTGAAGTTCCTTCCAGGAGAAGCTCAAACTCCTTGCCGATCAGGGCCTTCTTGCGCTTCTTGCTGATCTGGCGTTGGATCTGCATCAGGCGTTTGCGCCGGCGTTCAATCTCTCGCGCGAGCACCTTCTTTTCGAGCGAGTACGCGCCGGCACCATCCTGATCGGAGTAGCCGAACGCCCCCATCCAGTCGAACTGGGCTTCACGGACGAAGGAGCACAGCTCTTCAAATTCGTTTTCTGTCTCGCCGGGGAACCCGACGATGAACGATGTGCGGAGAGTTACGTTGGGAATCGTCCGCCGTATCTTCTCGAGGGTGCGCAGAAAGACATCCACACCACCTCCACGCTTCATGCGCTTCAACACCGTCGGTGACGCGTGCTGGAGGGGGACATCGACGTAGGAGCATATCTTGTCGTGGGCCGCAATCGTCTCCAGGAGGCGGCCGGTGATTTTGTTCGGATAGGCGTACAGGAAGCGCACCCAGCGTAGGTCTTCGATCCTGGCGAGTTTCTCCAGCAGCAAGGCCAGCCCATCCTTCAGACCGAAGTCTTCGCCATAGCAGGTTGTGTCCTGCCCGATCAAGGTGATCTCGCGGACCCCGGAGCGGGCAAGTCGCTGGGCTTCGGCCACCACCGACTCAAACCGGCGCGAGCGAAACTTCCCCCGCAGCTGCGGGATGATGCAGAAAGTGCACGGATGATCGCAGCCCTCCGCGATCTTGATGTAGGCCCGATGGCCCGGTGTGGCGAGAACGCGTGGCGTAGTCTCGTCGTAGAGATAGTTGGGAAGATCAGCGATGGCGCCGTCCCAGCCTTCGCGCGAGAAGCGTCCCTGCGCCTCGCGGGCATCGCCCTCCGCCCGTGATGCGAAAATCCTGAAGGGCGAGTCCTGGTCCTGGACCGGAGCGAGGCCCGCGGCGGACAGGATGTTCTCCAACTCTCCCGTCCCGACCACGGCATCGACTTCCGGAATATTCTTCCGGATCTCATCCCGAAACCGCTCCACCAGGCATCCAGCAACCACCAACTTCTGTCCTCCGCCGCCGATCTTGAGCTTCGCCATCTCGAGAATGGTGTTGACGGACTCTTGCTGGGCGCTCTCGATGAAGGAACAGGTATTGACCACGATCACGTCGGCATCTTCGGCGCGCGCAGTCAGCTGGGCGCCGGCCTGCGCCAGCATGCCCATCATGACCTCACTATCGACCAGGTTTTTGGGACATCCCAGGCTGACGAAGCCGACCTTGATCGGACGAGAAGCTTCTGACGGACCAGTGTTTTCGCAGTCCAAAAGGGCCACAGTTGTGTCATGAGCAGGCATGCAATCCTTTTATTTTAACACTTGGCATGCCAGGACTACGGGCTTGCCGGGCGCAAGAAGCCAGGCATCCACCAAGCCAGTAGGCTTTCGTCGAGAAACGACAGGCGGGGTGCTACCCGATTCGTTACCCGAAATCCACATCCAAGCCAGGGTTGGAGGCAAGATCTCCGCGAAACGGCTTTTGATGGCTGCCTTGGTGGCAGTTAGACGCTGGCGGCCAGTGCTCTCGCTGAGAAGAGGGAACTTACGGGCATCATCGGAGGCACCTTTATCAGTGACCAGGGCGTCCGCAACCCGAACCTCATCGACAACAACTTGCACTTCGGCAACGGCCTGACATTTCAAGTCAACTACGGGCGCCATTTGATGGGGAAAGGGTTCACTCGCTTGACTTTTCGAAGTGCCAGGGGTTTTCGATTGGGACGAGAAAGTGCACTTCGCCGCGAACTTGATGCCCGGCTCCTATTCCTCGTTCTTGGTCACGCCTGCGCTGCGCGCGAACATTTCTGGCGCCGGTGCGGTGTCCCCCTGGCTAAGTGCGGGGGGCGGCATTGGGCATTTCGGGTGTCCGATCACTTGGAGTTGGGCGGTCCAGACCCTGACAAGAGCTCGATCACCGGCATCTTTCAAGTGGGCTTCGGTCTGGACGTGAGGCTCAAGTCCATGATAAGTCTGCGCGGCGAGGTTCGGGATTTCTTCTCCGGTATTCCGAACGTGAATGTGGACACCGGCAAGGGGCATCAGCACGACTTTGTGGTCGGCGCTGGCGTGGTCTGGCGCTTCGGAATGAATAAGCTCTCCTACCGCCGGGCGTCGGTCGTGATCTCCTCGTACAACTCCGGTAAACGCCGGGCTTGTTCCGAAGACTCCCCAAAGCGAGCCGCTTCATAGGCGCGTGTGAACTGCTCCACCCGCTGGCGCGTGACTGGATCCTCAATCCGCATCAGGAACTCCTTCGGCGTCTGAACAGGAGTCTTTTTCCATCCCTGTCGCGCCAGGGTCCGGATCATCCGCTGGTACCACAGCGCAGCCGCCAGGCCGGGCGCCTCCTCTGGATGAGCTTTGAGCCGTTGCTCCCGGATCCAGCGCGAGAGCGTGCGAGCGTTCAGAGCCAACAGAAGCAAAACCGTGAACAGGATTCCCAGCGCCGTCCAGCGCTTCGGAGATTCGGTAACCTTCTGCTGGGTGTGGCGGGCCTTGTCGAGTAGGGTGGCGTAGTGGCGTTGCGCCCAAACTCTCATGTGCTCCACCAGCGCGCGACTGCCCTGCATCGCGTCTTCTCCGAGCGCTCGCTGGTGATTGGTATCGTAGTTGACAACCCATTCCCGCCAGAAGGAAGCCATCGCATCCACGTAGAGCAGCAGGCGGCTCCACCCGGTGGCTCCGGTCGGTGGCGCTCCCGGCGTGGGATCAAAGGTTACCCAGCCATACTCCGGAAAGTACGCCTCCGCCCAGGAGTGCGCGCTGCTGGCGCGAATTACATAGTTGGAGCTCAAATCGTTGAATTCGCTGGTCCGGAAGCCGTTCACGACCCGCGAGGGAATCCCCAGGGTGCGCAACATGATGGCCATGGAGGAAGCGAAGTATTCACAATGTCCCTCCTTGCGGACGAAGAGGAAGTCCGCCAGCGGATCTTTCGGCGCGACCCGCGGAAGCTGCAGGGTATAGCCAAAGCTGGTCATCAAGTAGCGTTCCAGAACAACCGCCCGGTCATAGTTGTTTCCAGCCGAGGCGGTGACCTGCCGGGCCATCTGCGGGATGCGCGCGTCCAGCGCCGGTGGCAGCTGCAGGTATGGCAGCTGAATTTCTGGCGAATAAGACTCAGGGGCCGCGCGCAGTTCTTCTGGCCTGGGCGTGGCCAGGTCTGAATCCGCCTCATAGAGACTGATGGGGTGGGCCGGGTCGAGGTCGTAAACGGCCCCCGCGCGGTCGGTTGACACGAAACGATAGACGCCGCTCAGAAAGCGTGGCTCGGACGCGAGGAAGAAAATGTTTGTGCCGATCGGCTCCATCAGCACACGGTAGTGGATCGGCTGTACGGCTTTCGATCGCGTGCCCTCGGGCTTTCGCCAAAGCGCGAAACGCCCATCGCTTTGCCGAAAAAGGTTGGACTGCTCCGTTGGGTTCGACCAGGTTTTCCCATCGAAGGCCTCGAGCGAAACTCCACGCCACTTCAGGTCGTAGGAACCGCGGGTGTCTCCGTCGATTTGAACATGCATGACCACCGCGTTCGATTGCTGAATCTGCCCGATGCGCCCCAGCTGTACCTGATCACTGAAACCGGTTGCCATGTCGTTGCCCCCGGCATAGGAACTGAGGTAGCCGACCGACATACGCGGCAGCAGGAAGAAGATCGCAAACGCCCCCGCGAGAATCAGAGCCACCAGCACCGGCGAAGCGCCCGCCAGGAAAAACGCCATCCTCCTGTACGTCAACGGATCGGTCGCCTCGCGGGCCGGAATTGTGGCTGTGTGCGAGGAACGCCGCATCTCCATCAGCACAAAAGTCGACACCGCCATCAGCATGAATCCCGCAAAAGCGACCAGGAAAACGCTATCGACGGTCAGCACCGCCGCCGCTAAGACCATCACGAACGACAGAATGCCCAGCATGTAGTGGTCGCGATCCTTCTGCGCGGAAAACAGCCGAATCACCATCCCAAACAGCACCAGGTGTACGGTCGCGCTCAGGAAGTTCCCCGAGAGCAGCGTGTAATCCGCCACATAAAAGGCCATGTAGCCGACTGTGAGATAGTTCGTCCATCGGGCAGAAATCTGCGCCTCGCTACGCTTGCTCAGAAGGTAGCCACGGATCAGCAGCGCCGTACCCACCAGCGCGACGGCGGGCGCATCCAGCGTTCCGGTACTCGCCAAGGTACCGAAGCCGGTCAGGACTAGGAGGTAGAGCGACACCTGAAAATAACGCTCGATCGCTTGCGGCAGCGTGACCATATCGAATTTTGCTGGCCTGGCGGGAGACATGGAATCCGTTATTCTTCGCCATATCCGCAACGAAGGGAAGGGTACGTTGGTTCCCAAGCTGGATGGTAAACTACTGGGGGTCAGGTATCGGCCCCACGCGACGTATTCCCGCCAAACCCGCCAGGTCCGGAAGGAAGCAACGGTAACGGGCTCTTAGGTGTGCAGTGGGTTCCCGGTGCCTGGCTTTTTTCCCTTGGACGTCCCGCGTGCGGGATGGAGGGTGGGGCGGAAGGGTCGCGGCATTGGTACGAAGTGGTGGAGCAGCGTGTTAGCTGGCCGTAGGTCAAACCCACTGCAGCCCGCCCGGAGCGAATAGATTTTATTGGGCAGGGTCCAGCGCGACGTTGCCGCACCTAGACCTGGCCGCACGGTCCGCAGTCCGCACTCCACTGCCTTTCCGACCCGCCCTATCCCATGAAGCCCACGGTGGGCGTCGCGAAGTTAGCCAGATTGGGGAAGACCGAAGGAAGATCCGCCGCGGAAACTCCGAACCAGCTGGCCAGCGTGGCCGCGTACTGATCGAGCGAGGTCGTGGGGACCCATCGTCCTTCACCGGTCGCGTCGTCCGGTCCGTTCGCGGCCAGCGTCGGGAAGGTCCCGTAGAAATCCCCTCCCTTGACTGCTCCTCCCACCACCATGTGGTGACTGCCCCAGGCATGATCGGTCCCCGAACTATTGGGAAGCCAGGTGCGACCGAAATCGGATAGCGTAAAGGTCGTCACGTTGGACGCCACGCCCATTTCGACAGTCGCCTGGTAGAAGGCGTTGAGGGACTGGTTGAGGTCGTTGAATAGATTATCCTGTGTGGCGAGTTGGTCGCTGTGCGTATCAAAGCCACCCATCGACACGAAGAATATCTGTCTCGGCAGCCCAAGCGCGGCTCGCACCTGGATAATCTTCGCTACCTGCTGAAGCTGGCCCGAGAAACCGGAGTTTGCTGGAAACACCGTGGTTAACGGAGTTCCAGAAGCCAGTGCCGCTGCCAGGGCCTGTCCGTTCTGGATTGCGTTCCCGGTGGTCGTGCTGGCTGCTTGGACCAGGGACAGGCCGGTATCGAACGTCAGCAGGCTCTGGAGCGCGCTCAGGCGGGCTGTAGATTCTGCCGAGCCGCCGAAGCCGCTCAACAGCCGCGTCGGATTGCCGTTGGACTGAATTGACTGCGCCACGATTCCTTCACAGAAAATGTTCGTCCCGGCCAGCGAAATAATGATCGGAAACGTGCCCCCAAGGGCGGCCTGAATCTTGTCGGCGGTTCTGCCGGCCCATCCGGTTTCGGCGACCTTATCGAGGATGGCGGTTTGCATTTGGGCTTCCTGGTCGGAGTGCGAGAACAGGTTTATGGGCACTTGAACCCCGCGGTTTCGGAATTGGGTTCGCGTGGTGGGCTGTATGAGAGTTCCCACATTGGCGGCGACGGCCATATGCTGCTGATTGAACAAGGACTGCAGGGCAGTCAATCTTGGATGGAAAGCGAACGGCCGCCCAGGCGTGGGTGGATTGATCGGCAGGAGCGAACCCTGCGCCAATGCCAGACCACCGCGCGCTTGCTTATAGGCCCCGTACCCTGCGCTATCGAAGGGGATCACCATGTTGTTGCTGTCGTTGCCCCCGAACAGGAAGACGCAGACCAGCGCCTTGTAATCGGTGGCGCTCTGCGCCAGCGCATTTACCATCCCGAAGCGGCTGAAGCTGGCCGCGGCAAATCCGGCGGCGGCAGAACAGCAACTGGTGCGTAGGAACTCTCTGCGATTCCATTTAGCCATGGCTTCCCCCTCAGTGCTCAACCTGGAACTGCGACGAACTGCCGATCAGGTAGAGTGCGGCCTTGGTGCGCCGTGTATTGTCGGTAATGTTGGAAATGGTAGTGACGATCGTGTTGCGCGCGTTGTCAGAGAGCTGGCCGTGCAGCATCACGTTAGCGAGCGAATCGATCAGGGCCCCTGGATTCGGCGCCAGACCCACGTACGCGGAGATGTCCGTGGTCGTGGTGCTGCTGACGCTCCCATACACCAGGTCGTTCACGAAGTTGACGCGTGTGATCGCTGTGGTGCTGTTGAAGATCCTGAATTCGGGTCCCAGCAGAGTCGTTCCCGGAATCCCGTTGTCCGGTGGATAAAAATTGAAGACGGTTGGCGACTCAAAGGGCTCTTCTTTCATGTCGGAGGCGTAACCGTCCAGTTTGGCTCCGTCGGAGGTCGCATTGGCCGCGCGGAGCAGGTTTGTCATGAACAGGACCGGCTCCTTCAAGTGCCCGTCGCTGGCCTGCACCTGAGCGGCATCGTCGCCGCGGCGCGCCTCTGGATCCATCAGGATCGCGTTGACCACCGCCTTCAGATCTCCGCGAACACCGCTGCCGCTATCGTTAAACACGCTCGCGATGCGCGAAACGTATTCCAGGCTCGGATTGCTCGTTACCAGATGTTGGATGAGTTGCTTGGAGATAAACGGCCCAACATTGGGATGCAGGAAAATATTCTGCAGGGCTGCGGTCAGATCGGCTTGGGCAGTGCCGCCCGCGGCCAAAGTCGCACCATTGAGCAGCAGCTTGGTCCCCGTGTCGTGGTGGTTGTCAAAGGGAATCATCGGCCCACCGTAGTACTCGGGATTACCGAACCGCGCTGTGGCGCCCGCTTTCGTGGGATAGGTCCAACCGGTGAACACGTGAGCGAAACCGATAATGGTGTCCTGGGTGTAGGTGGGAACCGGGATCCCGTTGGAGTCCACTTGCGGCGTCCCATCGGGATTCAGCTGTGCCAGTCCGATCGAGAACAGCTGCAGGATTTCACGTGCGTAGTTCTCGTTGGGCTCCGAGCCCGAGTTTGGATCGGGCTTGTCGTTATTCACCATATCCAGGTAGCGGCCCATAGTCGGACTCAACGTGACGTCGCTTAACAGGGTAGAGAAGCTCCCGAACGCGTCCTTCTGCAACATGTTCACCCACTGGGTGAAGGCGCTGGGGTCGCCGATTTTCTGGTTTGACACCACGAAAATCTGGGCGAGGGCCCAAGCCGTGCGCTGGCGCAGTTGATCCGGCCCGGTGAGGGCGTTGGTAAAGAAGCGCTTCTTGACCACGCTGATGTCGTCGTTCGTCCCCGGTGCCGGATAGGCGGAGGCGGTGGCGTTGAACTGCTCGTTGAGGAATCCCTGCAGACCCACCTGCTGCACGTGGTTGACGAGCTGCGGCGTTGGCCCGAAGGTAGACTGTTCCAGGAGCCGCCCGGCGGCACTGGCCGTGACCCCCGTGTTGGAGGCTCCTACCTGCACTTGCAAAGCATTCGACCTAGGCGATCCCGTGCCGGGATTGATCACCTGGATAATCGCGGTGCCGGCTGCGGATGACGTTCCCGTTGCACTGAGGCTGGTTGAAGAAATGAAGGTCGTGGGCAGGAGCGCCCCATTAAAGACTACCTGCGCCCCGGACAGGAAATTGCTTCCGCTGACGGAAACCGTGAAGTTTCCCACCGGAACTGGTGTGGGGAGGACTGCGGACAGAATGGGGAGGTTGCTTAAGAGTATTACGTAGCCGGGCGGATTGTAGGAGCCGGCTTCCACCGTCGGAGCATTGATGTTGATCGTCACGGGGGCAGGGCCGGGCAAGACACTCGGCGCGGTGTACAGACCGCTCGCCGAAATGGTGCCCACGATGGCACTGCCTCCCACCACGGTATTGACTTCCCATTGGACAGCTTGGTTCGTGGTTCCAGAAACCGTTGCTTTAAACTGCGCTGTTTGTCCAGGGCGAAGCTGGACACTTGCCGGTGTAATCGTCACTGTGACCTGGACTCCCACCTTGACCATCAGGGCTGAGGAAGCCATCGCCCCTGGATCCGGGTTCGACACGGTGAGTTGCACCGACATACCTTTTTGGGAAGCCGTGGTCGTGCCCGTTGCGGTCAACCGCGTCGCCGACACGAACTTCGTGGTCAACGCCTGCCCGCCGAACATCACCTTGGCGCCATTGACGAACTTTGTTCCGGCAATCGTGATCGAAAAATTACCGACCGGGACGGACGCGGGGGAAACGGCCGTCACGGTCGGTACCGGATTCTCCAGCGAAACGCTGCTCTTGCCGGAGAGCGTCTTGTCGGACACAGAGGTGGCTTCGACGCTGACGGAACTTGGATTGGGGAGGGCTGCGGGCGCGGTGTAGACCCCGCTGGTACTGATCTTGCCGATGGTCGAATCGCCACCCACGGTCCCATTCACCGACCACATCACGGACTGGTCCATGCTGCCTTTGACAGTGGCGCTGAACTGGAGCGGGTCGCCGGCGCGCACGCTGGCGGTCGCCGGACTCACCGCCACTGCCGAGGAGGATTGACTGCCAGACCCCCCTCCGCCCATGGCCACACACCCCGAGAGCAGTCCAAGCCCAAGCGAAAGCACGAGAGTGGAGACAATACGAGTGGATCGAATCCCTGCCATCCTCAGCATCTCTCATCCCCCTTCCCAGCAACCCGAGTGCAGAGCTGTTGTACTCGCACCAAGCTAGTGCAAGGTGGGGATTGAGCGACAGGTCTCAGGAGTTCAGGCGAAACCCGGTATCCGGCGCTCGTTTTGCTGTCTGAAATGCAATGCAACGACGCGCTATCTGGCCACTGTAGGAAGTACCTTCTTGCCGCCGCCGTACCTGTCCAGAAGTAACCCGCAGCAACTCTGCGGATGAACTCCGCGTTCGCTCCCCATCACCGTAGAAGTCGATGTGTCACATAGAGTTGGACACGGCAGCCTGCCGTGCCGCACAATAAACGGTTCTTATTCACGGCCTGGAGAGTAAGAGTGAGCAAACCTGCGTGCGCGAAGATCAGCGCCCTCGGTACGTATGTTCCGCCCCGCATTCTCAGCAACGCCGATTTGGAAAGGATGGTCGAAACCTCCAACGAATGGATTCTGGAGCGCACCGGAATCCGTGAGCGTCACCTGGTCGACCAGGGCGTTGCCACGAGTGATCTAGCTGTCGAAGCTGCGAAGAAAGCGCTCGTGGAGCGTGGTCTCCTGGCCACGGATCTGGAAGCGATCCTTGTCGCCACCGTCACGCCAGATATGTTCTTCCCCTCCACCGCCTGCCTGGTGCAGCACAAGCTGGGCGCCAAAGGCGCCTGGGGGTTCGATCTCTCCGCGGCCTGTTCCGCTTTTCTCTACGCCCTGCAGACGGGTGCGCAGTTCATCTCGACCGGCATGCACAAGAAGGTGATCGTCATCGGGTGCGATGTGATGTCGTCGATCATCGACTACACCGACCGGGCGACCTGCGTGATCTTCGGGGATGGCGCCGGCGCCGTGATTCTCGAACCTGCCGACGAGGACTCCGTCGGCCTAATCGACTATATCCACGAAGTGGACGGTTCGGGCGCGTGCTCTCTCTACATGCCCGGCGGCGGCAGTCTGCATCCCTCGACCCGCGAGACGGTGGATAAGAAGATGCACTACGTCCACCAGGACGGTCAGGCGGTCTTCAAGTTCGCCGTCCGGAAACAGACCGAACTCTGCGAGAGACTCCTGGAACGAAATGGCCTGAAAGGCAGCGACATCGACGCCTTCATCCCCCACCAGGCAAACCGCCGCATCATCATGGCCACGGCCGACCGCCTCGGTCTGCGCCCGGAAAGCATCATTGTCAACATCGATCGCTACGGCAACACCACCGCCGGGACCATTCCTCTGGCGATGGACACCGCGCGCCAGGAAGGGAAGTTGAAGAAAGGAAGCCTGGTGTTGTTGGCCTCAGTCGGTGCGGGGTTTACGGTCGGGGCGACGCTGCTGCGCTGGGCGTACTAGGAGAGTTCAAGTTTAAGGCTCAGCGAATACGCAGCCGGAGCGCGCTGTACGCACGGCCTTGCCCAGAAGCGCCGGGTGTGCTTGGGAGTGAAAAGCTGGGGCACGCGTCTCCCAGTCCATGCTCTTGAGGGTGATCCACCGGCACTCCCCTTCCACCTTATCGACCACAGCCGGAAGAGCAAGAAGAGCAAAAAGATAAAGTTTCTGAAACGAGGGCAGACCATAACGAGCTCGCGGGCGCGTCTGCCTTGTTCGCGGCCCGCTGGTGGATCAAAATCCAGCCACCGGCATCCCCACTCTCGGGGGCGTCGGGGGTTACCACTCATTCTTCTCCCTTCCTCTTTCCCGCCCCAGCGAAACTTCCTTGTGGCGGTTCTCCGGTGTGCTCTGCGCCCGGGTGCCTGCTGAGGCTCGGATCCCGCGTGTCTAAGGCCTGGTCATCCTTTCCGGTCGCACCAGTTGGTCGAACTCTTCGCCGGTAAGATACCCGAGCTTCAACGCTGCCTCGCGCAGGCTGGTGTGCTCCACGTGGGCGGTGTGGGCGATCTTGGCGGCCTTGTCGTACCCGACCTTCGGCGCCAGCGCCGTCACCAGCATCAAGGAGTTTTTGACGTGCCCATCCACCTTGGCGCGATTGACCTCGATGCCCTTGACCATGTACTCGACGTACCCATGGCAAGCGTCCGTGATCAGAGTCACTGAATGGAGAAAGTTGTAGATGATCACCGGCTTGAAGACGTTGAGTTCAAAGTTGCCTTGGGAGCCGGCGAATCCCACCGCAGCGGTGGCGCCGTGAACCTGCACGCACACCATCGTCATTGCTTCGCACTGCGTCGGGTTCACCTTGCCCGGCATGATCGACGACCCCGGCTCGTTCTCCGGGATCGACAGTTCCCCCAGGCCGGAACGCGGACCGGAAGCCAGCCAGCGGATGTCGTTTGAAATCTTCATCAGCGACGCGCCCAGCGTTTCGAGCGCACCCTGTGCGAAGACGATCTCGTCGTGCGCGGAAAGCGCGGCGAATTTGTTCGGATGGGATCGGAAGGGAAGCCCCGTAAGCTCGGCGATCTTCTGCGCAGCGCGTTCCGCGAATTCGGGGTGGGCGTTCAGCCCGGTGCCGACCGCTGTTCCACCAATGGCGAGGTCGTAGAGTCCGTCGAGCGTCAGCTCCAGTCGCTTGATGTCGCGCTCCAGCAAGCTGGCCCAACCACCGAACTCCTGCCCGACGGTCAGGGGCACGGCGTCCTGCAGATGGGTGCGCCCGATCTTCACGATGTCGTCGAACTCCTTCGCCTTGGCCGCAATCGCGTCATGCACGTTCCGGATCGCGGGGATCAGCGCGTTCTTTACCCGCTCCGCCGCCGCAATGTGCATCGCGGCCGGAAATGTGTCGTTCGACGACTGGGACATGTTCACGTCGTCATTGGGATGGATTGGCTTCTTGGAGCCCATCACGCCGCCTGCGATCTCAATCGCGCGGTTGGCGATGACCTCGTTCACGTTCATGTTGGTCTGGGTGCCACTGCCCGTCTGCCAGATACGCAAGGGGAACTGGTCATTGAGTTTGCCAACAATCACTTCGTCGGCAGCCTGCACGATGAGGTTGGTCTTTTCCGGGGGAAGTTTGCCGAGATTCTGGTTCACTAGCGCGCAGGCCTTTTTGAGAATCCCGAACGCGCGAATCAGCTCCGGCGGCATGGTGTCGCGCCCGATGTTGAAGTGCAGAATCGAGCGCTGGGTCTGCGCGCCCCAATATACGTCGGCCGGGACCTCGACTTGTCCCATGCTGTCGGATTCGATGCGCGTGCGCTTCGGCTGTTCCGCGGGTGCTGCCATAGTCGTATTCCTGATCGGTACGCGAGGGATGAACGCAATGGGAGAGTATAACGCGGATGACCGACCTCGTTATGCGCCGGGGCACAGGTCGCATGTGACGTGAAAAAGGCCGTTCCGGGCCCATGCTAGAATCGATCGTTCAAGCGTAAGTTTAGGGGCGCTTGGCTGCCCCGCCCCAGGCACGTCAGGAACCGACCTTGGCCACGACGGAATACATCCCCGCCACTCTGCCCAGGAAACAAGCGCGCTCCCGGCCCGATCAGCGGACGGACGTGTTGGTCATCGGCGCCGGTCCGACCGGCTTGGCCTGTGCAATCGAGGCTCAGAAGATCGGGCTTAAGGCCATGATCCTTGACAAGGGTTGCCTGGTAAATTCCGTCTACAACTATCCGACCAACATGGTCTTCTTCACCACCCCGGAACTGCTGGAAATCGGCGACATTCCCTTCGCGTGCGCGGCTCAGAAGCCCACGCGGCAGGACGCGCTTGAGTACTACCGACGCGTTACCGAGCACTATGAGCTACACGTGCACCAGTATCAGTGGGTCAAGACCGTGACCGGCCGGGACGGCGATTTCCGCGTCACCGCCACCGACCGCGCCGGCAAGATCCATGACCACCGTACGAAGAAAGTCATTGTCTCGACCGGCTACTACGATCTGCCCAATCACCTCAACATTCCCGGAGAGGATCTGCCCAAGGTCTTTCACTATTACAAGGAGCCATACCCGTATTACGACAGTGACGTGCTCGTCATTGGCGGGAAGAACTCGGCCGCCGAGACTGCGCTCGACCTGTGGCGGCACGGCGCGCGCGTGACGCTCGTTCACCGCGATGACACGATCTCTCCGGGCGTGAAGTATTGGGTTCGTCCGGATCTCGAGAACCGCATCAAGAACGACGAGATCACCGCCTATTTCCGGAGTTCGGTGCGGGAGATCGGTGACGGTTTCGTTGTGTTGAGCACGCCCCAGGGGCCTGTTCGGCTCGAGAATGACTTCGTGTTTGCCATGATCGGCTACCATCCTGACTACGATTTTCTGCGCAGCCTCGGATTGGAACTTTCCGACACGCAAAATCGCCCCTTTTGCGATCCAGAGACCCTCGAAAGCAACGTGCCGGGAATTTACGTGGCGGGAGTGATCGTTGCGGGATCGCGCACGAGCGAGATCTTCATCGAAAACGGCCGCTTCCACGGGAAGCAGATCGCGGCCCATCTTCGCCAGAAACTCCATCCCGGCATCCAGGCGGCCGAACTGTAGGAGTCACCCTCGACCTTAGAGCACCAGGGACCCGTCTGAGGTTCTGTGCGCGTCCGCCAGGAAGGCTTTAACCCAATCAAAGATCGCAAAAGGGTCGCGAAAGACACCCCTTTGCGCACTTTGCGAATCCATTGCAAGCTTGGCGGTCAAAAGCGTTTGCCCGGGCTATCCCAGCTCCACGGACTGTTCCCCTAACTGCTGATTGATAAGCCGAGCCATCAGAGGCTTCAGCCTCTCCCCGGTCTTCGCCAGCACGAAATCCTGTTCTTCCTCGGACCAGTCCAGTTTGAAGCTGGTGGTCAGCGCTGAGATCCAGATCTGCCGCACCGGAGCATTGGGCGAGACGACGAACCGGGTTCCGTCCTCAAAGCCGACGTTCAGCGCCCCGGCTTGGTCTTCGACTTCGATGTCGGCCGAGTCCTCCGCCGCAAACAGGCTTTTCTTGAGGGCTGCGAAGGCTTGGTCGGCGTGGTCACGAAACGCGAGTTCGTCGAGCATGGAGAGATTATAGAGAAGTTGTCAGCTCTCCAGCTGTCAGCCTTCAGCCATCCGGGATCATTCCCCCGGGAGCCCATGCTGTTTGAGCCGCCCACGGCCATCAGCCACAGAGTTCGTGTTTGATCGCTGGTCGCTGACAGCTACTTCAACAAATACTCCTTCACAAACATCACCGTCGCATAGAATTGAAAGTCCCGGTTCTTCTTCTTCCTGAACCCATGTCCTTCATTTTTCCCCAGCAGATACCACACGGGAGTGTTGCTCTGGCGGACCATCCCCACCATCTGCTCACTCTCACTTGCCGGCACGCGCGGATCGTTCTTGCCCGCGATCACGAACAGGGGCTTGGTGATGTTCTGGGCCTTATTGGCGGGGGCGATGCTTTCCAGGTATGCTCGCGTCTTCGGATCACGCTCATCGCCGTATTCCACTCTCCGCAGATCTTGGCGGTAACCTGAGGTGTGCTCCAGGAAGGTAACCAGGTTCGAGGGTCCGACGATGTCGACCGAGCAGCAGATGCGGTCGTTGTAGCTGGTTGCGATGGCAAGGGTCATGAAGCCCCCGTAGCTGCCTCCCGTGATCAGCACGCGCTTTGCATCCAGGTCGGGTTGCTGCGAAATCCAGTCGAACAGGGACTGGATGTCCTTGTAGGAGCCATCCCGCAGGACGCCGTTGTCAAGCGCGAGGAACTTCTTGCCGTAGCCTGTGGACCCGCGCACATTCGGGAAGATCAGAGCGATCCCCAGTTCGTTCAGGTAGTAGTTGCTAGCTCCGAGAAAGTCCGGCCGGAACTGTCCTTCGGGGCCGCCGTGGATCAGGATCATCACAGGCCGCGGTCCCTTGAACTTATCCGGGGGACGGTACAGGAAGCCGCTGATCATGCGATTGTCCCAGCTCTTCCAATGAATCAGTTCCGGCGCGGCGAAATTCATTGTGTTCAACCCGCCGGTTTCGCTGAAAGTCCAGCGCTCCAACTTGTGGTTTGCGGTGTCCAGCGAGTACACGTCGGAGGGAGAATGCGCTGAGTCCAGATTGAAGGCCAACTCCTGGCTGTGCCGCCGCCAGCGGACACCGTCCACGATCCCCTGGGGCAGGTTGGGGACGGGGTGCTCCAGCTTGTGCTCGACGTCGTAAATGTGCAATACACCGAACCCGTCTTCGTTGGTGACGAACGCAATCTTTCGTCCGTCGTCTGAAAGATCGAACTCCTCGACATCCCAGAGAATTGTGCTGGTGAGGTAGCTGAGCTCCTTGCTGCCAAGGTCGATGTACGCCAACTGATGAAATTCGGAGTCCCTGTCCGTGGTTGTGTAGATGCCCTTGCCGTCCTTGCTGAGGCGTCCGCCCGCATACGAGATCTTTTCGCTTCCTCGCCTGGGTGTGATCAGATCCTTGTCACCGGTTTCGGCGTCCACCAGCCACAGGTAGCTCTCGTTCGCGGAAATCTCTTCATTGACGAGGATCTTTCGGCCGTTCGGCGACCAGTCGAGAGCTTCCCAACCGCCACCTTCCAGTTTGGCGACGATGTGGTCCGACTTGGGGTCGGCTGGATTGATTGCGTAGAGATCGACATCCTTTCCGGTGCGCCGCGTTGAAGCATAGGCGATCTTTTCGCCGGCATCGGACCACACGGCGCCTGTGTTGCGCGACTTCCCATCGGTGAGCAGCGTGATGTCGCCGGAGCCGAGGTCGTAGCGGTAAAGCTGGTAAAATTCGCCACCACCAATGTCCTTGCTGAAGACAAAGTAGTTTCCCTGCGTCGGTTCATACTGTGCGTTGCTGACTGGGTCGGGATAGAACGTCACTTGCGAACGCGCTCCACCCGGCATTTTCACCTGGTGGATTTCGGCGACGTCGGCAAAGCGCGTAGAGATCAGCATCTCCCGCCGCGCGGGATGCCAACTCGCCAGGCTTGCTCCCCGGAAGTTGCTGTAGCGGTCGATGCTCTCCGCCACGGAAGCCGGAATCTTCGGAACTCCTTCCGCCACGAGGTTTTCATTCGGAACGATCTCGTCCGTTTGCGCAACCGCGACCGAACCGAAAAGGGCAAGGCACACCAGCAGGCGGAACAGGGATTTCACGGGCGCACTCCTTCGCGTCAGATCGTGGAACGATATTGTCAGCAGAGCAGAAGGCGCATCTTAGGCCTTGCGCTAGGCGGCAGTCAATTAGGTCTGGCCGAGGGATCGGAGCGAGGCGCCGAGTCGGAACAAAAAAGCGGCCCGCGAGACTTGCTCGCGGGCCGTAACGAGATTAGGAGACGAGGGTAAAGCGGTGAGGAAACTATTTTTCGTCAGCGAAGCGGCGGCGACTGAAGCCAGCCATGCTGACCATGCCCGCCCCGAACAGCAACAGGGACAAAGGCGCGTTCGAAGAATGCCGTTCTAGAAATGCAGACGTCAATGAACTCAATGACAGCAGAAGCATGGAAACCTTCGAGACGCGTGAGGACATCCGATCAGTTCCTCCGCCTCTGACTAGTGCAAGCGCGGGGCCTAAGGGCATGCCAGCCTGAATGCCAGGCAGGTAGCCCGTGCGACAACTAAGTCATTTAATTTACTAAGGTTGTGCGTGCTCTAAGAGGTTGACAAATCGCGGCAGTCGGCTCGCAAGTGAAAAATATTGCACACGGCGTTGGGATTTGCCCTGGCGGTTGGGGTTGTCGAGTGCGGGTCCGCAGAAAAGACCTTCGCCCGGGGCTCAAATCAGGCTTTTCGCGCCAGCGCAAGATCGTGCAGATAAGTCCTGCAAAGTCAAGGATTTGGATGTTGATCGCCGTCTAAGTTGTTGATTTTAGGACATTAGAGGCGGAGGGATGCTCTCAGTCCGCCAGAAAACAATCCCACGCGGTTCTGCTACGGGCTTGATCGGTTATCTTGAATGGCCTTGTTATTAAGACGGGGCATTTCTCGGCAATGGAACCAGAGCCAGAAGGCGAAGTAAGTTCGATCTCGTTCGCTTCCTATGTGCGAATTCTGCGGGAGAACTGTAACTTTCGGCGCTTGTGGCTCGCACAGATCGTCAGCGAGATCGGCGACTGGTTCTACACCCTAGCCATTTACAGCCTGCTTCTAAAGCTCACAGGACATGCAGGCTCGGTCGCGCTGGCGCTGGTATTGCAAGTTCTTCCGCAGACGTTTGTGGGTCCAACGGCAGGCGTGGTCAACGACCGCATCCGCCGCAAGCGGGTGATGATTGCGGCCGATCTGGTTCGGGTCGTCATCGTGCTCGCCATGCTGATGGTCCGCTCGCGCAGCACCGTCTGGTTGGTCTACCCGCTGCTCCTGCTCGAGACCATCATGGCCGCGTTCTTCGAGCCGGCGCGCAGTTCCGTGATCCCGAATATCACCAAGCGCGAGGACGTGATCGTCGCGAACACTCTGTCGTCCACGACCTGGTCGATGAACCTGGTTCTGGGCGCGACCTTAGGCGGCCTTGTAGGAGCGTTGCTCGGCCGCGATGCGGTCTTCGTTCTGAATGCCCTGTCGTTCCTGGTCTCGGCGCTCTTGATTGCCGGCATGTACTTCGCCGAGCCGCATGCGGAAGCAGCGGCGCCGCTGCGTGTGCGCGACTTGGTCGACTACTCTCCGGTGGTGGAAGGTGTGCGCTACGTGCGCGGCAAGCGCAACCTGCTCGCCACCCTGTTCGCCAAGGCCGGGAACCTCGTGATTGGTCCGAGCTGGGTGCTGTTCACGGTGATGGGACACAAGTATTTCTCGGTCCATTGGCACAATCTCGACCCACAACGCGGCGCCATGTTAGGCATGAGCCTCCTGCTGGGCGGACGCGGTATCGGTGCCTTGATCGGGCCGTTGATCGCCGCACCTTGGGCCGGACAACAAGAACGGCGTTTACGTCTCGGCATTTTCTACGGATATCTGGTCACCGCTCTCGGTTATGCGCTCATCGGCAAAGCCAACAACGTATGGTTCGCCTGTTTTTGGGCGGCATTCGCGCATTGCGGAGGCGCGACCGTCTGGGTGTTCTCGACCACTCTGCTGCAACTGAACACCGACGATCGATTTCGCGGCCGCGTCTTCTCGGCCGACCTAGGCCTTTGCATGCTGACGATCGCCATCGGCGCGTATGTTTGTGGCGCCCTTCTGGATAGGGGGATCTCCGCCCGCACGCTGGTGACGGCAACTGGGTTGGTGATGCTGCTTCCGGCAGCGCTGTGGGGTTGGGCGACGAAGCTCTGGAAGACTGCTCCGATGTCAGAGAGTGCTCTGGCTGAGTGAGCAGCTTCGCTCAGCGGCGGCGCTATGAAAAGCGGGCGCTACACCTGGTCGATCTTCGCAGCCATGATGAAGTCGCTCTCGGTCAGGCCGTTGACTTTGTGCGTCCACAACGTGACTTCCGCCTTGCCCCACGCAAGCAGAATGTCGGGATGATGGCCTTGCTCTTCGGCCACAGCTCCGACGCGGTTGACGAAGTCGAGCGCCTTCTGGAAATCTGGAAACGTGAATGTGCGCGTGAGGTGATGGTTGTCGACTACTTTCCAGTGCGGCACCTGCGGCTGAAGGGTCGCGATGGCTTCCCGCTCGAGAGCATCGACTCCACCGCGGCACGGAACACAGGTCTTGCTGGCTAGTTCGGACATCGGGTCACCCTAAGGGACGTCGTAAATGGACACAGAAAGAAAGAGCCAACTTTCTAGAAAGGAATATCCTCGTCTGTAATCGGCGACGTCGCGGCTGCGGGCTCCGCTTCGGGCGTGCTCTGATCGAAGTGGTTGGCCGAGCCGCGAGTTCCTCCACCGCCTTCGCCACCACCTCCGCCTTCACCGCGTCCGCCAAGCAGGACCATCGTGCCAGCGACCACTTCGGTCATGTACTTCTTCTGGTTGGTTTGCTTGTCGTCCCAGGAACGGGTTTGCAGGCGGCCTTCGATGTAGACCTTGTTACCTTTCTTCAGGTACTCGCCGGCGATCTCCGCCAGACGCTGCCAGAGCACGACGTTATGCCATTCGGTGCGCTCCTGCCATTGCCCCCCTTTGTCCTTGTAGGACTCGTTGGTGGCGAGTGTGAGCTTGGCCACTGCGGTGCCTTGCGGCGTGTATTTCACTTCCGGATCTTTGCCCAGATTACCGATCAGAATGACCTTATTAACGCTCTTTGCCATGAGTGCGGGCTCCTTCGGAGGGTCACTATAGCAGAAACCGGCAGGTGGAAAGCGTGGTATCTGGACAATCGGGGTGTGACAGGGCGCGCGGAATTGCTGAAGATGCGGCCCGCTTGGGTGAGAATTTCAAGGTATAATCTATTCAGCTATGCCTGCCGAAACCGCTGTAAATAAAGCCGCCGGGATGGTCCCGGAGGAACTCAAATTCGAGCCCAAATCGACCGGCCTTTCCACGCCTCGCAAGAAGAAACCAAAAGAGCTGGCTGTGATTACGGAGTGCTGCACGGGATGTGCAGGCTCGCCGGCCTGTGTGGAGTACTGTCCCGTGGCCGACTGCATGTTCTGGGTGCCGGATGAAGATCATCCGCCATTCGGGAGGATCCAGGTGGACCCAATCCTGTGTATTGGCTGCAAGAAGTGCATCAGCAAGGGACCGGATGGATGCTTTCTGGATGGATGCCCGTGGGACGCGATCGCAATGGTGGATACGGCTGAGGTGGAGAAGGAAGTGGGAGTGATGGCGATTTAGCCCTAGCTCTTAGCTCTTAGCTTTTGGCTTTTAGATTGCGCGCGCCTGCGGCGCGTTTTTGTTTTGGCGCGAAAATCTGTTCAGCTATGCCCCTTGGCCCGGTCCCGGATCGCTTTGTCGGTGAGGAGCGCTTGCTGGCGGATGTGGTCGGGGACGCCGGGCAGATGCCGTTCATAAGGCGTGATGGCCGGTAGGTCACCGGGTTGGCCGATCAGGTAGAGGGCGCGCAATGCTTCCCAGACCTGGTCGGTGCCGGGATCGACCGTGGCGATCTCCGTTCCCACGGAGACGGGCCGTCCCGTCTGCACGAACAAGTTTCGAATGCGACCGGAAATCGGGGAGCGGACTTCCACGGTCCGCTGATCGCTCTGGAGCTTCGCAATCAAGCCGCCCTGATGGATCGCGGTGCCTGGTTTGTCGGCATCAACGACGCGGCCTGCGCTTGGGGCAGTGATCTTCACGGATTCTAGCAGGGCCACGATCTGAAGCCGCCCGCTGGCATCTCCGAAACGTACGAGCGAAAGGGCTGCGTTGCCGCGCACGACCGGCGACGGGTCTGCCAGCATCTTCACCAAAGCATCATGGAATCCGGAGCCTGAGGTGTCCTGACCCAGGACCCACGCGTCGGTGTTGCGGACTTCCTCGACGGGATGGGCCGCGAGTCTGACAAGTTCCGGATACCAGCGGATCACGGTCGCGTCGTGGCGCGACATGCGTTCGCCCATCTGGATGAGTGCGTGCTGAATGTGGCGGGGGTGACGATCGTCCTGCAGGTAGTCGGTGACCTGCTGTTCGGAGAGATGGCGGCCAAACCAGGTGTTCCACCAGAACAGGAAGGGCATAAGCACAAGCAGCCAGCCGGTGATGAAGAAGAGGACCCGGTGGCGGGTGGACATGCCGGGACGAGGCTTGGCGGGCGGTTCTGAGGCGAGGTCACTCGCAGGTGTGGGGTTCGCGGACACGAGGGAGGAAATATACACTACTCAACCACATCCGCGTCCAGAACTCTGTCCTGTTCCAGGTAGTGAGAAACGGCGTACTGAGCGAGGAGAGGAGTCTGCAAATGGATCTCGGCTCCGATCCACTCGCCTTTGCCGTGAGCCGTCGTCGGCGGATGTGTACATGAGCCGCCCGAGCCAAATTGTGGCCCGAAGTCGGCGCTTTGAATCTGGTCGAATTGCCGGAGGTTGGTCCAGGCTTCGTTGCCAACGGTGCCGGAGACATCAATCTTGAGTCGAACGGTAGACATCGGTGAGCATTCTTACCCGCACGGATACAGAGCCAGTCCCAGGAGCCCCGTCGAAAACTGAGGGGTCGAGGGTGGCGCGAACCACTGGTACAACATGAAGTAGACGAGGACTCCTGTCATGGAAACGTACAGCCAGAGCGGAAATGTCCAGCGGGCGATGGTCCGGTGGCGGTCGGAAAGCTCGCGCAGCCCGCGGGTCAGGGTGACGATCACCATCGAAACGATCACGATGGCCAGCACAACCTGTGAGATCAAGATCGTGAAATAGACGGGGCGCCTCCAGCCTGTGCCCGGGAAGCGCACGGAGCCTACGTGAACGTGGTAGTACACGTGCGAAATCAGGAACAGCGTTGAAATCGCTACCGCTGTGAGCATAACCAGGCGGTGTTGCGCGATGCGGCGCCGGCCGATCAGCCAGCGTCCGGTGAGGAGCAGGATGAGGAGCAGGATAGTGCTGGCGGGGTTCAGAGTGGCATTGATCACAGGGGAGGATCGCGTATTGTTCAGGTGCAAGCATCGTTCTGGGGAAATCCAAGTAAATCCGAAACAATCAGTCGACCAATCTCAGGCCGCCGGTTTCGTCGTTCGGCGGTTGACCATGACGAAGGCCAGACCGAACATAAAGAGCGAGAACAGGATCAGCGTGGCCAACGACGCCGAGAATGCAAATTGCGTCGGGCTCTCCGGATAAAGCAAGTTGCGCAGCGCCTCCACTCCGTAGGTCAGCGGGTTGATCCGCATCAGCCATCGGAGCCACCCGGAAGCGCCTGCCAGCGGGAACATTGCGCCGGAGAGCAGCCAGAGCGGAATCAGGAACAGGTTGATGATGGCGTGGAACGCCGACGTCGAGTCCATGGGCCAGGCGATGGCGAAGCCGAGCGCCGTTAGAGCGAAGGAAACTAGAAAGACGGTCAGCACCACCAGCAGAAATGTAACGAATCCGAAGCGCACGCCGATCAGGGGAGCGAAAACCAGGAAGATGAGGCCTTGTGCGGCGGCCAGTGTCGTACCGCCCAGAACTTTTCCGAGCACGATGGCTGCACGCGGAACGGGCGCCACCAGGACCGAGAGCAGAAAGCCTTCCTTGCGGTCTTCAATGACCGACATCATGGTGAAGATGCTGGTGAAGAGCACGATCATGATCAATGCGCCCGGATAAAAATAGTCCAGGTAGTGTTGCTGGCCGGGGGCATCGCCGGAGCGGAAAGACGTTCCAAAGCCGGAGCCAATCACCAGCCAAAACACCAACGGGGAAGCGATCACGCCGACCACGCGGCTACGCTGCCGGTAGAAGCGCACCAGTTCTCGCCACCACAGAGTGAAGGCAGGCAAGGCAACGCCAGCAGAAGAGTGGGTACTCGGAACAGGAAGAGCGGCGGTCTGCGTGGCCAAGTCGTTAGCTCGTTTTCTTCGCCGGAGCGGCGTCTTTGGTTTTGTCGGGGAGTTTGAGGTAGCCGCAGTCGCGGCATTCCAGGAATGCGTTAAGGAAAAAGAGTCCCGACAGCGTGAGCAGGATCAGGCTCATGAACAGGCCGTCGACCGTGGTGATCGTACCGTTGAGAATTGTCCAGACGATTCCGAGCAACGGGAAGATGCCGAGCACAACGGAAATCAGGAGCATCATGGGCTGCACGCTACCTCCTTACCGGGTTGAGCATTCCGAGACCGCCGGCGGGGTCGAACCGCGATTCCTCGCTTCGCTCGGAACGACAAACTTCATGGCATACAACGCTTGTACTGGCCATCCTGAACTACGGTTTCGGTTCTTCTCCGGTCTCGGTCCAAAAGCGATGTCCGGTGCGATGGATGAAGACGTCTTCCAGCGTTGGCTTGCTGACGGTGACAGCTCGAATCTCTCCAGGAAACGCTTCCACAACGCCCGCAATGAATCGATGCCCATTCTCCAATTCGATTCGCACCTGGTTGGATAGAACGGTCGCTTCGACGCTGAAGCGGGCGCTGAGGCGCCCGGCGAGGGATCCGGCGTCGCCTGAGACGTCCAGCAGGATGACATCCCCGCCGATTTCGTGCTTGAGTTCCGTGGGCGTACCCATCGCGACCAACTTCCCTTCGTTGAGAATCGCGAGACGATCGCAGCGCTCCGCTTCTTCCATCAGGTGGGTCGTGACGATGACTGACACGCGTTCCTGATCCCGCAGGATCTGCAGGTATTGCCAGAGGTCTCGCCGGGCGCCGGGATCGAGGCCAGTGGTAGGTTCGTCGAGCAGCAACATCGACGGATGGTGCAGCAGCCCCTTGGCCAGTTCTACGCGCCGGGCCATGCCGCCGGAGAAGGTTTCCACCATTTCCTGGGCACGATCCGCGAGGCCTACCCGGCCCAGGATCTCCCCGATACGCACCTTCAAACCCGAACCGCGCAGACCGTAGAGGTGGCCCTGATGCCAGAGATTCTCGTAGGCGGTCAACTTCTCGTCGACGCTTTGCGCCTGGAAAACCACGCCGATCTGCCGACGCACTGCGGCCGGTTCTTTGGCAGCATCGAAGCCCGCGATCAGCGCCCGGCCGGCGCTTGGAACCATCAGGGTCGAGAGAATCCGGAAAAGCGTGGTCTTGCCACTGCCGTTGGGGCCCAGCAGGCCGAAGAGTTCGGCTGGCCGGACATCGAAGGAAACGTTGTCGAGCGCGGTTCGGCCGTCGTAGCGATGGACGATGTTCTGCACCGAAATGACCGGACTGGCCGTTGTTTCCGCTTCGGGACCGACTTCCACGTATGCGGGTAGTTTTGAAGACACAGTCTATTCTACGACGAGACCCGGTTCATCATCATCAGAATGAACAGGATCGGCAGATAGAGGACGGTCGCCTGCAGAAGCTGTCGCGCCCGCAGCTTGGAGCGAGCGGCGCTGAGGGGCATCTGGAGCGTGGCCAGCCGTGAGCCGACGTACAGCAGCGCTATCCCCAGAATGAGCGCACCGACCAGATAGATTCGTCCGGCCATGCCCAGCAAAGTAGGAGCCAGGCTCACGGGAATCAGCGCGAGCGAGTAAAGAATAATCCGAAGGGCCGTCGAGCGGCCTTCGGGCTCAACCACGGGCAACATGCGGACCTGGCCAGCCTCGTAGTCCTCGCGATAGAGCCACGCGATCGAAAAGAAGTGCGGGAACTGCCAGAAGAAGACGATGGCGAACATCGCCAGCGCGCCCCACTCCAACTGGCCGCGGGCGGCCGTCCAACCCAAAACCCCGGGCATCGCTCCCGGAAAGGCCCCTACGAATGTGCAGATGGGGTGAATCTTCTTCAGCGGTGTGTACCCGGCCAGATAGACGAACGCGGTGAGAAGCGACAGCCAGCCGGTTAACGGATTCAGCGCCAAGCCGAGATAAAGCGCGCCACCGATCGTCATCACTACGCCCACGAGGGCGGCGTGCCATAGAGTCATCCGCCCGGCCGGCAGGGGACGCTGCGCGGTGCGGCGCATGTGGCCGTCGAGGTCGTGTTCCATCACCTCGTTCAGAGCTGCCGTACCGCCGGACACCAATCCGATCCCGAGCAGCACATGGGCCAGGTTCCACGACAAGGAAGAAACGCCGGATTTCAGAGATCCGAAATAGTAGCCGCACCAAGCCGTCATGACGACGAGAGTCGTGACGCGCAATTTGGTGAGTTCGGCGTAGTCGCGCAGCAGAGTTCCGAACGTGCTGCGCGGGAAGGCCAGGGGCTGAGTTGCGAGGCTCATGCGGCTTGGGGAGTCCGTTCTGTCCCGGGGACGTGTTCTTCCAATGCGACCGGCACAGGTCGCCAGACTTGGATGGCTAAGACCACGGTGGTTGCGAGGAGTAGAGCCCCGACTGCCACGTGGGCTACGGTAGAGATCACCATAGGGAGTTCAGGCTGCACGGCATCCTTACCCCAGGCAACGCGCGTAAGAAACGCGGTGAAGCCGAGGCACAGCTGCGCGATCAGGAGCGATAGCATCATCATCGCGGGTTTGCGGACGGCATCGATCTTCGAATACAGAGACAGGCCACGCATGGCAGTCCAGGTGAGGACGACCGCGACAACTGCGGCGTGCACCACGTGCGGCCACCAACTCATCCCTTTATGGCGGAACATCGCACCCAGGATCAGCTGCACGTAGAGGACGAAGATCGACAACAGTGTCAGCGTGAACAGGCTTGGACGGCGGGTATCGAGTTCCACCTGCGGCAGTTCTTCGACCCATTTCGGGCCGGTGAACATGGCGATCGAAACCGCGATGCAAAAGAAAGTTTGAGCCACGGCTGCGTGCGCGCTGGAGACGGCGGGCGGTTGGAGAAATATGACCGTCATCCCCCCCAGGATGGCTTGGGCGATCACGGTGCCGAGCGCAGCCAGGGCGAGCTTGCGCAACCAGGAGCGTTTCTCGACCAGAAGTGTCCAGGTGGCGAGGGCGAGGGTAAGGACGACGAGGGATCCGGCCACCATGCGATGGCTCCACTCGAATCTCACGCCCCCGACCAGGTGCGGTACTTTCACGAGATAGCCAAATGAGGTCGGCCAATCCGGGACCGACAGTCCTGCATCATTGCTTGTCACGGAGGCCCCGGCCATGATCACGAGGAAAGTGAAGCACGCGGTGAACACCGCGAAGATGTGATGTGGCCGATGATACGAAGTGGTGATGCCCTTCAGAGCGTGCTCCTTGGTCCCGTGAAACCTGTTGGTCGTTCCGAAGAGTGGGACCTACCCCAGGTTTACACTTCCCGAGGGGACCGCACAGCGGGAGCGGGCCCCCCCGGGAACCAAGCATTTTAGCAGACCTGGAAACTACATGGCGCCAGCTTTGAAGCTCTGGTCTACGGTCTTGCTCTCCTTCGCGCCGACGGTCACCTTCTGTTCCTGTGTCCCCAGCTTCTCATGCACGAAGGCGATGGTGTAGTCGCCCGGCGGGAGTCCCTTGATCTCGTACTTTCCGTCCGGTCCGGTGACCGCGTAGAAGGGGCTCTTCACGACGTTGATGTACATCTTCATCCAGGGGTGCTGGTTGCACTTCACCGGCAGCAGGATTTCTTCGCGCGCGAAGGTCTTCTCGATGGGAGCGGCCTGAGGAGGTTGCGATTCGTTCCACTCGCGGTTGTCTTTGGGCGTCGGGTGGATGTTGTGAGTGGTGGGATCATCGTTCTTAATCTGGACGGTCTGACCGGTCATCACGCCGAGAACGTGAGGATGGTAGCGACAGCCGTTCTGGTCGAGGACCGCGGGGTCCTTGGGAACGTCGAAGGTGCGGTTGCCAAGGCCATCTTTCACATAGACAAAAACGTTAGCGAGGTTGCCCTTATCGACGACTACGTTCTCCGCCTCGTTCGCTCCTTTACAGGCGGGGTCCTGGGACATGTCGATTTTTTGAGCCCTAGGCGCGGCGCCGTCGAATTTCACCGAGCCACTGACAGAACCAACGGTGGCTTGATCGATCGGAGTCGCGGCCGGCGCGGGAGCCGCGGTTTCGGCTGGGGCGGGCTGGGATTCGCTGGTCTCCTTCTTGTTACAGGCTGCGAGCAGGAACAGGCCCGTGAGGGCTAGCGCGCTTAGCATGGCCAACCAAGTCTTCTTCATGATGATGTGCACCTTTCTTGGGATTTGGGCGTCACTACGAAAACTTACTATTTTATCGCGAACCTCCGGCTGAGGTTGCGGTCCTCGAGGCGGGCAGGCGCTGAGCTCCGGCTCCCGGTTTCTTCGCTCGTGGGGTCGCGTTCGAGGCAGTCGAGCGTCCCAGCGAGGCAGCGACGCGGCGCTGCTCTTCCGGAGTGAGCTGGAAGATGTAATCGACGAGAAGTTTGGTGTGGTCCTGATCGTAGCCCTGGAATGAAGGCGGCGTCGGCCCGGCGAAGACCCAGTGGTCGTTCACGCGACTGAACAGGCCCGAAGGCATAGACGTGCCGGGGCTGATGGCCTGCGGGTCGGTGATCCAGCGCTCCACCCAATCCGGCTTCAGGCGGTCTTTTGCCAGCAGGAAATTGGGCGCGGTTGCGTGAGCATCATGTTGCGGATCGCCGGTCGCGTGGCACTTCAAGCAGGGCGCGGCGCTGCTCGAGAACAGACTGCGCGCCATCTCGGTTTCTTTCGCACTCAGCGTCGGTACCTGCTCGGGGATGTACGGCATGGGCTGCTGCGAGAGCGCTTGGAAGAAGCGCACCAGCTTGCGGAGTTCATCGTCTGAGAAGGAGAACGTGGGCATGCGGACCTTGAGGTAGGAGCGCACGCCGTTGCGGTTCGTGTCCACGTCGCTGAGTGCCGGGTTCGTCAAGAAGTGACGCAACCATTCCGGATTGACGCGGGCGCCTTCGGTGTAAAGCTTGGGAGGCAGTTGTTCTTTCCAGTCCGGATCCTGGTAGCGCTTCATTTTCATCAGCGAGGAGTCCTGCCCGGGGAAGAACTGGTGACAGCCGACGCAGTTGTACTTGGTGACGATCCACCAGCCTTCCTGGATGTCGCGCCGCGCGTCCTCGGGCCTGTACAGGTAGCTGGCGGGCAAGCCCGTTTCCTGGCTGCCGAGCAGGAAGGTAGTCAGCGCCTGAACCTGGTCCTTGCTGAGATGGAGATTGGGCATGCGGAGCGCTTCGGTGTCCGACTTGATCATGCCCTGGTCGTAGATCTCGGGCTCGGCGAGCTTGTGTTCGAAGAAGCCTTTGTGATCGTACCAAGGGCTCTTCGCGGGACCTTCGGGCAAACGTGCCAGGTCGTCCGGGTTGCGAATGGGCTCTTTGCCACCGCGCTGGGCAGCGTCCGTATACAAGGCGAAGTCGAGACGCTCGATCGGCTTGCTGCCTTCATACGTGAGCTCAGTGCCAATGCGGCCTTCGTCTTCGAGACCCGAGATTTCGTGACAACCGGCGCAGCCGTAGTGGCGAATCCACTTCTTGCCTTCGTCCTTGAGCTTGGGGTCGTCCATGAAGGACGCGTCGGCGTAGGACGATGGTTCCTGTTTCTTCTGTGTGAGCAGGTAGGTCGCGATGTCCTGCGCATCTTCCACGCTCAGCCGCAGGCTTGGCATCACGGTCATGTTCTGCACCTGCAGTTCGTGGCCGTCGTTGGGACAGTGGCTGTGTTTCAGGTCAAAGACGTAGGCCAAGCCCTTCTTGGCGTAATCTTCCGGTCCGATGTCTTTCTTCTCGTACGGGCAATACGGACGTGTCCGCTCTCGGGCGTTGTGGATCCAGCGCACGAGGTAGTCGTAGTTCGCCTTCTCTCCGACACGCGTGAGATTCGCGGAGAAGGTGCCGCCCTGCAGGTCGTCGCCCTCCCCGATGGAATGGCAAGCGAGGCAACCGCGGGTTTCGAAAAGCTCTTTGCCGTGGTCGGCGTTGCCGGGTTTCTCGTGGGGCAGGGCATCCGTGAAGCCTGACTGCCACAAGTACGCCGAGATCGCCTTGATCTGTTGGTCGGTCAGGCGGAAGTTCGGCATCTTGGTGGTGGGGCGGAAATCACTCGGCTTCTTGAGCCAGACGGGGATCCAGTCTCTATTCAGCTTGAGGCGGATGTCCTTCAGGTTCGGGCCGACCTTCTTCATGTCCTGCATCAGGCTATGCGACCGGAAGTCGATTTGCTGGAGGCGACCGTCGATCTTGCTGCTGGAGACGCGAAGTCCGACCGCCTGATCGTTCATGCGATTCGCTTCTTCGTTGGTCTCGGCCGAATCGGCCTGCTTCATCAGATAGGCCGACTGTTTTACGTTATCGCGTTTTTCCTGCTCCAGTTGCTTGATCTGCTGGTTGAGGGACTGCAGTTCTTCCGGTTCTTTGTCGTAGCCCTCGTAGCGATGGCATCCCATGCAACCACGCTGGCGGAAGAGGTCCTTACCGTGGCTGATGGTCCAGCCCACCTGGCCTGTAACCAGCAACATGTCGGCTGCGTGACAGGTCTGGCAGCCGGCCTCTACGTTCTGTTTGACGAACAGGGGCCACAACCAGTGCTCGTAGGTGCCGTGAGCTTTCTCGACGCTGGTGGTGGCGCGGCCATTTCCCTGGTGGCAGGGAGAGCAGCCGAACTTATCCGGGTCGTGCACCTGCAGCAGATCCTTGGCGGGATGGCTGACAAAAGCCTTCGCGTAGTCATCGGGCTCTTTCGCGCCCTTCGGAGCCAAGGAGGCAGCGGTGAGTTTCAAGGGCTCACGAATGCCGATGTGGCAGGACTCGCAGCGATCGACGATATTGGCTTCGGCAACGTTGATCTGCAGAATTGCTGGGTCAAGGTCTTCGGTCTTCTTTTCAAGCCCGGAGATTTGCGCCGGGGTGAGGTCGACCATATGATCGGCGACGTAATCATCCATGGCCGCTTTGGCCTGGGTCACCGGCTTCAGAGTCTCTCCCAGTTCGGCGTTGAGCTTGGCGCGCTGATCCTTGAGATCGTTGTAGGTTTCCTCCAACTGGGTGAAGTTGTATTTCTGCTTGCTGCCGTCGGGGTATTCGACGGTCGCGAGTTCACCCTTATAACCGTCAAGGTCCCTCTGGATGCCTTGTTTCGACGAGGCGCTGGTGCTGGTTTCAATCTGGTAGTTGAGCGCGTTCACATAGGCCCGGCGATCCGTGAAGACCTCCTGCACCTTTTGAATCTTGGCGCTGAGATCTCCGATTTGCTTCTGCAACTCTTTGACCCGGGGTGACGCCTGCTGGGTGGCCTGGTCCAGGGTCTGTTTCAGCTTCTGATAGTCAGAGCTGTCTTCCACCTCTTTCTGCGAGGCGGCGGACTTCGAGCGCGCCGTGTTCAGAAACGCGGTGTAGCGCTGCTTCCAAACGTGCTGGTAGGCCTTCCACGGCCGCATCCCGAAGGCTTCGTCCCACAGCGCCCACAGCAAGGTCGCCATCAGGATGACGGTGGCGATCATGTAGTGCCACGCGTACGACTTGTTTACGATCGGGTCGTTCTCGGGGACTGGTTTGTCGGGCACCGCTTCCTCCGAAGTCAGTCGTTGGCTGTGAGTCGTAGCTGGCTGGTGCTTGATAACTCGCTACCGGCCGTGGGTCTTCGCCAACGACCAACAGCAACGACTAGATATTGAACCAGGGTGTAATCCACACGTACTTGATATGCCATAAAAGGCGCAGGAGCATCTTCAGCGGCAGCGCCACCATGATCAGCAGGAAGACCTGCGTGATGGAAAACTGCAGCAGGCTCATGCGCGAAAAGTCTTTCGGCATGTAGCGCCGGAAGAATGAGAACACGGCGAAACCGCCCAACGCGAAATACCCTCCCACCACGACGGCGCCGAAGATGGCCTTTCCAAGGTTGGAGGCAATTCCGAAGAGGTCGGGTAAATCGCGGTTCACCTCATAAATGAGGCGATTGTGGTCCCAGGTCTGCCCCGGCCAGAACCACTGCCAGCCAGGCCCTCGAATAAAAGTGCCGATGATGATCATCGCCACCCACAGGACGATAAACCCAAATAGAAACGTCGAGATCGCGAAGCGGCGCTGCTTCCAGGTGTAATAGCCGCTGCCCATTGGATTCGTGTCTATGTAGGGAATGACCATCAGGCCAATGATGATGAGGGTCGGCATGACCACGCCGGCGATCCACGGATCGAAATAGACCAACATTTCCTGCAAGCCGAGGAAGTACCACGGGGCCTTGGCCGGATTCATGGTCAGGTTGGGATTCGCGGGCTCCTCCAGGGGAGCGTTCAGCGTAATCGACCAGATCATGAGGATGATGGTGACGATAATGGCGGCGAGGAACTCGATGCGCAGAAGGAACGGCCACACGTGGACTTCTTTTTGCCATCCGGCCTTGAGGGGCCAGGTCTTGCGGTGATGCGTCTTGGCGAGTACCGGATCGGCTTCGAGCTGGACAATGAGCTGGTCGTTGGCATGGGCCTGTTTCCAGGCCAGGTAGATGTAGAAGCCCAGGAGGGGAATCAGGCCGACGATCGGGACGTTATCCGGGGCTGAGATGATTTCCCAAAGCTGACGCCAGTCCATGCGTGCTCCTCGTTACCAACCTTCATCAGAGGGCCGGAGGATGGCCGTCCCCCCGCGAACCTATTCTCCCGCCGCTTTCGGGCCGCGACGGGGTTTGTCGGCTTCCGCTTCGAGCAGCACCGGCGCGGGGCCGGAGATGCCGCCGTCTTTCCGCACGCGCCAGAAGTGCACAATCATGAGCACGGAGGCAACGATTGGAATGCCAATGCAGTGCCAGATGTAGGAACGCAGCAGCGCGTTCGCATCTACGATGGACCCACCCAGCAGGCCGAAACGAATGTCGTTGTAGGGCGTCATGTGAAGCAGAGGGCCGAAGGGACCCTCATGACCGAGCAGCGGTGTGGCACGCGCCATGTTCGTGCCCACCGTCACCGCCCAGAATCCCAGCTGATCGTCGGGCAGCAGGTAGCCGGTAAAGGAAAGCAGCAGCGTGAACACCAGCAGCAGTACTCCGATATTCCAGTTGAACTCTCGCGGCTTCTTGTACGAGCCAGTCAGGAATACGCGGAACATGTGCAGCCACACCCCGATCACCATCAGGTGCGCGGCCCAGCGGTGCATGTTGCGCAGCAGTTTGCCGAAAGGAACGTCGTGCTCGAGATAGAGCACGTCGCGGAAGGCCTGCACTTTCGACGGGTGGTAGTAGAACATCAGCAGAACGCCCGTGAAGGTGAGGACAATAAACAGGTAGAACGTGATTCCGCCCATGCCCCAGGTGTAGCTGTACCGAACGGCATCGCGATTGATCTTCGCAGGGTGCAGGTGCAGGAAGACGTTCGAGAGCACGCCCAGCGCGCGGTTACGCGGCGTATCGTCGTGCTTGTGGCGAAAGATCGAGGTATAGACCTGGGTCTTGGTCGGATCTTTCAGACCCTCCATCTGTTCTTTAGCCTTCGCCGGGATTTCAGTCTTGAGGGACTGCACGTCCTCCTTGACCCTATCGATCAAGCCGACGCGACCGCCGTTTTTTCCGTTTTGCTTGTCTTCCGCCATTCGGTCCTCGTACTTCCTTGCAACCTGCCGTTATACACAAACGGCGAGGGTAAGGTGCCCTCTCGACCGCCGGCGAGACGCCGGCGCTGCTTCCCTAAGCTCGCAACCAGGCTCCGCTGGCGCCGTCGCCATCGTTAAACTGGCTCGGTTGTCCCTTGGGCCACTGGTAGAGCTTGGCGACATCCACCAGAATCTGGCCGTCGGGGGTGAACTCGACATGGGCGCGGTCCATCGGGCGTGGCGCCGGACCTTCAAAGTTGACGCCTTCGCTGTCGTAACCGCTCCCGTGGCACGGGCACTTGAACTTGTTTTCGCTGGGTTTCCAGTCAGGCGTGCAGCCCAGATGGGTGCAGCGGGCGTAAATGACGAACAGACGATCGGGTGTGCGATCGACCCAGATGCGGTACTTCTGCTGCCATTTGGTGTCGACACCCAGCGCGTAGTCGGACGCATATCCAATCTTGAACGAAGTGCGCGGTTCGAAAAGAGTGCGCGGCAGGAAGAAACGAAAGAATGCCAAGAACCATGCGCCCAGGAAGGCCCCAATCCCGATCCAAGCCAGGCGGCGGCGGCGCTGATCGACGGCGGAATTCTGTGGTCCTACCGCAGCGATGCCACCCGCAGCCGCCGCTTTCGACGTTCCCACCGCGGGTGTGCCGACGTATTTGTTCGCCGGCACGCTGCTGGGCGCCTTGGTCGCCTCCGGATTCTGTTTGACCGGATCGGTCTCCGGACCCGCCATGAGTTCCTCCTATTCCATTGCAACACCCCTGGTGCCCTGGTGCGTCCTAGTCGGCAGCCATGAGCGGGGCCCGTACCCTCTCCTGATTCACTCCTGCGGTATCGATGGGTTCGCCCACAGCGCGTAACACAAGGTGAGCCAGGGCAGTGATGAATTTGGGGGATTCGTTCAGACCTTCGGTCATCTCGAACTGGCGGATGCCGAGGCGGTAAGCCTCTTCGCGGGCTTCATGATCGATCTCACCGAGCGTCTCCAGGTGATCCGACACAAACGAGACGGGCACCACACAGACGTCGCGGACTTTTGCCGCGGACAGATCGCGCAGCGTGCGATGGAGCGACGGCTGCAGCCATTTACTGGCTCCGACCTTGCTCTGGTAGCAGAGTCGATGAGGGTTGGGCCATCCTCCACGCTGCATCAGCAGATGGACAGTTTCCTCAATCTGCCGCTGGTAAGGATCGCCTTTGTCGATAATGGACTGTGGAAGGCTATGCGCACTGAAAAGGATTTCTGCTCGGCTCGAAGCCGGGAATCGGGACAGAGCTTTGTCGACTTTTTCGATCAGGGCGTCGAGATAGAGTTCATCACGGTAAAAGGTCTCGACCCGACGCACGGGGATGTCACTGCGGAAATGCCGGTTCCACTCATTCAGGCTGCTTCCGGTCGTGGTGCTGGAATAGTGCGGATATAGAGGCAAAAGCACGACTTCGTCGCAGTTCGAGGCCCGCAAGTGCTCGATCGCCTCGGCGATGAACGGATGCCAATAGCGCATGGCCACAAAACATCGGGCAGGCAGGCCCAGGGAGTTCAACCTGGCTTCCAGGGCTCGGGCCTGGATCTCCGTGAATCTCCGGATGGGAGAGCCGCCCCCGATGACGGAATAATGGTGCTGGACCTTTTTGGTGCGAGCGGTGGCGATCAGTTTGGCCAGTGGTCGACGGCCAATTCGTGCGAATGGGAAGTCAATAATGTCAGGATCGCAGAAAAGATTGAAAAGAAAAGGCTGAATGGCGTCCAGCGTGTCGGGTCCGCCGAGCTGGAACAGGACTATCCCCAAGCACCTCTCAGTTTGTGACATCCCCACAGTTTCCCCAGAAGGCGAGCGGATGTTAACTCGTTTGAGGGCAGCGCGTCAACGTTCGCTTGCAAGTTTTTGCACCGCGCAGAACTGCATCAAGAGCGCGAAGACTCCGTGGCCGGTTGCTCTGCGCCGGTTGACTGCATTTCCTCGATGACAGCATCCGCAAATTCGGAAGTGCCCGCCTTGCCGGCCACGTCGCGGGTCAACCTATCTCGAGTGCGATATACCTTTTCCAGGGCGTTGCGAATTTTCAGGGCAGCTTCGGGCTCGCCGATGTGGCGGAGCATGAGCAGGGCTGAGCGCACCACCGCGGTCGGATTCGCGATGTTCTTTCCGGCGATATCGGGTGCCGATCCATGCACCGCCTCGAAGATGGCGCATTCATGCCCGAAGTTAGCGCCCGGCACCAGCCCGAGCCCGCCGACCAGCCCCGCGCAAAGGTCGGAAACGATGTCGCCGTACAGGTTTTCGAGCAGCAGGATGTCGTATTGATACGGGTTCATCACCAGTTGCATGCAGGTGTTGTCCACGATGTGCTCGCCGTAGATGATTTCCGGATACTCCTTGGCCACAGTGCGCGAACAGCGCAGGAAGAGCCCGTCGGACATCTTCATGATGTTCGCCTTATGGATGGAGTGAACCTTCTTCCTGCCGTTCTTGCGGGCGTGCTCGAAGGTGAAGCGCGAGATGCGCGTCGAAGCCTTCTCGGTGATGATCTTCAGGCTCTCGACCACTCCCGGCACCACCTCATGCTCGATCCCGGAGTAAAGCCCTTCCGTGTTCTCGCGCACGATAACCAAGTCGACATCGGGATAGCGCGTCGGGATGTGCGGCAGGTTCCGGATCGGCCGGAAATTGGCGAACAGCTCAAAGCGTTTGCGCAATTCCACATTGATGCTGGAGAAACCGCCGCCAATGGGGGTCGTGACCGGACCCTTTAGTCCGACCCGCGTTCGCTCGATGGAATCGTTCAGTTCCCTGGGGATGTATTCCTTATATTTTGCGAAAGCTTCGGCGCCCGCTTGAAAGCTCTCCCACTCGAACTTCACGCCGGTGGCTTCGAGGATGCGCACGGTGGCGTGGGTGACTTCGGGGCCAATGCCGTCACCGGGGATGAGGGTGATGCGATGAGCCATACATTCTGATTCCGCCGCCCGGGCTTGCCGCGCGTGTTTACGCGATCCCTCGTCAGCTCTTGACGATGGACTTGGCGCGGGCCTCGGGGATGTCTTTGGTCTTAAGCAGGTCCTTGAGTTCGGACATGAATTCCTGCACGTCCTTGAAGTCCAGGTAGACCGAAGCAAAGCGCACGTAGGCCACTTTGTCGTACCGGCGCAGGCGGTTCATGATCAACTCGCCGACTTCGCTTGTCTTGCGCTCGCGCTCGGGAGACTCGATCACGAAGGTTTCAGCTTCGTTCACGATCTGCTCAAGTTTGCCGATCGGTACCGGGCGCTTTTCGCAGGCGCGTAACAGGCCGTTGAGCACTTTCTGGCGGTCGAATTTCTCGCGGCGGCCGTCCTTCTTGACCACCATGTAGGGAATTTCGTCGATGCGCTCATAGGTGGTGAAGCGCTTGCCGCACTTCAGGCACTCGCGGCGTCGGCGAATCGACTCGGCTTCCTTGCTTTCGCGCGAGTCCACGACCTTGTCTTCCAGATGCCCGCAAAAGGGACACTTCATGGCAGCCTATCAACCGGGGTTAAGTCTTCTGTTTCAGCAACTTTGCATTGTAGCAGGCGGGGACGTGCGGGATATCCGCCGGAAACCAGGCGGCAATCAGTGGACGACCGGGTGTTTTCAAGCCGCCGGATTGTCAGAAGCGACCGTAGCCTCTTCGGCCTGGTGGCTTTCCGCAGAGAGTTTTCGCAAGGAGAGCCGCTCGCGATGGGCCAGCAGAAGGCCCAGTGGGATCACTGCGACAAAGGTCACCAGCCACAACATGATGCCGCAGCTGGCCGCCAGTTCGGGGGGGACCTCGAATACATGGTTCAGCATGCTGATAGTGGCTAGCTGCGACCCACCGCCGACTCCGGGCAACTGGATCAGCGAACCCACCATGCTGGAGCCCATCAGGAGGAGAACCTGGGTCTGGGGGATTTCGAGTTTCTCCGCACCGTAGGCATGAGTGACTTCCTTGTAGGCAACCGCAATCATGGCCCACATCAGCACAGAAACTCCGATGAGAAGCAGCAGAGATGTAGTGCTATGAATGGTGTTCAGGCCGCCACGGAACTCGCGGATGCGCACTGCGATGCGACGCCCCAGGTTGGAGGCCACGTGCGAGAAACGCTTCTCGACCCAGCTGGCCAGCGCGTCGCCGCTGCGGTGAACAGCGATGGCTCCCAGGGTCAGCACGATCACCAGAGCCGTGAATATGAGGCCAACCTTTTGAAAGCTTCCGTAGTACGCAAGCCGTTTCGGAGCCGTGGCAAAGAAAGCAGCCAGAACCAGCAGGAAGGTGAAAGCACCGATGTCGAAGATGCGCTCAACCGCCCACACGGCCAGCTGCGAGGAGAAGGGGAGATTGTATCGTTTCGCGATGAGATACGGGCGGATGAGTTCTCCGGGTCGACCCAGCAGAGCCAGCCCAGTAAAGCCGATTATGGTGGGCGCCACCAGTTGAATGATGGACGCATCCGGCCGGACCGGGCGCAAGAAGATTTTCCAGCGCACGGCACGCAGCACATAAGCAATGTAGATGAGCGCGACGCCGTGGAGGATGTGGTACTTGCTGACGTTGTGGGTCTGACTAAGGAACAGCTCCCAGTCGAAGTTCTTCCAGGTTCGGAATTGGGTATACATCAGGGCCGCCAGCACAGCGAACGCGATTCCGGTGAGAAGAGCGCGCTTTTTGTCCATGAAAGAGAGAGACCCCGGGAGTGGTTTCTATGGTTGGCGACCGCGGAGCACAACACAAGGTAAACGACTCAGAGGCAGGGGTCAACGCAAGGACGGCCCTACGGGTTAGTTTCCGGTGGGTTGTGCGGGGTGTTTGGTGCTGGTCGCGGCTTGGGCCTGCGGCTTCTTGGGCGCGGCCTTGGCGGCTTTTTGTTGCGCGATTTTCTTCCGATTGAAGTCACGGACAATGCTGGCGACGTACTTTCGGGTTTCGCGGTACGGCGGCACCCCGCCGTATTGCTCAACCCGACGGGGTCCGGCATTGTAGGCGGCCAGCGCCTTGATCAGATCGAAGTTATAGCGCTCGAGCAGTTCGCGCAGATAGCGCGTACCGCCGTCCACATTGGCCTCGGGATCGAAGGCATTCGGCACTCCCAGTTTGGAAGCAGTGTCCGGCATCAGTTGCATCAGACCCTGCGCGCCCTTGCGGGAGAGCGCGTGCGGGTTGAAGCCGCTCTCGGCTCGGATGACGCTGTTCAGGAGGTCGGGGTCGAGGCGATACCGGTCGCTGGCATCGGCCACGGCTTGATGAACATCCACGGGAGCAGGTGGAGTTAGCTTTGCGCTCGGCGTCGTGGGGACCACTGAGGCTGGCGGCGGTTCGGGTGCAGGGGTCAAGTCCGGCTCGATCCGATCAATCTCCGCCGTGGGTACATCGACGTAGCTGGTTTCATCGGCCGCACTCGGGTAGAGGCGCGTGTTTGCCCCGATCAAGACGCGGCGTTCGTGGCGGATCGTAAAACCGTTGCGCAGAACCGCAACCTCGGAGGCCGATGCCGCTGCGGCGATCAGGCAAAACAGTAAAGCGAAACCGAGTTTTGTTTTCGTGCCCATCAATCATCGACCATAGAACAGCCAGGTTGCAGAAACACGTGGGGGAGACGACGCAGAAACACCGGCAAGAAACACCTTGCCTAAGTCCGTACTGCAGGCCCACTTAGTACCGGTTCCAGGGCGGCGGCGACGCCGTTCTGGTCGTTTGGCAGGGTTACCTTCCAGCCCCGGCCTCGCAGGTCTTCGGACGCATTCCCCATGATAACCGGGTATCCAGCAAAGGCAAGCATTTCTATATCGTTGTAATTGTCACCGATGGCCATGACCTGCTCCCGGGGGATGCCCCGGTGGTTGGCCCAGCGCTCGAGCGCGTGGCCCTTGGAACAGTCCTTATTGAGGACATCGACGATGGACAGGTCCCGCGCCGGGTATTCCGTGCGCAGGACGGTGATTTCCGAGGCCAGATGGCATGCCTGAAGAGCCGCAAGTGCCTGGTGCATCCGCGAAATGGGCCCGCAAAACATGGCCTGTACCGGGTCGGTTACCAGGGAGTCTTCCACGGGAACGACAAAGTCGATGTATTCGAGGTTCTTTTCCAGCCAGCGCCGAATGCTGTTTTCCAGTTCGTCCATATGTTCGAGCACGATGGCGCCTTTTCCGCGCTTGTCGAAAGTGAGTACCGCGTTGCCTCGAAACTGCACCATGGATTGGCAGAGGTCACGGCAGGTGGCGGCGGGCAGAAGGTCACGATAGAAAGTCTCTCCCTGCAGGGACCGGGTTATTGCGCCGTTGGAACTGATGAGCCACAGATCAAAGCCGAGTTGCTTTGCAATGGGCAGGGCAAAGTCGTGACGCCGTCCGGTGACCAGAAGCACTTCAACACCAGACTCGCGGGCGCGCTGCAGTGCAGACATGTCGGCGCCCGAAATCTGAAATTGAGGATTGAGTAGAGTGCCGTCGATATCGAGCGCCAGCAAGCGGATAGAAGGCGTGACCACAGGAGATTTTACCACCCGGAATCTGCAGCGCCGCCGTCCCGGCGGCGGTCGAGCGGGCGGGACGCCTCGCTCCCGATCGCACAACACACTCCCGACCCCACCTGGCCGTGGCGGCCCCGCGCTTGCGTGCTATATTGCACCACGCGCATGGGCATTTTCAGTGCATTCCTGAATCCGTGGAGCTTTCTGGTGGTCGCGCTGGCGATTATCCACTTCATCCGGCGCCGGCCGGACACTTACTGGATCTACATCATCCTGTTCCTCGGGCCGCTTGGAGCGGCCATCTATCTCCTGGTCGAGGCTCTGCCCGACTTGGGGCTCCTGCGCCAGTCGTTCAAGGTTTTTCCCCGAAGAAGGCGCATCCATGAACTGGAGGCCGCCGTCCTCGACAACCCCTCCGCCGGCAATTACGAAGAACTCGCCGATCTCTACATGGAAGATGGGGACTTCGCGAGAGCGCGCGCTTGCTACGACCAGGCAATCTCGTCGCGCACGGACTCGCCCGATCCCTTCTATCGCCGGGGTGTGTGTGAGGTCCAGTTGGGAGATTTTGCCGCGGCCGTGTTGGATCTGGAGCGAGTTGTCCAGCAGGATCCGGGCTACGACTTTCACCGCGCCCGGGGTCTCCTGGCACATGCGTACGCGAATACCGCTCAGCCTGAGAAAGCTGAAAAGCTATTCGAGCAGGCAACCGTGATCTCGACGCTCTCCGAGACTTACTACAACTACGCGACCTTCCTGGCGGCACTGGGACGAACTGCAGAGGCCAGGGAATGGGCCCAGAAAATCCTCGCCAAAAAACCCACTATGCCGGGCTATTTGCGCCGCCGGGAGCGGCCTTGGTTCCGCAAGGCCTCCGGACTTCTGAAGCGGCTGAGCGCCGGCTAGCGTTGCCCTCGCGGATGTTAAACTTCCATCTTCCATGGCTCGCGTCACGCACCTTCAATGCACCAAGTGTGGGCAAGCGCTGAATGGGAACATTCCGCAGACGGTGTGCCCCAAAGACGGCGGTGTCCTTTACGCGCAATACGACCTGACCAGCCTTAAGGACACATTCTCTGGGGGGCGGTGGACGGGGCGCGCCTGCACCATGTGGCGCTATGCCGCGGTGCTGCCCGAGGTGGAGCCGGTATCTCTGGGCGAGGGCTTTACTCCCATGCTGCCCAGCCGTGAGTATCCCAACGTTTACATAAAGGATGAAGGTTTGAACCCCACAGGTTCATTCAAGGCTCGCGGGCTCTCGGCGGCCGTCACCATGGCGAAGCATTACGGTCTGAAAAAGCTCGCCATTCCCTCGGCTGGAAACGCGGCCGGAGCATTGGCTGCCTATGCTGCCGCCGCCGGACTTGAAGCGCACATCTTCATGCCCAAAGACGTTCCGATGGCCAATCGAATCGAGTCGGAATATTACGGGGCTCGCGTGACTCTGGTAGACGGCCTGATCAGTGATTGCGCACGCATGGTAGGTGAGCTGAAACAGGAAGAAGGATGGTTCGACGTTTCCACGCTCAAGGAGCCCTTTCGCGTCGAGGGGAAGAAAACGATGGGTTATGAGGTGGCCGAGCAACTGGGCTGGCGCATGCCGCGGGGGATTATCTATCCGACGGGCGGCGGAGTAGGGATGATCGGCATGTGGAAGGCGTTCGACGAGATGGAGCAGCTGGGCTTGATCGGCCCGGAGCGGCCGCAGGTGGTGTCCGTTCAGTCAACGGGTTGCGCGCCGATCGTTAAAGCATGGGGTGAAGGTCAGTCTGAGTCGGAGACGTGGCCCAACGCTGCGACCAAAGCAGCGGGGTTACGCGTCCCCAAGGCCTATGGGGACTACCTCATCCTGGACATTCTGCGCAAGAGCGGAGGCACGGCCATCGCGGTGACCGACGAAGAAATCATGGATGCGCTGCGGCGCTGGGCTCAAGTGGAAGGCATCTTTGCGGCTCCCGAAGGAGCGGCAGCCCTGGCGGCCTACCGGAAGTTGCGCGAGAGCGGGTTCTTCTCTCCCGAAGATACGATCGTCCTCTTTAATACAGGCACAGGGCTGAAGTATCTGGATACGATCGAGGAGGCGCAGAAGCCGTTGCGTGCCCGGTTGCCCGCGTCGCGGCAGATTGCGGGGATTATCGGGCCGTATTGAAGGAAGCTTTTCAGCTCTCGGCGATCGCCTTTCAGCCAACCCGATTTCTGCGCGCATTCAAAATGTCGTGAGTGGATTCCTGTTATGACTGAGCGCTTGTACTATCACGATCCTTTCCTATACGAGTTTGAAGGCGAGGTCACGGAAGTGGTTCCTGCGGCGGAAATCAACGGACGGCATGGCGTGTTTCTCGATCGCACCGCATTCTACCCTACCAGTGGCGGACAGGTGCATGACACGGGATGGATTTCTCCGCTGGCCGGCGATAGTGATCCTACCAAGCTGCGAGTCACAGAAGTCGTCGAGGCGGAAGATGGCCGAGTCGTCCACTACCTCGAAGCGGACAAGCCGCCCGGGCGGGGAACGCGCATTCGCGGCCTGATTGACTCGGCTCGTCGCCGCGACCACATGCAGCAGCACTCGGGCCAGCACGTGCTGTCGGCTGCCTTCATTCGCCTGTTCAATATGCCAACCGTGTCGTTCCACATGGGAGACGACTACTGCTCGATCGACCTGGACACGCCTTCGCTGAGTGCGCAGCAAGTCGAGCAAACCGAGTTGCTCGCAAACCAGATCGTGCAGGAAAACCGTCCGGTAGAGATCAAGTTCGTCACGCAGGAGGAGGCACAGAACCTTGGCCTGCGCAAAGTGCCGCGAGCGGACAAGCAAGAACTGCGGTTGATCGACATCCAGGACTTCGACCTGTCCGCGTGCGGTGGAACCCACGTCCGCGACACCGGCCAGATTGGCTGCATCCTTCTGCGCAAAACGGAAAAGGTGCGGCAGGGCTGGCGCGTGGAATTTGTCTGCGGCCAGCGCGCGGTCGCGACGGTACGGCGCGACTACACCTGCTTGACGGAAGCCGCTGGGTTGTTCTCCGCTCACATTTGGGATGTTCCCCAACAGGTGCGGAAATCGCTCGAGGAAGTCAGGGCCGTACGCAAGTCAGGGGAGCACCTGCTCGAAGAACTGGCTGAACTGCAGGCGTTCAGGCTGCTGGCGGATGCGCCTCCAGTGAATGGGCGCAAGCTGATCGTGCGTGTCGATTCCGATCGCGACCCTGCATTCATCCGATTGCTTGCGCAGAAACTCACGCGGCTGGAAGGGAGCGTGGTCGTGTTGCTAGGCGCAGCGTCCGAACAGGTGTCCCTGGTCTTTGCGCAATCCAAGGGAATGCCGTTCGACATGGGAGCGCTCTTGAAAGAGGCCGTGGCCGAACTCGGCGGGCGGGGCGGTGGTAGTAAGGATATGGCGCAAGGCGGTGCTCCGAAGGCCGAGGGTCTGGAAGTGGTGCTCGAGAAACTTGCGGTCCGACTGCGGACATAAATTGGGCTGGGTGCGAGACCCCTCAAGGTGCCTGTCTACCGTCGCTGCGCTTGCCATCTTCGGGCGCCGCGGGTTCTGCGTCTTCTTCGTGCTACATTTCCCTGAGCGAATTCCATGGTGGAACAACGCCTCATCCTCGTAAACCTGCTCCTCAAGCTGGGCGTGGCCGCGGCCGTGTCAAGCGCCTTGGTCCGGTCGCTCGAGTTCAAGAAACTTCTGTTCCGCGAGGAGCGTACCACCGCGCAGAAGATTTACCTGGTGCTTTGGTTCGGCATTCCCATCGCGTTGGGGGTCTGGATTCGTTTCATTCAGAAAAGCTTTTTTGCCGGAGATCTGTCGTTTGAGACAACCCTGCTGCTGGGCGTGATTGGCGGTCGTTTGACGGGTGTGCTGGGCGGGGGCCTGATCGCATTTCCGGCCCTGCTGCATGGCGAATGGGCGACCATGCCCTTTAACGTTCTGTGCGGGTTCATCGCCGGACAATTGCGAAGGCACTCGCCCGACAAGGAAGATATCTGGTCGTTTTCGCCGTTTATCGATCTGAGCCTTTATCGTTGGATCCGCCGCAACCTGCCCAAGCCACGACTGTTTGACTGGCAAATCATGTTTTTCATCACGATCGTGGCCCTGCGGTTCATGCATGGCGAACTGGCGCACTACTTCCCGTGGACGACCTTCACGCTGGAGAGTCCGAACCGGTGGGTTGAGGTGGCGATCTATGCCACCTCCATCATGGTGATCGGAACCGAGCTGAAGATTTTCAGTGGAGTGCGGATCCAAATAAAACTGGAAGAGCAGGAACGGCTCCTGCTGCAGGCCCGCATGGAAGCCCTCCAGAACCAGATCAATCCGCATTTTCTCTTCAACACGCTGAATTCTGTCTCCTCGCTGGTCCGGTTCGATCCCGACACCGCCCGCGAACTCATCGTCAAGCTGGCGACCATCTTCCGGCGGCTGTTGAACAGCTCGGATTCTTTCGTTCCTCTGCGCGAGGAGGTAGAGTTCATCGACAACTACCTCGATATTGAGGTCATCCGCTTTGGACGCGACAAGCTGCGGGTTGTGAAGGAACTCGATCCGGAGTCGCTGGATGTGATGGTCCCCGCGATGCTTCTCCAGCCGCTGGTCGAGAACTCGATCAAGCATGGCTTAGCCTCTAAAGTTGACGGCGGGAGTATTTACCTCCGCGGCCGACTGAGTGCTAAGGAGCTGATTGTCGAAGTCGAGGACGACGGCGTGGGCATGGGCGCCGCGCAACTCGTGGAAGAGCCGAACGGCCTCGGCGGTACCGGGATCGGTATGGCAAATGTCGCGGAACGGCTGAAGGTGCTGTACGGGGACACGGCCAAGATGACTATCGACAGCCACGGCGGGAAGGGAACTCTGGTGCGACTGAGGCTCCCGCTGCTCCAGGAAGGATCCGGGATTCCCGCCGCTCTTACGAGGAGCGCTCCAGTATCCGCCGGTAAAACTCCTCATACTGCGGAATGATCTTGCTGGCACAGAAGCGCGCCTGCGCCATCGCGCGCGCCTGCTGGCCCATCTGAGTCAGGTGCGCCTCGTCGCTGAGCAATTCGATGGCGTATTGAGCCATGGTGTCGACGTCCCCGACTTCGGCCATATACCCGCTTTTCCCATGCTCGATGACCTCCGGAATTCCGCCCACTCGGGTCGCGATCGGAACCACCTTGCAGGCCATCGCCTCGAGTGCGGCCAGGCCGAACGATTCCAGTTCGCTGGGCAACAGCATCACGTCCGAGATGGCGAGCTTTTCCTGCACCCGGTCCTGCTTGCCGAGGAAGATGACATGATCGTGAATGCCCTTCTGCACGGCCAGCCACTCGGCCTTGGAACGATCCGGTCCATCGCCGACCAGCAACAGCTTCGCCGGCACTTTCTTGCGGACCCGGTCGAAGATCTCCACCACATCTGTGATGCGTTTCACGGGACGAAAGTTCGAGAGGTGCACGAGCACCCTTTCATTCGGGGACGCATACTCCTCGCGTCGCTTCGCCGCGCCCACATCCCGCACATAGACATCGCAATTGACGAAGTTGTAGACGACCTCAATGTGGTTCTTGATATCGAATTCCTTTAGGGTCTTCTCGCGCAAGTACTGTGAGATCGACGTGACGCCGTCGCTTTCTTCGATGGAGTAGCGGGTGATAGGCAGATAGGAGCGGTCAAGGCCCACCAGCGTGATATCGGTGCCGTGGAGCGTGGTGACGAAGGGAAGTTTCCGGTGCGAAGGGCCGGCCGCCAGCATCTGTCGGGCGAGCAGGGCGCTTACGGAGTGCGGGATCGCGTAATGCACGTGCAGAAGATCCAGTTCGTAGAGTTCGGCCACTTCCGCCATGCGGGTCGCGAGCGCGAGATCGTAGGGCGGGTAGTCGAACAATGGGTAGCGGGAGACCTCGACCTCGTGGTAGTGAATGTGGGGCTGCGGTTCCGTAAGCCGGATGGGTTGCGCGTAAGAAATGAAGTGAACGTCGTGCCCGCGCTGCGCCAGTTCCAGGCCCAATTCCGTGGCCACTACTCCGCTGCCGCCGTAGGTAGGATAACAGGTGATCCCGATCTTCATTCCGCCTTCTCCAGGAGGCCTCTCGATTCGATGGCCGTGAGGCGCACGCGATTCAGATTTTGCGCCCGCCTCCACACCTTTACGCAGGCGCCGTCTCCCGTCAACGAACGAAACCGAGGACTACTCAGAGGTATTGGGTTCGAAGGTGTTGATCAGGAGTGGGTCGATCTTGTCGAGATGAACCTGCAGGCGCTGTTTCGCAGCAGGGGTCATGCCAGTGAATTCCACCCCGTTGCCGACCCCGGGGTCACTCGTGCGAACCACTGCGGAAGTCGAAATCTTTTCGGTGTCGATCCAGAAATCCACCCGGAGCGTCGTTCCGCGTGCCAGGGGAAGAATCGTCTCGACATAGCAGCCGTTGCCGCTAACGTCGGTGGCATTGACGCGCATCGGAGTCTGCACCCGCTCGTCGCGCACTTCCAACGGGAAGGAGACGCGATGGCGTGCGAAGCGCCGGCGGTTGTTCGGGTCAATGGGTGGGGCAAGCTGGTCGGGCGACAACTCACTCCTCCATGGAGAATCCTGGCCGGCCACAATCTGCACGCCGGCCTGGATCTCATGCAGGGGGCCGCCGTCCATGACCCAAATGACCTTGCAGCGTGACTTCTTATCGCCATACTGCACACCAATCACATCGCCGACCTTCGGTTCATGGTCGAGCCCAACAAACAAAGCTCCCGAGCTGCTTATGTTGCGCGCACGAACGTGCTGGGAGAAAGTCTGCCCATTGGCGGACATGCCCCACACTCGCACCGAAAGGTCGGTCGTGATCCGAGGATCAGGTCGGTGTTGACTCATATTTGATGAAGACCAATCCTACGCTTGGCTAATGATAGCGCGACTAACGGTGCTCGGGCGGTTACGGAAGGGGCTCATCGCAGTTCGCTGGAAGGGCATGCCCGATTCTGTAGCCCTGCCCCAAGTCAAAGGTCGCGATAGGAAATGAGTTCGACTCCCCGGCTTGCGAGAGCTGCTCGCGTCTCCGGTGCGGTCAGCACAACAAACTCCTGCGCGCGGGACTCGCGCAGGCGGGTGGCAGTCGAGCGCAAGTCGTCGTCCAGATATCCGGGATGACAAACAAATTCCCAGGTGCCCTCCGGCAGGTTCCGCGCGATGCCCCGGAAGAGCTCGGCACTGAGATGGCCGGTTACAACAATTCCCAGCGTGCCGTCGGGAGTTCGCAAACCGGCTTTTGTGACGGCCTTCCGAAAATGCCCGGCTAGACCTCTCAGAGTTGTTACCTGAGCGTAGCGCTTCCAGAGGCCTTTTTGCGCACCAACGAAATCTGCCGCGATAACGTCAAAAGGATTGCGTATCGCACCGACGCCGCACGTCCTCGCCGCGCGCAATACGCCTTCTAGCACGGCAGGGAACATGTGCGTGTGCTTGTGCGTGTCGACATGCGAGACCGCGATGCCGTGAGACTGAAGTCTACGAATCTGCGCGGTCGACTCCGCTTCAATCTGATCCGGGTCGAGCCGTCCCGAGAAAGCTCGCACTGCGAGTCCGGCAAGACCATCCCGAAAGTGCTGTGGACTTCGCCGGGCAACCAGGCTGGAGAGCCGGCCGGGATCAATCAACGGTTCCCCATCCACGAGCACGACATGGCAGCCGATGCTCCAGCGGGAACTAGCCTTGGCGAGTTCCACAGCCTCGTCAAAGGCGAGAGCATTCGCCATGAGCGTAGTAGAGGTGACGATTCCACGCTCGTGCGCCTCGGCGATGGCACGATTGACGCCGTGAGTAAGACCGAAATCGTCGGCATTGATGATGAGTCGGCGCACGCGAAGAGTCTAGCAGGCGATTGCGAAGCGCGAGAGGCGTGAGGCGGTGTGTATTGGGTGTGCCGGGTTTGACGGCCTGGTTTGGCGGTTTGACCGTCCTTTCTGGCGTCACGTATACTCACTGTAGTGGTGTTTTCGCGCGGATGCCCTTCATCGTTGAGCGACCCTAACTTTGGCTCACAGCGAGAGGTGCGAGGGGCGGTTAGCTCCGTTGGTTAGAGCGCCTGCCGTACCTAGATTTTGCCCACCATTCCCACCGTTTGACTTTCCTTGTACTTAGCTCCCGCCGCTATTCAACGCTTTTCCTTCGTTTGGACACGTTTGGTCGTAAACATCCGAGCAACGCACCTATTCGATAGGTCGAGTTGTGTGTTCAAGTTGGATGGATGAGCGAAGAACAGCAGGTAGGGGCACGGAGACGACGGACACGAGCTGCTGTCCGGCAGTTAGTAGCAGAGTTTCTTAGCAGCGGCATGCGGCCGAGCGAGTTTTGCCAGAGTCGAGGTTTGAGCTTGAGCACGCTGGATCGCCATCTGAAGAAGCGGTGGGGAAAGAGGAAGACGAGAAGCGCTTCCGCAGATGGCCGGTTGGTGCCAGTGGAATTGACCATCAAGAAACCGCCGGCGGACCAGCAGGCGAGTTGCGGGCTGGCCGTGGTGTTGTGGGGCGGGCGCGGGATCGAAGTGCAGCGCGATTTTGATGTGCACACGCTGAGCGTCTGATGAGTGTGCTGGAGCGGGTGTAAGCCGTGTTTGGATTGGGCACAGCTACACGGATCTATCTCGCGGCCGGAGCCACGGACATGCGCAAGAGCTTCGAGGGCCTGTATGGCCTGGTTCGCGAACCGATTGTTGTGCGAGCCTCGGAGTGGACACCTCTTTTTGTTCTGTAGTGCCCAGCGTAATCGTCTGAAGATTCTGGTCTGGGACGGTAGCGGGCTGTGGGTGTGCGCGACGACTGGAGCGGGGACGTTTCGTATGGCCACAAGCCACGAGCGGCACGGTAGGGTTGACGCGGGCGCAGTTGTCGATGCTGTTAGAAGGCATTGATTGGTGACGACCGCAGCGCACCTGGGATCCGCAGTTGGCGGTGTAGGTACGGCTTGGGATTTGCACAGATTTTTGTGCAAGGCCGTGTCTTGCACAGCCCGTGTTCATGGCATACTGCCCCCATGTTGGCAGCGGGCAAGCTGCGTGCCGATGACACGCCGGTACCGGTGCTGGCGCCAGGCAATGGCAAGACGAAGACGGGACGTTTGTGGACCTATGTTCGAGACGATCGGCCGGCGGGCGAGCTGGCGGCACCGGCGGTGTGGTTTGCCTACTCGCCCGATCGCAAGGGCGAACATCCCGAGCGACATCTGAGTAGGTTTCAGGGTGCGCTGCAGGCCGATGCCTATGCCGGATTCAATCAGCTCTATAAAAAAGAGGATGGTCGGATTCAGGAAGTCGCCTGTTGGGCGCACGTGCGACGCAAGTTCTACGACTTGCAACAAGCCCACGCTTCGCCCCCCGACGAGCGACAACCAGTTCGCCACACTCGGGCGCGACCCTTGCTCCAGTCCTTACACGACTGGTTCGAAGTCTCGTTGACCAAGCTCTCCCGCAAGTCGGATACGACGGCGGCGATTCGCTATGCACTTGGACTGTGGACGGCACTGACCCGCTATTGCGACGACGGACGCTTGGAGATTGACAACAACGCCGCCGAACGTGCCTTGCGAGCCGTGGCTCTCGGTCGGAAAAAATTATTTGTTTGCCGGATCCGATGCCGGCGGAGAGCGGGCCGCCCGCATCTACAGCCTGATCGGCTCGGCGAAACTCAACGGAATGGATCCCGAAGCGTATTTGAAAGAAGTCCTCACGCGCATCGCCGATCATCCTATCAACCGCATCGAGGAGCTTCTGCCATGGAATCTCGCCGCCCGCGTGCTACCCGCAAGCGAAGCCGCAGCGTAGACCAAGAGGCCATCGTGAACAACTCCACAGCTGTTTCTTCGGCCTTGCCCAACATCGAGGAACCGCTCGCCGTCCAGAGGTTGCGCTGACACTCGTCATGGACATTCAAGAGCTGCTTGCACGTCTGGACCAGCACAAGGGTTCCTTTCCCAAAGATCTGGTTGAGGAAGCCATCGCGCGGCGGGAGGAAGTAACACTCCGATTCCTGGAGATTCTCGAGGACCTCGACAGGAACCCTGAACCGTGGCTGGCGGATGACGGACGGATGATTCACATCTACGCCCTGTATGGGCTGGCACTGTTCCGGGAAACCCGTGCCTATCCGCTGATGGTGCGAATCTTCTCTCGTCCTGGTGAGTTTCCGTTTGAGTTAGCGGGTGATGTGGTGACTCAAGACCTAGGCACAATCCTGGCGTCGGTTTCTGGCGGAGACGTCAGTGGCATGATCGCCCTGATTGAGAACGAGCAAGGTAACGAATGGGTCCGTTCGGGCGCCATGGACGGCATGGTAGCGCTAGTGACCACCGGCCAGCGTACTCGCGAGGAAGCCATGGCGTACTTTCTTCGGTTATTTCACAAGCTGGAGCGGAAACCGGGTGCGCAGTGGGATGGCTTGGCGCATGTGTGCGCAGACCTGTGGCCGCAGGAAGCGATCGAAGAACTCGGCCGAGCCTACGCAGACGGGTTGGTGGACACGGGCAGCATCGACTGGCAGGACATTGAACAGGCTTTGGCGCTTGGTCAGCAAGGCGCCACGCAACGGGCGCGCTATCGCGATCCCCTGATCTCCGATTTAGCCAAGAACATGGGCTGGATGCAGTGCTTTCACGACGAGGCGCAGGAATACGAAGGGGAACGAGACTCTGACGAAAACCTGGTGGAGTCACTGTCGAGCGAGTACACGACTGCGCCCATTCGTCGCACCACACCCAAGATCGGGCGCAACCAAGCCTTGTCCCTGCGGCAGCGGTCAAAAATTCAAAAAATGCTGTGCACCCCGCTAAGCACGCCCAACTTTGTTCCTCCACTCTGGCCATCTCACTGACGAGATCAACCGCTGATCCTTGCCGCTAGCGTTCACCTCACGCCCCTATGGATACTTACAATCCACCGCTTGTCAACCCGGTCCAATTCGGTCCCCAATTCGGACGCTTACCTTCGTCCAATCCATTCCGGCGTTGCGACGCTATATCAGGATCAGCACGATGTAGGGCGGACCAGAGCCTGGGTTGCGTGCGTCCTAAGCTCTAATCACTCCGTTGAGTGTGTATCGCCGCAATGGGTTGTCGCATTTTAGGCGACACTATTGGCCGATTCTTGATTTCTTTCGCACTATTCCCCACGTTCCGGAACAAGCCATCGCTTTGCCGGTGGAGTCTTTACTTCATTACTTCAGTTGTATCTGTATCGGCACGACCGTGAGGTCGTAAGTAACGTCAACAGAGCCTTGGCTTTCGCTATGAATGTGGAGAGTGTGACTCCCCACGCTCAGCGGCTTCAAGAGCACATAAAAGCCGTCATCCACCGACGGCGAATACACACCTGCGGGTACCGTGCCCGGGCCTCCGCACGGAGCATTAAATATGTTGTCCACCGGAAACGCGGTCGCGAAGACTTTGGATTTTACACGGAACAGGTCTTCAACCGGCTGGCCATCGACCTGGACCGACAGGTTCGTGGCGGCGTCGATAACTGCTGCGGCTCCGGCGCGCAAGTCACCGACGCTAACATTATTGCCATTCTGCCCGCATACGTTCGGAGCGTTAATGTTCACGTAGTTGACAACCGGAAAGAACAACGCTTCGCCTTCGGGAATGGAACACGCGCGGGTGGCCGTTCCTCCAAAAAAGGTTCCCGCCAAGAACCAGACTCGGCCGCGTTGGCCGGCCATGCAGTCCGCTCCCGTCAAGTCGAGCAAGGGGTTAACTGTGGTAGGGATCGAGAGGGCAAATTGCCACCATTGTGCGGTCAGGCTCGGGAACTGCTCGTCAGGCCCATCGGCGAACGCATTGCCGACTCCCCACACCAGTCCGAGGATGACCCCCACTGTTAGGATTCTCTTAGTTCTCACGCAATGCCTCCATTGCCGCTAACGCTTCCGTTGGGGTTTGTGAAAGTAAATGTCACTTGGGTGGTAATTGCCAAGAAGGATTACGATGCCCGTGATTGTGAGCAAGCGCATTGGTGTCCCTCCGGACGCACCCTAGGAGTAAGCAGCGCCTAAGACCTTCATTTGATTTGTGAACCGGATTTGGGACCGAGGGCCGACTCAGTCGGACTTTGGCTCGGCATTATAAGGAAGGATCTTCGGCTGAGTGGCGAGCACACTACACCTGAGGGAACAACAAGGCAACGTCCATATTGATGAGATTCTCATGCCGTAGGGTGTGTTCTAGTTTTTGTACCGACTCGACACGGCGACATCGAACATCTAACCCGCTTAGATACAAGTATCCGCCTAACAGAACTGAACCTTACGTCGTGGGTGATCCGGTCAATCGGGTCGCCCTTTCTTTTGATGGCAGCGATGGGCTAGAATCCATTCACTCAGACCAAAAGGCCGGAAGGCAAAGGGCTTTCGCCTCTTGTTCGTCTGTGGCACCGAGGCTCCGGCACTGACGTAGGCACCAAGCGCCGTAAGTTATTGGGCGGTTAGCTCAGCTGGTGAGAGCGCCTGGATAGCAGCGACTTTGCTCAACTTTGCCACCTGTTGTCTTTTCAACTAGATCAGTCAGTATCCCGCCTTCTCCGCCAGCCTACTTTTCCCGCTTTTACCCTTGTCTACCCCACGTCTACGCACCGGCTGCGCACTGAAAACGAGTCGAATTTCTGGGCGAGGCAGAGGTCGAGACGATAGGTCTACGCCTGGCTCAGTCGAGGTCTCGGCGCGTCAGCACAGGGCTTCGGCTCACTCACGGCTCTGCGAGATCTGGCTCCGCACGAGCAAGCTACGCCGAGATGACGAGAAGGCTGCGAGCTGCCCTGCGAGAGCCTCGTTGGCCTCGTGCCGTGCCTGCGAGAGAGCGTAAACGAGCAAGCCGGTGGGGAGGCGCGGACGCGCTTTGCTTTCTTTTCTTGGCTGCTGACCATTGTTTATAACGCACGGAAGTGCGTCCAATGCTACCGACCATCGAACTAAAGACCGATTTTCAGGAATCGCCGATTCCGATATAATTCCTCAGTTATCACCCAGCATTTCCGCGCCCTTATCTCAGTTGGATAGAGTGACTCGGTACTAAGGGTAAGCCAGCAAAACCCTAAATGCCTTGCTGTCCGTTGCTTACGGGGCGCTTCTCAAACGACGTTCTACCCTGAAATGGGTCGATGACTGGGTCATAAGTTCGTGGTTACCAAAGATTGCCTAAGGGCGCTGACATCTGATTTTGGACTTGAATCATTGATCAATCTAGCGCATCATAACAATCGAAGTTCGCGATCCACAAGGATTGCTATTCCCTGACCCTGGGCGATAATTAGGGTAGAGCGGGCCGCCGAAAGCGGCCTCCTCGCTTTTTACGGCCAAAGAATGCTCGACAGCTCTTTGTCGCCGATTCTTTCGCGGGGAAACACCGTTACCGCCTGTCTCAGCATTCCGATGACTTCACACACCAAAACCCTATACATAGGTGATTCATCAGTACCGAAGTTGCGAACGTACGCTTCGTCGCCTCTGCCTAGCGCGGCCCAGTTCGGCACTATTCGCCAAGGATCAGTCGCAATCGAGGGAATCCACGAAAGCTCAGGAGCACGCTGGGGGTCGAATCGGCCAGCAACAAACTTGATTCTCCCTCGTTCGATCTCTTCGATTGCGATGTGTGCATTCTTGGGTTCTTTCCCATACTTCGTTGTGAGCTTTACTAGATGGA
>Ga0137418_10000002_pt1 | contig 155580 bp, 121 predicted proteins | sample CZODoug3_1_2_16f_FD_122242 | JGI IMG/M metagenome (GOLD analysis project Ga0137418, IMG submission 122242) | Vadose zone soil fungal communities from Angelo Coast Range Reserve, California, USA - CZODoug3_1_2_16fungal (Hybrid Assembly) | ecosystem: Environmental > Terrestrial > Soil > Vadose...
CCGCTCACCCCGGAGCAGAAGGAGACGCTGCCGAACAAACTGAAATATTTTGCGTTGTTGCTCTACCGCTATGCCGATCAGAAGGGAGAGCGTCGCGAGCTAAACCCTTTCATCTGGCAGCTGGCCGTTGACGCCACAGTTGATGCGACAGTGGAGGACCTCACCCAGTGGCTGGCGTCTGACCAGTTCCCGACCCCACAAAACTCTCAGCAAATACTTAGGGCCTTGTTAAATGACCGGATTGGGATCGACGACAAGAAGCAGATTGAGACGGACATCGCGCCACCACAACTGCGTTCTTCGCTCATAATCAAAATTGGATGGAAGCAGGGCGACGATCCTGGTGGTAGCGTGCGCGTACACGTGCAACGTTCGACGGCTGTGAATCAGCAGAGGCACGTTCAGCGTCAATTATGCGCCGGGTTTGGCTACTGGCTTCCAAATCAACAAGAGAAGCAGTGCGACTGCAAAGAAGGAACCAACTAACCACGAAGGGCCGCCCACGTTGTAGAGAACAAGTCCCCAACCGCCAACTGCTGTTGCAGACCAGAGCCGCACAAGGTGCCCAGCTCTCCAACGGCTGAATGGCGTCGATTTTGACGACGGTGCGATGCGTATTTCTTGGAATCTGCGTTGCATCGTGAACCCTGAAATCCCAGACCAAACGGCGGCCAGTATTACAGCAGCCTGGGCAATCGTGATTGCGCCACGAGCTTCATGGTTATCCATGTACCTGACGGCAATGCACGCGGCGACCAGCAAAATACATCCGATCTGAACCAGCCGAGGTTGACGTTCGGGTGCAGTCATCGCGAATAGGATATGAGCGAAACACAGGGGTCACAAGGTTACGGTACGCCCATCACCAAAGCTAGCTGGCGAAACCAGATGGCGATTTCACGTTTTGACGGGTTTTGAGTGTGACGGGGGTGTATCGCCAGCTAACCAGTTTGCACGGGCGAGTAGCGGGTCAGTTTGGTTTCTTACGCTGCTCCACGTACTTGGACAGGGCAAAGACCGCTAAAGCAACAGCACCCAGAATGCCTTCGGCGGCCAACCTTGGGAAGCTCTTATTGTGCAGGAGAATTGGGACGAGAACGAGTGCCATTAGAACTGCCGTCAGCATCCCATACCCGAGTAATCTCCATTCATCGTGTTTCATGAGCTGCCTGCCTCTTGCACGATTATATCGTCGTAGTTGACGTAACCGGTCAAGCGCTCAAAACCCGGTCAGTGAGCGTTATGCGATTTCTCGCCAGTTGCCTGGTACGGCCTCTAAAACACGGGCAGCCAAATCCTACGGCAACTCACCAAGGCACGGAAACGCAATACCAAGCCAGCCATGCAAACAGCACGGCGTGGAAGAACAGATTGGCCTTAAACCCCAATCCCTACGACTTGCCCTGCCCAAACTCTGCCCAATAGGTCAACGCAGCACGTAACAGGACGGCACACGTTGACTCGCTTCACAGGCGCAAGTTCTTGCAAATGCAGAAAGGACAGACCTTAGGAATTGAATGGGTCAGATTATGAGTCCCCTGCTCTAACCGCTGAGCTACGGGCCCTACTAGGACTTTTTCGGGGTGGGTCACTCAGAGTGCCACTTGATGCCTTTTCCCCGTGATTCGGCGATTCTACTATACGAGCCAACCCGCAGCTCTTGCGGCGGAAGATGGCAGCTACCCACTTGTCTTGTCCTGTCTTTGCGGGGTTCGCACAGCCTGTCGAGTCCAGCACCTGGTTTGAGGAATCCTCGCAGGTGTCCCGCTAGGGCAGCCCGGCAAGAGAAGCGTGCCTATGTTGGGACTTTTGTTCAGGGGGGTGAACGTCCTTCCGCCACTCCGCCCGTGTAGAATCACTGCCAGCCCCGTCGGGCACACTCCATGAGAAGCATCGCTGCCCTTGTCCTTCTGGCTATCCTGAGCGCCTCGTGCTCCATCCCGGCCCCTGCCCGGGACCGCAACCACTACCCACAGCAATCGCGCGCTGCCCGAAAAGCGGCCGGGAAGCAGCAGAAAGCCTCCAACAAGTATTCAAAGCAGCAGCAAAAAGCCATGAAGAAATCGGCGAAGGCGCAGCGGAAGGCGCTCAAGCGGGCACAGAAAAAAAGCGTCCGATAGCTCGTGACGTGCGACACCTTTCAAACGGTTCTGAGAAATGAACCGCCCTCTTTGCACTCGCGGGACCCCATTCCTTCTGCTGGTGAGAAGATGCAGTCGGTTTACAAAACGAGAATTTATTTGTTCCCCGTAACTCAATAAAAATGAGACGCATAGCGTCCGAGCAACCTGAAACGCCCGGCTAGCAACTAAATACTTAGTTGACGTCGGCGAGCCTTTTACGTCAAATTTGTCGCAGGCCATCTTTACCCGGAGGTTGTTCGTTGCCACGCGCTCAATCCGCCACCCTCACCGAAGCTGAATTGCGCATTATGCAGGTGCTTTGGGACAGGGGGTCAGCCACCGTCCAGCAGGTTCTCGAGGCCCTCCCCCGCAAGAAACCTCTGGCGTACAACTCGGTGCTGACCATTGTGCGGATCCTCGAGAAAAAGGGCTACGTGCGCCACGTGAAGGATGGCCGCGCTCATATCTACCTCGCGTTGTTGAACCAGAGGGAAGCGACTCGGTCCGAGATCCGGCGCCTGGTAAGTCGCTTCTTCCAGGACTCCCGCGAATTGCTGGTGCTGAACATCCTCGAAGACGAGGGACTGGACGCGCAGGAACTCGAGCACCTGCGCCAGGTGCTGGACGAGGGTCGCTGAGGAATCATGACCATCGCGTTCAACCTTCACGCCTTTGCGCAGATCTCAGCTGAGAGAATGCTGAACTGCGTCGCGGCAGGCCTCGCCATTGCGCTTTTTGCCTGGATCCTGTTGCGCCTCATCGGACGCCGCAATTCGGGCACGCGGTTTGCGGTTTGGTTTTGCGCGTTGCTCGCCATCGCGGTATCCCCCCTTCTCGAAATTGGGTCGCCGAGTCGCACCGCCTTGATCCACTCCCCCACCGCCGCGATCACCATGCCCGGCTCGTGGGCCTCGTATCTGTTCGGTGCGTGGGCTCTCATCGCCCTGCTGGGTCTCTTGCGAGTGGCAGCCGGCCTCTGGCATCTGCGAACCATCCGCCGGAGCTGCGCGCCGATCGGCCTGCAAAGCCTGGACCTGATGCTCCGCCGGACACTCGCAGAATTCCGGTCGGTCCGGCCGGTCGAACTTTGCGTCTCGGATGAACTGCGCGTGCCGACCGCGATCGGCTTTGCGAAACCGGCGGTGGTTCTTCCCGCCTGGGCGTGGCGCGAGCTTTCGACCGCCGAACTCAATACCGTATTGCTGCACGAACTGGCGCACCTGCGCCGCTGGGATGACTGGACGAACCTCGCCCAGAAAATACTGCGCGCATTGTTTTTCTTCCATCCGGCGGTGTGGTGGGTGGAAAGCCGGCTGGCGCTGGAGCGGGAGATGGCGTGCGACGACATCGTGCTGGGGCAAACGGCAAACCCGCGCGCCTATGCGCAGTGTCTGGTCTCCTTGGCGGAGAAGAATCTCCTGCGGCGCGGAGTCGCCTTGGCGCAGGCGGCGGTCGGAGGCATGCGACAGACCTCACTCCGCATCCTGCGGATTCTGGACGCGCGCCGCTCGCCCGCGGTCCAGGTCTGGAAGCCGGCTCCCTGGGTGGTGGGAGCGTTTTCACTCGTCTGTCTGGTCTCCTCGGCGCACTCGCCGAAGCTGGTGGCATTCGTGGACGCAGTTCCAGGGATGGCTGCTCCGTCGGCCAGAATCGCGACGCCTGCCACGCCTACGGAGAGTCCCCGGGCCATGACAGCGACCGTGGTTCCGGCTTCATACGTGGAGCATAGTTCGAGCGCAGGGGCCCATCGACCGAGCGCCAAGCCATCCGTAGCAGCGGTGGTCGCACGGCGTGGCCGTCCAACTCGCAACCCGCCAGCCCCCGCTCTGGTGAGAACGGGCGCTCCCAGTTCCATCCAGGCTCCCGCGTACCAGCAAGCGATGTTTGTCATCCTGGAAGGCCAGCGGTACGGCCAAGCAGGACCCGTGCTGTGGCAGGTCTGCATCTGGCGGTTCACGGTTGATCCCCAGGGCAGCCCCCATGTCGTTGAGGAGATCTTCTCGAAATCCATTTAGGAGCGTTTCACGGGCGGGCCCAAATTTTTTTCGCTCGAAACAACTAATGAATTAGTTGCTAATCAAAACCTCACCAGGAGAGCAGCAAGATGAAAACGTGGTTCACTGACACTTTCAAAGAAAAATCCCTCGGTCGCCGAGTCCTTGCGCCTGTGCTGGCTGTCGGCATGGTCGGATCGTTCGCGGCCCGTCAAACCGTAAAACCGGTGGTCGCCAAGGCCGCTTCGGCCATGCCGAGCACCGCTCCACTCGATGACAACAGCGTCAGCGCGCTGCTGGCCGTCGACCAGGCAATGGAGACTCTGGCTGCGCGGGTGACGCCTGCCATCGTCAACGTCGCCGTAACCTCCAAGCCAAAAACGGACGAGCAATCTCAAGCCGAAATCCCCGACGACATGCGGCAGTTCTTCGGCCCCGGGTTCAATTTCCATCAACAGCAGCCGCAAATCGAACATGGTATCGGCAGCGGTGTGATCATCTCCCCGGATGGCTACGTCGTCACCAATAACCACGTGGTCGACGGCGCGGTCGATCTTCGCGTGACCATGAGCGATCGCCGGGTCCTTCCGGCAAAGCTCATCGGCACCGATCCCTTGACCGACCTCGCGGTCATCAAGATCGAAGGTAAGAACCTTCCCAACGTTCCCTGGGGAGACGCCACCGCCCTACATCCGGGACAGACCGTGCTCGCATTCGGCAATCCTTTCGGATTCCGATTCACGGTTACGCGCGGGATCGTCAGCGCATTGAATCGTCCGAACCCGTCGCCCACCGATGCGCGTAAGCCTGGCCAGTTCATCCAGACCGACGCCGCCATCAATCCCGGCAACTCCGGCGGCCCGCTGGTCAATGCGCACGGGGAGGTTGTGGGCATCAACACCTTCCTGATCTCCCAGTCTGGCACCTTCTCCGGCATGGGTTTCGCGATTCCCTCGCAGATCGTTCGCCCGACCGTCGAAGCCCTGATCCGCGACGGCAAGGTGAACCACGGCTACGTGGGCATCGGCATCACCGACGTCACGCCCGAGAACGCCAAGTTCTTCGAATCGAAGGACAACTACGGCGCGATCGTCACCCAGGTCGAACCCAACTCACCGGGCGCGAAGGCTGGCCTAAAAGTTGGCGACCTGATCACCGGGGTTGACGGCCGCGACGTCAGCGACGCCGGCCAACTGCAGGTGGTGGTCGGACAAACCCGTCCGGGAACCACGGTAAAGCTGCGGGTGCTGCGCGACGGCAAGAGCATGGATCTTCCCGTCACGCTCGAGCCCATGGGAGCTCGTGACAAGGGCGAAGACGAGAGCGCCAGCAGCGCGTCCGGCAGACCACGCTGGGGCCTGGGCCTTGCCGACGTCACTCCCGATGTCCGCCGGCAACTGCGGGCGTCGGGCGACCTCAAAGGCGCTGTGATTGAGCGCGTGCTCCCGGGCAGCCCCGCCGACAACGCGGGTCTCCGGCCTGGAGACGTCATCCTGGGTGTCAACCGGCGAGACATGGAGACCGCCGCTGACGTTCAAAAGGCGCTCGCCAACGTGCCCAAGGGACAAGACGCCCTACTGCTCGTCTGGTCCAATGGCGGAAACACTTTCCGGGTATTGCATTCCTCGGAAGGAGCGTAAGGAGATCGTGACTGCGCTGTAGTTCGCCACGCGAATCCGCGAGGGGAACTACAGCGCGGCACGAAATTTCGCCTTAAGCCTATACCCTCACGCTCGCTCCACGGCGGTCGATGGCCTTCGAAGCCGCGGGAAGTCCCCCCGGCAATCTTCCGCAACTTCATTTGTTCCTTCCTATAAAATCAGCACCGATGGCGGAACCACCGATAAGACTCTACCGCGAAGATCGCGGCTGCGTGATCGAGCGGAACAACATTTTCTACACCGCCGCAGATTGCTCATGGGACGAACTGGTTACCCGGGATGATCTGAACGCGTATGTGAGGGATCTCGTCACACACTGCCGCGCTTGGCCAGACAAACAGTTGGCGGATTTGAAGGTCAGCGCTCCCATCGGCAGTCAGGAAGTGTGGGCGGCAGGCGTGACGTACTATCGGAGCCGCGATGCGCGCATGGAGGAGTCGAAGTCCGCGGGTGGGGGAGATTTCTACGATCGCGTCTACCGGGCTGACCGGCCAGAGCTGTTCTTTAAGGCCACCGCCAATCGCGTGGTCGGTCCCGGCGGAAGAGTGGCAATACGGCAGGATGCGGCGTGGTCGGTGCCGGAGCCGGAACTTACGCTCCTGATCAGCCCCAGCGGAACCATTCTTGGTTACACCATCGGGAACGATATGAGTTCCCGCGATATCGAAGGCGAAAATCCTTTGTACTTGCCGCAGGCCAAAGTCTATGACCGAAGCTGCTCCCTCGGCCCCGGCATTCTTGTCTCGTCGGAGCCGCTGCCCTCCTCAACTGAGATTCGGCTTGAGATTCTGCGCAACGGAGAAACTGCCTTTGCCGGCTCCACAACTCTCCGCAGCATGAAGCGTGACTTCTCGACTCTGGTGCACTATCTCTACCGGGACAATGTCTTCCCCAACGGATGCTTTCTCCTCACGGGGACCGGCATCGTGCCGCCCGATTCCTTTACGCTGAATCAATGCGATGAGATTCGGATCACGATAGTCGGAATCGGAACGCTTGTGAATTTCGTCGGGTGATCTAGGGCAGGTTGACGTCGTCGCCCACGGCGCCAGGAGAGACCTTCAGCAGCGCGTTTAGATCCTTCTCGAGTTGGCCACGCAGTTCTTCCGCAATGTCTTTGAAGCGGAAAGGCTGCAAGCATCCCTTGGTGGCCCACATCGGAAACAGCATTTCCACCTTGGTCCGCACCGTGGTCGTCCCCACGTGAAACAGAATCTCCACCACCACGCCCTCGTCGATCGGTGCCTCCAGATGCAGGAGACCTCCGTTGGCGGAGAGTTGGCTGAGCCGGCCTCGAACCTGCCGCCGATTCTGTAACTGAAGCAAGGCCAGAACGGAACCCCCGAGTTTGACACGGGCGCCACGCTTTTCGCGTTGCCTTTGAGGCGCTTCCGACATATACACCCTCCCCAATATCGCACTCTCGACCGGGGCTGGGCAGGTTACGAAAGCACCGGTCCCACGAAGCAATTTCGGACCCGGTTTCCTACATCGGCCCTTCGCGATCGCCTTCTCGCGCTCCATCGCAAGGGGCTTTCTCAGATACAATGGGCGCTCCAAAAACTCGGGCAACTGCCGCTATTAAATCGTCAAACTGAAACAAGGAGCCACGAGTGATCCTACCCTCTTTCCGCGCTCTTGACCGAGCGCTAACACGGGAAACACCGTCGACGGATGTACGGGTGAAACGGCTTCGTATGGTCCACCTGGTTCCCATTCTCCTCGCCCAACTCCTGACGAACTTGGCAAACGGGCAGACCATCCATGTCGATATCACTCCCGAGCATTCCACCAACAAGTTTGTTCCCAACCAGGCGCTGGGAGCTGGGATCGACCGCATGTCCGCGGTTTCGATCGACCAGCTGTTTACGGAACCGGCCATCCGGCAGGTGCTCAGCGCGGGCTGGCAACCAGTGACGTACCGGCAGAACACGGAACTGAAGGTCGAAGCATGGCATTGGAATCCGAAAGGGACGTGGAGCGATCCCAGCGGCAAAGGCTATTTCACCGGCAGCGATACGCCGACGGAAATCATCCGTAACTCTTACGGCTACCCACTGCCTCATCGTGGTTTTACACGAAACGAGGGAACGGACACCAACGGATACTCGCGGCTGACGGATGGTGACCTGAACTCATACTGGAAAAGCAGTCCGTACCTGACCAAAGCCTTCACCGGCGAACCGGACTCGCTGCACCCGCAGTGGGTGGTGGTCGACCTAGCCAATCCTCTGCCTATCAGTGCGATCCGCATCGCCTGGTCCGATCCCTACGCCCAGCGTTATCGGGTGCAGTACTGGACCGGCGAGCAACCGATCCAGCAGCCGACGAAAGGCTCCTGGGTCACATTCCCGGGCGGGGCCGTCGAAATCGGACAGGGTGGCCTCGTAACCCTGCCCCTGAACTCCATTCCCGTCCCCGTGCGTTTTCTCCGCATTCGGATGACGGACTCCTCCAACACCTGTGACTCCCACGGCTCTGCGGACCGCCGCAATTGTGTCGGCTTCGCGATTCGCGAACTCTACATTGGAACCCTGAGCGCGAACGGTGAGTTTCAGGATGTAGTACGCCACACTCCCGAAGCGGATCAGACCACTACCTGGTGCTCTTCGGTGGATCCGTGGCACGAGCCGTCCAATTTCGATCCCCAGTTGCACGACCAGGTCGGGCTCGACCTGTTCTACACCAGCGGTGTCACCCGTGGACTGCCTGCCATGGTGCCGGTTGCCTTAATCTATGCGATCCCGGAGGACGCGGCGGCCGAACTCGCGTATCTGGAAAAACGAAACTACCCGATTTCCTACGTGGAGATGGGCGAGGAACCCGACGGCCAGTACATGCTCCCGGAAGACTACGCGGCCCTCTACCTGCAGTTCGCCGATGCCCTGCACAGAGTTGACCCGTCTCTCAAACTGGGAGGCCCGGTGTTTCAGGGGGTGAATGAAGATATCCAGGTCTGGCCGGACGCAGAAGGTCGAAGCTCCTGGACCCGTCGCTTCATCGACTATTTGAAAGCCCGCGGCCGCTTGAAAGACCTGGCGTTCTTCTCCTTCGAACACTACCCCTATGTCCCCTGCACAATCTCCTGGAGCAGCCTCTACGACGAGCCGCGCCTGGTGAGTCATATGGTTGACGTTTGGCGGGATGATGGCGTGCCACGAAACGTGCCGCTGTTCATCACCGAATCGAACATCGCGTGGAACACGAGCGAGTCATTCGTCGACATCTTCGGAGCACTCTGGCTGGCCGACTATGTCGGCGCCTTCCTCACAGCGGGCGGCAATGCCCTCTACTACTTCCACTATCTGCCCATGGGAGTCCATCGCGGCTGCAACGATTCCATGGGAACATTCGGAATGTTCACAGTCGACAAGGACTACCACATCCAGCAGCCCACTTCGCAGTTCTTCGCCAGCCAGTTGATCAATCTGGAATGGGTACAGCCGGGAAGCGGTGAGCATCGCCTGTTCCCTGCGGCCGCGGATCTCGAGGACCCGGCGGGCCACGCGCCGGTCACCGCCTATGCAACCCTCCGTCCCGATGGTCAGTGGTCACTCCTGGTGGTGAACCGCGACCAGTCGAATGGCCACCAGGTTCGTGTCGTCTTCCATGATGCCAAGGCAAACGCCGATCGCTCTTTTTCGGGTCCGGTGAGCGTGACGACTTTCGGCAGCGCCCAGTATCAATGGCATCCCGACCCCCAGGGCGGCAACGCCAAGCCCGACGGCCCCGCCCTGAAATCCACGGTCAACGCGAGCGCCGACACGTGGTTTGATCTGCCACCAGCCTCGGTTAACGTGATTCGCGGAACCGCGGGAAACAGCGGAGGAGTCCAGTAGTCGGACACGACTGGGAAATCAGCGCGCGGGGTCGGTCTCCGTCCAGCCCTCGGCGCGGGTTCGCTCGAGGAGCCATTGCTGCAACTCGCTGTCTAGCGCCGGATGCATGTCCTCGAAGCTCAGACCCACAAGTCCGCCCGGGCTGGTCCATGCCAGCTTGGCTTTCGCTTCGATTATCGTTTTGGTCTCGGGCAACGGGAAGGAAAGCTCCATGCTTGCCCCGTGAGCAATTGGGACCGGAGTCTGGATCGCCAGCCCGCCGGAGCTCAGATTCACGATGGTCGCTGCAATCTGCTGGCTTTCGAGATGCAGCGTAACCGGGATCTCCACCGTGACCCGGAAGTAGCGCTGCTGTTCGACACGCAGGGATCCAAGCACGGACAGGCGACTGCCTGCGACTTTCTCTTTGCGGTATTTGTCCAACTTGCGGCGCAGTGTGCGGGCCGAGATTCCAAGCTGCTGAGCGGCTTTCGCCTGGTTATCTCCGTTCTGCGCCAGGGCCTGAAGGATCATGTACCTCTCCATTTCCTCCAGGTTGCCGCTCCATGAAGCGGTCGAGGTCGTGACTTCGGGGAGGCCACAAATCGCGGCGGGAAGATCGCTGGCTCGGATCTCCGTCGTGCCCGGATTCAAGCTCACGGTCGAGTGCGAGACCACATTCTTTAACTCCCGCACATTGCCCGGCCAGGAGTAGCGTTGCAGAATTGTCAAGGCGTCGTCCGTGAACCGAGCCGCGGGGAGCTGCATGAGCAGAAAGTGCTCTGCGATCGCAGGAATGTCTTCTGTCCGCTCCCGCAGCGGGGGGACGCGCAACTGAAACTGGGTGAGCCGGTGGTACAAATCGCGGCGGAACCGGCCGTTGCGGACCTCTTCCTCCAAATCGCGATTGGTGGCAGCAATCACGCGGACGTGCACATCGACCTTGCGACTGCCGCCTAAGCGATAATAAGGAACTCCATCCAGAACGCGCAACAACTTCGCCTGAACTTTGGAGTCGAGTTCCCCCACCTCGTCCAGGAAAAGCGTCCCCTGGTCGGCGAGTTCGAACAGACCAGGCTTGGTGGCATCGGCGCCGCTGAACGCGCCCTTCTCGTATCCGAACAGTTCACTTTCGACCAGGTGCTCGGGAAAAACCGCACAGTTCACGTCCACAAAGGCTTTGCCGCATCGCAGAGAATGCTGGTGGATGGCCTGCGCAATCATCTCCTTGCCGCTGCCGGTCTCCCCGACGATCAGGACCGCGGCATCCTGTCTTGCGACACGTTCCACCATGCTCATGAGCTTGTGCATAACCTCACTGCGCACAATGGCAGTGGTCCCGTCGACAAGCTTCATGGCGACCGCAGGCTTCATAAAGGAAAGCTCATGGGGTATGGATCCGGACGTCGGCAAGCTTTCTGCGCCGCGAGGCTCCCGACGACACACCCCCCCGGCATGTCTTTAACAGGTTTGCGGGCTCTCAGGTAGGTTACTGAAGTGATCGCCAGCGAGAATCAATGGTTTGCAGACGGGAAATCAAACGGAGGCCGACGGGGACATCTACGGATTTTCGTATTGGCGACCCGTTGACGAAGTGGCCACGCAACCCGCTTTTGGTCGCCCTGGGTAAGATCACGCGCATGGTCGAGGCCGCGTGTCTTTGGTTCGCGGTTAACTGCCCCAGACTGCCGAAGCTGCCGCAACCAGGCTAAAGGCGAGCACCGATACCGCAACCAGCAATGCCACCACTGCTGCTCTCTTCATGTTGATCGTCATGTTGATCGTCTCCTCCGACGACAAGCTGCCTTGCCGTCCCAACCCAAAAGATTTTCTGGCCCGCCCTACTTATCTACCCGTAACACCTGAAACATCTTGATTTGCCGGCTCAGTCGGGGTCTCCCGACTCCTCGACACTCTCTGCCGCGTTGTTGGCGTCGACGCTCGAGCCCCAGATCACGCTGTTGCCCCAGATCACGCTGTTCCCGCCCAGCAAACAGTTTCCCCACACCACCGAATTGCCCCAGATCACGGAGGTGCCGCTCAACAGCACATTGTTGCCCCAGATCACGCTGTTGCCCCAGATCACCGAAGTGCCCCAGATGGAAGAGGGATCCGCCTTGAGCAGGATGTTTCCAACCAGATCTCGCGTCGCGATGGGCGACATCGCATTCTTCTGAGCCACGTCGGTACTCGCCAGAGCCGAAGTGATGTTCAGGTAGCCCGCCCCGACCGTGAAGATGTCGTATTGGAATTGGTAGGTGCGGCCGGACTTCGGCTCGTACATCTGGTCATAGGAGGGAAACAGCAGCTTGTCCGCCGTCTTCATGAACCGTGCCTTGACCTGGTCTGGTGTCAATGCCGAATACTGCTGCAGCAGCAACGCCGCCGCACCACTCACCACCGGAGCAGCCATGCTGGTTCCGCTAAGCACGAAGTACCGCTTTGCGCCATCGCCTCCATAGGAAGCGGGACTGACCTCTTTGTCGCTGTGCATCGCGTCCAGAGTGCTGCCAGTCGCCAGAAGAGACGCGATGTTGTTACCGGGTGCCACCAGATCGGGCTTCACCACGTGGTCGATCAGGCTGGGACCCTTTGAACTGAAACTGGCGATACGGTCATCGTTTCGGGAGGCCGTGCCCATCGTCCGGGTGGCGCCCACCGTAACCACGTAAGGATCGTTGCCCGGCGCGCCAATCATTCCGTAACCATTTGTGTGCAGCCTATCGTCCCGTCCATTGTTTCCGGCCGCCACGACCACAACCAAGCCCGCACGCCAGGCGGCTTCCACCGCCTGACATAGCGGATCCTGCGTGTAGCTCTCAAACACATTGCGGCCTAGGGACAGGTTGATAACGCGGATGTTGTAAGTGCCCTTCAAAGCAATCGCACGCTGAATGGCGGCGATCACCTGCGCGTCGTTGCCGCTCCCATTGGCGTCCAGCACGCGGAGGTTCACCAATCTGACGTTTGGAGCAACGCCGAAAATCGAGGTGGCGGAGCCGCCGCTCGTCCCATTGCCGCCCGAAGATTGGCCGTTGCCCGCGATAATGCCCGCTACGTGCGTGCCATGGCCATATTGATCGCTGGCGTTCGTGCCCGGCACAAAACTCTCGCTGTAAACCACCCGCGAAAGACCGGTCGCTGGGTCATGCAGATCAGGATGATCGCTGATACCGCTGTCGATGACTGCCACGCTGACTCCCGTGCCGTCCCAGCCGTACCGCTGGGCCGCGTCTCCGCCCACCGTGGCTTCATATTGGTCCGAAGCCGTCATCTTTACCGGGCGGTTCGGCGAGACGTAGAGGACATCGGGATCGTTGGCAAGCGCGCGAATCGCACTGAGCGGAAGATTGAAGAGTCCGCCACGGACCAGGCCCAGGGCCCTCCGATGTACGCCACCAAGACTCCTCATCCGCTGGTAATGCGCCGTGGTCGGCGATTGGCGAAACTGCACGATCACTTCGATGCGCTGATTCGAGGAACTTTTCTGCGTTGCGAAAGCGGCCAGTTCAGACGAGATCCTGGAGCGCCGACCAGCCCCATCACCCGCGTCCGACCGTGCCACCGTCGGACGCCTTTGACTCAAGGCCGTGCCCAGGCTCAGAGCCAGGAACGCCAGCACCATGACAGGAGTTGTCCGCCGACGAGCATTGGACCGCCGGGTCGGGACCGCTCCCTTTCGTTTCGTTGTCAACTTCATTCCGGTTCTCCGAATGAAACGACCCCTTCCACCAAGATCCGTGGACGCCTTCGATACTGCAGTTTTCTGTCCAGCGTCTCGCGCGAAGTAAGCGCTTCTGGCGCAACACCTTACGATGAACCGCCCACGACCCCTGGCGGACAAGTTGGTTGCCCGCGGCCTTCTCTCTGATCCCCAAGCGTCGGCATAAACCACGACCCGGCAATGGGATACCAACTCGGCACCCTCCCATGCGACAGCTTGTCCAGCACCCGACCTGGGCGATGTGCCCGCGACCCCTGGGAACTGCGGTCCGCCACAGTTACGAAAGTTTGTACAAACTCCCGCAATTGATTGAATTTACGCATGTTAGCTGATATTTCTCAACCTATTGCCCGGCTGTCTTTGACTTCCCCCTGAAGACAAAAACAAGCGGGCCGGGGTGTTACGGAGCATGGCGAGCAGAACACAGTCATGGAGGGCCATGACTCTAGGCGCGCGTCTCTACATCAGTGTGGTCGTCGCCTTTGGGTCGTTCGTGCTAACGGTTGGGGCGATGCATCCCACCAGCCACCAGCCGGTGAAGTTCCTTTGCTATTTGCTGGTGGCAGTGGCGGCCTCCCGGCTGAAGGTCAATCTTCCGGGCATCACCGGCACGATGTCCGTCAATTTCCTGTTCATCCTGCTGGGCATCATTGAGCTGAGCTTCGCCGAAACACTGGCGCTGGGCTGCGCCGCGATCCTTACCCAATGCTTCTATCGGGACCGGCCCCGTTTCGTGCAGGTGGTCTTCAACACCAGCGCAACTTCCTTCGCGATCGCGCTCGCCTACTGCGTCTACCACGTCAAGCTGTTTCATCTTCAGGGGAACCCAGCGATCCTGCTGGTCGCAACCGCCTCCACCTATTTCGTCGCCAATACCATCCCGGTCGCCACCGTCATCTCGCTCACGGAACACAAGTCCTTACGGCGCATCTGGTCGGATTGCTACTTCTGGTCGTTCCCGTACTACTTGGTCGGCGCGGGCGTGGCTGGCCTGGTGAGTTGGTTGAACCGAGTCGTGGACTGGCAGACCTCCCTGCTGATTCTGCCGGCGGTTTATCTCATATACCGCTCTTATCGCCTGTATCTCGCGAAGCTCGAAGATGAGAAGGGCCACGTGGAGGAAATGGCCAATCTCCACTTGCGCACCATTGAGGCGCTGGCCCTCGCTATCGAGGCCAAGGATCACACTACGCACGATCACCTGCAACGCGTGCGCGTGTACGCGGTCGAGGTCGCGAAAGAACTCGGTTTGACTCCGGAAGAAATGGAAGCCCTGCAGGCTGCGGCCCTGCTGCATGACATCGGGAAACTGGCCGTTCCCGAGCACATCATCTCCAAGCCCGGCCGCCTGACACCGGAAGAATTCGAGAAGATGAAGATTCACCCCGTTGTGGGGGCCGAAATTCTTGAGCGCGTTCGCTTCCCCTACCCGGTGGTTCCGATCGTCCGCTCGCACCACGAAAAATACGACGGTTCGGGATATCCCTTCGGCCTCAAGGGAGACGAGATTCCGATCGGCGCACGCATCCTGAGCGCGGTCGACTTTCTAGATGCGCTGGCCTCCGACCGTCAATACCGGCGCGCCGTGCCCCTGAACGAGGTGATGAAGAGACTGGAAAGCGAGGCAGGAAAGGCGTTTGATCCCCGGGTCGTTCAGGTACTCAAGCGTCGCTATCTGGATCTCGAAAAACTCGTCGAAAAGCGCTCCAAGGCGGTTCCCTGGTCGAAGCTTTCAACCGACGTGAAAGTCGAGCGCGGGCTCGCGCCTGCGACCGGCTTCGTGGAGACCGGGATCAAGGACAACCAGGAAGCCACCTTCCTGGATTCGATCGCGGCCGCCCGCCAGGAAGCGCAGACTCTGTTCGAACTCAGCCAGGACCTGGGCGCTTCTCTCAGCCTCGATGAAACCCTCTCGGTCTTCTCGGTCAAAGTCAAGCGCCTGGTGCCCTACGATTCGATCGCCCTCTATATACGGCGGGACGACATCCTCGTCCCAGAGCATGTGAGCGGCGACAACTTCCGATTGTTCGCCTCCCTAAGAATTCCCCTGGGACAGGGGCTCTCGGGCTGGGTTGCGCAGAACCGGAAGCCCATCATTAACGGCAACCCTTCGGTCGAGCCGGGATACCTGAACGATCCCTCGAAATTCAGCACGCTGCGCTCGGCACTCGCCCTGCCGCTGGAGGGTCTGAATGGCGTGGTGGGCGTGCTGGCTCTGTACCAGGCAGAGGCGGACGCGTACACCTCGGACCACCTTCGCATTCTGCAGGCCGTCACGTCGAAGATGGCCCTGGCGATCGAAAACGCCCTGAAGTACCAACAGGCGGAGACTTCCGCCACAACCGACTACCTGACGGATCTGCCCAACGCGCGTTCGCTCTTCCTGCAGCTTGACCGTGAACTGGCGCGCTGCAAACGCGACAATTCGTCGCTCACGGTGATGGTGTGCGACATGGATGGCTTCAAACAGATCAACGACCGCTTCGGCCATCTCGAAGGCAACCGCGTGCTTCGCCTGTTCGCTCAGGTCCTCAAGGAGACTTGCCGCGAATACGACTACGTGGCTCGCATGGGTGGAGACGAATTTGTCATCATCGCACCGGGTTTGGTCACCGACGCCGCCAAAAAGAAGGCCGACCAGCTCCGCGAGCTGGCGCGCCGGGTGGGCCAGGAAATCTGCCAGGAAGACATTCTGTCCCTCAGCGTCGGGCGGGCGGTCTATGCCGAGGACGGTATGGATGCCGAAGAGCTGCTCGCCGAAGCCGACCGCCGTATGTATCTGGAGAAACAGCAGCAGCCGAATCGCAAGAATCGCCGCCTTTACCCGCGCATGAAAGGCCGCGTGACCATCGAATTCCGGCCTGAGGGAAGCGACGTTCCGGTCCTGGGCAATCTGACCAACCTCAGTCTGGGCGGGTGCTACGTCGAGACCAGCATCATCCTGGCTCCGGAAAGCAAGCTGAAGTTGAACTTCTCGATCGACGATGGCCCCCTGCAGGCCGATGGCAGCGTGGTGCGCTCCGATCCCGGAGTGGGGCTCGCCATCAAGTTCAAAGAGGGCAACCGCGACGATCGGGCCCACTTGCAGCAGATCTTGGAGTTCGTCAATCGCAACTCGAAGATGTACGACAGCGAATACCTCTCCAAACTGATCAAGAAATAGAAAGCCATCACAGGGCCTGATCTATGTCAACCAGACATCCAATCCTGTTCGGGCTGGGAAAGCACGCAGGGCGAGTCGCGCTGACCGTTGTTCTGGGCGGCCTGCTGGGTGCGACCCTGGTTCGCGTGGCACCTGGCTTTGGCGTCGATGAAGCGGAACTCGATTCGCGCCTTTCCGGACCAAGCATCCAGGCACTACGCCAGGCGCAACCCGCAGGGCAGAATCTCGCCGCTTTCTACGTCCAGTACCTCACGCGACTCTTGCGTGGCGATCTCGGCACGTCGCGCTCGCTCGAAAGGCCGGTCGTGGAACTGTTGAAAGAGCGCACGCCCGAAACCGCCAAGTCGGTTGCACTCGGGCTGAGTCTGGGTTGGATCCTTGGACTCTCGTTGGCGACTGCTGTGGTCGTGTCGCGCTCCTGGAGTCTCGACCTGTTCGCCAGTCTGCTCGGCGGAATTCTTCTCTGTCTGCCGGCTGCGGTGCTGGCCCTGCTGTTCTTGCTGGCACGCATGCCCGGCCGGCTCGTTCTCGCCCTTATCGTGTTCCCGAATATATTCCGTTATTCGCGGAGCCTGCTGGTCCGCAGTGCTTCACTACCGCACGTACTCACAGCTCGCGCCAAGGGACTGGGCGCCTTCCGCGTATTGCTCTGGCACATCCTCAAGCCCGCCGCCCCTCAGCTGCTCGCGCTCGCCGGGGTATCGGTCAGCATGGCATTTACCGCAGCCATCCCGGTGGAAGCGCTTTGCGACCTTCCCGGCCTGGGACAACTCGCCTGGAAAGCAGCCCTGAGCCGCGACCTCTCCCTGCTGGTGACTCTCACCATGATCGTGGCGGTGGTGACGCTGGTCGCGAACTCGCTCTCGGATCTCCTCGGCCAGGCGCTCGGAACCGGCGCCACAGGAGCGGGGGCATGAAGTGGGCTCGCAACCTCGGCATCGCGTTTCTGGTGACGGTCGCGCTTGCGTGCCTGCTGGCAGATTTTGTCGCACCTTCGTACGCCCATCAATTCCGTGACCAGCCCGATGCCGCTCCTTCGCGCCAACATTTTCTCGGCACCGACGATCTTGGCAGAGACCGCTTCGCCCGCGTGCTTTACGGTACACGAGTCTCGCTGCTGCTTGCGCCTTCCGCCGCGCTGCTCTCCAGTCTGCTGGCCGTGCTGATCGGCGGCGGCGCCGGGTTTCTTGGCGGATGGGTGGAACGTGTCGTGATGGCAGCCACCGACTTGTTTCTCTCGCTGCCCTGGCTCTTCCTCCTGATCACCGTCCGCGCTCTCCTGCCCTTGAACGTCTCGCCCATGACTTCGGTTGCGATCACATTCGCGCTGCTCGGATGTTTGGGTTGGGCCGCCGCCGCCCGCGTGGTCTGTGCGGACGCCCGCTCCCTTTCGCATTCTGACTTTATTTTGCTGGCACGGGCCTCCGGGAGCGGCGGCTTTCGTCTTCTATGGCGCCAGGTCGTGCCCAACCTGCGCCCCATCGTCTTCGCCCAATTCTGGATTTCGATTCCCGTCTTCATCCTTACCGAGGCCAATCTGGGCGTCCTCGGCCTGGGAGTATCAGAGCCGCTCCCATCCTGGGGAAGCTTGCTGCACGAACTGCAGAGTTACTCGGCAATTACCGGTGAGCGCTGGCAGTTCGTCCCCCTGATTCTTTTGGTTGTCGTGGTGAGTTGTTTTCATCTTGTCTTGCTCGAACAGGAGTCACCCGCATGAGCCGCACCGTCGTTTTCCGAAGCTTCCTGGTCCTGGCGCTCATTTCCACTCTGGCTGCAGCGCAGAACAATGCGCAACTGCGCTTCTGCCTGCACTCGGACCCGAAAACGTTCAATCCCCTTTTGGCCGAAGAAGACGCCTCCGAAACGGTCCGCTACCTGACCGGCGGCGTTCTCATGCGGCTCAACCGCCTCACCCAGGACCTCGAACCGGAGCTCGCGACCTCGTGGAAGGTCACCGACGCCGGCAAGACCATCACGTTTAAGCTGCGCACCGGCCTTTCTTTCTCCGATGGCACTCCGTTTTCCGCGGACGACGTTGCCGACACCATCCAGCACATGATGGACCCGTCCCTGCACTCTCCGACAGGTGACTCCTTCCGCTCCGGCGACGGCAAAGTTCAGACAAAAGTGCTCGCACCTGATCGCATCCGTGTGACTTTTCCTGCGGCCATCGCTGGTCTGGACCGGCTGTTCGACCAGGTCGCGATTATGTCGGCCAAGTCGCCCAAGAAGGAAATGGCAGTCCTCGGTCCCTATGCTGTCCAAGAATACAAAGCCGGCAACTACGTGCTGTTCGAGAAGAATCCTAACTACTGGCGCCATGACGCAGCCGGCAAGCAACTCCCGTACCTACAGACCGTCCGCCTCGACATCCAATCCAATCGGGACACCGAGATGCTGCGCTTGGTACGCGGCGAGATCGACTTCATCAACTCGCTCGACGCCGAGTATTTCGACAAACTCACGCAACAGAATCCGGCGCTCGTCCACGACTCCGGCGTATCGCTCGACTCCGAACAGATGTGGTTCAATCAAGTGCCCACTTCGCCCCTCCCCGACTATAAGAAAGCCTGGTTCCGCTCCACCAGCTTCCGGCGCGCAATTTCGGAAGCAATCAACCGGGAAGACCTTGCCCGCGTGGCATTCCGTGGGCACGCTCGCCCTGCGGCCGGACCGATGTCGCCCGCGAACAAGTTCTGGTTCAACTCCAAGCTGCAGCCCCATCCGTTTGATCCGAAATCCGCGCTGGCGCGCATGGCGCAGGATGGTTTCCGCTTCCAGGACGGCGCCTTGAAAGACCGGGGCGGCCATCCCGTCGAGTTCTCCCTCATCACCAACGCGGGCAACAGATATCGCGAGCGCATGGCCGCCATGATCCAGCAGGACCTCTCGGGCATTGGGATTAAGCTGAATGTCGTCACGCTCGACTTCCCGTCATTGATTGAGCGCATCACACGCACCTTCGACTACGAAGCCAGCCTCCTCGGTCTGATCAACAACGACCTGGATCCGAATTCCTCGCAGATGAACGTGTGGCTGAGCTCCGGCGAGAGCCATCAATGGAACCCAAGCCAGAAAACTCCGGCCACCGCCTGGGAAGCGGAAATCGACCAACGGATGCGGGAACAAGCCACCAGCCTCGACCCCAAAAAGCGTAAAGCCGCCTTCGACCGAGTGCAGGAAATCGCGTGGGAGCAGGAGCCGTTCATCTACTTGGTGAACCGCAACGCGCTTTCCGCCGTCTCGCCGAATGCGCGGAATGTGCACCCGGTGGTGCTGCGCCCCCAGGTCTACTGGAATATCGACGAGATCTTCATCAGCAACGAGGTCGCCCGGAACCATTGATGGACAAGCAGCCCCTGCTGTCGGTCAAGGTCTCAGTCGATTATCCCGGCAAGCCGGGAGTGCTGCGAGACCTGGCGCTCGATTTGAATCGCGGGGAGATCCTCGGGCTAGTGGGACAAAGCGGATGTGGCAAGAGCACACTGGCACTCGCCGTCTTGCGACTGCTGTACCTGAAACAGGCCAACGTCCAAGGCTCAATGCATTTCAACGGCCGTGAACTCACGCAACTCCGAGAACCTGAAATGCGAGCCCTGCGCGGCAAGGAGATTGGCCTTGTCCTGCAGAGCCCGATGTCCTCGCTGAATCCCGCCCTTCGGATTGGGAAGCAGTTGGAAGAAGCCTGGCGTGTCCACCAGCGCGGCTCAAGAGACGACTGCCGCTGCGCCGTGGTGGAAGCTCTGAAAAACGTCAGCTTGCCCGCAGAGGCCGATTTCCTGAAGCGCTATCCGTCCCAGCTCAGTGTCGGGCAGGCGCAACGCGTGCTGATCGCGATGGCCACGATTCACCGTCCACTTCTCCTGTTGGCTGACGAACCCACCAGTGCGCTGGACATCATCACGCAATCCGAAATCCTGGCCCTGTTCGCCGATCTCAGCCGCAAGTTCGGCATGGGCATCCTTTACATCTCGCACGACCTGCTCTCGGTCGCCACCATCAGTCACCGAGTTGCTGTCATGGAAAAAGGACGAATTGTGGAGTGTCGGGAGACGGCGCAACTCTTCCGGCACCCGGCACACCCCTACACGCAGCAATTGATCCGAGCCCTCCCGGTGTCGCCGCAGTTCCCAAGGGGGGCAGCGGCCCACGACTAGTTTTTCAAGACTGGGCTGAGACTGGAACAACCGAATCCAGACGCGCCTTCGTTCGGTCCTTCGCGCAGTCTGTGCGATTTTTTTTGACGTGGTTCAGAGCTTTTCGGACGGGCTCGGTGGACAATCACTCGTGGGCCCAACTCCTCTATCGTCTATCGTCGTCCCGGATGCGCTTCGCCCTTCGGGGAGAACAGCGAATACGGCCAGTTCTTTTTCTTGCCGGGATCTCCCCCAGCGGCCGCCGGCGCCACCACCTGGGCCTCTGCCACACCCCAATCAGCCGGCGGCGACTCTATACCCCATATATTGCCGGTGGTCTCAAGGGCAAGTCCGAGCAGGAAATACCTGCCGTCGGTACCGAGCGGCAAACAATTTGCCACGCGCGCGGTCGCCTGTACACCACCCGGCAGCCCGTCCAACAACACGCGAGTGCCTGGGTCAAGAGCGCGCGACAACTTCACACCGCAGCCCTGCGGGTTCACCACCAGGGTATGGGACTCCTCGGCAAAAACCGGAGCCGGGGCTAGGGTCGCAATCCTGACCGGCATCTCCACGCGCACCCGCGTCAGCCGCCGTGGTGCTTCGGATTGTCCGGAAGAGGTTCCCATGTTCTTGAGTCGCCGAAGCGATGGCACCGACACTGCGCCCCCAACTGTCCAGTTTGCCAAATTCTGAAGGGTTTGCGGGCGGAGATCGGCCCGACCGGGTCACGAAAGTAACCGCACTGCGGCGACGGTCCAATTGCCGGAATCAGCTTTCAGGTTGGCGGGCCTTACACGGCTACCGGCAGGGTCCGCAGCAGCGGCCCACCCGAAGCCAATCCCGCTTTGCGCAGCATGTTCGCGGAAGCGATGCCCGTCCGGTGGAACGACCTTTCGCAGTCCGAGCTAGCCGTCTTTGAGTATTCCGCTTCGAATTGTTTGCGGATGTTCTCGTCTTCGATGGGACGTTTCTCAGCGTCTCGCGAAAGTCTACAACAGACCCCCGAACATTTGCCAACCGTTCTCGGCTTCTGCAGGGCGCCACCGGCGCTGCCGAGGACATTGGGCAGATTCCCTGAAAATCAGTAAAAGGACAAAGTTCCCTCCAGCCGGGCACGCCGAAGTGTCCAGGAAAAGAACAGCAAGCTGCAGGGCACCAGAATCACTGCAAACAGGGCCAAAATCGCCAGTTCGTGCCAAACCGCCCTGAGGGATGCCTCTTCCAATAGGGCCATTCGCATCCCCTGCAGCGAATGAGTGATTGGAATCAACTGGGCCACGCTGCGCAAGGGCTTCGGCAGAGTCTGTACCGGGAAAAGGGGGCCGGTCAGGAACCAGACCGAGCCCAGGGCCCACACCACCGCCGAGCCTTTCTGAACTGCCAACTGCAACGCGGCCGCCAGTAACCCGATCGAGACCGCTACCATCACCGAAAGCAGAAATACCGCCAGCGAGGCGGTCAGGTTCGGATGAAGCGGGGCGCCGAACAACAGTCCGGCGGCCAGGTAGAACAGCAGCGTGACGGTGTTCGCCGCGAAGGCCGACATGGCACTAAGAAACACCAGCACGGGTGGCGATGTCGAGGTCGTCATCAGCACCTCCAGCGTGCCCGTTTGCTGCGCCTCCTGCACCGTCTGCAAAAACGCATGCACCCCCATCAGCAGAAACGTGTAAAAACCCGTGCCCACCAGCAAGAAAGAGAAATACTCGATGCCCTCGGGACGGAAGTCCGGACCCACGGCCCGCGAGAGGTAATAGAAAGCAGCCAGTTCGGTGATCGCGCCCGCGGCCGCCAGCAGGAATCCGGTTCGGTAGCGCACGGTGGTCAGCAGATCGCGACGAACGATGATCACGGTCTTGTCAAGCAATGACCCAAGGCTCATCGCATACCTCTCGACGCAACCGGCTCCACTTCCTCCAGTTCTCCCGTCGTCTGAAAATAGAACGACCGCAACTCATCCACTCGCAAGGTTGCGGACAACCGCCGTTCCGCTGCGAGTGTTCCCTTGAACAGAATCGCGACGTGGTTCCCCACTGCGACTGCTTCGTTAAAATTGTGTGTGGTCAGAATTACGGTGGCGCCTTGCGCCGGCAGTTCTCGCACCAGGTTCCAGAACTGGGCCGCCGAACCAGGATCCAGACTTCGTGTGGGCTCGTCCAGCAACACAACCGATGGCTTCTTGATCAGCGCTCGCGCAATCCCCAGCCGCTGATACATTCCGCTTGAGAACTTCATCACCAGCGTATCGGCGGAATCGCGCAGACCCGTCTGGCTGAGCAGTTGATCGACGCGCTCCGGACGCGCTTTTCTCGGGATGTCATCCAGGGCGGCGAAGAAGTCCAGATTCTCCCGCGCGGAAAGCCGGGGAAAGAACGACCGCTCCGTGGCCACCGCGAAACCGACGCGCTCGCGGACCGCGTCCGCGTTGGTGGTCGTGTCGGCGCCTTGCACAAGCACTCGTCCAGCGTCGGGCAACAACATGGTGGACACCAACTTCAGAGTCGTGGTCTTGCCGCTGCCATTAGGACCGAGCAGCACCAGAACACTTCCGGACGGGACTGCCAGCGAGACCTGGTCCAGGGCGCGAGTGTCCCCAGTCCGTTCGCGGCCCAACCAGTTAAACAGCGCCGGGCGATGGCGAAAGACCTTGCTGACGGATTCGAGGATGACCGCTGGCATGGTGAAACGGTACTGGCGATGTCCGCCCAGGAATCCTTGTATTATAGTGTCCGCGGCCTGATTCCGTGCCGCTGCGGGCGCCTTTCTCCGCTGAGTTGCATTAAGGATTCATGTCTTCGCTCGCCTCGACCCCGGCCGCAACTTCGGTTCGCCAACCGGATTTGAAGAGGTTGGCATTCAGCCCGGAATTCGAGCTGCTGCTTGTTTCAAGCGCTCTCGTGAAAGGCGAGAAATCCTCGCGCGACCTGCGCTCGCAGATCGAGGCTTCGATCGATTGGCCGCAAGTTCTAGGGCTCGCCGAGCAGCACGGGGTTATGCCCTTCGTGTATCAAGCGCTGCGCGACCTTCCGGACGTGGTTCCGCACACCATCCTTGACGAGCTTCGCGTGCGCTATGAACACAATGCCCGCAAGAACCTCAGATTCACGGCAGAACTGATCCGGATCCTGGATTGCCTCGAATCCCATGACATCGCCGCGATTCCATTCAAGGGACCTGTGCTCGCTGAAGCCGCGTACGGAGATCTTGCCCTGCGCGAGTTCTCTGATCTTGACATTCTGGTACGTCCGACTGACTTCCTCCGCGCGAAAAGTGCCCTGCGGGAACTGGGCTTTGCGCCGAGTTCCCAGCTCTCGGCGGCCGAAGAACGCGCCTGTCTCGAAGCAGGATACGAGCGCGCGTTTGACGGTCCGGCCGGACGCAACCTTCTCGAGATCCAGTGGAGAATTCTTCCCAGGTTTTACGCGGTGGATTTCAATCTGGACGGATTCTTCGCGCGCGTGTCACATGCAAACATTGGCGGCAGAACGGTAAAGACTCTCTGCCCGGAAGACCTGCTGCTTGCCCTCTGTGTGCATGCGGCCAAGCATGCCTGGCTACGCTTGTGCTGGCTCCGCGACATCGCGGCCGTCGCTCAATCCCAACCGCTCAAGTGGGATCGTGTGTTGAAAGAGGCGAGGGAACTCGGCATGGAACGCATTCTTGGGATCAGCCTGTTGCTCGCGAACCGGCTGCTTGGTGCAGGCGTTCCAGACTCATCAGCTGAGAAGTGGCGAGACCATGCTGGGATCGAACAATTGTGTGATCAGATCGCACCGCACCTGCCGAATTCGGAGAAGTACAGCGCCGAATCCCTGAATTATTTTCGATTGATGTTTCGTCTGCGAGAGCGCGCGTCCGACAGACTAAGATTTGCTCTCCGGCTGGTCCTCACGCCCGGGGTTGGGGAATGGTCGGTGGTGCGCCTGCCGGCTGCGCTCTTCCCGCTTTACCGCGTGATCCGCCTGTTCCGCCTGGCAGGCAGAGTTCTACGCTCAGGCACGCACCGTTAGCCCTTCGCGTTCTTACGCGCCCGCGCGACGCCCGCTCGCAGGCCGCGTTCCACAATGCCTAGGTAACCGGATTCCTCCATCGTCTTCATCACGGTGGCGGCGATTCCACCGGGGGTGGCTGCTTCGTGCAGCAGGGCATCCAGTGAGATGTTCCCCTCGCGCCAGCAAAGAATCCCGTCAGCGAGCGCGTGGGCCGAGGCTGCAAGGGCAGTCTTTCGATCGAGTCCCAGTTTTTGCGCCGCCTTTGCCAAGGCCGCAAGCGCGCGATAACCGTGGCTGCTTGAGTAGGTTGCCGTGAACGCGTCGAATGTGCTCTCGGGAATCTCCAGCACCCGACCCACCTTCCCAAAGAATTGCTTCAGCTCCTTGCGCGCGGCCGCGGACGCGCCCCGTTCGAATGTGACCGCAGTCAGCCCGCGTCCCGTCCGGCAGACCGGACTTGGCATGGCGCGCGCCCAACCAACCCGGGGACCGAGCTTCGCCCCGAGCTTCGCCAATGGAATTCCGGCAGCGAGACTGCAGGCAAGGATTGGCCCCTTCGCACGGTTGCTCAGGAGAGCTAGAGACGCGGCTTGCCGGGTCTTTTCAAGGATGCCCAGAACAGAGTCGGGCCGCACAGCGACGATCAGCAGGTGCGCCTGTGCGATCGCCCGCCCGAGATCAGGCTCGGCAATCACTTTGTGCTCCCGCTTCAGCGCGCGCAGCTTGTGCGGGTTGCGGTCGTGCACGACGATGCGCGTCTTGTAGCCCGCCAGACGTAGTCCCGCGATGAGCGCTCCCGTGATGCGTCCGCCGCCGAGAAAGACTGTGGCTTTCACGCGAGTTCCGCGCAGGCCTGGTCGGCTGCCTCGATCAGCGCTTCCACGTCATTTTCCGTGTGCTTCGTCGAAATGATCCAATGCAGACCGTTCGAGGGGGTCATGTAGATGCCGTGATCGAGCAGCAGATGGACGAAACGCGAGTACCGCTTCGGATCGACGTACTGGCAGTAGTCCCGGTAGTCGTGGATGACCTCGCGTTCCGTGAAGTAGATCTGGAACATCGGGCCGAAGCCTTGCACGATGGCCTTGATTTTGCGACGGCGAAAGACTTCGCGCAGGCCGGCAATGGCTGCCTCGCCGATGGCGTAGAGCCGACGGTGGGTACCTTCCGCACTGAGCAAGTCGAGGTTCGCAGCGGTCACCTTCATAGTCAGGCGGTGTCCGTTGAAGGTCCCATAGTGCAAGACCATGTTGTCGGACCAGCGCATTCGGTCGAGAATCTCGCGCGGGCCGGCGACCGCACCGATCGGGAACCCTGCTCCGAGTGCCTTGCCAAAGGTCGAGAGATCCGGCTTGAGACGGTAGTACTCCTGGCAGCCGCCCGGCGCGTAGCGGAAACCGGTGACCACTTCATCCAGGATCAAAAGCGCGCCGTACTGGTGCGCGAGTTCGCGCATCTTCTCGAGATAGCCTTCGCGCGGCGGGATGCAGCCCATGTTCGCCATGATCGGCTCGGTAATGACGGCCGCCAGCTCACGGCCATGCTCGCCCATGATGCTTTCCAACCCGGCGACGTCATTCCACGGCGCCAGGACGACGTCGTCGAAGACCGAAGCGGGAATACCCTCGGAGTCCGGAATCTTCATGGGGTTCTCGGGTGGGCCGATCTGCTCGAGGGGATGGCTGTGTCCGTTCAGACAGTAGGGGTCATACCAGCCGTGGTAGTGGCCTTCGAACTTGAGGAACCTGGTGCGTCCGGTGTGAGCGCGGGCAAGACGCAGGGCGAGCATGGTCGCTTCGCTCCCGGTGTTGGCGAAGCGCACGACCTCAGCCGACGGAACCATGCGGCAGAAGCGCTCCGCAGCTTCGGTTTCTGCGGGAGTGGCAGCCGCGAAGTGCGAGCCGTCGGCGATAGTCTGGGAGACAACCTCGACGATCATCGGATGCGCGTGTCCGTGGATGAGCGCCCCGAACGACATCATGAAGTCGACGTATTCGTTACCGTCGAGGTCCCAGACGTGGGAGCCACGTCCCCGTTCGAGGACGATCGGCCCGGGCGAATACACGGCCGGGCCGCGCGACGGCGAGTTCACTCCTTCGACCAGGGATTGCTGTGCGCGCGCAAGCCACTGCTGGGAGCAGGTGCGAGTGCGGGTTGTCGCGGCCTGTGTCATCCAATCCAAGCCATGGGGCTTCTTTCCTTCGTGTCCTTTGCGGTTTCCCGCCTTTCTTGGTGAATCACAAGGGCACGAAGGTTGAACTCAATCTGCCGTTCCTCCGCCGTCGACGACAAGCGCTGCGCCCGTCATGAAGGAGGAATCGTCCGACGCGAGAAACAGCACGGCTTTCGCGATCTCAACCGCAGTGCCCACGCGACCCAGCGGACGATTGGCGCAACCCGCAATGTAATCTTCCCACTTCAAGCCGCGCATTTTCGCGTCTTGCGGCAGCATGGGCGTTTCCACATCGCCCGGGCAGATGCAGTTTACGCGGATCCCTTGCCGGCCGTGATCGATGGCCATGGCTTTCGTCAGGAGGACCACACCGCCTTTCGACGCGCAATAAGCGACCGCTCTGTCGCCACCCACGATTCCCCATCCCGAGCTGTTGTTGACGATCACACCGCGCCCTTGCGCGATCATGCCGGGCAGCGCGTACTTCGACATCAGGAAGGTGCCTTTCAGGTTGATGTCGATCTGCTCGTCCCATTCTTCCTCCGAGCATTCGAGCGTGTCGTGGGGATAGAAAATGCCGGCGTTGTTGAAGAGGATGTCGAGGCGTCCGAAGGCCTTCACGGTCTCCTTCACGGCGCGCTCGCACTCGACGGCCTTGCGGACGTCGGTGCGGAGGAAGATCGCTTTGCCACCGGCTTGGAGGACGCCTTCGGTGACGGCGTGTCCACGCTTCTCGTTGCGTCCGGTGATGACGACGCGGGCGCCTTCCCTGGCGAAGACAAGTGCGGTGGCTTCTCCGATGCCGGAGGTTCCTCCTGTGATGAGGGCGACTTGGTTGGCGAGGTGCATGAGAGCAGGAGCGAACCACAGGGACACAAGGGGACACAGAGGAACAAAGGGTTCCAACATGCCTGCGTGGCTTCCCGGTTCGGGATGAGTCCACCGCCTTACAACCCGCCCCCTTCCCCCCTGGGTTTTGGAATCAGTAATTTAATCGACCGGCGCGTGCAAAATCTCTGAGTATGCTGCACTCAGGCGCAAGATATTGGAAACATGGGCCTTAGGGACACCGGCTCTTCTGTCAAGATATTCGTAACGAAACATAATTAGCTGTTTGTGAATGAGGTGTCAAGCAGCGCTCATGGGCGCAAGGGTCGCAAGCCCTCGATTGGACTGACCTTGTCCGGCAACACGAGCGACAGGAGGCGACCGCCCGGAGCTCGTTCTGGCGAGCGGCGATCCATCGATCGCGAGCCGCGCACTGACACTTGGGAGGGTGGCGATTGCGGCAGCTGCTACATAGGAGATGGCGCGATAGCCACAGCGAGGGCACTGGTCGCGGCGACCGCCGAATGCCGCCCTACGGCGCCGTGCGATGGCTCGAAGCACTCTCCGGCGTGTCCAGTGAATCGAGCGAATTCGTGACCGGCCCGCAGAGCGCTCTGGTTGGAGCACGCTCTCGTCAACCTGCATCTCGCAACGAAATCGGTACCGGTTGAGCTGAGTTCCAGCTGCGCTGCTACCGGCTCGCCAATCCCCCCGCAGTCTCCGCCCCATCGCAGATGTAGACCTGCCCCGTCATGTAGGCCGCGTCCTCGGAGGCCAAGTAGGCGAACAGGGCGGCGATCTCTTCCGGTTTGGCGTGGCGGCGTAGCGGGATCTTGCGGTTGACCTCCTCGAGCATGGCGTCAGTGTATTCGGCGCGCTGCATGGGGGTGAGCACGTACCCCGGGGCGACGGCGCACACGCGGATTTTGGGGGCCAGTTCGAGCGCCATGGACTTCGTGAGTTCGATCACTCCGGCCTTGGTTGCGTTGTAGTCGGCGTAAAACGGTTGGCCGACGAGGCCATTGGTCGAGGCAGTCTGGAGGATTACGCCGCCGCTGCGCTCCCACATGTGTTTGGCGGCGGTCTGAGCCGCGTAGAAGACGCCGGTCAGGTTGACGGCGAGGACATTGTCCCAGTCTTCGGAGGTGATGTCGAGGAAGTTGTGGCGGATGCTGATGCCGGCGTTGTTGATGAGGACATCGACGGCGCCCATGAGTTTTACGGCCTCGGCGAAGGCGGATTGGACTTGTTGGAGGCTCGAGACATCGGCGGCTACGGCGCCAGCCAGGGCGGGGAGGTCGTGCTGGATCTGGTCCCGTCCTTTGGCGTCGCGGTCGAGGACGACCACCCGAGAGCCTTCCTCCAGAAAGCGGGCGGCAGTGGCAGCGCCGATGCCACTGGCGCCGCCAGTGATGAGTACGCGTTTGCCTTTAAGACCGCGCATGCGGGCCTCCGTGAAGCAGTGAGGATACAGGCTCGGAGCTAGGAAAGAAAAGTTTCCTCACGCAGGGTTGCACGCGATCAAAAAAAGCCTTTCACCCCATCTCAACGCACGCAAAGGATGCGAAGAGATGCTTTGCGAACTTCGCGATTCCTTTGCGATGTTCGCGGCTACGAGCTTTTCGTCGACCAAACCCTCTTCCGGTGGTTGTTTACCAGGCGGCCGATGCCATCTTTGAGCAATACAACGTGGAAGTTGATGAGGAGGCCGTCCGGGATGTCCAAGAGGCGGAGATGGGATAGCAATTGTGCCTCGTCTACTGGATGAAGCCCGTCCTTCGACCACCAGATCCGCACAAAAATCGACAATCCAGCTTTACGGCTTCGCAGACCACAGGAACAGCTTTCTGTCGTTCGACTTGGAGTCCGCTCTTGGGGAGCTCCCGAGCCAGGCAGGCCTCCTGCCGGACTCGAGCAGACCGCATCCGAGCTTGCGATGGATCCGGGTGGCGGCGCCTATGATTTCTGGGGTTAGATCGGCGGTCTGATTTGAGGTCAATTTGCCCTCCCGGCCATTGCGCCAACGGGGATGACTGGCGCAACGGATGGGAGAGAGCGGACAAGCCTCCACCCGCAAAGGCGTTGGCTGCGCGAAGGGCACAGGGAAGCGTGCGCTTCCCGACCCTCTTCCTCGATCCTCTCGGGACAACCGGCGGAACGCCGGCGGTGCTGGAGCTAAAATCCTGGCTTGCCGCGGAACAGCATGACCAGCTCGATGATCAGGATGACCACCACCATCAATTCCAGCACGAATGCGCGGCTCTGATTGAACTGGTCGACCATGAAGCGATAGAGCTCCTCGGCCGTGTCCAGCTTCTGCTTGACCAGGTCTTTGTAGTCGGGCACACCGATTTTTAACGCGGCCAGCTTGTAGAGGCGGGCGGAGAACATGTCGCTCAGGAACTTGATGGCATTGTCGGCGTGCTCGGTCAGTTCGCTGACATCGAGCAGGACGGTGTGCAGCTTGGTCGCAGCGCGAGCGGTGCGCCACCGGGACCACAGGCTGGTGCCGCCGGTTTCCAGAAAATCATAAACACTTTCGAGCTCGCGGGTCAGCAGTTCGTCGTAGTGGCGGAACTCGAGCAGCTGGGAATTGGCGTACTCCAGCAGCTGGATCGCGGTTTCGGCGCCCGCATTGCTGTCGTACAGAAACGCCCCATTCCAGCCGATAACCGCCAGGTCGTTGGGGTAGTACGAAATTCGGCCCTGCAGGATCTCCTGGCGCTCGCCATCAGAGAGCCGGGCGGTTTCCCCGCGCACGATCTGGGCAACGTGGTCGCCGTGCCTGCTGAGGAGCTCGTTCGCGCTGGGCTTGGTCGACATTTCGCTCACGTGGAAGATGAAATAGTCCTCGTGCAGCCAGTTGTCGTAGGGCTTGATCAGGGCGGGGCCGGCCCGTTCGAGCTTCTTCTTGACGATTCTCGAGGCGAGGCTGGTAAAGTCGGTGTCCCACACCCAGCGGCTGGAGAGGCGAACCAAGGTCTCCCAGTCCCCCGAAAAGGGGAGTTCGAAAACCACGCTGAGCACGCCGTAATCGTAGTACTTGATCTGGCCGTCGAGACGCTCGCCGGTGTCGAGCACCAGGGGCTCGATGGGTTCTACCACCGGAGGACGCTGGTACTGGACGTATCCGGGGGCGGGGTGCTTGAAGCTGGCTTCCGCGGTGCGCGCCCCGAAGATCTGGCGGAGTGCGTCGAGGCGGATTTCCTCCGAGACGTCGAACTGGATCAGCACCAGGACCGCTCCGTGCAGGGAGGTGTCAATTCCCCGGTTGGTGGCCGACGGTGGCTGGAGGGATTCGCTGGCAAATTCCGAGATGGTCGTTTCGCGTTCCATGGCTTTCACGGCCTCCCCGAAGTAGGACGGGGAGGAGACCGGACGCCCAAAGCTGGCGGCGGCCCAGAAAGGGTGTATCTATTGTCCCAGAAAGCCCGGCGGCTGGCGAGAGGGCTCGGTTCGCTGCCGGCCATATCCCACTAAGGCGTTTAGAATCAGCGTCTTTTTGCGAGTTGCGAGAGCAGCGCGGCGCTCGCGGCCAGGCCCGCTAGAGCCAGGCTAGTGCGCTGCATGGAGCGCCGGACTTCGGCCTCGCGATGGCGGGTCACGCGCTTTTCGGGGTAGGAACCTAGGGGTCCATCGGGGCCTTCATGGAGGGCGATTTGCAGAATCTCGGCGAGATGGAGCGCCTGGCGGTCGGTTCCCTGGGCGATCTGCTCCCGGCAACTGAAGCCGTTGGCGATGACGAACCAGTCCGGCGGGGCTTTGCGAACGGCCGGCAGGAGTTCCAGTTCACCGATGGCAACGGAGACGTCGTACTTGCTGTCTTCGAAGCCGAAGGAGCCGGCCATACCGCAGCAGCCGGGGGCGGGGGTCTGGTAGTCGAGGCCCACTCGGCTCAGGACGGCTTCTTCCGCGTTCATCTTCAGCACGGACTTGTGGTGGCAGTGGCCGTGGACAATGGCCTTCCTTTCCAGCTTCGGTAGAGGGATTAAGTTCTTGTAGTTCTCCAGGAACTCGCTCAGGAGGAAGCTCTGGCGAGAGAGTCGCCGGGCGCGTTCGTCACTGGGGAAGAGGTTGCAGAGTTCGTCACGAAAGACGGCGACGCAACTGGGCTCCAGGCCGACAATCGGGATGCCGGCTTCTATTTCGGGGGCCATCGCGTCGAGGATCTGGAGCAGGAGGTCTTCGGCCCGGTCGAGCATGCCGAAGTCGTAGAGCGGGCGGCCGCAGCAGAGGTTTCCTTGGGGAAGCAGAACATTGAAACCGGCGCTTTCGAGGACGTCGACGGCGGCCTTAGCCGTATGGGGAAGGAAGTAGTTGTTGAAGGTGTCCGGCCAGAGGACCACTGCCGGGCCATCCGGGTTGCGGGGCCGACGGCGGGAGAACCAGCGCTTGAAGGTCTGCGGAGCGAAAGCTGGAATGCAGCGTTGGCTGGGAATGCCAGCTACCAGCTTGGCGATGTCACGGAGGAAGGGCAACTGGGTTGTTAGGTTGACTAGGCCGGGCGCGTTCGACGCTAAACGCGCCCAGAAATCGATGTTTCCGAAAGCGTAGTGGTTCAGCGGGCGCGGGCGACCCTCGTGGTAGTGCGCCAGGAACTCGGCTTTGTAGGTGGCCAGATCCACCGAGACCGGGCAGTCGCTCTTGCAGCCTTTACAAGACAAACAGAGGTCCAGGGAATCCTTGACTTCTTCGCTCCTCCACCCATCCCGGATCACTTCGCCTTTGGCCATCTCCCAGAGCAGGTGGGCGCGGCCGCGGGTGGAGTGTTCTTCCTCGCGGGTGACGCGGAAGCTGGGACACATCACACCGCCTTCATACTGGCGGCACTTCCCCACACCGACGCAGCGCAGGGTGGCATGCGCCAGGCTGCCGTGGTCTTGCGGGAACCTGAAGTGGGTTGCGGGCTCCCAGGGGTCGTAGTCGGCGCCCAGGCGAAGGTTCTCGTCCATGCGGTAGGGCTCAACGACCTTGCCGGGGTTCATTTTCCAGTCGGGGTCCCAGGCAGATTTGAATTCGTTGAAGGCTTGGATCAGCTCCGGGCCAAACATCTTGGGGAGAAGCTCAGCACGGGCCTGACCGTCGCCGTGTTCACCGGAGAGCGAGCCGCCGTAGCCGACGACAAGATCGGCAGCCTGGTTCATGAACTTGCGGAATTGTGCGATGCCTTCCCCGGATTGGTAGTCGAAGTTGAGGCGAGTATGGACGCAGGCGTGCCCGAAGTGACCGTAGAAGGTCCCATGATAGCCGAAGTCGCCCATCAACCGGCGGAGGTCGCGAAGATAGTTGCCCAGCTTTTCGGGCGCGACGGCGGAGTCTTCCCAGCCTTCCCAACTTAGCGGCTCGCCGGGGACGTGGGAGATCACACCTAAGCTCGATTCGCGGACCGTCCAGACGTCTTTGGCCTCAGCTTGGCTGCAGAGACGCATGTTGGGGACGGTGGCGGAGTGGCTGAGGGCGTCCATCAGGCCGCGGGCCTGGGCTTCTGCTTCCTGCGCCTTTTGGCCGCCGAACTCCACCAGGAGCCAGCCGCCTCCGGGCGGGAGCAGCGCAAGGCCTTCGGAGTTGAGGCCTCTGCGGCGGGTGTACTCGGCAAGCAGGTCGTCGATGCCCTCCAGGCCGATGGGCTTGTGCGCCATGATTTCGGGGACGTGGTCGGCGGCTTGAAAGATGTCGGGATACGCGACCACCAGCAGCACACGTTCCGGTGGGCTCTCGACCAGGCGACAGGTGGCTTCGAGCACCGTTGCGCAGGTGCCTTCCGAACCGACCAGCGCTCGTGCGACATTGAAGCCATTTTCAGGAAGCAGGTAGTTGAGGTTGTAGCCGGAGACTCGGCGCGGGATGTTGGGATAGCGCTGCCGCACAAGATCGCCGTAAGTGTCGGCGATGGCTTGCAGCTTCGAGTAGATCTCGCCCCGGCGACCGCCTTCCCGGATGATCTGTTCCAATTCTTCCTTGCTAGTCGCGCCCACCTTCATGCGCACGCCGTCGTAGGTGAGGATTTCGAGTGCTTCGATGTTGTCGTCGGTCTTGCCGGCCATCACCGAGTGCACACCGCAGGAGTTGTTGCCGATCATGCCGCCCAGGGTGCAGCGGCCGTGGGTGGCGGGATCGGGAGCGAAGGTCAGGTGATGCTTTTCGGCGGCGTTACGCAAGTGATCGAGGATCACGCCGGGCTGGACGCGAGCACGCTTACTGACGGGATCAATCTCGAGGATCTCTGCTATGTACTTCGTGAAGTCGAGGACCACGGCAGTGTTGCAGCACTGACCGGCTAGCGACGTGCCTCCACCCCGGGAGAGCACGGGGGCGCCGTATTCTCGACAGGTTGCCATCGTGGCGATGACATCGTCGACCTTGCGCGGGACCACTACTCCGATCGGGACTTGGCGATAGCTGGAGCCGTCGGTCGCGTACAGTGCTCGGCTGCTGGCGTCGAAGCGGACCTCACCTTCGATGCGTTTGCGCAGAGCGGATTCGAGGGCTCGGGTGTCGATATGCACCGACCGTGCCAGTTGCGCGCGATCAGCGAACGAATTGCTTCGCGGGGAGATGATCGGGAGTGGATCGGACGAGGGCATCTCAGTTCATCTTCCGGGAAAAGAGCTCAGTGTGCAAGGCAAGGGCCTCCGTCTGAGTTCGTGAAGGTTTCCGGTGTTCTGGATATTGCGGCCGAAATCTGCAACCGCAGAGGTCGCTGAGAAAAAACCTTGAACCGCAAAGCGCGCCCAGGGGCCGCAAAGGACGTGCAGGGGTGCTTTGCGAACTTTGCGATGACTTTGCCCACTTTGCCGTCCAGAGCCTTGCTCTGGCCAATTGCTTTTCCCGCAGCGGGCTACGTCCAGAGCCGCGTCCCGTAATCCGCCATGCTCAAAGCAAGCAAGATGAACAGGAAGAAGATCGCGGTCACGATGACCAGCTTGGTCATTCTCTCGTGGGCGTATTTTACGTGCATGAAGAACAGAACAACGAGGACGGCTTTGATGGTCGCGATGCTGAGAGCGACGATGGTATTGAACGGTCCGAGATCGACGTAGGCGGCGAAAACCGTCAGACCGGTACCAGCGAGCAAGGCGAGCCAGATTCCAACGTACAGCTTGACCGAAGAAATGTGTTCAGACATGGCGTCTCACTTGTGGCGGTCGATCAGATACAGCAACGGGAACAGATAAATCCAGACAATATCGACAAAGTGCCAGTACAAGCCTGCATTTTCCACGGGCGTGTAGTAGTCCGATGTGTAACGCCCCTGCCAGGCTTTGTAGGTTAGGAACGCAAACAGGCCCACCCCGATGATCATGTGCAGCGCGTGCATGCCGGTCATCGCGAAATACAGCGAGAAATAGACCTGGGCATGCGCCTGGTTGACCGGTATGTCAGGGTGACTCGGAATGTGGCCGGCGAGGTGGAAACCAGCTTGTCCGGGTATGTGATTCTCATCGAACTTCGACTTGTATTCGACTGCCTTCACACCCAAGAAAGCCAAGCCCAGCACGATCGTCAGCAGGAGGTAGATCACGATCGACTTCTGCTTCCCGATTTGTGCACAGCGGACGGCCAGGGCGACGGTCAAGCTGGAACAGATGAGCACGACCGTGTTGAGCGCACCCAGTCTGATATCGAGGCTCTGACTGGCCGCGCCAAAATCCCCGAAGTACCAGTAGCGGTACACCAGGTAGGCGCAGAACATGCCGCCGAAGAACATGACCTCGGTGACCAGGAAAAGCCACATGCCGAAGCTGGCGGCGTCCTTCTGTTGTTCCGCAGTGGCGAAGTGATGCAGGAGAGCCGGGTTGTCGTGGGCCTCGGGGTGGGCCGCGGCCACGGGGCTAGTGTGCAACGGGAACCTCCTGCTTGATCTCGTCGTAGTTATAAGCTTCCCAAGTCACCACGGGCTGTTCGTCAAAATTGAACGTCGACGGAGGCGAGGGGATCGTCCACTCGAGGCCGGCCGCGTTCCAGGGGTTGTCGGGCGCCGGTTTGCCGTAGCGCATCGACCAGAGGAAGTAAATCATCGGCAGCAGGTAGCCCACCGCCAGAATCGTGGCGCCCGCGGTCGAGAACACATTCAGGATCTGGAATTCGGGTGCCTTCGAATAGTCCCAGTAGCGGCGCGGCATTCCCATGTATCCCAGAATGAATTGCGGGAAGAACGTGAGGTTGAAGCCGACGAACACCAGCAACGCAGCCAGTCTCCCCCAGCCCTCGGGATACATGCGCCCGGAGATCTTGGGCCACCAGAAATGCATACCCGCCAGGTACGCCATCACCATGCCGCCCACCATGATGTAGTGAAAATGGGCGACCACAAAGTAGGTGTCCGTCACGTGCACGTCGACGCCAAGGGCGGCCAGAAAGAGTCCGGTAAGTCCGCCGATCGTGAAAAGCCCGATGAAGCCGAAGGCGTAGAGCATCGGGGTCTGGTAGGTGATTGAGCCCTTGTACATGGTGGCGGTCCAGTTGAAGACCTTGATGGCCGAGGGCACCGCCACAAAATAGCTCAGCAGCGAGAAGATGAGTGCGGCATACAGCGAGATTCCCGCCACGAACATGTGGTGTGCCCAGACCAGGAATCCAACAACCGCGATGCCCACCAAGGCCAGTGCCATGGCCTTGTATCCGAAGATGCGCTTGCGCGAGAAACAGCACACAATCTCGCTGACGATGCCCATGCCGGGCACGATCATGATGTAGACGGCGGGATGCGAGTAGAACCAGAATAGGTGCTGGAACAGCAACGGGTCGCCGCCCAGTGTGGGGTTAAAGATGCCGAGGTGGAATAGCCGTTCCAGCGCGACCAAAACGACGGCGATCGCCACCACCGGCGTGCCCAGCACCTGGATGATGCTGGTCGCGTAGTGAGCCCAGACGAACAGGGGCAAACGGTTCCAGGTCATGCCCGGAGCGCGCATGCGGTGGATGGTCACGATGAAGTTCAGCCCGGTGAGAATGGACGAAAAACCCGAGACGAACACCGCCAGCGCGGCCGTGACGACATTGGTCTTCAGAAATTCCGTGCTGAGCGGGGGATAGAAAGTCCATCCGGTGTCCACCCCGCCGGCGAGGATCGTGTACACCATCAGGATGCCGCCGATGATGTACAGGTACCAGCTGAGCAGGTTGATGCGCGGAAATGCGAGATCTTTCGCCCCGATCATGATCGGAATGAGGAAGTTGCCGAGAACCGCTGGCACGGCCGGAATCAGAAAGAAGAAGATCATCACCATGCCGTGCATGGTGAAGAGTTTGTTATACGTGTCGGCTTCGACCAGGTCGCCCGCGGGAGTCAGCAACTCCAGCCGGATCAGCAACGCGAAGAAACCGCCAATGAAGAAGAAAAACGTGATGCTCATTAAGTACAAGAGCGCGATGCGCTTGTGGTCCACGGTCAGGAGCCACGACTTGATGCCGTATTCCTTGTTCAGATACGTTTCGCGCTCGCCGGTTTCAACAACAGCGGTTGCCATGCTCGTCACCTGCTACTGGGGTTGTGGGGTCGCGGCAGCCATGCTCTTGCCGCCTGTCTCGGTCGATTGCGACTGGCCCAGGGATTTCACGTAAGCCACCAGCGCGTTCAACTGCTCGTCACTGATCTGCCCTTGGAACGTCGGCATGATCGGCTTGAATCCATGGACAATCTTGGCCGTCGGCGCCACGATCGACTCGCGGATGTAGTTTTCGTCCGCCGTCACGGTTCTTCCGTCCTCCAGCAGCACCGGCTTGCCGTACAGTCCAACCAGATTGGGCCCCCGGCCCTGGGTGTCGGAACGGTGGCAGGTCACGCAGCCCAGTTCGGAAAATAACTTCTCCCCGGTGACGGCCAACGGCTGATTTCCGCCGCCGCCCATCCAGGCTTCGTAGTCTTTCGGCTCCATCACCACTACCGAACCGATCATGCCGGAGTGCGAGGTGCCGCAATACTCTGCACAGAACAGGTGATAGGTACCCGGCTTGGTGGCGCGGAACCAGGCAACGGTGTAGCGGCCGGGGATCACGTCCTGCTTGATGCGAAAGGCCGGAACATAAAAGCTGTGGATCACGTCCTGCGAGGTCATGATCATCTTCACATCGCGGCCGACCGGAACGTGGAGTTCGTTAATCTCGCGCTGACCCTCCATGTGCTCGAACTTCCACATCCACTGCTTGGCGACGGTGTACACCTCGGCGGAATTCTGGGGAGGCGTGCGCTCCTTGAAGTAAATGACGGCCCCCCATACGAAGAACACCATGAAGACGCAGAACGGGATAATGGACCAGGTGATTTCGAGCGCATGCGACCCATCGATCTGTTCCGCTCGCTGGCCGGCGCGCCGGCGGTACCGGACGGCGAAATAAACGACCAGGGTAAAGATCAGCACGGTCATCAACGTCGACACGACCACGAGGAAAGTGAACAGCGCGTCAACGTTGTTCGCCGTCGTCGAGGCCCTTGCCGGCCAAAATGGAACGTTCTGAAGCATCGTTACCTGACCCGTCCGGCCCCTGGCGCGTCGTGTACTGTTCCACGACGAATCATGAGGAAAATAAACGTTCCCAGAAACAGCATGGTGGCCACACCTGCCAGGCGCAGCACCCGCAGGATAACGGCGCTGTACTTCCCTTGCTCCGGATCGTAGTGATAGCAGTACAGCAGCAACTGATCCACCAGGCTGCCGATTCTGCCCCGACCCGCCTCCACCAGCCCGAGCCGCAGATCCTTGGGCGGGTATTCCACACCGTAGTAGTACTGGGCAATCTTGCCTTCAGGGGTGAGGATCATGATGGCCGTGGCGTGCGCGAACTGCTGGGTCTTCTCGTTGTATTGGTACTCAAAGCCTGCGGCGTTGGTCAGAGCGTCAATCGCATCTTGCTCGCCGACCAGAAAGTGCCACCCTTGTTCGGCGCCCGCACGCTGGTAGCGCTTCAGAAACTCCGCCTTCTTCTTTGCGGCCATCTCCGGAGTTTCCCTGGGATCGAAGCTCACGGTGATGACGTCGAATTCTTTGCCGACATCGAACTTCATCATGCGCAGCGAACTTTCCAGGCCGCTCAGCAGCTCGCCGCAAAGCATCGGGCAGTTGTAGTAGACCAGGTTCAGGACCATCGGCTTCTTGCCGAAGTAGTCGGCCAGGCGCACCCTTCTGCCCAGATCGTCCTTGAAGGACAGGTCTGGTGGTATCTGCTGGTTCAGGTTCTGCCGGATGCCGACGTTCTTCAACCCGGGCGGACGCACGCCGGCGGGCGGAGACAGGATCCCGCTGGTCATTCCCTGGCCGAACGCCGGCGCGATCAGCAGAACCAGCATCGCTGCCCATGCCAGAATCGAATTAGCGAGCTGCTTCATACTTCGCACTACTGATTTCCCCTTCCAGCGGCCAATCTCCCAACACCGGCTGGAGCGGTTAGTCCTCCGGAGCCGCTGCTTTCCCCCGCCGGCTTTACCTTGGTTTCTTGCTTCGCAGGAGTCGATGCCTGCGCAGCCGCGCCCTGCGGGCGAACTGGCAACCCGCGCTGAGCGAGCAATTCCATCGCTCGGTCGATTGGAATCCTCACCACGCCGTTCTTCGGATCGACCCAGTCGTAGCTGTCGAGAATCTTGTCCTGCTCCCTGATCGCTTCGCCCAGTTGGTCGCGCTCCTGCTGCTCGAGCCGGGGCTCGGGGAAGCGTAAGGTGTCGGCGTTGGTGGGGCTGCGCGGATCCTGGTGGCTGGCCTTCATCATCGGATTCAGCGGAGCCTCGTGCCTCTTGTCATAGCTGTCGAGATAGCGGTACATCCCGGCGGCGATGAAGTAGACGAGCACGATCACCACGGCCAAACCCACCATGAAATAAAAGACGCCCGTCGCGCTCAGATCTTCCTGCTCGAAACTCTCGTACCCGGCGCCGTGTTCGTGTTGGAGTTTTTTTTCACTCATGCTCGGGCTCCAGAACCTGTTTCGCGTAGACGTCGTAGGCGGGCAGGAGCGGCAGCGAACTCAAGTGGTAACAGAAGTAGGCGATCCACAATCCGCCCATCGCGAAGGGAATCACCAGGTCCGCCCAGGTCACGCTGAAGGTTGCCGAGAAGTTGGGCTCGATGATCCAGAAAAGGTCCACGTAGCGCATGAACAACAGCCACCCCGCCAGGTAGACGAGCTTCGTTACGTCGCGCTTAAAAGACCGGGACAGCAGGATGACGAACGGCACTGCGAAGTGGAAGAGCACCAGGAACGCGCCGACGAATCCCCATCCGCCATTGAGCCGGCGCACATACCAGGTGATTTCTTCCGGCAGGTTGCCCGACCAGATGATGATCCACTGCGAGAATGAGAAGTAGGCCCAGACCATCACGAAGGTCAGCATGAACTTGCCGTGGTCGTGAACGAAGTTGGGGCGCAACAGCAGCGACATGGGCTTGTACTTGAAAAGAATTCGCTCGACGACGACTGCAAAGCACAAACCAGCCAGCAACTCGCCCGCCACGAAGAGCAGGCCGTAGATGGTCGAGATCCAGCTTGGGTCGAGGGACATCACCCAGTCGATCGCGGCAAATGACACCGTGAAGGCCAACAGGATCAGGCCCGGCCCACTGACCGCTTTAAAGCGGGCACTGTTGTCGCGCACCGGAGGTGTGTCCTGCTGCGTGGACCACTTGGTGAGCAGGAACACCAGCAATTCCCAGATCGCGAAGTAGATCGCCGCCCGGAAGACGAACCCATGCCAGTTCAGGTAGCCGCTGGTGACGAACTTGTTGTGCGCGAGATGTTCGCGAATTCTGGGGTCCTGGATAGATTCGAAGGGCATCGCCCAAGGGTAGAGCTTGGGCACCGCAAGAAAGGCAATGGGCAGGAAGAGCACCGCCAGCAACGGCAGCGTGCGCATGGCAGCCCCCAGGACACGCCGAATCACCATGCCCCATCCACCACCCGTCAAGTGGCGGATAATCAGGATCACCATGGATCCGAGGCAAACCGCCAGCCAATCCATGAAGGAGAGCAGGTAGCCGCGAAAGAAGACCGTCGGATTCGAGAAGCCCAGCGCCAACGCGATCACCGAGGCAATGGCCCCGACCACGAGCGCCCGCCGCATGATTGTCTTTACGACCCGCGGCGCCGAGAGGTCCAAGTTGGTCAGGTGCGCGGTGCTCATTTGGACTCCTCGCGCTCTCGGTCCGCAGTCGGCGGCTTCACGCGCGGCAGGGTCGCGCCGGTCCCGGGCTCGAGGAATTCCGGTCGAGCAGAGGGGATCGGATGGCCCTGTGCGTCCGCAACCGTTGCGTGCTGGCTCAGCTGCAACGCCCGGATGTAGGCCACGATGCACCAGCGGTCCGGCGGCGTGATCTGCGCCGAGTAGTCCTGCATGGTTCCGAAACCTTCCGTGATGATTCCGTACAGGTAGCCCAGCGGCGCTTTCTCGAGGCGCTCGCTATGAAAGGACGGCGGCTTGCGCGCAAAACCACGGGATGGGATGAAGCCGTTGCCGTCGCCCACGCGCGAATGGCAGGGCGCGCAATAGATGTTGTAGCGCTCGCGTCCGCGGCCGAGGACTTCCGCGCTCACGGGGAAGGGCAGGTAGTCGCCGGGATTGTTGCCGATCTTGCCGGTATAGAGGTAAGCGTCGTCATGCAGCTGCCCGCGGGCGACCGTGCCCTCCACCAGCGGACGGGCCGAGCGCTGGTCCGCGAAGAAGTCGCTCTTCGACAGCGGATTCTGCCGTGGCTGCACGTGCATATCGAGACGGCAGCCTGCGAGCACAACCACCAGCAGGAGCGGAGAAATTTTTCGGAAGTTCCGCATGGCGCTAACTGGGCACCTCCGAAATGGAGCGCGGCTCCAGACTTTCCAGGAACTGGCGCGTGCTGGTTGGGCTGTACTTGGGATCGCTCGAGAACACGATCAGGAAGAAACGATCCTTACTCGCCATCGCGAAACGCGGCACGTTGAACACCGGGTGGTACGGCATGGGCAAACCGTTCAGCGCGAGCATGCCGAATACCGCCGAGATGCCTCCGAACAGAATGGTCATTTCAAACGTCACGATGATGAACGACGGCCAGGAGTGATACGGACGGCCGCCGACGTTGACCGGATAGCTGTCAACCGCCATCCAGTACTGCATGAGATAGCCGGCCAGACCGCCAATCAGCCCGCCGATCAGCGTCACCAGGGGCACGCCGTTTTTGTGGAAGCCGATCGCCTCTGCCAACTCTTCCACCGGGAAGGGACTGTAGGCGTCGATCTTCTGATATCCCGCTTCATGCGTCTTGCGCGCCGCCGCGACCAGGTCGCTGGCCGAATCAAACTCAGCCATCATGCCGTAGATCGGAGTGGTTTTCATTCGGCCTTCACCTCCGCCTCCGGCAACAGGGTGCGCATTTCGAAGATAGAGATCATCGGCAGGATGCGCACAAACAGGAACATGGCGGTCAGGAACATGCCGATGGTTCCGATGTACGTCATCCAGTCCCAGCGCGTGGGGTAGTACATCCCCCAGGACGAATTCAGGAAGTCGCGATGCAGGCTCATCACGATGATGACGAAACGTTCGAGCCACATTCCAATCAGGATGACCAGGGCAACCAGGAACAGACCGACGTTGCTGGTGCGCAGCTTGCGTATCCACAGCAGCTGCGGGATGAGGATGTTCGAGGCCAGCAGCAGATAGTAGAGGAACGCGTACGGGCCATGCAGGCGATTCCAGAGCGTGAACGCATCGTACCGATTGCCGCTGTACCATCCCATGAAGGCTTCAATGCCGTAACCGTAAGCGACGATCCAACCCGTGGCCAGCATGACTTTCGCGGAGTTCTGCAGGTGGCGGTCGGTGATGAAATCTTCCAACGCGTACAGCTTGCGGATCGGGATGGCCAGCATGAGCACCATCGCGAAGCCGGAGTAGATCGCGCCGGCGACAAAGTAGGGCGGGAAGATGGTGGTGTGCCATCCCGGCACAATCGAAATCGCGAAGTCGAAGCTGACCACGGTGTGCACCGACAGCACCAGCGGCGTTGCCAGTCCAGCCAGCAGAAGGTATGCCGACTCATAGCGGTGCCAGTGGCGGGCCGAACCGCGCCAGCCCAGCGCAAGCATGCCGTAGATGATCTGGGCTACCCGGTTTTGCGAGCGGTCACGCAAGGTCGCAAGATCGGGTACCAGGCCGATGAACCAGAACAGCAACGAGATTGTGAAGTAGGTCGAGACCGCAAACACGTCCCAGAGCAGCGGACTGCGGAACTGCGGCCAGTAGTTCATGGTGTTCGGGTAAGGAACCATCCAGTACGCCAGCCAGGGACGGCCGGTGTGGATCAGCGGGAAGATGCCGGCCGAGGCTACGGCAAACAGCGTCATCGCTTCCGCGAATCGATTGATCGAGTTGCGCCACGATTGCCGCAGCAACAGCAGAATGGCGGAGATAAGCGTGCCGGCGTGGCCGATGCCAATCCACCACACGAAATTCACGATCGCGAAACCCCACCCAACCGGGATATTGATGCCCCAAATGCCCGTGCCCCTTACCACCAGGTATCCGATGGCGAACAGCATCATCATCGTGAGCATGAAGCCGACCCCGAAGCCGATGAACCAGCCCGTCGAAGTGGGCCGGTTCAGCACGATGGCGCTGATCTTGTCGGTCACCGTCCCGAATGTGTATCCAGGTTGGATGACCGGGGCGTTTCGGTTCGCGACCGCGACCTCTTCCGTTCGATCTGCCATGACTCAACCGCGCTCCGCTTGCGCTTCCAGTTCGGGGTTGGGGTTGCGAATCTCGGCCAGGTAAGTGGTGCGCGGACGGGTGTTGAGATCCGCTAGCAACCCGTAGTTGCGATCCTGCGCTTTCAATTTCGAAACCCGGCTGTTCGGGTCGTTGATGTTTCCGAATAGGATGGCACCCGCCGGGCAGGACTGCTGGCACGCCGTCTGCAGGCTGCCGTCGTCCTTGATTTTTTCGTCGGCGCGCTCGGCGTCGATGCGGCGCTGGTTGATACGCTGCACGCAGTAGGTGCACTTCTCCATCACGCCACGGCTGCGCACGGTGACGTCCGGATTGCGCATCATCTTGTATTGCGGAGTCTCCCAGTCCTGGAACAGGAGGAAGTTGAAGCGGCGCACTTTGTACGGACAGTTGTTGGAGCAGTAGCGCGTGCCCACGCAGCGGTTGTAGACCATGTCGTTCAAGCCTTCGCTGCTGTGCACGGTGGCCCCGACGGGACACACCAGTTCGCAGGGCGCGTTTTCACACTGCATGCACGGAACGGGCTGGAAGTAGGCCTTCGGATTGTCACGATCGCCCTGGTAGTACGCATCCACGCGCAGCCAGTGCATGTGACGGCCCTTCACGACCTGCTCCTTGCCTACCACGGCCACATTGTTTTCTGACTGGCAGGCCACCATGCAGTTGTTGCAGCCCACGCAGGAGTTCAGGTCGATGGCCATGCCCCAGGCGTAGTCCTGCTTCGCGTAGTCGTAGCCGGGATAGAGTGTGAGTTCCGTGGGCGGCTCTTCTTCCTTCGCAAACTTCGGTGCCTTGCGGTATTGCTCGAGACTCGCTTCCCGGACGAGTGGGCGGGTTGCGCCGTCGGGCGTGTCCATGGTCTGGTAGCCCTGGGTCGACGCCAGTTTGTAGGTCTCGCCCGTCTTGGTGAGCTTGCCGCCCGTGCCGAACCAAAGGGCCAAGGTGGTGCGCAGTGGGTAGACATCGAAGCCCGCGCCCGTTCCGGCGCGGCCGGCGCGGGTGCGGCCGTAGCCGAGATACACCGTAACCGAATTGTCAGGATGGCCCGCTTGTATCCACACCGGCGCCGTGATCTTGCGGCCACCCAGTTCGAGCGTGACCATGTCTTCGGTTTTCAGGCCCTCGCGCGCGGCCATCTTCGGCCCGACCAGGACGGCGTTGTCCCAAGTGAGCTTCGTCATCGGCTTGGGCAGTTCCTGGAGCCAGCCGTTGTTGGCGAATTGACCGTCGTGGATGGAGGGATCGCGGCGAAAGTTGATCTCGAGGCCGTTCTGCTCGCTGGTGGCAGCGGCCGGCAGGCCAGCGGTCTTCGCTGAGACGGGTTTTGGCGAGTAGGTGGTGCCCTCGACCCAACCCTCGTGCAGCGACTTTCGCCAGAAGGTATCGAAATCCGCTCCGGCGTGCTGCTTCTGCCAGTAAGCGCGAACGATGTCGTAGCCCGTGGCATCGGAAATTCCCGATAAGGCGGACAATAGCTCATGCGCGCTCTTACCAGCGTAGAGTGGCAGAATTAGTGGCTGGACAATGCTGACGGTTCCGTCGTAGGCGCGGGCATCGCTCCAGGCTTCGAGGCAGTGCGCGTCATTCACGTGCCAGTGGCAGTATTCCGAGGTTTCGTTCTGATAGAGGCCGTGATGAATCCGGAGCGAGATATCGGAGTTCTTCAGCGCATCCGCAAAGCCAAGATCGGCGGGAGCGTCGTAGACCGGGTTGCCGCCCATGATAACCAGCAGATCAACCTTGCCCGCACGCATGTCCGCAACCAGGTCGCGCAGGGACTCGGTCTGGTTGATCGGGTTTGCGTCGACCGCGTCGGTATATACAACCGTCTTGCCTACGTTGCCGAGTGCCTGGTTGATGGCGTGAGCGAGCGCATGGACAGCGGGGGGTTGGTGGTCACCAGAGATGACGACGCTGGAACCTTGGTGGCTCTGCAGGTCGGCAGCGACGGCCTTCACGAACTTCTCTGCTTCACCGCCAGCTGTGCTGCCAGCCCCCACTCCCAACGCTCCAGCCAGGGTCCGCGCCAGAGCTTCGATTTCCGTCGCCCGCACCGGCAAGCGATGATCCGCTTTCGCCCCGGTTGAGCTCGGCGTGCTCTCCATCGCATAGAAGCGGCTCATTGGCGCGTCGGGATTCCGCTTCTTGGCACGGTCTCGAATGTACCGCGTATTTCCCGGAAATCCCGCGTACAAAAAATCGGCGTCGAGCGAAACGATGACATCCGCATTCTCAAGCCGGTACCGCGTCTCGACCGGCTGCCCGAAGGCAAGCTTGGCCCCTTCCAGCACGTTGTCGCGGTTCACCGGCTCATACACGTGCCACTTCGCTTGCGGATAGGTCTTCAGGAAGGACCGCAGCTGATCGGTCAGCGTAGGAGAAGAAATCGTCTGTGTCAGGATTCTGATGCCCGCGCCCCCCAGGCCCTTCTGCACCGCGAGAGGACCTTTGATTTCCTTCGCTAACGCCGCCCAGGAATTCACGTCCCCCAGCTTGGTGATGGTCTGCGAGCGGTCGGGATCGTACATCCCGAGAATCGATGCTTGCGCGAAGATGTCAGTGCCGCCCAGGCTCGCGGGGTGCTTGTCGTTGCCCTCAACCTTTGTGGGACGGCCCAGGTGGCTCTCCACCAGCACAGGGCTGGCGTATCCGCCCAAAATCGTCGCCGTCGCGAAGAACATTGGCCGGCCGGGGATGACTTCCTCAGGCTGCTTCACATAGGGAACGATGGGTTCGAGCGGCAGCTTGGTGCACCCCGTCATACCCGCCATGGCGAGCGAAGCACCCATCAACTGCAGGAAGCCGCGGCGCGAGACTGAGTCGACCCATTCCGATGCACCTTTGGGGAATTCGCGGTGCAGCATCTCCTGGAATTCGGGCGTGCCCGCCAGTTCTTCCAGGCTGCGCCAGTACTCGGGCCCCTGGGTCTGCGCGATCTGAGCTTCGACCGTGGCTCGGTCCAGCTTCTTGCTGGGGCAGACGTCCTCGCGCTTCGTCTTTTGCTTTCGGTTTTCCATCTTCATTCCCGGCGGCTTGACTCCCCGCCCGCAATCTCCCGGGCCGGCTATCGGTGACAGGTGTTGCAGCTCGTGATGTCCTGCACGCTGCGCAATTTGTATTTCGCGACCAGCGCCTGGCCGAGCGATTCCTGATCGGCGTAACCCTGTCCGTCGACCATCACCGGCAGATCCTTCGTGGGTCGCTCGTAGCGCATGTTGAATACTTCGCTGCGCGGGCGCAGGAATTTCTCCGGCGCGCGATGGCACTCTAGGCACCACTCCATCTCGAGCGACGCATACTGGTACATCAGGGGCATCTGGTCAACTGGACCGTGGCAGGTGTTGCAGCCGACGCCCTTGTTGATGTGAATACTGTGATTGAAGTAGACAAAATCCGGCAACTGATTGACGCGCGTCCACTGCAGCGACTCGCCCGTGCGATAGCTCGCCCGGACCGGTTCGAGCATCTGCGCGTTGGTCCAGATCTGCGAATGGCAGTTCATGCAGGTTTTGGTGGGCGGAATGCCCGCGAAGCTCGAGTTTTCCACCGAGGTGTGGCAGTACCGGCAATCGATCCCCAGCCCAGCCACGTGATGCTGATGGCTGAACGCCACCGGCTGCGGCTTCACCACGCCCGCGTACGTGATATAAGGCGAGCGCTGGATCTGCATCAACGCCCAGCTCAGGCCGGCGATGATGAAAACCGCTCCGTAAATCGACGCCCGGGAAAGTGTGTTGGTGCTGCGGTGAAAAATCTGCATCGAACGATACTTTCAACCAAGCGGGAGTCTCACGGACATCCCGGAAGATCGCAGGTCCTGGGTTTATAGATACCGATGGCGGTGACGGGGTTCAGGAAAACTTGCGATTATACCAGCAAGCCGATGTTTGTCGTTCCAAGCAAAAGCCTTCGCTATGGAAATTGTTCGAACATTGATCGAAAATTGATGGCTGGTCAGAGTCAGTGTTTCGTTTTTCAACCGCCCCAGAAGGGGAGACTTCCGCGCAGCAAGTCTCCGCAATCCCAGCAAGGCTCGTCCCGACGCAGGTTCGTCCCTAACGCAGATTCATTACCAGCAGCTTGGGTTCGGTCATTTCTTCGATCGCATAACGCAGGCCTTCGCGACCGAGTCCGGAATCTTTCACTCCACCGTACGGCATATGATCAATACGGAAGCTGGGCACATCGCCCGCCAGCAGCCCGCCGACCTCGAGTTCGTCGAACGCCTGGAACATGAGCTTGGCATCGCGCGTGAAGATGCCGGCCTGTAATCCATACGCGGAGCTGTTGATCTGCCGCAAGGCATCATTGAAATCAGTGTAGGGCTCGACCGTGACCACGGGCGCGAAGATCTCCTGGCAATTTACTTTCATGTCGGGCTTGGTGCTGGTGAGGACGGTGGGTTCCAGTATCGAGCCCTTCCGGTTGCCACCGCACAACAGGCGGGCACCGCCGCGAACGGCCTCCTGCACCCAATCGGCAGCACGGATTGCGTCGCTCTCGCGGATGAGAGGGCCTACGTCCGTCGAATCATCCAGGGGATCGCCAGTCTTAAGCTGCTTCACCCCGGCGAGAAACAGCTCGGTGAACCTGCCATAGGCGGATTGCTCGATCAGAATGCGCTGCACGGAAATGCAAGTCTGCCCGGAATAACCGAAACCGCCGGCCACGCTGCGTTCGGCGGCGTAGGCCAGGTCGGCGTCACTGTGGACGATCACGCCCGCGTTCCCACCCAGTTCGAGCACGACTTTCTTTTTGCCGCAGTTCTTCTTGATCTGCCATCCAACGGCAGCGCTGCCCGTGAAGCTGATCATCTTCAGGCGATCATCGGTGACCAGCAGGCTGGCGTCGTCATTGGAAAGAGGCAACACGTTCAGGGCGCCGTCGGGCCAACCCGCCTGCTGTACGACTTCCGCCATCCGCAGGGCAGAGAGCGGAGTTTGCGGCGCCGGCTTCAACACCATCGGGCAACCGGCGGCGATGGCGGGCGCCACTTTGTGCGCCACCAGGATCAGCGGAAAATTGAAAGGAGTAATCCCCGCGATCGGACCGAGCGGGAAGCGCTTCACAATACCCCAGCGGCCCGCCGTGAACTCCTGCCAGTCGAGCGGCAGGTACTCTCCATGAATGCGCGTGCTTTCTTCTGCCGCGACGGTAAAGGTAAAGATGGCTCGCTCGACTTCCATCCGAGCGGCTTTGATGGGCTTGCCCGCCTCCTGGCACAGAGTTCGCGAGAATTCCTCCTTACGTTGCGCGATACCCTCGGCAACCCGGCGGAGCACCCTTTGGCGCTCGAACGCTGGGAGCCGGCGCGTGGTGCCAAATGCCTTCACCGAAGCGGCGATCGCCGCTTCCGCATGCTGCCGTCGCCCCTGGTACACCCGGCCGATGACAGTGCCGTCGTAGGGCGCTTTCACCTCCACCAGGTCGCCTTCTTCCACCCACTTGCCATCCACCAGGAAGCCGTGGGTTAGGACGTCTGCGACAGTCATTTGTGTCATGGCGCTCTGCAGGCCTCCATCCCTGGACCCCGGGTTTCGATTATAGGCTCAGCGCTCGGCCCCCGGCTGGCGTTCCGGGATAATATTCCTTGCAGAGATGGAGACCTAGTTGAAAACAATTCTCGAACTCGGCGAAGCCCTGCGCTCGCGGAAGATTTCGCCGGTGGAGTTGACGCATGCGTGCCTGGCTCGCATCGAGGAACTCAACCCCACGCTGAACGCGTTTATTACGGTCACGGCAGAGTCTGCGCTCCGACAAGCGCACCGGGCGGAAGATGAGATTCTGCGTGGGGACGGGCGCGGCCCGCTGCACGGAATCCCGATCGGGCTGAAAGACCTGATCGACACAGCCGGCATTCCAACTACGGCCGCCAGCGAACTGTATAAGCATCGCGTTCCGAACCAGAATGCCGCGGTGGTCGAAAAGCTGGAAGGTGCGGGCGCCATCCTCCTCGGCAAGCAGAACCTGCACGAGTTTGCCTATGGCGGCAGCTCGATGGTCAGCTACTTCGGCGAAGTGCATAATCCGTGGCATACCGCACACATTACGGGAGGTTCCTCCGGGGGCTCGGCGGCAGCGGTTGCCGCTGGCATGGGGTACGGGGCGATTGGCACTGACACGGCAGGCTCGATCCGCGAACCGTCGGCTTTGTGCGGGGTGGTGGGGTTGAAGCCCTCCTATGGGCGGGTCAGCGCGCACGGAGTGATTCCCCTCTCCGAGTCTCTGGACCATGTCGGGCCGATTGCCACAACTGTGGCGGACGCGACCCTGCTGTTCCGAGCGATCGCGACGGACGATGGTCGCGGGAATCGGGGCGTGCCGCCACCGGATTTTCTGACCTCGTGGAGAGCGTCCGACAGAAGCTTGCGAATCGGCGTGCCCCGGTCCTACTTCTACGACGATCTGGATCCGGAGGTGGCTTCCGCAGTCGAGGACGCGTTACGAGTTCTGGGCACGCTCACGCGCGAACTTCGCGATATCGAGCTCCAGAGCGACACCGACCGCACACTCCAGGCGGCGGAAGCATACAAATTCCATGCGCAGACCGTCAGCAAAACACCCGAACTCTATCAGCGGGAAACTGTGCGCCGGATCAAGACGGGAGAGAACGTCTCGCCCGAGGAGTATGTGCTTCGACGCGGGTTGCTGGACGCCGCGCGGGAACAGATTGGGGACACTTTTGCGGCGATCGATGCGTTCGTGACACCGACTACGCCGATAGCCGCTCCTTCGATCGCGGAACTGAAGCAGAATCCGGAACTGCTCCGCCCACGCGAATTGCTGCTCCTGCGGAACACGCGGCCCTTGAACGTTTGGGGATTGCCCGCGATATCGGTTCCATGTGGATTTACAAGGGCAGGCTTGCCGATTGGGCTGCAGATCGCCGGGCCGCCCGGCCGGGATGACATCGTCTTGCGGCTGGCCTACGCCTACGAGCAAGCAACCAGCTGGCACGAACGATTGCCGATCTTCTAGCGCCGCTGTCGCGGCTATGATCGGGCGGGCGGCGGGGCCCACCAGGCTTGAACGCGAGGACGCGCTCAGGGCCCGCCGGCAGGATGCCGGCGCTACTTCCGCAGTTCGCCTTAGTCGATCGACCGCACATCATCTGGGAGCATCAGCACGAACATGCAATGGCTGGCGGCCTGGGAGCAGGAGAGCACTCCGCGGCGCAGAATCTTGGTCGGCGTCTCGTCCGGAAAATTTAGACTTAGCTTCAGGTGGTGCAAAGTGTCGTCCCAAGTGTGCAACTTCTCCTCGCCGCTGACGAATTTCGCTCCGTCTACCGACACTCCATGGTTCGCCCCCCCCAACAGGACGAAATATTCGGCACTGCCCGTTGATGTCGGCCCCTCCTTGAGCTTTAGGGTTCGCATGTCCTGCAGTTCGTCGTGATACTTGGCGACCAGCGCTGTGATTTTGTCGTCCCCACCTAACAAACTCCCCAAACGGCCGCGCGTCTCGGGGATAGGCCTGAGGCCGCTCATCGCCAGTGCGTAGGCGTGGATCGCCTTATCCTTCTCCCCCCGCTTCTCGTAGATCTGCCCCAAGTGGTCGCCCACCTCGCCATGCTGGCCCAGCTGCCAGGCGGCCGCCACGTATTTCTCGGCTTTGTCGAAGTTCCCCTCGGCGTAGTAAACCCAGCCCAGGGTGTCCCAGTAAGCGATCAACGACGGCACCAGGGCCAGGTCACGCTGGTTGAGCTGATCGAGCGAGAGATTGCGCAGCGCGGCCGCTGTCGCCGCAACTGCCGACTCGGCGTACTGCTGGGCCTTATCGAGATGCGCGTTCTTCAGAGAAAGCTGGTAGGCAATGTTGTTCCACACCACCGGCGTGGCCGAGATTTCGATAGCGTGGTCGAACGCGGCCAGTGCCTTGTCGTCCTGTCCCAGGTTCAGGTACGCATCCCCCAGACTGACTTGCAGGGTGGGGTCGTTGGGTGTGAGTGAGGCAGCCTTCTCCAGTTCGGGAGCCGCTTCGTCGTACTTGTGCCACTCGGCGTACATGGCGCCCAGGTTGGTGTGCGCAAATTTGTCCAGCGGATTGATCTCGAGTTGTTTGCGGAACGCGCTGGCCGCGTCTTCATATTTGCGCTGCTGCCAGTAGGCGCGCCCCATGTTGTTGAAGGCGAACTCATCGTAGGGGTTCACTTCCACCGCCTTCCGGAACGCCGCGATCGCCTCGTCATTCTGGCGCATAGCAAGGTAGGCGAGTCCGAGGTTGTTCCAGGCGGACCTGTGCTTGGGCTCGACTTCGACGGCCCGCTTCAGCATCTGCACCGCAAACGGGAAGTTGCCCTTCTGCATCGCGGCGCGCGCACTCTCATCGAGTTCATCCGCCTTCATGCCGGATGGCGGGGCCGCTGACCCTGAGGCCGCATTCTCAATCGAGAGGTGCTGTCCCAGATCCGCGATCACGGCCCGCCGGAAGGCCAGGTAGTCGCCGGTGCGCGTGGCCGGCAATTCCCGTTCCCGCATCAGCATGGTGCGCTCTGCGGTAAACACCGGGCCTTCCAGCTTGTAGCTGGCCTTGTATTCGCCGTAGTCACGCTTCAGGGAAAATGGAAGGGGCGCGTGCGCGGTGACCTTCGCGGGAAGGTCCAACTTCACGCGATAGACAAACTCCCCCGGAGGTCCGAACTTGATGGGCTCCGAGTCGGAGCTCGTTTCGTCTTCGTCGGCATCGGCCAGGTTGAACTGGGCAAGCGGCAACTCGAGGTCGGATTTCTTCTTCGACCAGTCGAGGAAGTTTGCCTTGGAGACATCGTAGGAAAACTGGAAGGGCTCCCGCGTGGCCGCCGGATCGCCTACTTTGAGGTTCGTGATCTCGCCATCCAGGCCCCCCATCGAATTGATGTTCTCGACCAAGTGTTGCCACTGCGCATTGGGCACCCGCCGGAAAATTATGCGCATCAAGAGCTCGGTATCGCCTCGCACCACGTAGCTCACCTTCGCGTTGAGCTTGCCCAGGTCGTTGATCGTGCCGTCGATGGTTTGCACTTGCGAGTTGGCCATCGGCGGGTCGGCCGGCGTCTCTTCGAGGTGCGGGGCACCTGCGAACGGAATCACCAGCCCCTGTTTTTTTCGGATGTTGAAGGAAAGCAGGCGGAAAGGCGCGACTTCGGTGGTGCTGTCCATCCAGACTTCGTCTTTGCCCATCGGCAGCAAAGTGATGACATGATCGAATTGCGAAGGTGATGGAATCTCGGGATCCAGCTTGCGGCTGGAGTTGATCAGTACCGATGAGGCATGCAGGCCCTCGGCTTCCAGCAGCGAAGAGAGCAGGGTGTGCTTGTCTTTGCAGTCGCCGTACTGGTTGTGCAGAACGTCGGAAGCTGCGTGCGGCTGGTAGCGGCCCAGCCCGAGCGACAGGCTCACGTAGCGGAAGTTCTTGGCGACGTAGTCATAGAGCGCCTCGACCCTGTCGAGATCGCTGCCGAGGCCTTTGGTCAACTCGTCCGCCTTCGCGCGAATCTCAGGAGTCGGCTGCCGGCGATCGTGATCGAGGCCCGCGTACCAGCGGCCGATTTCTTCCCAGCTGTTAAAGGTGGTCAGCTGAACCGCGGGAACTTCATCTTCAGGCTTTTTCTTTTTCCGCTTCTTTTTGTCTTTGTCCTTATCCTTGTCGTCCTCCTCGCGCTCCAGGTGGGAACTGGTCCAGCGATAGATGCGCCGGCCATTCTCCTCGCTGATCTTCGGGTCAAACCCCGGCTTGGTCTTCAGCTTGAGGGGACAATCGCGGGGTACGTCGACTTCGAGCTGCTCGTCGAGACTGATGTTGGTCTTGTCGAAGTCGTACTCAGTCCAGAACTGGCCGGGCGCGAGCGGGGTGTGGATGATCGTGGCCATGTCATACTCCAAGACCTCCCCCGGCCGCAGACCCGGCACTGTGATGTGCTTCTGTCGGTAGTCGGTGTAGACAGGCGCCTCGCGTGCAACCGGCGCGCTGAGGTCTTGTACGGAATCCGCCGGCGTCGTTACCACGCTGCCATCTTTCTTTAGTACGCGCACGTAGGGAATCTCCACGCGCTCGTTCGCGGAGTTGTAGCCGAGCAGTACTTGTCCCCACTGCTCGACCCCGGCCTCGCTCTGCACCCGGACGCGCGCGGTGGTTTCCTTCCGCCCCGTGCCGTCACTCTCGAAGCGGAGACGGGTACGCACCTGTTCGATGACGAACGCCTCCTGGGAATAGTCCTTCCTTTTTTCCGAAGACCTGTCGGCCGGCTTATCGGCGGGCTTGGTGGAGGGCGGGCTTTCCGGCTTCTGGGCAATCGCGGCGGTAAAGAGGCTGGAAAGAAGAAGGGCGAGGTAAACCAAACGGCGCATAATTGAGGATATCGGTCCTTGGGCGTTTGTATCGCAAGCGGACAGTGGGCGCAAGGGGAACTGAATGTGGGAGCGAAACGGAGGTCACCTCTGGCAGTCCGATGTCCTGTCTATCGGCGATGGGCTTTTCGCCAGATATTCGTTCCGCCGGGAGGGAAATCGTGATATAAGGTGCTCACTGAGCTGTGCCGCCATCGGCTGATTCCCGGCTCCCTCTTCCTCAAACTCATGGGTTGTAACTGCGCCGGGTCGGCATTCCGAGATTCCGGTTCTTCGTCTTCCCCTCAGGCTCGATCGCAGTTTGCGGAGGTGCGCCTTTGGATGCGAAACTTTCGTCCGCCTTGGGGATCATCCTTTTGGCCGTGGTCACATGGATTCCCGGCTATGCCCCGGGCGGCCGTGCGTCGAGCAAACCCTCTGGAGTGCGCACGGTCGCGAGCACCACAGGTGCCCAACCGAAGGGCTCTAAGGGCTCTGAAGACAAGGAGACCGAACTCGTTTCGCAAAGTGGCCTAGGACCTTGGTACGCGACTTGTCAGTTTTCCAATCCACGACTGGAAGCGCTCAAGCCACCCTCCGAAAAGGTTCCGCTCAATACTCGAGAGATGACACCCGTAGCCGGCAAGTGGTGCCTCCCCAAGGATGGGGTGGATTATCACTTCCTGTTCGCGACTGTTCCCGATCCAGTCGACAGTCATCTCGCTCTGGAATTCGATCGCAGGATCGAGGCGATTCTGGATGCGGCCCAAGCGTCAGGCTTTTCCTACGATCGCTATTGGCTGCCTTGGGAACCTGGCTATGTTCCTGTGCTGGACAATTCGCACAGCCACGAGAAGATACTTCATCAGCTCCGCGCCGAACAGCCCGGTCTGCTCCTGTTACGCAGGATGCCGGCTTCAGAAGGCAGCCAACCCGGGACCACTGCGGAGGAAGAGCCCAAGTCGAAATCCAACCCCGAGATCTTGTTCGTATTCCTGATCGGGGAAACGCCTACCGCCGGCATCCACCGGCTGCAATTCGCGAACGCGATGCAGTCTATGAAGGAGATCGACAGCAGCCAATTTGATTCGAAGGCGCCCACCACCCTCACCGGAGTAGTTCGAGTCCTAGGCCCGAGTTTTTCCGGCTCGGCTGCGTCACTGCTCAGTTTCCTGAAGCAGTTCCAGTGCAAGTCCGATAAATGCTTTCACCTGGTCAGTTCCTCCGCCACGCATCGCCGCTCGCTGGATACGCTCGCTCGGTCGCGGACGATCGGTTTGAAAGAAGTTCTGCACGATGACGACTATTCGCTGAAACACTTCCTGAGATTCCTGAGCCAGGACCTGAAGTTCAAACCATGGGAGGTTGCCCTTCTTACGGAAGACACCACCGAATACGGCCAGGTGGACAACGCTGTTTCGGACCCGGCCAATGAGGGAAGCTCAACCGGTGACCGGCTCGCGCAAAGGCCGGTGAAAGGCCCGCTCACAGACCTCCAAAAGGTGTTGACGATCACTTTTCCGCGCGAGATTGCGCAACTGCGGAATGCCTATCCTGACCCAAAAGCGCCCAGCCCCGGCGGCAAAGACAACCCGACTCCACAGCAGGGGTTGACCTTAACCCTCAAGGGAAGCCCGACCAGCCAGGACGACGTGCCACCGTTTTCCGGAGAGCAACTGCCTCTCTCGCAGGAAGCCGTTCTGCTCAATATCGCCAACACCTTGCGTCGGGAGCAAGTCCGTTTTGTCGGAATCTTTGCGACCGACGTCTTCGACACTCTTTTCCTGAGTCGATTCTTGCGGTCGGCGTGTCCGGATATCCGCATTTTTATCGTGCAAAGTGACCTGCTGATGACTCGCGCGACGGAAGAGATTCCGTTGCAGGGGGCGCTGGCGGTGACCACCTACCCGCTCATCGGGAGGAATCAATATTGGACCGCCTCTTCTCAGGAGCATTTCCGGCAGCGAAATCTGCTTTCGAGTGCAACGGCGCAATCGACTTACAACGCTAGCATCGTGCTCTTGAGCGAAATGGTCCCGCCTTGCAAGTCTGCGAACCTCACTGGGAACACCCTTCTCGAGCGGCCAACCGTCAACACGGGAGCTGCGCAAACGGCCCCTTACCAAGCGGGCGCTTCTGGCAAGTGCCCGAATCCCTACGCGCAAGCTGCGCTGCTCGAGTACTCCTCCCCGACGAATCCCCAAGCTGATCATCCTCCCCTGTGGGTGACGGTCATTGGTCGCGATGGCTATTTGCCGCTGGCGCTACTGGATGAAGGAGATGGCCAGGAAGGTGGGAACTCCGGGGCTGTGCCTGATCATCCTGAGCGTAACACCTCCCAGTCTTCGGGGACACCCAACCAGGAGGGAACGGACGCGAAGGGACCCGGTGAAATTGGCGTGGCAAACCATATTTGGCACTGGCAACACCCCGCAGACAGCCAACCGAAACATGGCTACGCGGTGTGTCGCACAAGGGAAGAAGCCCTGGAATGCGAGCCGCCACCATTGCTTTGGACGCTGGTCTTCGGCATTGTTTCCTGCTGGTCGCTTCTTTACGTCGCGGTGGTTTGGCTGGCCATCGCCGCGCAGCGGGGCACCGAAGAGAAGAACAAGACCCGATGGCTACCCAGGCGCTGGTGGCTGGAGGACTTTGCCATCAAGCAGGGGAACGGCGAAAAGGGCACAAAAGACAAAACGCATGAGCGGTCGTTCTATTTGCTGATGGAATCCCTCGTCTCCGCCGCGATCGTCATGATCGTGTCTGCGCCTGGCTGGAGGCTGATCGACTGGGAATCCTCTCCATTTGTTCCGCACTTCTCGGTCGTCTTCTTCTTTACCTGGGTTTCTCCGATCGCGGTCCTGAGCCTGATGGGGACAGCAGCATACTTGTCTGGCATCTTTTATCGGTCGCGGCCAACGGATGCGTTCAGTTACAGACTGGTATGGGCCGGGATCGGGTGGCTGCTGTTCCTGACCGTGTGCTATTGCTGGATGAGGATCTGTTTTCGCGACTCGGCCAGCTCGCTGTTCTTCGACTACCGCTCGCTCGACCTTGCCAGCAGTGCGTCACCAGTGACCCCCTTCGTTCTGCTCCTGGCGGGTTTTTGCGCGTGGGCACGAATTCACATGCAACGCTTGCGGTTCAGCGAGACTCGGAAGCCCACCCTTCCATCGGGAATGGGGTGCCGCGAATACGACCCCGCCACCGGGGTGGTCGACTCCTTCGAGAGTGCGGTCTGCGAGTTCCATGACCCCAAGCTGTTCTGGTCCAACCTGGTGCTTTTCGTGGTTGCTTTTTTCCTCCTTCACCCTACGCGTTTCCTGCGCACCCTGGAGGGTATCTGGTTTGACGGACTCTACATTCTGTTCTTTGCTGTGCTTTACTATGCGATTGCTTCGAACTGGATTCGCTTCCTGATGGGCTGGCTTCACCTGCGCCAGCTCCTGCGTCGCCTGGAACAGATCCCACTGCGTTTTGCCTTCAATCGCCTAGCCAAGGAGTTTTCCTGGGCGCCGATCTGGAAGCAAGGAGGAACGCGCCGAACCTACCTGATGTTCACCCGATCGAACGACTATCTCCAAGTGCTCGCTCACTCAGGCTTGACCCTGCCGAGCAAATCCGAATTTCTGACCCTCTGCAATGATGTTAAAACCAAGACGGAGGCCTTACTGCGGGGCGAATCCGAGGGCCACTGGGACGACGCAAAGGCAGTCGGACAGTTACAGGGCAAACTTACCCAGGCAGCAAACCTGCTCATCCAAGAGTCCTGTGCGCCGCACTGGGCCGAGAGCAAACCGGAAGTTCTCAAGGAAGCCGCGCAGAACGACGGCGAGACAGCCCCCAGAGAAGACGCAACCGCACCCGCGCAGGCTGTGCGACTGGCCGAGGAATATGTTGCCCTTCGCTGCCTGGCCTTCGTGCGCTACGCCTCGCTGCAATTGCGGAATCTGCTCGGGTTCCTCACGACCGCGTTCATCCTCTCGCTGATCTCGCTGCGCTCCTATCCTTTCCAGGAGCCGCGGAGTATCGGCTGGTCCATGACCTTGGTTTTTGTCATCCTGGGTTTGGGCATCGTGCTGGTGTTCGCGGAGATGGACAAGGATCACATCCTGAGCCGGGTGTCGAACACCAATCCGGGCAAACTCGACAAGGAGTTTTTCCTGCGCGTGATTTCTTTTGGGGCGCTGCCGCTGCTTACGGTGATTGCTTCCCAATTCCCGTCGATCGGGCGGTTCCTGTTCTCTTGGGTGCAGCCGGGGCTGGAGACCTTGCGCTGACGGGACTTCGCCAAAGTGTGCAGGCCGGGATAGGAGGCGCGATCCTCACCTCGGCGGCTTCAAGCACATTCTCGAACCATTGCAGGCAGCGCTGCCGGGGGGTGTGTGACCACCCATGCCAGGTCCACAGTTTCGGGCAGATCGGCAACGCTCTTGTAAGCCTTGTTTCCGAACAGGCTGGTCCCCATAATCGCTCACGGGATGCACGCTACCGCCCGAGGGGGACTGCCGACCGGGGCTCCACAGAACAGCCCGGCCCACGCGCTGCCCACCCGATCGGTGGCGCCATTGACGGCCACCCTGTGCGGCGCAGAAATGGCATGCACGCGGATGGGGCTCGCAACGCCAAACGTCGTGGTCCGGGGTAGGGATGTTCGGTTTGGTCGACCTGCTGGCCTTGCTCGCTTTGCTGGACTTAACCGGGCACGTGACTTAGCAAGTGTATCGCCTGCAGGAAGATGCATCTGTGACACAAAAACAAGGTGAGTCTGTCTCGGAGGCGACCCGGTTATCCTGCTTTCACCAGCCACCCGTTAGTACATTTTCTGCTTGCTTCTCTCCCCGTCTGGGCTAGAATGCTCCGCGCCCAGGACACAATCCCAATCATGACCAACCCGGTATGGGTGTGCCTTGGCACAGAACGCTTGATTGATTTCGATAAGGAGAATTTAGGAAATGAAGAAGCTGCTCACACTGCTGTTCTCGGTTGCGCTTGCTCTCTCCCTGACAACTGCTTCGTTCGCGCAGGATGCCGGCGACAAGAAGGATGACACCAAGAAGGCCGACAGCAAGGAAAAGAAGGGAAAGAAGAAGGCCGACAAGAAGAAGGATGCCAAGAAGAGCGACGACAAGATGAAGGGCTGCGATAAGATGAAATAGTCGTCTTCCGCCTTTGCAATCCAGCCCCGGACCTGCGCGCCGGGGCTTGGTTTTTGAGGCCGACGGCGGCTCGAATCAAGTGTGCAAGGTTTTGCCTCCCTCCCGAGCCCGGCACCGGTGAAAATTTGCCAATTTGCCGGCCAAAACCGTAGTAAAATCCGCTCCCAGAAGACCTGCCGCGAAAGCAGGACTGTGGGGAAAACAAGCGTGGCCTCGTTTGCCACGATCTTCCAAGGAGGGTTTCATGGAATCTCGGGCCCCCGAAACTGTCTCAGCCGTCTCACCATCCGCAGGCGCTAAGTCCTATCCACAGGAAGGACGCAATTTCTGGGTCCTGACTGCCTACGGGATTTCGGGCTTGGCGTTGTTCGGAGTTCTCGCCTACTACTTCAGCGACTTCGTTTCACATTAGAGCAGAGCAGTTCCGCTGCGGCACGCGAGCATCGCACGCGATGCGTGTAGTATCTTTCAGCAACGACGTGAGCGTTTCGTCACGTCTTCCTCTACGTCCGCCACCCACCCCCACCCGTGCTACAATGACCGCGTTTTATCGTTGCTTCCGAGTTGTGATCAGGTCGGTGGCTCCCCGCGCGTTTTCATACGACTCAGACTACGGATAGATTCTCTTGGCCCCGGACCCCACAAAGACCGACCCCATCACGTACGCCGACGCCGGCGTAAACATCGATCGCGCCAATCGCACCAAGCAGCGCATCAAGTACCTTGCCCATAAGACTTTCACCAAGGGTGTGCTCAGCGAAATCGGCGGATTCGGAGGCCTGTTTACCATCGCCAAGACTTACGTCGACCCTGTGCTGGTTTCGAGCGTCGATGGCGTGGGGACGAAACTGAAAGTGGCTTTCGAGATGAAAGTTCACCACACTGTGGGCGGGGACCTGGTGAATCACTGCGTCAACGACATCGTGGTGCAGGGTGCCGCTCCGCTCTTTTTCATGGACTACCTCGCCACCGGCACGCTCGAACCCCAAGTTGCGGAGAAGGTGGTCGAGGGCATCGCGGACGCCTGCAAGCACAATGGATGTGCCCTGATTGGCGGCGAAACCGCCGAGATGCCCGGCTTCTACCCTGAAGGCGAGTACGACCTGGCGGGATTCATCCTGGGCGTGGTGGAGCGCGAACGCATCATCACCGGAAAACAGGTCGAGATTGGAGACATCATTCTTGGCCTGCCGTCGAACGGCCTGCACACCAACGGCTACTCGCTGGCCCGCAAGCTGCTCTTCGAAATAGCCAGGTACTCGCCGGAAACCTACGTCAACGAGATCAAGAACAAAGTCGGCAACGAATTGATGCGCCCGCACAAGAGTTATTGGCCATCGCTCAAGAAGCTGATCGACGCGGAGTGCATTTCCGCGATGGCGCACATCACGGGCGGTGGCATCACGGAAAATCTGCCTCGCGTTCTGCCGCGCGGTACCGCCGCAGTGATCGAAGTCGGCAGCTGGCCCGTGCTTCCGATCTTCGAGCATCTGCAGACTCTCGGCAATGTCGCGCAAGACGAGATGCTGCGCACCTTCAACATGGGCCTGGGCATGTTACTGGTGATCAATGCGAAGAAATTCAAGAAGACCCAGACACTGCTGGAGCGCGTCGGGGAGAAGTATTACAACGTGGGGCGCGTCGTGAAGGGTGAGCGGAAGGTGATGTACACGTAGGCAACTGCCGATTGCCAACTCTTCTATGAAGAACCTCGGCATCCTGCTCTCCGGACGTGGTTCGAACTTTGAAGCCATTGCCGGGAACATCGCGGCCGGAAAAATTCCCGGCGCACGCATCGCCGTCGTCATCTCAAACAGACCCGACGCTGGGGGCATCCGGACGGCAAGGCAGCTCGGCCTGACTGCTCTCGTGGTTCCGTCAAAAGGTGTGCCCCGCGAAGAGCACGAGCGCGCTGTGGTGACCTCCCTGCAACAACACTGTGTCGATCTGGTCTGCCTGGCCGGATATATGCGCCTGCTCTCACCCCGCTTCGTGCAGCAGTTCCCGCACCGCATCCTGAACATTCATCCGTCACTGTTGCCCGCTTTCCCCGGCCTTGAGGCGCAGCAGCAGGCCTTCGCCTACGGAGTGAAGGTCTCGGGCTGCACCGTGCACTTCGTGGACGAAGAACTCGATCACGGCGCCATCATCGTGCAGAAGGCGGTGCCCGTGATGGCCGATGATGACGAGCATACGCTGGCGGCGCGAATCCTCGAGCAGGAACACATCGCGTACACAGAAGCGATCAGGATTGTGCTGGAAGGAAGTTGCCAGATCGTCGGGAGGCGATTGGTGAGGAAGTAGCTCGTGGCTGTTAGCTTCGGGCTTTCTTAGCTCCTGGCTCTGGGCCTCACCCAAACAGCTTCTCCATCTCCTTCTCGTCAATCACCGTGACGCCCAGTTCTTTCGCCTTGTCGAGCTTCGATCCTGCCTCACTTCCCGCCACCACATAGTCTGTCTTCTTGCTCACCGATCCCGAAACCCGTCCCCCGGCTTCTTCGATCATTTTCTTCGCTTCCTCGCGGGTGTGCCTCGCCAGTGTTCCTGTGAGGACGAACGTCTTGCCCGCAAGCTTCGTTCCACGCTCCCGCTTCTTGCCGGCGAACGTCAGTCCCGCCTCTCGCAGCCGTCTCACGAGTTCGCGGTTCTTCGGCTCGCCGAAAAACTCCAGGATGCTCTCCGCAATGCGCGGACCGACCTCGTTTACCTCCTCCAACTCCTCCGGACTGGCGTTCATCAGGGCGTCCATCGATCCGAAGTGCTCCGCCAGGAACTGCGCGGTGCGTTCACCCACGAAGCGGATACCGAGCCCGAAGATCACGCGTTCCAGCGGCAGCTTCTTCGACGCCTCGATTTCGTCGAGCACGTTCTGCGCCGACTTGTCGCCCATGCGCTCCAGGCTGAGCAAGTTCTCCTTCGTCAGCTTGTAAATGTCCGCGACGTTCTTCACCAAACCGCGGTCGGTGAGCTGCGCGACCAGCGCATCCCCCATGCCTTCGATGTTCATCACGTGGCGCGATGCGAAGTGCAGAATGGTTTCGCGCAGCTGGGCGGGGCAGTTCGCGTTCACGCAGCGGTCGTCGACTTCACCTTCCGTCTTCACGACCTTGGTGCCGCAAACAGGGCATTTCTCGGGCATGCGGAAGGACTTGTGGCCGCGGGGGTGATCTTTGTCTTCGACGACCTTCGCGACTTTGGGGATGACGTCGCCGCCGCGCTCCACCTGCACCCAGTCGCCGATTTTCACGCCCAAGCGCTCGATCTCGTCCATGTTATGCAGAGTGGCGCGGCTCACGGTTGTCCCGCCGATCGGCACGGGCCTCAACATGGCGACAGGCGTGAGTTTTCCAGTGCGGCCCACCTGCACCAGGATGTCTTCAATCTGGGTGACACCGGCGCGCGCGGCGTACTTGTACGCGATCGCCCAGCGCGGCGCTTTGCCGGTGAAGCCCAGTTCATCCTGCAAGGACGTCCGGTCCACTTTGATGACGACGCCGTCAATTTCGTAGGGCAGCGTTTCGCGCTTGTCCTCGCAGTGCTGGATGAACGACCATACCGCTTCCATGTTCTTCGCCAGCTTGCGGTTCTTGTTCACCTTGAAGCCGGCGGCATCGAGCGCTTCGAGCGTTTCCCAGTGGCGATCAAAGTAAGTGCGGCCATTCTGAAGCAGGATGTAGGGAAAGTAGTCGAGGCGTCGTTCCGCCGTGATGCTGGCATCGAGCTGACGCACGGTGCCCGCCGTTGCATTGCGCGGATTGGCGAACCGCGATAGGCCGTTCGCCTCGCGCTCGTCATTCATCTTTTTGAAAGCGGCCAACGGCATGAGCAACTCGCCCCGGACTTCGAAGTCCGGAGGCATTCCCGCTTTCTTCAGCTTCTCCTTGGGAATGGAGAGCGGGATCGAGCGCACGGTGCGCACGTTAAGCGTAACGTCCTCTCCCACCGAGCCGTCGCCGCGGGTCACACCCCGCACCAGTTTCCCATCTTCGTAAACCAGCGCCAGCGACATGCCGTCGAGTTTCAGTTCACACACGTAATCGACGTCCTTGCGGCCGCTCAATTCGTGCACACGGCGCTCCCAGGCGCGCAGGTCCTCTTCGTGGTAGGTGTTGTCGAGCGAGAGCATGGGCGAGGAATGCGGGACCTTCACCACGCCTTCCCGTGGTTTCCCGCCGACTCGTTGCGTGGGAGAGTCGGCCGTGACCAGGTCAGGATGCTCGGCTTCGAGTTTTTTCAGCTGCTCGACCAGCTTGTCAAAGTCGAAATCGCTGATTTCCGGGTCATCGAGCACGAAATAACGGTATTCGTGATGACGGATCTTCTCCCGCAGGGCCTCGAGGTTTTTTTTGACGTCTTTGCTCGCGCTTGCCATGGCCAAGGAATTATATTCGTCGAACACTGTCGGCGACGGCTTTCGCTCCTGCCCGGACCACCGGTGACTGCCGAGCGAAGCTCGGCTGGTTATCTCCGCCATGAGGATTGTTCTCGAAACTTCCCGGTTGATCCTCCGCGAGTTCGTGCCCGAAGACGCGGACGCGCTGGCGCGGGTGATCTGCGATCCTGAGACCATGCGCTACTACCCCGCTCCCTATGATCGCGACGGAGTCGAGGACTGGATCGCGTGGAATCTGCGCCGATACCAACAGGACGGTCACGGACTCTGGGCGATTGACCTGAGAACCACAGGCGAAATGATCGGAGATTGCCGCATCACACTCCAGGAAGTCGACCACCAGCCGTTGCCCGAGATCGGCTACCACCTCCGCCGCGACCTGTGGGGACAGGGGTTCGCCACCGAAGCGGCCCGGGAGTGCCGCGACTACGGCTTCGCACAGCTGAAAGCCCAAGTCCTGATTTCGCTCATCCGCCCGGAGAACGTTCCTTCCCGGCGCGTGGCGGAGAGGAATGGTATGAAGACCTGGAAAGAAACGATCCGGAAGGGACTGCTGCACTCCGTTTACGCTGTGCGCCCGGAGGAAATGCCAAGGCAGCACGAATTCATCGAAGACCCAGGACAAACCGCAAACCGAACAGGGCTGCGACGTCCTCTGGGACCAGGTCCCTAGACCAGGTCCTCCACCTTCAGCGAGCTCTTCGGCCCCTGCCACGACCTCTGGAACTGCTGCTCGACAAGTCCCGCATCGTAGTCGCGGCCCTGGGCCTTCAAAGCCTGGCGCAGCCCATAAAGCGAACGCGGATTGCGCGGATTGCGATCCAGATCCTCGCGAAATACTCTCTCTGCTTCTGCCGCAGAATCGTTCATGAGCAGCGCTGCACCCAGCGATTCGCGAACCGGGAAGAACCAGTCAGGCGGCTCTCCGTACTTGAGCGTGTCCTGGATGGCGACGGCTTCCCGCAATCGCGCAACCGCTCCATTCGGATCCTTGTTGGCCAACGCGATCCTCGCTCCCAGCACCTTCTCGGCGATCTTCACGATGTCCTTCGTCTTGTTGTTGACGGGCATCGCAAAAATCACGTCTTCCGGAGTAGCCGCTTCCGCCTCGGCAACGATCTTATACTCCGCCTCGGCTTCGCTCACCTTGCCTTTCCCCGCCAAAGCCAGGCCACGTGCAAAGTGGTAAAACGCGGTGCTGGTCTTCCTATCCGGATCGGGCTGCTTCATCGCGAGAATCGAATCCCACTTGTGAAAGCGCACATCGACCGCCATCGGGATGGTCATGAAGGCTTCGAGCGGCGGCATATCCCTGACCGCCGGACCCACGTGCGCAGCCAGCATGTCGGCGTTCTTCTTCGCCTCCGCGTAGTTGCCGTTCATCGCGGCACACATCGCGATGAAGTGCAGGTTATGACTGTAGTACATCATCGAGTAGATGCCTTGCACCCCGCTGCTCTTCAGGTAGCCGCGATCGGCCGCGGCGGCGAGCTGGTTGGTTTTGACTCCGGCTTCATAGTCGCCGGTGCGGATGTAGACATGCGCGGGCATGTGGACCAGGTGTCCGGCGGCGGGCGCCATGGCGGCCAGTTTGTTCGCTCCCGCGAGCGCACGCTCGGGATTGCGCGAAGCTTCTACTGCGTGGATATAGTAGTGCACCGCACCCATGTGGTCGGGATCGCGTTTCAGGACCGACTCCAGCGTGGCGACGATTTCCTCGGTGCCTTCTTCGGGGGTGCCGTCGACATGCCACAGGCCCCAGGGATGAAGGTTCATGCCGGCTTCGGCGAACAGGGTCGCGGCATCCAGGTCATCCGGAACACTCTTCGCCAATTCACGCATGGCGTCGCGGTAATCTTCGGCAGCGGTACGGCGGTCGGCTTTCGCATCTTCCGGAAACCGCTTCGCCATCGCCGCGATATAGGCTTGCTCGTTGGCGGGGGCGCCGGCAGAGAGGTCCACCGCTTTCTGGATGGCTTCGTGCGCCGCCTTGAAGCGCTCATCGCTGGCGGGATCGTTGTAGTTCGGGCCCAAGGCTTCGGCGACGCCCCAGTGCGCGATGGCGAGTTTCGGATCGAGATCGGCAGCCCTCCGGAAGGAACGCACGGCCTCATCGTGATTGAACGCATAGATCAGGCGCAGGCCCTGGTCAAAGAACTGCTGGGCCTGCACATTCTTGGTAGACACAGGGTGATGAAGGTTGCCCAGCCCAGTCATCATGATCGCCGGCTTCGGAGCGGGAGGAGGCGCGGAATGCTGAGCGATCGCCAACGTGCACCACAACATCACAAGCAGGACGGAGCCCGTCTTCCTCATCGGAATGATCCTCCACAAGATTTTCGCTGAGCGGCCGAACCATCGTCCCAAACGGGAGTGGAACGAATCACAGGAAATACCGCCCCCGGCCGCTGACTAGATTAGTAAAATTGGCCCCACCGCGCAATAAGGGGGATCAGTCCTGCTAAGCTGTTGGCGCATTCGGCCGCGGAGACCCATATGCCCAAGCCAGCCTCGGCCCCGTTCGCATTGCCCGGTGCCCTAATGAGCGCGTTCGAGATCAACGACCGCATCAATCAGTACCTGATCGACAATCTGCCCCCAGAGGCATGGCGCGCGGAGCCCCCGGAAAACAAGGGACGCAATGTCGCGTCCATCGTTGCCCATATGCACAACGTGCGCGTCATGTGGCTGAAAGCGACGGCCCAGGGAAGCAAGCTTCCGGACCCACTCGAGCAGACAAAAGTGACCCCGGCGCAGGCCAAGAAGGCCCTTGAAAACAGTCGCGACGCTCTCCGCGCGGTTCTCAAGAACGCCCTGGAGGGCGACGGCCGAGTGAAGGGCTTCAAACCCGATGTGGCTGCCTTCTTCGGTTACCTGATCGCCCACGATGCTCACCATCGCGGCCAGATCACGATGCTGGCGCGCCAGACCGGCCACGTCCTGCCCCAGAAGGCGATGTTCGGCATGTGGGAGTGGGGGACCCGCTAAACTTCCACAGCATGCGCAAGGCGGTTCTTCTCTACAACGCGCGTTCCGGAGGCCGTCGCTCCCAGCGGCAGGCCGATTTGCAGTCGGCCTTGAAAATTCTGGCAGAGGCGGGCGTGGGAGCGAGTCTTGTCCTCACCCAGTCCAGTTCGGACGTGGCCGAGCAAGCGCGCAAGGGCATCCTCGACGGCTGCGACACGGTCTTTGCGTGCGGTGGCGACGGAACCATTCACGATGTTCTGCAGGCCATGGCGGGCACGCAGGTCGCGCTGGGCGTGATCCCCATGGGGACAGCCAACGCGCTGGCCCATGATCTGGGACTTCCCCCAGAGCCCTCCGAAGCCGTGCGCGCCGCTCTCCATGCGGAGCCCCGCAGGATTGCTTTGGGCCGCGTGCAGGTGCGCGACTTCAACGGAAATCCCGCGACGCGCTATTTCACCGTGGCCGTGGGAATCGGAGTCGACGCGCATCTGTTCTACCAGCTGAATTCCGGCGCCAAGCAACACCTGGGCATGGCCGCCTATTACGCCAAGGCATGGCATCTGTGGTTCACGCATCGCATGGAGAGATTTGTGGTGGAATACGGCGAGGGCGACTCCAGCGCCGCACCGCGCACCGGCGTAACCGAGATGCTGGCGGTGCGCATCCGCAACTTCGGCGGCGTTCTGCAGGAGTTGGCGCCGGGAGCCTCGCTCGAGCGCGATGACCTGCGCCTGGTGCTCTGCCGCACCTCTAGCCGGTTCTCCTATCTCCTCTATGTCACCAGGGGATTGCTGGGGGCGAAGTGGCACGTGCCCGGCGTCGAACTGGTGCACAGCCAATGGGTCCGGTGTGGCTACCAGCGGGAGCCGGGTGACGAAAATGCTGGAAGTCAGCTCAAGGTTTATGTCGAAGCCGACGGCGAGCTGGTGGGTACGCTTCCCGCTGAAATCACGATGGTGAGCGACGCATTGACCATTCTGACGCCCGGGAGGCGCACTCGCTAGCGACCAGTCCTCAGCGCTTACACCCCGAACTGCCGCAGATGGTGATCCATGTGGAGGTAGCCCCATCGCATCCAGTCACCCTCTCCCATCCGCCCGAAAATGGGATGGGGCTGCCACTCGAAATCCCTGGGCTCCCCGGTAAAGCGATCCAACAGCCGGCGCAAGTCGCCGAGGTCAGCCTCGAAGTCCTTCGGCGGGGTGCCCCCACGTTCTTGGTCGACCTCGGGCCGGGTCTTAACCCCGCGGGGCCAGGCCAGCGGGACTTCCAGGGCAATCCATTTCACGAACCAGCCCGGCACAGGAATCGGCGCCACGGATATGCGCGCGGTCGTCCAGGTCTTCTCTCCGATGGTGACCCGGAACGAGTCGGCCAGATGACAGATCATCTGAGGCGCCGTCATCTTCCCCCACTGCCTGGGGGAGGAAGGTTGAATCTTCCGAAGACGTTCGACAATCTGTTGCTTGTTGGCCGGATTTGCAAGGGTCCGCTTTGTCATGCTGCTTACATTCTGATCTGGGTTTCGGGACGTAGTTTACCCGGGAAGGGACCGGCATTGTATTCTCAGAGTTCGGGCGCGAGGGGCTCTTCGGGGGAATTTGGAACCAATCACACACTTCCTGACCGGCGCGTGCATGGGACGCGCCGGTTTCAATCGCAAGACCGCGCTGGCCACAGCCACCATGACTCTGGCTTCCGAGGCGCCCGATCTTGATGTTCTGGGCAGATTCCGCGGGCCGGTGTTCACCTTTGCCCATCATCGCGGATTCACCCACTCGTTCCTGGGCTTGTTCCTGGTATCTGCCTTGGTCGTCGGGTTCATTTACCTGGCGTGGAGGCTGCGAGGCTGCAGGACGGGGGATCCTAATCTTCCGCCGCGATGGGGACTGCTGCTTGCATACGCATACATCGCCGGCCTCAGCCACATTCTGCTCGACTTCACCAACAATTACGGTGTCCGTCCCTTCTGGCCGTTTTGGGAGGGGTGGTATTCCTGGGACATCGTCTTCATCGTCGAGCCCGTTCTGCTACTCGCGCTCCTGCTCGGCCTGGTGGTCCCCGGCTTCGTTTCACTGATCAACCAAGAGATTGGTGCGCGCCCAAAAGGCCCCCAGGGCCGATGGGCTGCCACGGTCGCACTCATCGCTGTCGTTCTGGTCTGGGGCGTGCGCGACTACGAGCACCGGCGCGCTGTGAGTGCGCTCGAAGCGCGCACCTATCAGGGCGCCCACCCGATCCGGGTGGGCGCGTATCCGACCTGGGTGAACCCCTTCAAATGGTATGGCGTGGTGGAAACACAGAATTTCTTCGTCCTGGCTCAAATAGATTCCTCCACGCCGGAAGTGGATCCCGCGGGAAACATGGAGATCCGCTACAAACCCGAGGAAACGCCGGTCACGCTGGCGGCCAAAAACTCGCCCTTGGGCCGTGTGTACCTGGACTGGGCGAGATTTCCCACCACCGAGACCGAGCCGCTCCCCGGCGGAGGATACCTGGTCCGTTTCGAGGATCTGCGCTTTGATCAGCCCCTGCGCGAAGGTGGGCGCAAGCCGCTCAGCGGCGGAGTGGAGTTGGATCGCAATCTGAAAGTGGTGGGGGAGTTCTTCGGCCGCGGTCCGCAGCCCGTCGCACCGGACTAGTCCCCGTGGCGCCGGGCGTTATCCTCAACTTGACGCCATCGCTCTAGCGCGCAACAATCAAGGCGCGGAATTTGTGAGGGAATCATGCTGGCTTACTTGTTTGTCGTTGTCGCCATCGCTGTCAGGTTCATGCCCCATCCGCTGGCCTTCACGCCGGTGGGCGCGTCGCTGCTGTTCTTCGGCGCGCGCGGCCCACGGCGGCAGTGGTGGGTGCCGCTGGCTATGCTCGCCGCCTCGGACGTGGTTCTCACCAAGGTGATCTACGCCTACCCGTTCTCGTGGGACCACTTCGTGACCTGGGCCTGGTACGGCGCGATGCTGTGGCTCGGAGCGAAGCTACGGGAGAATGCGCGTCCGCTGCCGATTCTGGCCGCATCGCTGGCCGGATCGGTTTCGTTCTTCCTGATCAGTAACTTCGCGGTGTGGGCCGCCTGGGGTGACATGTATCCCAGGACCATCCGTGGGCTGATGGCCTGCTATGCGGCCGGTGTGCCGTTCTTCCGCCGCGGCGTCGAAGGAGATCTGCTTTTTACGTGCGTGATGTTTGGAATTCCTGTGCTCCTGCACGCACTCTCGGGAGCGTCCGGGAAGGCTGGCGATCACACCGCGGCTGCGTAGTTTCGGTGGCGGCGTAACCGGCGCCAAGGTCAAAATGGGCGGGTCGAGGAATCGACCAGCCCATTTTCTTCTGACTGGGCCCTTCCCTGACGATTCCGCACCCGGCTTGCCCAAAACACCTACCTGCCCGGATCCCTGCTCGCCGCAGAGCTTGACTCTTTTGACGTCCTTCTACTCTTTCTCCACCACACCATGAGCGAGAGGGCCAACGCCAGGCCCACCCCAGCCAACACCCAGCCGGAGTGCTGGTGCAGCATGTCCCCCGCGAATTGCACGAACTGGGGCCCAAACTTGAGGGTCAGCAGTGCCAGAACGAGGAAGCGTACGAAGCGCCCTGCAAAAATGGCCGCCAGGAAATGAGTCATGCGCATTTCGAAAGCGGAAGCCGCCAGGGCGAACAATTTGAAGGGCGTCGGTGGCGGCAGCATGGCGGGGAACATCAACGCCCAGAATTCGTGATGCTCAAACGACGCATGAATTTTGGCAAACCGCTCCGCGGAGATGCGTTTGCGCAAGACCGTCTCGCCGCCGAAGTACCCGATGCCATAGATCACCAGGCTGCCTAGCGCCGATCCTGCCGAAGCCAGTAAGACGTAGAGCAGAAAGCGCGACCGGTCATGGTACACGTAGCCGGCGATCACCGCATCGACCGGCATGCCAAACAGCGAGCCGTCGACCGCGGCGATCGCGAATACACCCCACGGCCCCAGCGGCGCCAGCACTTTCGCAATCCATGTCGTGTAGCGCCTCAGGATGATCTTGAGTGTTTTCAAGCGGGAACTACGAGTTTACGCGAACCAGGCAACGGGCGGATAGCGAGCTGGCAAGCAGAACGCTTTTAGCCGACCGATCGGCCGGCGGCGGCGTTCTGGCGTCGTCCTTCCAATGAACTCTACGACTTGGTCCGACCCCCGCGCGCAGCGCAGGGGGAATCTGCTGCTCGCGGCGCGACAGCGGATTCCTCCCCGGCTGGAGCCGGTTCGGAAGCACAATCAAGGCGGGCGACGAATTTCTCTACCGCTTCGGAAAATTCGGGTCAGCCTTTACTTCCAGAATCTGCTTGGTGTGCCGCTCGCTGTGCGCACTGATGAACAGAATCCACTCGTACGCGTCCAGTTTCTTGCCCAGCGGACTGTCAGCCGCGTGCTCACGCAGGTCGGGCGTCTTCTTCAGAAAGTCCTCGGTCGTCGCGCGGGACTCGGCAAAGTGCTTCAGCGATGCTTCCGGCGAACCGAAGCGGTTGCTCGGCTTGAGAGGCTCCGGAGCCTGTTTCTTGCTGCTGCGGTCGGGGATCATCTTTAAGACCATCTGGTCGATGGCAACCACATCCTCGCCCGCAGCACGCGGCGGCGCCGTCATGACCTTCTCCACAACCATTCCGCGGATGTAGTCCTCGGCGGCGGCGATGTGTTCGGTGACTTCCGCGACCGACCAGCGATCCGGCCCCGCTTTGAAATTCCACTGGGCTGGCGAAAGACCGCTGGTCGCGTCGATTACACCCTGCCGTGTGCTTTCCAGATAGCTGAGCGCTTTGTCGCGGTCGGCCGGGCTCAAGGACTGCGCCCGCGCAAGCGTGCCCACACCAGCCAGGACCAGAATGAGGACGAAGCTGCGGTTCACAATTTTTCGCATCGAATTCTCCTGATTTCGGTGGATTTGGGCCGACGTGGTTCTATTCCACGTTGGCGGGACTTTCTTCGTCACCCAACAATTTTGTGGGTATCCCAACTTCGAAGTTCCCGTCATCCTACACGATTAGGGGCAACGGTGGTAACGGGGTGGATCGAAGACATTCGCGTACCGGACAGAACGCCGCTCGGCTGTGTGTGTCTACTCGTGTTTCGTGCTTCCACTCAGGAGCTGCAACGCGTGCGGGATCAGATCCACCACCGCCTCGAGGGATTCGACCGCCCCCGAAGGTTTCCCGGGGAGATTGAGAATGAGCGCTTCGCCGCGCACGCCGCACACCGCTCGGCTCAGGGCGGCGAACTTTATGATCTTCGCGCCTTCCGAGCGCATGCGTTCCGCCACACCTTCCAGCAGCCGGTCGCACACGGCGCGTGTGGCCTCCGGCGTCACGTCGCGCTGGGCGATTCCCGTTCCGCCGGTCGTGACCACAAATCTGGCCTGAGAACTCAAACGAATAAGAACAGCGCGGATCGCCCCTTCATCATCCGCCACGATTTCCCGGGCTACCACTTTGAAATTTTTCTTCTCGAGGGCCGCAGCCACGGCGGGGCCTCCCAGATCGGCGCGTTCCCCGCGGGAAGACGAATCGCTGACCGTGACCACCGCCGCAGTGAGCTCAGGTGTCGAGGAGGACATCTTCTTCCTCGGCGCTCTCCCCGGCGTCACGGTTGGATTCGTCGAGCAGGCGCAGACCTTCCATCAGCAGGCCCTGGGTGTTCAGCCGGGTGCTGGTTTCGGTGGTCTTGCCCTCGAAGTTGAGCTGAAAGTTGCCGCCCATCCAGCGCAGGACCTTGAAAACCGCAGCATCGCCCTTCAATGTTCCGTACACGGCATGCACCACCTGTCCCTCGCTGAAATACACGTCACATTTCTCGTCGTCCTTGGTGAGGGTCAGCAGGCAGCTCTTGCGGCCCATTTCGAGCGATTGCATCAGGTCGATCACGTTCATTTGCGAGAGGCTGCCCCGCAGCACACCGTCCGAGGGGGCAGCCTTGGCCATCTTTTCGAGAGCGATCTTGTCGATCACGCGCTTGATGCGCCGCGTGGCTTCCTTCAGGAAAAACGGCTTTTCGACGAAGTCGTCGACCGGATCCTGCTGCGCAAGCCGTTCATTGATGTCGGTCTTGGTCGCTAGGATGATGGCGGCAAAACCCGCCGTGGCGGGCCGGCTGCGAAGCTTCTCGATGAGCTGACGGCCATCCATTCCCGGCATGCGGTAGTCGGTCACGAGCAGATCGGGTGGATCGTCGACCGCTTTCAGCAGAGCGTCGGCTGCGTCCGCCGCAGTGCTGACCTGGCCCAGCGTTGCCAGCGACTGCTTCAACATGCCGAGCACCATGGGATTGTCGTCCACCAGCAGTATTTTGATGTTGCTCGACATGCTTGGTCAGGACTTCCTGCGCGGGCGCACATAATCGCCGCTCTTCCCGCCCGATTTGCGCTCCAGAACAATTTCGCGGATTTCGATCCCCTTGTCGAGGGCCTTGCACATGTCGTACACGGTCAGGGCAGCGACGCTGGCCGCGACCAGCGCTTCCATCTCCACCCCAGTCGAGGCCGTGGCGGTAACTTTTGAGGCAATCGTGACGCCATTCTCGCACAGGCGCATATCCACAGCAACGTACGCCAGGGGCAGCGGATGGCACATCGGAATCAGGCTGGGGGTCTGCTTCGCCGCCATGATTCCCGCCAATCGTGCAACCGCAAGCGGATCGCCCTTGGGATTCGTCGGCAACGCCTTCAGCACCGCGGGCTTCATTCGAACAAACGCGCTGGCCTCGGCCTCGCGCCGGCTGACCGACTTGTCGCTGACGTCCACCATCCGCGCCTTGCCGGAGCGATCGTAATGGGAGAGCTTCTTGGCCACCGAGAACTATCTTACAGGGGAGGGACTTTGCAGGCTTGCGAGTCCCCAGATTGCAAGGTCGGAGGGTTGCAAAGTCCGGCAAGAAGGCCGTATGCGCCCAGCACGGTCTGCTGTGCCGGTGGTTTCGCGACTTCGAGCTCTGCCGTCTTGCTGCCTTGGAACTCTGAACCTTGAAATCTCATCGGGTCATCACTGCCACCCACTCTCCGGCAGCAATCCGCTCCCGATCTGGCGGGATCACGATGTAGCAGTTGGCTCTCGCGCTGGACGCAACGTCACCCGAGCCATGCCAGCGGGCGAGTTCCACTTCGGATCCTTCGAATTCACCGGACAACAATCCCGGCAGAAATCGCGTCAGGCCGGTCCTGGTCTTGATTTCCGACTTGAGCCGGGCGTGCAGGAACGCAAGCTTCCGCGATGCCCTACCCGCCAACCCCTCAAGCATCGGGCGGGCGAAGAGTTCGAAGGTCACCATAGTCGAGACCGGATTGCCCGGCAATCCGAAGAAGTACTTACCGTTCGCGCGGCCGAAGACGATCGGCCGGCCCGGCTGGATCTGCGCCCCCGTAAAGAAGAACTCGGCGCCAAGCTCGGCGAGCACCTGCTCCACCAGGTCGTACTTGCCCATGGAGACGCCCCCGGTGAGCAGCAACAGATCATGCTCGAGCCCCTGTTGAATCAGGCTTCGCAGGTGCCGGGTCTCGTCGCGAGCAATCCCAAGAATTTTGGGATCTCCGCCCGCCTCTTGCACCTGCGCGGCGAGTGAGTAGCTGTTGGAGTTGCGAATCTGGTTGGGGCCGGGGCGTTGGTGCACTTCCACGACCTCGTCACCGGTCGAAAGAATCGCCACCTTGGGACGCCGGAAGACCCACAGAGAATCCTGGCCGACCGACGCGGCCACCGCAATGACGCTATAGTCGATGCCCATGCCAGGCTCCAAAAGCACCTCGCCCTGGCGCGCTTCCGAGCCCACGGGAACGACGTTGTCGCCGCTGGCGATTCCCCGCGTGATCGTAACCCGAGCGCCGCGAAGCGACGTGTACTCGACCATGACGACCGCGTCCGCTCCCGTGGGCGTGGGCGCCCCGGTCATGATCCGAGCGGCTTGCCCTGGGCCGATTTCGGCGGGAAGGTCTTCCGGGGCAATACCGGCTTTGATTTCCGCGATCACTTCGAGGGTTGCCGGAAGCTGCGCGAGGTCGGCGGCCCGCACGGCGTAGCCATCCCGCATGGCGCGGCGGAAAGGCGGGAAATCACGGTCCGCGACCACCGGCTTGCCCAGGACGCGGCCTGCACTGGCGAGAAGCTGCGCTGCTTCCAGGTCGCCCTGTCGAACCCGGGCCGCGTGCCGCTCGACCACATGGCGGGCATCTTCGAAGCTCAGAATGGTCGGCTGTTGAGGGAGTGCGGCCATGCCGCTGATGATACGAGGGCAGGACAGGAAAATCTAATGAGCCACCCTGGGCTTGCAATTCCGAGCAGCGCGAGGAATCTCCGTTGGGGGGCCGGATAACGGCAGGTTCCTCACCAGCTGAAGCCGGTTCGGAATGACAAACTAAAGAGAGGGTTCTCGTGCCGGACCCATCGCAGGCAGGGCAGAATTTTCAATTGCCAATTGAAAATTACTTGGCCAGCTCTTGCCCCAGCACGGCCGCATTGCTCGAGAACGAAATGCCGGTGTCGAGGTCCACCATCCCGCCGCGCACCAGCTTCGCAATTTCCCCGTCGAAGTACTGCATACCATCGGCTTCGCCGCTCTTGACGGCGTCGAGGAGCGTCTTGCCTTCGTGCTCGCCCTTTTCTACGCACTCCCGCGTGCGGCCGTTGGACTTCACAATCTCGAACACCGGCAGCCGTCCGCTGCCATCCGCGCGTGGAATGAGCCGCTGCGCAACAATGAACCGGAACGACTTCGCAAACCGCTCGCGCACCGATTTCTGTTCTTCCGGAGCGTACGCGCCAACCAGACGCTCGACTGTCTTCGACGCGTCGATCGTGTTCAGGGTCGACAGCACGATCAGACCCATATCCGCCGCCTCGAGCACCAGCTCGATCGTTTCCCGATCGCGCATTTCTCCGACGAAAATTACCTTGGGCGCCTGGCGCAGCGCGGCACGCAGGGCGAGCGCAAAGTTCGGCGTATCGCTGTGCAACTCCCGCTGGTGGATCGTCGAACGCTTGTGGTTGTGCAAGAACTCGATCGGATCCTCGATCGTGATGATGTGATAGTCGCGCTCGCGGTTGATCCGGTCGAGCAGCGCGGCCAGCGTCGAGCTCTTGCCGGAAGATGTCGGCCCGGTCACGAGCACGATTCCGTTGCGCAGGTTGGTCACGTCTCCCAGCTGCGCGGGCAGGTGGAGCGAGTCGAACTCCGGAATCGCCGTCGGAATGACGCGCATGACCACCGCGCAACTCCCGCGCTGAATGAAGGCATTCACGCGAAAACGCGCCAAACCCGGCAGCCCATAAGAAATGTCGCAAGAACCTTGCTCACGCAAGGTGTTGATCGCCTGCTGGTTGTTGCCAATCAGATCTGCGGCGATGCGCCGCGTATCGTCCGCCGTGAGCGTGGCAAGTCCTTCCATGTGCACAGGGACCAGCTGTCCGTAGACACCAACCTGGGGCGCTCGTCCGGGAGAAAAGATCAGATCGCTGACCTTTTCCGACGCGCGCAGCATCGCGGCCAGCAGCGCCTGCGTCGGCACCGCTCCCGGCCCATGCACGCCCTCCAGGGCAACCGATATCGGGGCTATGCCCGGTGAAGCCATGGCTCTTCCTCACACGTACAGAAATTCCTTGCCACAGAAGGGGAACGAACCAAGAACATCTGGGGAAAATTATCTTTACTGTAGCGCGGGAGTCAGGTTCCGCGAAGGACGGAAGGTAGGTGCCCCTTAGTAACCTCAGGGTGGGTTACCCGAGCCCTGTCGGAAATCTCGGACCAGCGAGAAAGAGGCGGCCCCGCAGGCCGCCTGCTTCCTCTTGCGAACAAAGCTACTTCTTGGCTGCTGCTTTCTTCTTGAAGCCGGTTTCCACGGCTGCCCCGATGCTGGCCAGCATGTCCTTCGCGGGTTGCGCATAGGTGCCGGTCGGCGCCAACTCCAGGTACTTGTTGAACGCTTCGGAGGTGCCGTCGGGTGCGACCATTTTGTCGCCCTTCAGGGTGGCCTTGCCGATCAGGTTGACGCCCTTCCAGTAGTAGGCGTCGGCCTTGCTCGGGTCGGCTGCGATCACTCGGTCGAAGGCGGCAATCGCGTCGTCGACCTTGCCGGCATTGGTGAGCACCGCGCCAATGTTGAAATTGTACTGTCCGGCATGCGCCGGATCGAGTTGCTCCGCTTTTGCGTAAGTCGCCACGGCTTCATCGATCTTGTTCGACTTGGCGTAGGCCTCGGCCAGATTGTTGTAGTAAGCCGCCAGCTTGGCGTTAGCATCCGTGTCCTTCGGATCCGGATTGGCGGTTTTCAGATCAATGGCCTTCTGGTAGTTCGCCGCCGCCAGTTCGTAGCGGTTCTTCTTTTCCGCTGGATCCGTCTGTTTCGGCGCCGACAGACGGTAGTAGTCCGCCAGCTTGAAGAAGAGCAGGTCGCGGGTCGCGTCCGCCTCGGTCGCTTCCTTCATGGTGTGGATCGCCGTATCCAAGTCGCCGGCATCGGCCGCTGTCTTGGCGGCGCCCAGCTTATCGTTGAGGGTCTTGACGGTGCTCTGTTCTTTCTGCGCCTTGGCCTGCTGCTCCTGCATCTGCTTGAGCTGCTCCGCCGTCAGACCCTGGCCCTGCGCCTGGGCGGTCGCCTCTTTCTTCAAGTCAAAGTCCTGGCTCACCTCGTCCAGGCCCACCTGAATGCCGCCGTAGTGAAAGAGCTCCTTTCCATCTGCGGCATAGAGCGTGGCTTTGTATTTGCCGGGGGCGATGCCCAGCGAAAAATATTCGCCCTTCTTGTTGAGTTTCAGTGTGTACTTGCGGCCCGTGTCCAGGCTCAGCCATTCCACCGTGCCCTCGGTAATCGCCTTCCCGTCGCCGTCCCTGCAGACGCCCTTTACTGTGCCCGTTGCCTGGGCGAAGACCGGCGGCACACACAGTCCCAGCACCAGCATGACGAGCACGGCCAATGCAAAACGTTGCTTCATCGTAGCCTCCCGGCTCAAAACAAAAAATTACGATTTCCGATTGCCGATCGTTTTCCCCGCAGCTCTCATCGACAGAAGACTGGCAATTGAAAATGGGAAGTACCCCTGCTTCCTAAGATCGGACCGCCGCTTCCGCGTACCGAATCGGATCTCTTGCTCCTGCCTCCTCGAACGCGCGCAGCCGCAGCACACAGCTGTCGCACACTCCACAGGCCCGATCCTCCCGGCTGTAGCATGACCACGTTAAATCGAAGGGCGCGCCCAGTTCAAGGCCGAGCCTCACAATGTCATGCTTGCGCAGCCTGATCAGCGGGGTCACAATTTCGATTTTCCCTTCTTTCGTCCCCGCCCGGATCACCTGGTTGAATGCCTCATAGTAGGCCGGGCGGCAATCCGGATATCCCGAACTGTCCTGCTCCACTGCCCCGATATAGATCTTCCCAGCGCCCAGCACCTCGGCCCAACTGACCGCCACAGACAGGAAGTGCGCATTGCGGAAGGGGACGTAGGTTACGGGAATGTCGCGGCCAATCGCGTGCGACTCCGGCACCCGGATGCTCGCATCCGTTAGCGCGGACCCTCCAATGGCACGCAAGGCCTCATTCCGCACCACCAGCCGGTCACGGATGTCCAGCCGGTCGCATACCGCAAGGAACGATCCCCGCTCCCGGGCTTCCGTCCGCTGCCCGTAGCTGACGTGCACGGCCGCCGCGTCGAAATCCCGGACGGCCAGTGCCGCGCACACGCACGAATCCATCCCACCGCTGAGCAATACCACGGCCCGAGGTTTCAAAATGGCCACCATAGTTGGATGAAAACTAGGGCCCCATGGATTGCTTGACCGTAACTCATTGTCCGAATTGCCAATTGCAGACTTCTCGCCGCCCATTTGCAGGCCGTTCCCTGGGGGGGCGCCCACCCCGCGATTTCCATGGGAGCAATGGAAAAATCGAAACTTGGCAATTCCCTAGACCCCTTTGACCGCCGGGTCCCAGATAAACTTATGGATCTGCAGTCCCAGCCGCGCAGGCACGTCGTCGGCCACCATCCACTCGGCCAATTCGCGCGGGTCCAGCAAACAATGGGAGGCATCGCGGGCGCCGGTGGCGTGTTTCCGGAAGGCGGGCGAGAATAGCACGGCGTTCACTCGCGCCGCCAGATGGTGGCGCACCACGAATTCCCGGGCAAACTCGTAGTCGCCCCGGTCGCTGATCACGAACTTCACCTCGTCGTGGGGCAAAAGCGCTTCGAGGTTCTCCAGATCGAAGGTATCCGGCTCGCCCGAGTTCGGGCACTTCACGTCCACAATCTTGATCACACCCCGCGGAACGCGTGTCAGCGGGCGCTCCCCGCTGGTCTCGATCAGCAGTTTGTAGCCCGCGTCCAGCAAGCGCCGCATGAACGGCACCAATTCCCGCTCCTGCAGCATGGGCTCTCCCCCGGTGATCTCGACCAGGCCGCCAGGGGGACTCAGCGCTTCCACTTCGCCGAAGACTTCTTCCGGCGTCATGCGGTGGCCTCCCGTGAAGGTGTACTCGCTGTCGCACCAGGAGCAGCGCAGGTTGCACCCCGTCAACCGCACAAAGACGCAGGGAAGCCCGGCATGCGTGGACTCACCCTGCAGCGACTTGTAAATCTCGGTTATCTGCACAGGCTGGCTCGAGGGACTGAATCATCGGGCAAATGAATCACTGAATCAGTCTCTCAATGACTCAATCCGAGGCGACACTTCCCACTCCGAATACCTCGCGGTGGTCGTGTCCGTCTCAAAAATCGTGACGTCCCTCACGAATACCCGGCCCTGGGTCACGCCCTTCAGGCGCCCGTTGGTTTCATCGTAAAAATACTTGGCGAGGTTCTCCGCGGACGGATTCAGCTCGGTGAAGGGAACGATATCATTGATCATCTGGTGATCGAGTCGGTCGATGACGTGCTTCATCACTTCGCGCAGGTCCTTGAAGTCCAGCAACAACCCGGCCTTGTCGAGTTCCTTCCCCGCCAGCGTCACGCGCACCTTGTAGTTGTGCCCGTGCGGGTTCTCGCACTTCCCCTTGTAGTTGCGCAGGTAGTGCCCCGCGGCGAACGTATCTTCGACCGTTACTTCGTACATGCATCCCCCGGCCGCCCCGCATGAACACAGGCGGCCCGCATCACTTGCCCCTCTCACTATTCTACCGGAAGCTGAGTTACAATCTTGCCATTCGTTTCTTCTCGGTTCCAACTCCTAGGCTCTGAGGGTGGTCAACTGCGGCGGCTGCCATGAAGGTCCTTTTACTCTCCATGCCGGACTCCTTCGAGCACATGCCCACGGTTGCCATCCGCATGCCGAACGGCGGCCTGAGCTCGATTGCCGGAAACGTTGACCCCCACCATCGGGTCGCCATTGCCGATCTCGTCCTGGTCCAAAGGAACGTGCGTGAGGTGCTCGCCCGCCTCCTGCGTGAACACGATCCGGATCTTGTCGGCCTCTCGGTGATGACGTTCCAGCGCCGCACCGCCAGCCGCATCATTGCACTCCTGCGCGCCTGGAAACCAGCGCTGCGAATCGTGGCCGGCGGCTACGACCCGAGCCTGGCGCCCGAGGCCTACCAGGGCATGGCATTGGACTTCATCGTACGAGGCGAAGGAGACCTCAGCTTTCGCGAGCTGTTGCGAGCCCTGGAGCAAGGCGGTGGATTCGACCGCGTCCGCGGCCTCTCCTATCGTGACGGGGAGCAATGGTTTCACAATCCGGATCGTCCCGTCCGTGGCTTCGAAGATGGCGAGATTCGGCTGCCCAACCGTTCCGCCCGGGTTCTGAAGGGCTATACCCTGCTCGGGCGCCCGGTCGACGTGGTCGAAACCTCGCGCGGCTGCACCTACGATTGCAGCTTTTGCTCCATCATCGCGATGCGCGGCCGTAACTTTCACGCGTATTCCCTCCAGCGGGTGCTCGACGATATCCGCGATGCCCGCGACCGCGGCGTCCGTACCATTTTCCTGGTCGATGACAACATCATGCTCAACGTGCGGCGCTTCGAAGGACTGTGCCGCGCGATCATCGACGCAGGCCTCGATCGGCTCGACTATTTTGTGCAGGCCATGACCGCGCCGATCGCGACGCATGGCGAGACGCTTGCCCCGTTGATGCGGCAAGCCGGTTTTCGCTATGTCTTTCTGGGGATCGAAAATATCCTGGAAAACGATCTTCAGTTCTTGCGCGCCGCCGCCAAGAACACCGCCCGCGACAACGGCCACCGCGAGGGGAATGCGACGCTTCGCGCCATCGCTTGCCTGCATCGCAACGGGATGTACGTGGTAGGCGGGATGATCGTCGGCAACCCCGACGACACCCACGAATCGATCCAAGCAAACCTGGAGTTCGCCCGCCAGCATGTGGACTGGCCCTACATTCAACATCCCACGCCGTACCCGCGCACCCCGATGACCAAGGACTTCGAGGAGCGCGGTCTGATTACGAACGAGCATCTAGAGGAGTACGACGGCACCACCGCGGTGGTGCGCACCCGGCATCTGGAGGCGGAGGAGGTCGAATTTCTCCGGTGGAAGGCCGAACGCTGGATGAAAGTCCGCCACATGCCTGCGGCCTTCCGCCATGACCCGTGGTTTGTCCTGAGCCACACCCCGCAGATGATGGCTCACACGTTTCGGGGTAGCACTCTACGTTCGCTGCTCGGGATGGAAGAGGAGCGAAAAACGTTCCAGCGATACAAGGCGATTCGGCGGCAAGAACGGGTCTATGTCTGAACCGCCGGCTCAAGCCGCGAAAAACTCCTCCACCTCTCGCATCTCCGTGGTTCGCCGGTAGTTCGGCAGACTCTCCACGAACAGGCGCCCGTAGGCCTTCTTCAGGATGCGGTTGTCGAGCAGGGTGAGCAGTCCGCGGTCGTGCAGCGAGCGGATCAGGCGCCCGAAGCCCTGTTTCAGCGTAATCACCGCCGCCGGCACCTGGTACTGGAAGAACGCGTTGCCGCCCTCGGCGTCGATCGACTTCACGCGCGCGGCCACCACCGGGTCGCTGGGCACCGCGAACGGCAAGCGGTCGATGATCACGCAACTGAGCTGCTGTCCCTGCACGTCCACTCCCTGCCAGAACGATGAGGTCGCGAACAGCACCGCGTGCGGCGTAAGTCGGAATTCCTCGAGCAGCGCGCTCTTGGGGGCGTCCCCTTGCAGGAGCATGGGGAATTCCAGTTCGCCCAGAAGCCGCTGGTAGACCTCGTTCATCTGCGCGTAGCTGGTGAACAGCACGAACGCCCGGCCGCGCGTGATCTCGAGCAGGCGACGGATCCGGTCCGCTGCTTTGGCGGCAAATTGCGGAGTGCGCGGGTCGGGCAGATCGGGCGGAACGTAGAAGAGCGCCTGCTTCTGATAGTCAAAGTGCGAAGGCAGCACCAGCTCGCGGACATGCTCGAGTCCCAGCCTCCGCCGCATGTACTCAAAGCCTCCGCCCACAGCCAGGGTCGCCGAGGTCAACACCGCGGTCTCAAGCTGCTCGAACAATGCGCTCTGCAGGATGGGCGCCACATCGATCGGGGTGGCTTGCAGGAAAACATTTTGTCGACCTCCCCCCAAGCTCCCACGGGATCCCTCGGAAGTCTCTTTTGCGTTCTCCGGGTCTCGGTGTCTCCGCGGTGAGGAGCCTCTTCCTCGCCGCTCGATCCAGAAGACGGTGTTGTGGTCTTCCGACTCCATCAGGAAACCAAGCTGCACCTGCAGTTCCTGCGCACGTCGCGAAAAGGTAAAAACCTCCTCCGGCTTGCTCGGCAGATTCTCTAACTCCGAACCCAGCCGCCGCAGCGACTGCTGCAGGGCGATAAATTCGTCGCCATTTTCTTCCAGGAACTCACGCCGATTCTCGAACGCAAAGCGCCCTTCGCCTTGCGGCAATAGCGAAAAGTACAGCTGGGAGCGCTCGCGCAGGCTCTTCAACGCGCCCACGACGCTCGCTGACAGCATCTGGTTCCGCGTCAGCGAGGCCTCAACGTCGCGCACCAGCTCCTCCACCCGCTGAGTGCTCACCGAAACGCCGAAGTAGCTCCCCGCCACGCCTTCCAGTTCGTGCGCTTCGTCGAAAATCACAGCGCCCACCTCGGGCAGGATGCCCGCATCCGGCGCGTACTCCGACGCCTGCTTGATCGCCAGATCCGCAAAGAACAAGTGATGGTTGACGATGATGATGTCGCTCTGCTGCGCCCGCCGATGCATCTCGGTGATGAAGCAGGTTTCGAATGCGCTGCATTTCTGACCGAGACAAGTGTCGGAGCGCGCGTCCAGCTTGTGCCAGAGCGCGCTCGCCTCAGGCAGCGAAGCCAGCTCCGCGCGGTCACCCGTATGGGTCGTCTTCTCCCAGGCCGCGAGGGCGCGGTAATGCTCAATTTCCTCGAGCCCCGAAAGCACAGGCTGGTCGGTCAGGTCGTAAAGCTTTTTCTTGCAGAGATAATTGTTCCGCCCCTTCATGTAACAGACATTCAGCTTTCCCTCCCCATTGGGAAAAAGCGCCCGCTCGAGAAACGGGATATCTTTGTAGAAAAGCTGCTCCTGCAGATTCTTGGTGCCGGTTGAAATGATGACCCGTTTCGCCGAACGGATCACCGGCAAGAGGTAAGCGAGCGTTTTGCCCGTCCCGGTGCCCGCTTCGACGATCAGGTGCCGCTTTTGCTCCAGCGCTTGCTCGACCGCCTGCGCCATCTGCAACTGTCCGCGGCGGAATTCGTAGGCCGGATGCATCTTCGAAAGCATGCCTCCCGGCGCAAAGAACTTGTACAGGGATACCTCTTGCTTCCGCGCGCTGGAACTGCCGGAAGAGGCGGGCTGGGAAGCGGAGGGCACGGAGTCTCTATAATAGCTGCACGGACCAGGCAGGCACAGGCGCCCTCCGCCGTGCGGCCGCTGCGGTTTTTGGCGCAGCCGATGGTGGACCTGGCACCCCGATCGGACGAGGCTCATGCGAACCAGAGGGCGGCCGAAGGGTTGGAGACTCTCCCTTCTCCTGATTTTGGTCGCCTATCCGCTCATCTTTGCAGGCACGGGGTGGAGGGCGAAGTGAGGATGTCAGAACTGCACAGGTCGCTGTTTTTGCCGCAGTGGGTACCGTCATCCTGATTTTGTGGACGTTCTCGGACCGGAATAAGCATGGAAGGTACAGCTTCGCTGAGGAAAACTCTACCCAGAGCGCACGATCCGGGTTGGCACCGCACTGAGCCGGATTTGACTAAGCAGACTCAATCCATTCCCCTGCTCGCCATCGTAGGCCGCCCCAACGTCGGCAAATCCACGCTGTTCAACCGTCTGGTCGGCTCCCGCCGCGCCATCGTCGGCGACGAACCCGGCATCACCCGTGACCGGCTCTATGGCGACGCCGAGTGGCGCGGACGCCCCTTCCGCGTAGTCGACACGGGCGGCATCATCCCCGAGGACAAGGACTTCATCCCGGCGGAAATCTTCCGCCAGGCCCGGGTCGCACTCGATGAAGCCGCCGCCATCGTGATGGTGGTCGACGGCCGCACCGAACTCGCCGCCCCCGACCTCGAACTCGTACGCCGGCTGATCAAGACCGGCAAGCCCCTGTTCCTCGCGGTGAATAAGATCGATAGCGACAGGCAGGACGCCCTCACAGGCGACTTCCATCGCTTGGGCGTAAGGAAAATCTTCCCGCTCTCCGCCGAACACGGCCACGGCATCGATGACGTGCTGGACGCGTTCTTGGAGATTCTCCCGCATCAAGTGGAGCCCGCAGACCGGCAAGAACCCTTAACCACGAAGGACACAAGGGTGGCCAAGGATCTGGAGGTCCGAGACGGGGCGCCACCGGAAATGGAGGGCGAGCCCGTGGAATCGGGAGCCGCAGCCGAGACTCGTGAGGTCAAGATCGCCATCATCGGTCATCCCAACGTGGGCAAATCCACCTTGCTGAACCAGCTGACGGGCACCTCCCGCGCCATCGTTTCCCCGATCCCTGGCACCACTCGCGACGCGGTCGATGAAATCGTCGAACACAACGGGAGAATCTTCCGCTTCATCGACACCGCCGGCATCCGCCGCAAAGGCAAGACCCGCCTGATGGCCGAGAAGCTCTCCGTCATCATGTCGCGCAAGCACCTGGAGGACGCCGACATCGCCCTCCTGGTGATTGACGCGACCGAAGGCGTCAGCTCGCTCGACGCCACCATCGCCGGCTACGCCCACGAGAGTGGTCGCTCGATGATCATCCTGGTCAACAAATGGGATCTGGTGACCACCGGCAAAAACCGCGCCATCAGCCAGGCTCGGGCCGCGCGCATCCAGGACTCGAAGCGCCCTCAGGACCAGAAGCTCTACGTCGAGCGCCTGCGCGACAGCCTGAAGTTCCTGAGCTACGCGCCCGTGCTGTTCATCTCCGCCGCCACCGGGAAAAATGTCGACCAGATTTTCCCCCGGATCGAAGAAGTCGCGGCTGAACGCCGTAAACGCATCGGCACCGGCGAAATGAACCGCTTCCTGAAGAACGTGGACTTCGAACGCGCCTCCGTCCCCATGCGTCAGCGCGTCAGAATTCTCTACCTGACGCAATCGAACGTCGCCCCGCCCACCTTCGTCCTCTTCACCGATCGCGCCGTGAAACTCCACTTCTCTTACCAGCGCTTTTTGGAAAACCAGATCCGCCACGCGTTTGGATTCGTGGGTACGCCCATCTGGATCAAGAACCGGGCGAGGGACTAGAGCCCGTGATTCCGTGGAGACGAGGCTAGCCGCGTCTCCACCCACGAATTACCGCCACACCTCTTTACCTCGGCTGCGCGCTGTCATATCCTCGACCCGATGACTCGCAACCGAATGCGCACGCTCTTTCGCGGCCTCCTGCTCCTGGTCCTCGCGCTCAGTCCTCTACTCCTTCGCGCAAGGGCGCAACCCGATTCGCCCACCTCGGCCGACCTGGCCGCCCGCCGCTGGTTCCAGGACGCCAAGTTCGGCATGTTCATCCATTGGGGCGTCTACAGCGTTCTCCAGGACGGCGAGTGGGTCATGCAAGTGCGCAAGATGCCCGCCTCGGAGTACGAAAAACTCCCGCCGCAATTCAATCCCGAGAAATTCAATGCGGCCGAGTGGGTGGCGCTCGCCAAGTCTGCGGGCATGAACTACATCACCATCACCAGCAAGCATCACGACGGCTTTGCCATGTTCGACTCGCAGGTCTCCGACTGGACGATCGTGAAGCGCACACCCTGGAAAAAAGATCCTCTGAAGATGCTCGCCGACGAGTGCCACAAGCAGGGCATCCACCTGTCGTTCTACTACTCGCAACTCGACTGGCACAATCCCGACTACTTCCCACGCGGCCGCACCGGCCAGTCCGCAGGACGCCCCGAGAGCGGCGACTGGGACAAATATCTCGAATACCAGGATGCCCAACTGCGCGAGTTACTCACCAGCTACGGCGAAATCAGCGGCATCTGGTTCGACGGTTGGTGGGACAAGCCCGACGCCAACTGGCACCTCGAGCGCACCTACAAACTGATTCACGGCCTGCAGCCGCAGACTCTGGTTGGCAACAATCACCATCAGGCCCCGGTTCCGGGGGAAGACATCCAGATGTTCGAGAAGGATCTCCCCGGCCAGAACAAGGCCGGGTTCAACGCCCAGGAAAAAATCGGGGACCTGCCGCTCGAAACCGCCGAGACCATCAACAACGCCTGGGGCTACAACGCCAACGATCACAACTTCAAAAGCACACGCGACCTGGTGCAGTACCTGGTGCGCGCGGCCGGCAGCAATGCGAATTTGCTCCTGAACATTGGCCCACGCCCCGACGGCACCATCCAGCCCGAGTTCGTGGAGCGCCTGCATCAGATGGGCCAGTGGCTGACCCAGTACGGCGAGTCGATCTACAAGACGCGGGGCGGCCCGATCACTCCTCACCCCTGGGGCGTGACCACCCAAAAAGACAGCAAAGTCTACGTCCACATCCTGGATTGGCCCGACCCCGTGCTGCTGATCCCACCGGTAGCGCAGAAGGTGGCGGCCGCGTTCGCTTTGAAGGATCACAGGAAGGTGGAGGTCTCGAAAAACGCGTATGGACTGCTGCTGCAGCTCCCACCGCGCTCCGCTGATGACGATGACACGATCGTCGTGCTGGAACTGAAGTAGCGAGGAGGCTTGCCCCGTCTCAGCTGGGCCGCGCCTCTACCCCGGGACGATCGAACTTCGCCCGCTACCGCGCCGCCATCTCCTTTGGCAAGAGCCCCACCCGCTCCACGCCCGCCGCCCGCGCCGTGTCGATCACGTAGGCCACGTACTCGAAATTCACTTGGTCGTCGCCCTCGACGAACGCGACCTTCTCCGCACGCGCCTTGAAGATGTCCTTGAGCCGCATCTTCAACTCGGCCCACTTCACGCTCTGCTGGTTGATCTTGAGGTCGGGCACATCCCCACTCTTCGCCTCGCCCAGCTGAATCACGATTGTCCGCACCGGCGAAGGCACAGAATCCGGATTCGCTGGAGGCTGCGGAATCTGCGCGTCCAGCCCTTTTTCCTTGGTTTCGGTCACGATCACCATGAAGATGATGATCAGCACCAGCAGCACATCAATCAGGGGTGTGACGTTCATCTGGGGTGCGGACGCACCGCCGCCTGCCATCGACATTGCCATGTTTTCTCCTGTGGGGCAGGCGGCGTGTCTGAGGGATTTGACACCCAACTCGCGGCGCAGGTTCCCGCCCGCAAGAAACGGGTGCTCTTTTTGCGCAGCTGCATCGGTCCGCACGTTCTCGAAAAATCTTTTAAAATCGAAAGTGACGTCGGTCTTGCCGGATCTGGTGGACTGGGGTGCACGCTCCGGCAAACAATCGGCCTAACCGCCATCCGGATTGAGCGCCTCATCCTCACTCTGCTGTGTTTCTTGCCGGCGGCCTCCGGTATGGCCTTCGGCCAGGACAACTACGAGATTCAGGTCTACGGCTCCGAACTTGTGCCCGTCCGCACCACCATGGTCGAGCTGCCCACCAATCTCACCGCGAATGGCAGCAAAACCGTGAAGAATGGCATCCAACCCACCCATCATGCGGTGCACGAAACCCTCGAAGTCACTCACGGCTTCACCGACTGGTTCGAAACCGGCTTCTACGTTTTCTCCAGTATCCAGCCGGAAGGCGGCTGGCAGTGGGTCGGCGATCACATTCCCCCGCGGCTTGCGATCCCCGAAAGTGGCATTGGCCGGTCGGGCTCAGCCTCTCGCAGGAATTTGGTTACCAGCAGCGCAGTTTTTCTCCCGACACCTGGACCTGGGAGATTCGCCCTATCCTCGACAAGACCATGGGCCGCTGGTATTTCTCCTTCAATCCGACCTTCGAGCGCGCTCTGCACGGCGAGAACGTGCACCAGGGCTTTGAGTTCGCCCCCAACGCCAAAGCGAGTTTCGACTTCACGAAGAAAATCGCGGGTGGGCTGGAATACTACGGCGCAACCGGACCCGCGACTGAGTTTGATCCCCTGAGGGAACAGCAACACCAGTTGTTCCCGTCCATCGACCTCAACGTTTCGCCAAACTGGGAGTTCAACTTTGGAGTCGGCATCGGCCTCACCCCCGCCACCGATCACCTGATCGTGAAATGCATCGTCGGCCGCCGCTTCTCCTGGACCCACGAGAAGCGCGCGAAGGTCAAAATCCCCTCCACCGACGCGGCCGAATAACGACGCCCTGCCAGAAACCCCTTGACCACGGAGACGCAGAGGCACGGAGCCCCGGAGTATGCGCCAGACCTAACCCCGCCCTTGCGCCAGAAACGTCCCTACCAGTCGCGCAGCGGGGCCAGCCATGAACCCCGGACGTAAGTCCGGGCTCGTCACACCGGAAGACCCCGACTTCCTTCGGGGACGCCACTGTTTCGATGGGTTCGGAGAGGCTTCTGGGACGATCAGGTCATCTTGAATTGAAACCACACCGCTCCGCGGAGACGAGTGCGTTGTTAGACGATCGGCTCGGGCGCAGGCGACAACGCCGGCGGTGCCGCCGGAGCAGGAGCCGGTGGATACAGGCGCGCGTGCAGGGCCGGATAACGCTCCGCGAAAAAGTACATGGCGTAGGCGGGAAAAAACACCGCCACCGGAACGCAGACCAGCGCAATCAGGTACAACAGGAGCGAAAGCAAAATCATTCCTGCCACAATCACCACCGTGATGGTGACCGTATTCCAGCTGAGCCCGGCGCCTTTCCCGAACAGCACGGCAGCTCCCCCCAGAATGGCGAGCGGAATCATCGCGACCACCGCGACAATCCCCGACGCAATGCCGAACACCACCGAGGCCCCAATCGCGAGCACGATTTTCATCCCGATGTATCCGGCGTAGCTGCCCTTTTGCGCCTTCATCGTTTCGAGCAAACGCCGCCAGCCCTCGATGACTCCCACATTGTCCACGGCCATGACCGGAATCACGAAGTCCTTGGCCAACAAGGCAATCAGCGCCATGATCAGACCGAAGAACACAAACACCAGGATCACGGGCAGGAAGGCAAGCACCCACCCAGGCCCAGGCTGCTGATGATTCTTCAGAGCCGGCCATAGCGGAAGGAGCAACGGAATGAACAGAACCGCCGCCACGCCCAGTCCCACAATCGACAGCGCCAGCTGCCAGCCGAAATAGCGCAAGCCCTGCCCCTGCCATCGCCCCCAGCTCTCGCCCAATTCGCAATGCTTGCGCAACACCGATTCGAATAGCACGAAGCGGCTGACGCTCGACACATACAACCACACCAGCGCCAGGACGAGAAACCCGATCACCGCCACCAGCACCATCGCGCCCAAAATCGCCGGATCCAGGCCCAAGCCTGACAGCACATCCTTCGGATCCGCAAAGCTCTGCGAGGTGTTCGGAAACTTGAAAGGCAAGCTACCGAGCGCTTTCCAGCTGCTGTTACAGCCGCCCTCGGAGCTGATCTCGCCGGTGGCGAGGGCGAGCACCGCCAGCCGCGCCCACTGTCCGAAACGAAAGGGTTGGATTAGCTGTTGCCTGGTGTGTTCGAACGCGGGACCGATGACATCCACTGCAGATTTAGGCAAGGCAAAACTCCGGGCTGAATTTCAAGCCGCCGAGCTTGCACGTTACTGCGAAGCCAGAGTAGGGTCAACGGATTTATTCACGGCTGAGAGGCGGTCGTCGGCACTCGTCTTACGTGCACTTGGCGACGATCAGGGTTATGTCGTCGGACTGTTCATGAGGACTGAACCTCTTCACATCGTCCACAATCGAAGCAATCAGGACCGGGGAAGCCTGCTCACGATGCCGTCGCAGTGATTCGATCAGGCGGTGCTCTCCGAATTCCTCTCCCGCGTCGTTGAACGATTCGGTTATGCCGTCGGTGTAGAGTGCGAGTGTGTCTCCCGAGCAGAGCGGGCGTTCCCCGGCAGAGCAATCCCATTCCTTGAAGAGCCCCAATACGGTGCACGTGGAATGAAGCCGCTCTAGAGTGCCATCGTATCGGAACAGAAGCGCGGACAGATGCCCACAATTTACATAGCGCAAGCACCGCACTCGGTCGTCGTACTCGGCAAAGAACAGGGTGGCGTAGGCGGTGTCGGTCGAATTCTCGTAGAACAACCGATTGACCAATTGTAGGAAGCGCTCCGGTTGATCCAATGCGACCGCGCACTGGCTGCGCAGGTTCGCTTGCAGATTGGCCATCAAAAGAGCAGCTGCGATTCCTTTCCCTGAAATGTCACCGACCACCAGTCCGAGCCGGTCCCGGCCAAGATCAAGAAAATCGTAGTAATCGCCGCCAACCTGGCGAGCCTGGATGCAAATCCCCGAGTAATCGAGCGTTCTAAGGGGCGGGAGCGTCTGCGGAAAGAGCCTGGTCTGCACCTGCTTGGCAATTTCCAGTTCTTGGGCAGCGCGGCGCTCGGATTCCAACTTCGCCGCAGCGGCGCGGCGCTGCGCTTCGACGGCTCGGCTCTCCTCGTCGAAGCTCACCAGCGCGAAGGAGTTTCCGTCGAGGTCCTTGAAGTGCGTGAACACTCCGCCCCAGATTGGTGTCTGCTCTCCGAGCGGTAGCGAGAGGTCAGTCGAACCCTGGGCCGGGGCCTGCCGTTCATACTTGATGCGCTTCAGGCGCGGCGCATATTGAAACCGAACTCCGCGCTTGCGCCAATCGCGAAACTTGGCCACAACATCTTCGGTAACAAAGACAACCTGCGTCGGCCGGCCGATGAGTTCGTACTCTTTGGAGTCGGGCTTGGGCGCGACCAGCGAAAGCACGGCGCTGCCGTCTGGAGGGGCAACCGCTACCCAGCGCTGACCGGATCCAAAGCGGACATCACCGACCAGACTAAACTCAAGCTGGTCCAGGTAGAATCGTAGGCTTTGATCCTGATCGCGAACGAAGATGTTAATCGCGTGAATGCGGAGATGGGGCGGTAGTCGGTCGAAGAGAAGAGTAGGCTCGTCTGCGCCAAGACGTGAAGGAGAACTGCCCATCGGCGTGATTATAGCGTCCAAAGACCGGTCCGTGAACCTATCACGGGCGATCCTGTGGCCGCGCTCGGCATTTCGATTCGAGCCATACGGCGTGATAGCTCCCCGATCGTCGGCCACTCGAAAATCCAGCCCACCGGTTGCCGGACAGGCCTCCCGGCGTGGAGCAGAAGTGGGTTCTTCTGCTTGTCGGCGAAAACCCCACCTTCCCCCTGAGTCGAGACGATGCGCTAATGCAATGAGTTCCGCTTACTCGTACCGCAACGCCTCCACCGGATCCAGTTTCGAAGCACGCAGCGCGGGCACCATCCCGCTCGCCACACCAACCAACAACAGCACCCCCGTTGAGACGAGCACCGTCATCAACGAAATCTTCAGGTGAATATCGCCCGTCCCTGAATCGTCTTCAAACAGCGGCCCCATCATCGGGAGGGTACCCACTGACGCGGCAATCAGGTAGGAAATCAGAATCCCGATCGCTCCACCCAGCAGCATGATCAACAGCGTCTCCGCCAGAAACTGCAGCTTGATATGCCGCTTGCGAGCACCCAGCGCGCGCCGTAAGCCGATCTCGCGTATCCGCTCGTCGACCGATACCAGCATGATGTTCATCACGCCCACGCCCCCAATGCCGAGTGTCAACGTGCCCACGAACGTCAGCAGCACTTGCAGCCCAATCGTCAGCCCGTCAATGATCGGACGAAATTCGTCCCGCCCGAACATCTGGAACGCTTTTTTGTCGGTTGGGGAGAACTGCTGGCGCATCGCAATCGCCGCCAGCACCTGCGCCATCGCTTTTTTCTCGAACTGCGGCGCGATGGGCTGAAACACCAGCACGGCTGCGTAGCGCGTGTTCCACACGTCACCAGCGGCCGAGTACGGAATCCACGCAGAATCGTCATCGCTCGAAAAATAATTGCTGAGCTGAATCTTGCGCTGCATCACGCCAATCACCGTGAAGCGCTGTCCGCTGATCCTCACGGTCTCGTCCACCGCGGGCCGCCCGCCGAATAACTGCTCGCGCAGGCGTCCACCCAGAAACACCACGTGCCGGCGCTCCAGCTCGTCGCTGGCGTTGATCCACCGCCCCTCCGACGGCACCTCGTTGCGCATCTCGCCGTACTCCGGACACACTCCCCGGATTGCCGTCGTCCCCACCATGCGGTCCCCGTAGCTGATCCCCGGTCGGCGCACGGTTTCGAGACAGGCGTGCTTCACCATGGGCGCATCCGCCCTCACCATGTCGATGTCCGCTTTCTCGAGCACAACTTTCTTCCCCGCGCGCTGCCCGCCCGGCTGCTCGCTGGTCTGCTGCGGCCAGCAGATCACGACGCTCTTTCCGAAAGCATCGAACCCGTTGACCAGGACGGAGCGGAAGCTATTGCCGTAAGCAATCAGCAACGTGACCGTAGCGATGCCCCACACGATCCCCAGCATGGTAAGCGCGCTACGCGTCCGGTTGCGCTTCAACGCAACCCAAGCTTCGTAGATGATTTCCGTGAGCATCGAAGAAATTGGCGATCTACGGGCATCCCCGCTCGCCAGAGAATCAAGAGGCCGAACCACCCAGGACACCAAGGATCACGAAGGTTCTTGATTTTGTTCCTTCGTGTCCTCAGCGGTTCAAGGGTTTTACCCACCAGCCTCATATCGCAAAGCCTCAATCGGATCGATTGAAGCCGCGCGCCGCGCCGGGTACAGCGCCGAAAGCACCGCGATCATTCCCAGCAACGAGCAAGCCAGCAACCCGGTTTTCCAGGTAGGCAGTAGCCCCGCAAAGAAATCCGGCATGGGCAGCAGATTCACCATCGCGCAAATCCCGTAGGCGATTCCCAGCCCGATTCCCCCACTAAGGAACACAATCAGCAAAGCTTCGAAGAAGAACTGCCGCAGAATTTCGCTCGCCCGTGCGCCCAAGGCCTTACGCACGCCGATCTCGCGCGTGCGTTCGCGCACCGCCACCAGCATGACGTTCATCACGCCCAACCCGCCGAGCACAAGCGTCACCATCCCCACGGCGCCCAGGAAATATTTCATGCCGTTGGTCATGGTCTCGAAGGCTTTCGCTTCCTGCACAGTGTCCCAGATCGGACAAGCCTCTTTGTCGCGCGGATCGAAGTTGTGCTGGCGACCCAGCACATGCCGCACCTCATACTTGCAAGCCTCGTGCTGCCCGACCGATTTCGGCGTGACCAGCAATTGGTCGAACGTATAGGGGGTGCCTGGCGGCTTGTCGGGAAAATCACGCCGCATGGCGCTGAATGGAACGAAGATCTTGTTCACATCCCAGCCGTCGTAGCTGGAATCCTGCTTCTTTTTGGCCATCACCCCGATCACCTGGTAGGGAACGTCATTCAGGTAAATCGTCTCGCCGACGGCAGTGCCGCCGTGAGGAAACAGCTGTTTGGCCGCGTCGGTCCCGAGGAACGCCACTCGGCGCGCTTCCCGCTGATCGTCCCAGTTGTAGAAGCGCCCATCGCCCAAATCCAGGCTGCGAATGTAGCCAAATGGTGGCATCGAGCCGGTGACCAGCAAGGCCGCAGCGTTGAAGTTGCTGTGCGTCTTCACATCGCCCTGCTCAAGTTCCGGTATCGCATACTCGCAATCTGGAGTCTCGGTCGCCAGCGGCACAAGGTCCGCCTCCTCCCAATGCAGGGCGCGCCCCGCGCGCTGCCCGCCCGCATGCAAACTGGTGCGCCCATGGAAGACGATCATCACGTCCTTGCCCAGGTTCCGCGCCTGAACCTCCTGCCCCTTGCGCAGTCCCTCTCCGGCCGCGACCATGAGTACGATGGAAACGATCCCCCAGGCAATGCCGAACATGGTCAGGAAGGTGCGCAGTTTGTGAGCCCACAGCGTCCGCAAAACATCGCCAAAGAGATCGCGCAAGACCATACGCAGGGTTGGACGCGGGCGGAGGTTGAAAGTAATCGCTGGCCGGACGCCCGCGCCCTCCCTGGTTGATACGCAACGTCGCCCGAATTTGTTGCAGGGAAATAGAGACGCGAACTGAAAAACGGTAGGAGTGAGGACGAACGCATGGCGCGACAGAAAACCCGGGACACCCCGAACCGGGACTACTGGAACCGAGGATTTCCAGAACCGAGGATTTCCAGAACCGAGGATTTCCAGAACCGAGGATTTCCAGAACCGAGGATTTCCAGAACCGAGGATTATTAGAACCGAGGATTATTAGAACCGAGGATTTCCAGAACCGAGGATTACCACGACCCGAACTACAATCCCTGACTACCACCATCCGTCGGCTCACCACGCCGGCAGAATCGTCACGCCTCCAGCCGCGTAGCGGCGGCCTACGATAGGCCAGGGCGTACGCCCTGGGTAAGCGCGGCGACAGAACCGAGCCCCGGAGGGACGACACATCGGAGCCGAGGACGTAAGTCCGAAGGCGCCGTCAGCCAACGACCGTGACCGTGATTCCACAATCCATCGCCTCACCACGCTCCGGCAGGCGCTAGCAAATCCAAGCCCAGTATTTCCTCCGTGTCTCTGGGTCTGCGTGGTAAACCCGCACTACACCGCCGGCACCGTCCCAACCCCCTCCAGCCACCCATCAAACTCCCGCAACGCCACCTCGCACTGCACTCGATGCCGCTCCTGCCGATCCCGAATCCTGTTCTCGAGCGCAGGCAGGAGGTCAAACGTAATGTTGGCTGGCTGAAAATGCTTCGCATCCGCCTGGGTGATGTAATGCACAAGCGACCCAAACGCAGAAGCCCGCGGCGGCGCCAACAGATCCCCGCCGGAAACCAGCGCAGCCGCATGCACGCCCGCCATCAACCCCATAGCAATCGACTCCACATACCCTTCCACGCCGCAAATCTGCCCCGCGAACATCACCCGCGAATGGGCCTTCATCTGCAACGTGTCCGTCAACAACGAAGGCGCGTTGATGTAAGTATTCCGATGAATCTGCCCGTAGCGCAGGAAGCGCGCATTCTCGAGCCCAGGAATCAGCCGCAGCACCCGCGCCTGGTCGCCAAATTTCAGATGATTCTGGAATCCGACCAGGTTGTAGGAATCCGCCCGCAGGTTCTCCTGCCGCAGTTGAACGACCGCGTGCGGCGGCCGCCCCGTACGCGGATCCTTCAACCCCACCGGCTTCATGGGCCCGAAACGCAAAGTGTCGCGGCCCCGCCGCGCAATCTCCTCGATTGGCAGACAGGCTTCAAAATAGTTCAGCTTCTCCCAGTCGCGCTCCTCCACCGACTCGGCCGAAAGCAGCGCGTCGCAAAAGCAGTCGTACTCCTCCTTTGACATCGGGCAGTTGACGTAGTCCGCCGTGCCCTTGTCGTAGCGCGCCGCCAGGTACACCTTCGCCATATCGATCGACTCCGCCTCCACGATCGGACTGATCGAGTCGTAAAAATGTAGATTGTGTGGCGCCGCCCCTCCAGTCCGCGAAACCGCGGCGGACGCACTCGCGCTCAACCGCGCAATCTCGGCCGAAAGCGCATCGGAAGTCAGGGGCCCGGTGGCAATCACCGTGATCGCATGCTCGTCAATCTTCGCGACCTCTTCGCGCCGCACCGCGATGAGCGGCTCGCGTGAAATCGTCTCCGTAACCTTGGCAGCAAAGGTCGTCCGGTCCACCGCCAGCGCATGCCCCGCGGGTACCGCGCAATCGCGAGCAATCTGGAGCAGCAGCGACCCCGCCCGCCGCATTTCCTCTTTCAGCAGCCAGGGCGCGGTATTCACGCTGTCGGACTTCAGCGAATTCGAACACACCAGTTCCGCGAAGTCCGCGGTCTGGTGCGCCGGCGTCGACCGCACCGGCCGCATCTCGCAGAGTTCGACCGCGATCCCGCGCCGCGCACACTGCCACGCCGCCTCGGACCCGGCCAGTCCCGCCCCGATGACGCGAACCGCACTCACTTTGGAGAACCCCCCGCCAGTCGCCGCAACCCCTCGCCGTCCAGTCGGACTGCTTTCCAGTCATCTAAAAAAGTCGCGCCCAGTCGCTGGTAGAAATCGATGGCGGGTTGATTCCAGTCGAGGACTTCCCAGCGCATCGCTTGATACCCTTCGCGGACCGCAATTGCAGCGACCTCCGCCATCACCGCTTTGCCGATTCCTTCCGCGCGAAACTCCCTGCGTACGTAGATATCCTCGAGAAAGAGTCCAGGTCCGGCGAAGCTGCTGTAGAACCCAAAAAACAAAGCGTACCCTGCCGGCTTTCCATCCCACTCGGGGATTAACGTCCGGAAGCGCGGCTGGGGCCCGAACCCGTCGCGCACCAGGGACTCTTCGGTCACCGTAACGTGCTCGGAGAGACGCTCAAACTCCGCGAATTCAAGAATCATCCGTTTGAGCAGGGCAACATCTTCGATGGTGGCGGCGCGAATCCGAAGCACGGGGCGGGGAACCTCAATCGGCGCTTCCAGGACGGAAACGCCTCTGCCGCGTATTATAACCAACGAAGGGAGACGGAATTTATGGCCCGAATCGCCTTAATCGAACCCGACCAGGCTTCTCCCGAAGTCAAAGAGATCTACGAACAGAAGCTCAAGGGCAAACCTGGCAACACCCAGAAAGCGCTCGCGCATCGCCCGGACCTGCTCAAGAACTTTCTCAGCTTCTACGCCAGCGTAGGCCGCTCTCTCGACCGCAGGCTTTATGAACTCATCTACATCCGCACGTCGCTGATCAACCAGTGCCACTACTGCCTGCAGCATCACTTGGCCTCATCGAAGCGCGCCGGCGTTACGCCCGACGACTGGAAGCTGCTGCAAGCCGGCGACTACGCGCGATTCAGCGAAAAAGAACAAGCCGCCGTGGCCTACGCTGAAAAGCTCACCCGCAATCCGCACTCGGTCAACGACGCCGACTTCGCCGTGCTGAAGAAGCACTTCAACGACGCCCAGATCGTCGATCTCCATCTGCTGACCGGGCTTGCCAATTTGACGAATCGCTTCACCGATCCGCTGGGGCTGGAAGTGGAGTTCCCGGAGGAGAAGATCTAGCAGCGGTCAGCGGTGCCGCAAAGCGCCGCCTGCGGCGCGGAAGAGATCTGTGTACCAAATCCTAGGCAGGTGCCCTTTCCAACTCCTTGCGATTCCATTTCCCAAGATCCGCTCCAGCATCGTAGGTGCTTTGCAGGAACTCCAGCAACCTGCCCTGAGGCGAATCGGATCGCCGCACGTCATCGTACATCAGAAGAAATTCCTTCAGTTGCGTATCATAAAAAGCCTCTGGCGGCCTGACCCGATGCTGCGCAAACCCGGCTGGCTCGGGTGCTGCATAGGCGTAAAAGACCGCTCCCTTGATATCGCCACCTCCCGGCCAAAATCCCGCGCTGATGACTTCGTGCGAGTAAGCTTCGCGTGTGATGGGGTCGGCCCCGATGCGCTCCGGTGCGCGGCGGCCCGAAAAGCGGGTCGCCGCCAGATCGAAGCTGCCCCAGAAAAAATGCACTGGGCTCGCTTTTCCGATGAACGCAGCCCGGAACTGCTTAAAGACTGCGTCACAGCCCACCAGAATCCGCCAGAAACGGTGAGCGTACTCGGCATCGTACGAGGCTGGCTGCGTGTCCTGATCGAATGGGATCGGATCCGGAATTTCGCACGGCATCTTCCAGATCTTCACCACGATGCCGAGCGAGGCCAAGGTCCCCATGAACTCCCGGTAGAAGTCGGCGACAGAACCGGGCGCCAAGGCAATCGTTTTGCTGGTGGCGTGGCTGGTTTGGATGACCAGCTGGTGATGGATGAAGTCGAACTGGATTTCGAAGACTCCCCCCGCGTACGGGATTGGCGAAGTGGTCAACCCGATGGCATTCACGTAAAGCGGCACCCCCCACCAATGATTCGTCTTTGGGCTGAGCGCAAGCCGGATTTTGCCCACTATTTGCGACCACATGTGAAGAGTGCGGTAAGTGCCCCCCCAAGCCTCCAGCGGGAGTTCCGGCCAGAGATCTCGATCGGCGCAAGTAGTGCCTGCGTTCATATACCCTCCACAGAAGCCAAGCCTAGGAAGGCTCAGGCTACGAAAAGTCCAGCCGTTTGGGCAACGACTAACACCATTTCACAACCGACGGCGGCTCCGCTCCCCAAGGACTTCTCGGTCCGAGGAGCGCAGCGACGAGGAATCTGCTGTTCGCCGGCGCCGGCAACAAGCAGGTCCCTCGCTCCACTCGGAACGACAAAGGGGAAGGGGCAGCGATACTCGAAATCGACACCTACAGAATCACCCTCTCATCCCCCACCCGCCGTGTCACCCGCTCGCGGTCGAGATACTCGAGCAGCGGGATTGCATACTTGCGGCTCACCCCGGTCAGTTCCTTGAACTTGCCCACATCGATCTTGGCTGATTTCGCCTTGTAAGCCGCAATCTGCTTGCGGAGTTCCTGCAAGGCGGATTGGTGAAACACGAGCTCGTCAGAAATCTTCACCAGCACCTTGTCGCGCAAAAGCAGGGTGACGATCTTCTGCGCGCGGACCTTGTCGACCTTCAATCCCGCCAGCACATTGTAGAGCGCGGGCACTTGCAGGCCCGTGGACGAAAACGCCTGCTCAATGATCTTCTTCGACTCGGCTTCCTCGTCTTTCATCACGACGCCTCGCCCAGGCAGGTGGACGAGTTCACCGGCGAGTTCGAGCTTTCGCTCCTTGGCGAGCACGTCAAGGACACCGGCCAGCACGTCCGGCGGAACTCCGGCGGTTTCGCGCAACTCTTCTTTGCTGATCCCGGCCACCAGCGGATTCTTGTTGTGAAAATCCTCGACCGATCTAACGAGAAGCAACTTGAGCCCTTCGACCGCTGGCGCGTGAACAAGTCGGTCGCCGATCTTCAGCACTTGGCCTTGTCGGATCGCGTCTGCCAGGTGGTTCTGGACCACTACGTCTCTCCAACCCGTTTCCGCTGTGGCTTGCGCCAGCGTCAGCCCGTCGTGGCGCCGTTGTGCCAGGCGAGCCTTGAGTATCGACGGAGGATTCCCACCCTCCAAAACTTTCAGAAACGGCTCAACCGTTTCCTTCTTGCGGCGCGCGAGCGGCGCGGCGTCCAGCACCACTCCGCCGCCAATCGTCGCCACCGGCGAGAACTGCCGCACGATGAAGCGATCTCCGGGCAGTAAGAGCGCTGGCTCCGCCATGCGTAGTTGCGCCTGCGCAGTTCCGCCGGGCTTCACCTGCTTCTCTCCGTACAGCGCGACCTCCGCGACGGTCTCTGAGGTGTAGGCGTGCAAGTGCACGCGCGCGCGATCCTTCAACGGCTTCGCCGAGGAGAGCAGCGACAGCGCAACGTCGATGCGCTGGGTCGACCGGAACGTGTCTGGCGGCGCCAGCGTCATGCCGCGCGTCAGGTCCTCGACGGTCACGCCGGCGAGATTCAATGCAGTGCGCTGCCCCGCAATCGCTGTGTCGGCGTTCTCGCCATGCACCTGCACGCCGCGCACGCGCACGCGCTTGCCGCTGGGAAAAACCTCCAACTCGTCCCCCTTGCGGAGCGTGCCTGCAACCAGCGTGCCCGTGACCACCGTGCCAAAGCCTTTCATGGTGAACACGCGATCGATCGGCAGGTGAGCCAGCGCGCTCGAATCTTTCGCAGGCACTTCTGCGGCGACTTTGGCCAGCTCCCGCTTCAGTTCTGGCAAGCCTACGCCTGTGAGCGAACTTATGGGGACAACCGGTGAGTGGGCGGCATCGAGAAACGATCCCTGCAGAAACTCCGCCACTTCGAGGCGCAGCACGTCGAGCGTGTCGCGATCGACCGTGTCCGACTTGGTCAGCACCGTGATGCCGCGGCGCAGCGCGAGCAATCGGCATATGTCGAAGTGCTCGCGGGTCTGCGGCTTGATCGACTCGTCCGCCGCGATTACCAGCAGCACCAGGTCGATCCCACCCACCCCCGCCAGCATATTGCGCACAAAGCGCTCGTGGCCGGGGACGTCCACGAAGCCGAGGCGCAGCCTCTCGCCGTTGGGTGCGGGCAGTTCCAGGTGCGCGAAGCCGATGTCGATGGTGATGCCGCGCCGCTTCTCTTCCTCCAGGCGATCCGCATCGATGCCAGTCAGGGCTTTCACCAAGGCGGTCTTCCCGTGGTCGATATGCCCGGCCGTGCCTACGATGACGGACTTCATTGCGGGAAACAGTATAGTCGGGGGTAACCCGGTCGCTGGTCATTGGGTGTGGGCTGCTGGTCATGAGTCGTCGGCATGTTCTCCCACACTTTCCCCGAGTCCGAACACCCATGGCAAGCAAAGCTTTGGTTTGAAGACTTCCCGAACTCACCCCGGGGAGATCCTTCCGCGACAAACTGCTCGGACCCCAAAGTGCGCCTACAAGCGTTCCTCAGCGCTACTACGTTCCTAGCGCTATTAATTGGCATTCTGGAGAGCAATCCCACCCCGGAATTTTGCCCGGGACGAGTATAAGATTACTCGCTAATTTCACTAGCCCGGAGCTAACATTCGCTCCATCAGCCACTTGCGTCGCCCCCTCTGGGGGTCTTCCTCTGGGCTGGACCCGAGATTCTCCCGAAACTGAACGGCGATGCCCATGAGATCCTCGAGGCAAGCAGCATCTCCGCCGTGGGAGCCGAACGGAATGGCAGGGGAGCGAGCAAATGCCTCGCCACGCCTGAGGACGACGCTGAACCCGATGCTCGGAGCCAGAGGGACCCAAGCCAACGACTCACGGCCAACGATCAGCTACTTTCCCCAACCCGCTTCCGGATGCGACAATAAAGCATCCACCCCATGACCCACTCCCAGAACCCTGCGATCACTCCGGAGCTGATCCGGGAGCACGGCATTACACCTGACGAGTACGCGCAGATCAAGCAGCTTTTGGGCGGACGCGAACCGACGTTCACCGAGCTCGGCATTTTCAGCGTGATGTGGAGCGAGCATTGCTCGTACAAGTCGTCGCGCGTGCACCTGAAGCGGCTGCCAACGCGCAGCAAGTTCGTGGTGCAGGGTCCGGGGGAGAACGCGGGCATTGTCGACATCGGCGACGGCTGGGCCTGCGCGTTCAAGATCGAGTCGCACAATCATCCGTCGTTCATCGAGCCGTTTCAGGGAGCGACCACGGGAGTGGGCGGGATTCTGCGCGACATTTTCACCATGGGGGCGCGGCCGGTCGCGGTCATGGACTCGCTGCGGTTTGGACCGATCGAAGCTTTAGGATCGGCGCACGAAAAGCCTGCCGAGCTTCGCTCGGCTGGACGGCCGGGGGCGGCCGGCCCCACGCACGAGGGGCCTACCCAGGCCGAGATTCACAAGAACCACTCGATCATGGAAGGTGTGGTCAGCGGTGTTGCTTCTTACGGGAACTGCTTCGGCGTCCCGAACCTTGGCGGTGAGACGAAGTTTGAACCCTGCTACTCGGGCAATCCGCTGGTGAATGCATTTGCGCTGGGACTCGTGCGACGCGACCAGATTTTCTACGCGAAGGCCGCCGGCGAGGGAAATCCCGTCATCTACGTCGGCGCGAAAACCGGGCGCGACGGCATCCACGGCGCCACCATGGCCTCGGAAGAATTTAGCGAAGCTTCGGAAGCCAAGCGGCCCAATGTGCAGATGGGTGACCCGTTCCTTGAGAAGCTCTTGCTCGAAGCGTGCCTCGAGGCCATGCAGACGGGTGCGATTGTGGGCATACAGGACATGGGCGCAGCCGGACTCACCTGTTCGACCTGCGAGATGGGTGCGCGCGGCAAAGTAGGGCTCGAAATCGAACTCGACCGCGTCCCGCAGCGCGAGACCGGCATGTCAGCCTACGAGATCATGCTCTCGGAGTCACAGGAGCGCATGCTGCTGGTTGCCGAGAAAGGCCGCGAGCAGGAAGTGTTCCGCGTTTTCGAAAAGTGGGGGCTCGATGCGGTCGAAGTGGGCCTCGTCACCCAGGACAACGTCATGCGCGTGCGCCAGCACGGCGAGTTGGTGGCGGAAATTCCGAATGAAGCACTTACCGACGACGCTCCGCTCTACAAGCGTCCGCTGGAACGGTGGGAGCCGCCGGTGGAGCGCGAGCTGCCATCGCACGTCCAACTCACTGAGTCGGGCGATCTTACCGGCAACTACAAGCGGCTGCTCGGGAGCGCGAACATCTGCAGCAAGCGCTGGGTTTGGCAGCAGTACGATCACATGGTGCAGATCAACACTGTGGACGCGCCCGGAGCGGGCGACGCCGGCGTGATCCGCATTAAGGGCTCGCAGCGTGGGCTGGCGATGGCGCTCGACGGAAACCCTCGGTGGTGCTATCTGGATCCGCGGCTGGGCGCGATGCACGCCGTGGCCGAGGCCTGCCGCAACGTGGCTTGCTCGGGCGCGACTCCCATCGGTGCGACGAACTGTCTGAACTTTGGCAATCCCGAGAGGCCACACATCATGTGGCAGTTCTCACAGACGGTCGACGGCATCACCAAGGCTTGCGAAGAGCTGGAGGTGCCGGTCACGGGCGGCAACGTCAGCTTTTACAACGAGACTTTGGGCGAGGGCATCTATCCGACGCCCGTGCTCGGCATCGTGGGCGTGCTCGACGATGTGCACAAGACCGCGAAAATGCACTTCCGCGAGGTGGAACGCACGATTGTGCTATTGCGTGGGACCGAGCCGGGCGATATCACGGACGTAGAATCCGAATTTGGCTCATCCGAATACGCGAAGGAGATCCTGGGCGCGGTGTGGGGCTATCCGCCGGAACTGGACCTCGAGCAAGAAGCCGCGCTGCAGAAGGGGCTGGTTGAGATGATCCAGGCGGGGCTGGTGGAGTCGGCGCATGACTGTTCTTCGGGCGGGTTGGCCGTCGCGCTGGCTGAGCCTACGTTTGCAAAGGGGATCGGCTTGCGCGTCGACTTGGCCTCCAACCGACTGCCGGCGGAATTTGCGCTGTTTGGCGAGGATGCGAGCCGGGTGGTGATGTCCTGCGACCCAAGCCAGCTCCCGGGAATCAAACAAGTAGCGGCAAAATATGGGCTCTCGCTGGACCTGCTCGGAGAGACCGTTCCCGAACGAGTGGAAATCAAGCTGGATGGACGGGTGGTGGTGTCGGCTTCGGTTTCTGAGCTTCGCGAGGTGTATGAGTCGGCGCTGGAAAAGGCTTTGCGGGCAGAACCGGAGCCGGTGGCGGCCGACTGATGAAGTTGCCAATCGTCGGTTGCCAATCGGTGATTGAAAATCGGAAATCGCGGAGCAGGCTGGACGAAGAGCTTCTAAGCGCAGCAGTTTCTAACCGCATCAAAGATCGCGAAGAAAGGCCGCCAAGGACGCGGAGGAATGAAGAGCCGAGCTTTCGCTCGGCACGAACGGCCGGGGGCGGCCGTCCCCACGTGGGCGGTGGCGCGGCTGACGGTTTGCTTGAGAGCTGACGCGAGAGGCTAATTGCCAAATGCTGCTTTCCGACAAATTTCGCGAAGAGTGCGGGGTGGTGGCGATTTACGCGCACCCTGAGGCGGAGACACTGGCTTACCTCGGGCTGCATGCGTTGCAACATCGCGGACAGGAGTCGGCGGGGATCGTCAGCTCTGATGGCATGACTCTGCGCCCACACCGGGCGATGGGGCTGGTGGCCGACATTTTCGTGGAAGATGTGCTGGCCAAGTTGCGGGGAACACTGGCGATTGGGCACACGCGCTACTCGACCACCGGAGATTCGGCGCTGCTCAACGCGCAGCCCATCCTGGTGCAGTCGAACAAGGGGTCGATTGCCGTCGCACATAACGGCAACCTGGTGAATGCGCAGGAGATTCGGTCACGGCTGGAGGCGCAGGGGTCGATTTTTCAGACCACCAGCGATACCGAGGTGATCGTGCACCTGATCGCGCTTTCGCGCGAACACACCTTGCCGGAGGCGATGGCGGATGCTTTGCGACGGGTGGAAGGCGCGTTTTCGCTGGTCATGGTTTCCTCCGACCGGGTGTTTGCGGCACGCGATCCGCGCGGGTTCCGGCCGCTGGCCATGGGACGCATTCCGGCACAGCCGGGTTTTAAGCAGGACACCATCGTGTTCGCGTCCGAGACTTGCGCATTTGATTTGATTGGTGCAACTTACGAACGCGACGTGAAGCCCGGGGAACTGGTGATCGTGGGGCCGGAGGGCATCACCTCGCGTTTTTATTCGCCCACCGGGCCGCAGTCGAGTTGCATTTTTGAGCATGTGTACTTTTCGCGCCCCGACAGCCTGGTGTTTGGGCGGTCGGTGCAGGTCAGCCGCGAAGGTCTGGGGAGGCAACTGGCGCGGGAAGCGGCGGTGGATGCGGACATCGTGGTACCGGTGCCGGACTCGGGCGTGACCGCAGCGCTGGGTTACGCGGCGGAAAGCGGAGTTCCGTTCCGCTTTGCGTTGATCCGCAACCATTACGTGGGACGGACGTTCATCGAGCCGAAGCAGAGCGTGCGCGACTTCGGGGTCAGGCTGAAGCTGAACCCGGTGCGTTCGCTGCTCGAAGGCAAGCGGGTGGTGCTGATTGACGATTCCATCGTACGCGGCACGACCAGCAAGAAGATCGTGCGCATGGTGCGCAATGCGGGCGCGGCCGAAGTGCACATGCGCATTTCCTGTCCGCCGACCATCTCGCCTTGTTTTTACGGAGTGGATACTCCTTCGAAAAGCCAGCTGATCGCGGCCAACAAGTCGATCGACGAAATCCGAGAGTACATCGGGGCGGATTCGCTGGCTTATCTCTCGCTCGAGGGATTGAAGAAGGCCTGCGGCGAAGGCGAGAAGACCGACTACTGCACGGCCTGTTACACGGGCAAGTATCCGACGAATTGGGTGGATGTGGACGAGATCCAGGCGGCGGTTAAGCGGTAGAGTCTTTATCTTCGATCCACATTTATTTTTTTCGTGACAGACTTCTCGAGGCCCTCAGCGGCTTCCAAGGCCGTAGTGGTTTTGGGCGCCTAACCGGCCCGGCGCGAAGCCGGCCCCTTTCAAGGCGTGCCTGAATTCAAGAGCCTTTCCGCAAGTGTTACGTCTTGTCGATCCGGTTGATAAGCCAATACAGAAAGCCAAAGAGCATGATCAGGACCGACGCAAGCCTGAGGCGGTAGACGCTCGCCAACACCAGGGAGGCCAGCAATAACGTCGTGCCGACGCCCACGACGATCAGGCCGAGCCGGCGGCGCAACCTCACCGCGTTGGGTTCCTTGTTCCGCCGGACCCAGATGAAAACCAGCGCCACTGCGATGACTGCGGGGCCGATGACATCGAGGGTTGGCACTTTTGCTCCTAGCAGGCGACCGACGCACTCTAGCGGCGTCGCAACCCGCCGCTTGTTTCCGCAGCCTGCCCGCCCTGATTTGTGCGGCGGGCTTGCCCAGGGTGGCGCCGGAGGAGACGAAAACGCCTCCGGGCAGGCCCGCCGGGGCTCCCTGGAAGGCGATGCTGCAAGGCGCGTGAACGCCGCCCCTACTGGAAGCTGTACGCCCGCACGTCGGGGTTGGCGTTGGAGTTTTGCACTTGGAACGCACCGATGAAACCGGGGGAGCTCCTGGTGAAATCGGTCGTCAGGCCGTCGTAGTCCCCCATATAGACCGGATTGAGCAGTCCATCGATGCCATTGTTCGGGCCATACGGACTGATGTTGACTTTGAAGTTGTTGAACGGGCCACCACCGGCGGACTCGGCGCAATAGCGGCTGATGGTGAAATTTTGGCTGTCGGCACGGCGGTCGTACCAACAGATGGCGACATTGCCTCGAGAATCGACGGCGACGCCGGGCTGGTAGTGGTCGTGACCGTAGCCAACCCGCGGCTGGTTGTCGGAGTTGACCTTCACGGGAGCCAGTCCCCAGGATGCGCCTCCGTCGACCGACGCGCGGGCCAGGATATCATCGAAGGCATAGGTGCCGCTCAGGCCGAACAGGTCGGGGATGACTTTGTCGCGCCCGTCATCCCAGGTCAGGTAGAGAGTGCCGTCGGTGGCTGTGCCCGAGGTGTCGACCGCAAAGTCGAGTCCGAGGAAGTCACGGAATTCCCCCTGCAGGTAGTAGGTGTCGCCGCCACCGACGATGCCGTCGGCCACAACGTAGGCCGAGGGTTTGTTCCCGGACCTAAAGCCGGAGACGCGCAGTTCGCGCGGTCCGAACGGGAAGTTGTTGAAGTACACCCATGCGACGTGAACCATGCCCTTGGAATCGACCACGACGTGCGAGGCCTGCAGGGCGTCGGCGAACCCACAAATCTGGTCCACGACCACGGGCTTGCCCCAATGTCTGCCGCCATCATGGGAAGAGACCACCTCGACGCCGATGCGGAAGTCGTTTGGGCAAGCGGCATCCGGAGGCACCGGAACGTTGAATCCCGAATCGTCGAAGTCGGTGTAGGAAACGTAGACGCGCCTTCGATTCGAGGGGTCGATCGCCATCCAGTCTTTGTCGATGGAGTGGGCGAACCCATCCTTGAGAATCGATGGACTGGGATCCGACCAGGTATTCCCTCCATCGGTGGAACTACTGAAGGCCAGGCCCGTGAGCGGATTGCCGCCGGCGTCCGCGGAGGCGAGGAGCTGGCTGTAGTAGAAGGTGCTGGGGTCAGTGCAGGCGATGACCGGATCGCCGATGATGAAATCAGCGACATTCGGACCGGGCGGGACCGGGCCCAGATCCTGGAAGGTTCCGCCCCGGTTGTGCGACACGGCGACACCGCTGAAGGAGAAGCCGCCGGTTCCATTGATCAGGGTGTCAGCAAAGCTGCCCGAGTCGTTGAAACCCACGACCGCGTTCGATCCGCACAGACCGGTGGAGGTCTCACTCTGGGTGAAGCCCGCAAAGGCAGAGAAGTTCAGATCGGTCGATGGGTCATTGACCTTCGTGGGATTCGTGCCCGCGGCCGCCGCGGTGGCGGCAGCCGTTGCCGCGCGAATGGCCTGGGCGAGAGCGGGCCGGGTGGCAGCGCCTTTTTTCAGCATTTGCGGTTGTATTCGGTTCAGGGCCGACGAGATGAAAACCGCGTTGGAGTTGCCCGACATCAGCCTCTGATAGGGGACGGGCATCTTGTGGTAGGTGTCGGCCAGCTGCTGCAATCTGGTCTTCAGCGCGTTAAAGCGGACCGAGTCGACCTGAGCGGGGGCCGCGAGAGACATCATCGCGACGCTCAGGCCAACCAGGACGGGCAGAAACAGCCTGGGTCTCATTGACTCCTCCAAGCATTGTGTTTCATGAGTCTGGGACTGCGATTAGGTTGCCGGGGCTGGTTTTCAGAACGCCGCGAAGCGCACTGACGCCCTGCCGTTGTCGGGCTCCTTAACAACACCACATGCTGCGACGATTCCAGGGCTTTTGAGTGGGACGACTGTACTACTGTTGCTAGTACCACGCAAATTAATTTTTGGAATCGGCATGATTTCCTGGGCTACGACGGCTGGTAGTAGCCCCGGCCTGCGGACTAGTCTCGGACCTTCCAATGGCTTCGCATTCGCGGTGCACAGCTGCCAAGAAGCGAGGCACGAGAAAGCCCTTTTGAAGTACTCATCTATCATGTCCAGACCCTCCCTGTCCTTCCCCGGGATTCGCCGAAGCCGGTGGTGTTCCCTGGTTGTCGGTTGGTCTTTGGTTGGCCTTTCTGCGCTCCCCCTGCAAGCGCAGAATCCGCGGGGGAGCTTGCGAGGCGAAGTGCAGGACCTGAGCGGCGGGCGAATCGCCTCGGCGAGGGTCGGGGTGCAGTCCCAGGCGTCCTCGCTCACGCGCGAGGGCACCAGCGACGAACGGGGCGAGTTTCGCATTGAAGGCCTATTGCCGGGCGCCTACCACTTGACGGTCAGCGCGAAGGGTTTCGGCGAGGCGAGCGCGGATATAGACGTAGTGGTGAGCATGGTACGGGACGTGACGGTGACGTTGAAGCCGGTCGGCGCCCCGGAGACGGTGAACGTCGAAGGCAAGGCATCGTCGATTACGACCGAGCCGATCGATACGGCGAGCGCCGTGCACCAGGGCGCGGTCACCGCGTATGACCTGGAAACAATTCCGCTGGCACATCGCAGTTTCGCCAACATCGCATACCTGGTGCCGGGAACCGAACCGGTGGAGCCTTCGGATCCGACCAAGGCGCGGATCACGGCGGTTTCGTTCGGGGGAAGTTCGGGGTTGAATGTCGAGCTGTCGGTGGACGGGGCCGATAATTCGGACGACTACATCGGGGGTTTCCTAGAGAACTTCTCGCCGGACGCCATTCAGGAGTTTGCCGTGCGCACCTCGCAGGAAGACGCTGACACCGGGCGGACGGTCGGCGGTTCCGTCGTCATCACGACCAAGCACGGGACGAATGACTGGCATGGGAGCGGGGCGTTTTACGGGCGGGGGGCGGCGCTGAACGCGCGCTACCCGATCGACAATCCATCGCCCCAGCCGAAGCAGCCCTTTTCGCGGCAGAACTATGTGGCCACACTGGGCGGGCCCCTCCCTGCGAACAAGCTGTGGTGGTTCGCTTCGTTCGAGGCAGTGCATGAGGATGCCAGCATCAGTTACAGCCCGAACAGCCTGACGCAGTTCAACGCGCTCGCCTCGCTGGCGTCCGAGGGGCTGATCCCCGGAGTGAACTCCATCTCGGTACCAAGCAATGTGCCGGTGCCCTTTCACGACTACATGGGATCGGCGCGGCTGGACTGGGCGCAGTCGGCACGCGCGCAGTGGTTCTTGCGCGGGTCAATCGACAACCACACGACCCGCAACGACCTGGTGCAGCAGGCGACCCTGCCCTCGACGGGCGCGACCTCGGGCTCGAACTATCTGAACCTGGTGCTGGGCAACCAGTTCACGTTCAGTCCGACGTGGCTGGGGTCGTTCACGTTTGGCGCGAGCGGGCTGCATCACGCCGAGGCGCGCAATTCGAACTTCGGGTTCGCGCTGGCATTCCCTTTCAGCGCGACATTCCACACGATTTCGGGATTCGAGACGTTCGGGGACAACCAGTTCGCTACGCCGATCACGGCGTTTCCGGTTTTGCGGAGCCAGGAGAAGTACCAGTTCCGCTATGACTTGAACCACGCTTCCGGACGGCACGCGCCGAAGTTCGGGATCAGCTTCATTCATGAGCCGGTGTTGAGCGGGGCGCTGTCGGGGACAGACGAGACGCTGATCGCGTATCCGAATGATCCAGATTTCTATGCCGCCCATCCTGCGCAGTTCTATTTCAGCAAGCACTGCGCTGTGGCGCCGGTGGATCCCGACATCCGTTGTACGTGGACGCCGGCCGGCGATGGCCGCTTCGCGCAGAATATTCAGCGGCTTGGGCTGTACGCGCAGGATTCGTGGCGCGCGACTTCGCACCTGACCTTGAATTACGGGCTGCGCTACGACACGACCTTCGGACTGCTGACCGGGTCCGGGCGCAACCCGTTGCAGAATCCCGCGTACCTGACCCTGAAGGCGTTGCAGATTCCTCTAGTGAACGGCGCGGCGCACGACGACCGAAGCCAGTTCGGACCGCGGCTGGGCATTGCGTTCTCGCCGGGGCGCAGCGAGAACACCGTGTTTCGGGCGGGCCTTGGACTTTACTACAACGATCTCGCGCAGAATGGTTGGGTGAGCGCGTTACAAGCGCTGAATGCGCTGCCGGGAGTTTGCACCGATCCGCTGAACCTGGCCGTCGATAATTCCGGATGTCTCCCGGGCGCGGACGCGGGCGGACAGGGCGCGATGATCGATCCGCACTACAAGACTCCGTACGCGTTGCATGCCAGCGCGGGAGTACAGCACGCGTTCGGAGAGCATTGGACGCTGAGCGCGGACTGGACGCACGAACAGGGCAACCACGCTTATCGCGCGTATAACTTTACGTCGGGATTCAGTTTGCTCACGCCACGCCTGACGCCGGACGATCCCAATCAGACGGCGGTCGTGCCCAACCTGACCCTGTACAAGACCGACAATCGCTCAACGTACGATGCGATGACTGTGCGTTTGCAGGGCAACGTCTCTTCCCGCGTCAACCTGATTGCGCATTACACGCTGGCGTCGGCCAAGACCTGGGGCTGCGTGGTGGGCGAATTGTTCGACTACGTCAATGGCGTGTGTAATCCGCTGAACGCGTTCGGGCCAGGGGATTACGGACCGTCGGGCGAGGACGTGCGGCACCGGTTCGTGCTTGCGGGAACCTGGCACGCGCCGCTGGGCATCGAACTGACGACGCTGACCCAGGTGGAAAGCGCGCGGCCCTTCACGATTGCCACACCCGTGGACGTCAACGGGACCGGAGACGATACCAACGATCGCGCCGTCATCAACGGGGTGCAGACCACCATGGACCAGTTCCGGGGCACGCCCTACGCACAGGTCGACCTGCGTGTGGCGCGGCCGTTCAAGATCGGGGAACGCGCGCGGGTTAATCCGTTTGTGGAGTTCTTCAATTTGTTCAACCGGAATAATCCGGGGAACAACTACGTGGGCGACGTCTCGGCGCTGCCCGTGCCGGTGAATGACATTTCGAATGCGACGGCTTTCTGCCTGGACGTGACTTGTTCAACCAGCACGCCAATCACCAGCCCAAACCAGGTGAAGTTTCCCGCCGGGGCGCTGGGTGACTTCTTCGGGCCGGGGACGACGGTGGGGATCCCGTTTGCGGCGCAGATCGGGGTGAGGGTGACGTTCTAGTTCTCGCTGACCCTCACAACAACTGCGTCGGTCGAGAACTAGCGCGGCTCGCCGCGCCCGAGGGCGGGAACGCCGGTCGCTCCAGGAGCGCGCGCCTTGCGTCTGTTCAGGCCGTGACCATCTTGGCTGACCAGGTCTTCACGAATTCTCCGAGGCGGTCGAGAGCTCTGGGGAAATCGTCCGCGCTCGCGGCGAAGCCCAGGCGGAAGTGGGAGGGCGCGTCAAAACAGTCGCCGGGAGCGAACAGAATCCCGCGCTCGGTCGCGGCCTGGCAGAAGGGCCGCGCATTCTCCCCGCTCACCAGCCACGGAAAGGCTGTCATTCCGCCCTGCGGACGGACCCAGCCCAGCAGGTCTCGATGCGCGGCCATGAAGCGGTCCAGCCGCTCCAGGTTGCGGCTGGCGGCTTCCTCGGTTTTCCTGAGGACGATGTCGCGATTCCGGATTGCGATCTCGGCCAGGATCTCCCCAGTGGTGGTGTTGCAGATCGAGAAGTAGGCGCGGGCATTCCAGTATTGCTGCTGGCGTCTCGGGTCGTGCTCGATCATCCATCCGGTGCGCACTCCGGGCAAGGAGAAAGCTTTCGATAGATCGCCGATCACGGTCGCGTTGGGCAGCCGCGCCGCAGACCTTGTCTGGCGCCCGTGGTAGATCGGGCGAAACACCTCATCGCTCACCAGCTGGATACCGCGCTGCGAGGTAAATTCGTGCAGGCTCTCGACGTCCTGATCGCTCACCGTCGCTCCGGTGGGATTGTGCGGGCTGTTCACCAGGATCAGTTTCGTTCTCGCGTCCGCCAGATGCTTGATCTCGTCCACGTCGATGCCGAAGTTGTGCTCTCGGCGCACCGGGTAGAAGCGCATCTCAAGGCCGAGCGATTCGGGCAGCGCGGAGAATGTCGTGAAGCCCGGCCGCGGCAAAATCACGTTGGCGCCCGGCTCCGCGGCCAGCCACATCAGGATGGTCAGCGCTTCGGAGGCGCCGGTCACGATCTGCACGCAATCCACACTCACGCCCTGCATCTCAGCGATCGCGGCGCGCAGACTGTCGGCGCCCGCGGGACGGCCGTAGACCAACTTGTGGTTCAGGAAATGCTGCCGCTCTGCCTCGCCGGCGAGAGCGAGCAGTTCGTTCACCTTCCACGTGGGACCGGTGCTCGCGGCCAGGTTGAATTCGATGCCGTGTTCGTGGGTGTCGAGCCAGGCGTCCAGCAGGAAGGGTTTCAGTCGCATGAGTCACCTCGAAGCAGCCCGGTGTGCGCAGGTTCGGAATCTGCGTTGTGTCTTCGATTCTAGCTTACGAGAGCGGCTTGCGCGCAGCGGCCACGCGCGGAATTCCTTGCAAATCATTTGTGATTGTTATGTTTTCCCAGCCGTGCAAGAGACCGCGTACGGCTTCGGCGATGGTGCCGCTGATCTCCAGGACGAGATAGCCGCCGGGCTTCAGCGCAACGCGCGCAGCGGGGATCAGGTTTTCGATGACTTCGAGGCCGGTCGGTCCAGCGAAGACAGCGCCGCGAGGTTCGAATTTGCGGACTTCGAGTTGGACCTCGTCTTCTTCCGACTCGCCGACGTAGGGAGGATTCGAGACTACGACGTCGAAGGTGGCGGCTTCCAGGCCTTTCAGCAGATCGGTGTCGTGGAAGAAGAGCCGGCGCTCGGGTTCCCTGGTTTTCGAAGTGCGGAATTCCAGCTGGAGGCGGGCGGCGTTGGCTTCGGCGATCTCGAGAGCCGCCGGGGAGTTGTCGCTGGCGTGGACTTCTGCGTTGGGCAGTTCTTTCGCGAGCGCAAGCGTGATTGCGCCGGAGCCGGTGCCGACGTCGGCGATCCTGGGATTCCTCATCGCTCTCACGAGCGGCAGAACGATTTCGATCAGGTGCTCGGTTTCAGGGCGCGGGATCAGCACGGCAGGGGAGACGATCAGGTCGAGTCCCCAGAATTCCTGGTGGCCGGTGATGTATTGCGCGGGGACACCTTTGGCACGCTGGGTGAGGGTTTCCTCGTAGCGGGATTGCTCTTCTTTCGTGAGCTCGCGCTCGGAGTGGGCGTAGAGATGGGCCCGGTCGCAGTTCAGCGTGAACATCAACAGGAGTTCCGCGTTCAGGCGCGGCGAGGGGACGCGGTCCGTGGTGAGCTTGGCGATGGCGGATTGGAGGGCTTCGCGGAGGGGCATTGCTTCTATTTCACCACGGAGACACGGAGGCACGGAGAAATTCGTGGGATCTCAAGAGAATCTGCAGTTTGCTGACCGTCCGTTCATTCGCCGCGAACCACTAGCCGACTTTTCGCTCGGCCTGGACGGGTGGGGTCGCCCGTCGGCAGGCGGGACGGGGTGCTTCAGGCTACCGTGGTTGTCTCTTGCTTTAATTTTTCGGCCTGGTAATGAGTGGTCAGCGCTTCGACAATCGGCTGCAGTTTGCCGTCGATCACCTCGGAGAGCTGGTGGATCGTCAGGCCGATGCGGTGGTCGGTGACCCGGTTCTGCGGAAAGTTGTAAGTGCGGATTTTTTCGCTGCGATCGCCCGAGCCGACCATGGCTTTGCGTTCTTTGGCCAGGGCCTCCTGCTGCTTCTGCATTTCGATTTCATAAAGGCGCGAGCGCAGGACGCGCATGCCTTTCTCACGGTTCTTGATCTGCGACTTTTCGTCCTGGCAGCTGACCACCGTGTTCGTTGGAATGTGTGTGATGCGGACGGCCGAGTACGTGGTGTTCACGGACTGGCCGCCGGGTCCCGACGAGCAGAACGTATCAATGCGCAGGTCTTTGGCTTCGATCTTGATGTCGACGTCTTCGGCTTCAGGCAGAACGGCTACCGTCACGGCGGAAGTGTGCACGCGGCCCTGCTGTTCGGTGGCGGGCACACGCTGCACGCGGTGGACACCGCTTTCGTATTTGAGCTGGGAAAAGACACGCTTGCCTTCGATGATGGCGATGACTTCTTTCAGACCGCCGACCGACGACTCCGAGGTCGAGAGCACTTCCACCTTCCAGCCCTGGGTTTCCGCGTAGCGGGAGTACATGCGGAACATTTCGTCGGCGAAAAGCGTGGCCTCGTCGCCGCCGGTGCCGGCGCGGATTTCTAGGATCACGTTCTTCTCGTCGTTGGGATCCTTGGGGAGCAGCAGGACTTTCAGATCGGCCTCGGCCCGGACCACTCGCGCTTCCAGCTTGTCGAGTTCCTCTTGCGCGTAGGCACGCATGTCGGGATCTTTTTCGTCGGCGAGGACGGCCTTGCTCTCGGCGATGCCGCGCTTGAGATCCTTGTACTCGCGGTATTTCTCTACCATGGGCGCGATTTCGCTGTGGGCCTTGGCAGTCTTCTGATATTTCGCGGAGTCGGTGACGATCTCCGGGGAGGCGAGGGCCTTGTTCAGTTCCTCGTAGCGGACTTCGATTTGGTCGAGACGTGCAAACATCGGAATCAGTTCTCGGTTCTCAGTTCGTGCTGCATTTTTGTCTCAGGACTCAGTTCGCGGTTTCGCGCACGCGCGTCCCGTTCTCAGCCTTTTCGGAAGCCTCATTGTAAGTGGTTTTGGCCGAGAACCGAGAACTGAGAACTATTTCGGGGGATCCCCCCTAGGCAATCACTAATTCGCCGCCGTGCTGCTTCTCGAGATCCATTGCTTGATCCAGCGCGACGATGGCGCATTGCACCTGGTCGTCGGACGGAGGCTGAGTGGTGATGCGCTGCAGCCACAGGCCGGGCGCGGTCATCAGCGCGAACAGCGAGCCACGATGCTTGGCGGCGAAGCGGATGATTTCATACGACAGGCCGGCGATCACCGGCAGCAGGACGATGCGGGTCGCGAAGCGGGCCCAAAATGTCGTGACCGGGAAGATCGCGTTGGCCACGATGTAGACCAGGATCGAGAAGATCATTACGGTCATCAGAAAGCTGGTGCCGCAGCGCGGATGATAGGTCGAATACTTTTGCACGGCTCCAGGGTCGAGCGGGTCGCCGTTCTCAAACGCAAACACGGTTTTGTGCTCGGCTCCGTGATATTCGTAGACGCGGCGAATGTCCTTCATCAGCGAGACGCCCCAGATGAAAAGCAGGAAGAGCGCGATGCGGATCACACCATCGACCAGGTTGAACAGGATCGGATTGGCGAAGATTGCGTTGACGCGCTTCAATTCCGTGGCCGCGGCCAGAGGCAGGAACTTGTACATGAAGATGAAGAAGCCCAGCGAGAGGATGATGTTGACAGCGGCGACCCACCCGCTGATTTCAACTTTCTTGCCTTGCTCGTCGGCGGGGAGCTGGTCGAGCGCGACGTTGGCGGAATAGCGCAGCGCCCGGAAGCCGAGGCTCATCGCGTAGCCGAGCGTCATCACGCCGCGGATCACGGGCCAGCCCATCCATTTATGATGATCGGAAGGGCGCTTGAGGGGTTCGCTGTGGGTGGCCACTTCTCCGGAAGGCTTGCGCACGGCGATCGCCCAGGCATGGGGCGAACGCATCATGACGCCTTCGAGGACGGCCTGGCCGCCTACCAGCGTCTCTTCACCGCTCTCGAGCGCCGGCAGGAGCTGCAGGGCCACCAGAAAACGGCACATGTTGCGCAGGCGATTCATATTGGTTAGATGATGCTTCCGGGGACAAAGTAGCAAGGCTAAGGGTATCACAGGGCGGTGGCATCGGGGATCGGGAAAATGGGTAAGTAATGATTTTTGTTTGGCTTAGGGCTCGGCAGGTCGGGATGTGTAGAGAAAACGCCCAGCTTCGCTCGGCCTGGACGGCCGGTGTCGGCCGTTCCCACGAGATATGCGGAGATTTGCCGAGACCTGCGAGGCGATCGCGGGAACTACTAAGAAACTCGTGAAGACCGGGATCGTCGCGGAGTATTTGAAGTCGCGCACGGTGGAGGAGGCGTCTGTCTCGGCGGTGTTTCTCTCGGGCAAGCCGTTTCCGGCGTGGGAAGAGACTACCCTGCAGGTCGGCGGGAGGCTTTTGTGGCAAGCAGTGAGTGAGCTCTCGGGAAAGAGCGAGGAAGAACTCACGGCGGCGTATCGGCGGCATGGAGACTTGGGATCGGTGGCCGGAGAAGTGTTGGCGAGGCGCCCGGGTGAGCCCTCGTTGAGCGTGATCGAGGTGGAGACGGCCTTCCGGCGGATCGCGGCGGCGCGGGGAGCGTCGGCAAAAGGCGCGCTGGTCCGCGAGTTGCTCGACCGAGCCACGCGGCTGGAGGCGAAGTACCTGGTGAAGATCATGACCGGCGATTTGCGGATCGGCTTGAAGGAGAGCCTCCTCGAAGAGGCGATCGCGCGCGCGTATGGAGGAACACTGGCCGAGGTGCAATGCGCCAACATGCTGCTGGGGGATGTCGGCGAGGCGGTTCGGCTCGCAGCCCAGGGCAAGCTGGGCGAGGCGCGCATGCGGATGTTTCACCCGCTGGGCTTCATGCTCGCGAGCCCGGTGGAGTCGGCGGAAGAGGCGCTCAGCTATTTCGAGCACGCGTCGCTCGAGGACAAGTACGATGGGATCCGGGCGCAGGCGCATGTGTCAGGGGGAGAGGTGCGGTTCTTCTCGCGCACGCGCGATGAGATCACCGAGTCGTTTCCGGAGCTGCCCGACTCACTGGCGGGATTGCCCCGGGACGCGATTCTCGACGGTGAGATCTTGGCCTGGAGTTATGGGAACGGAGACGGCGCGGGGCGGGCGCTTCCCTTCAGCGCGCTGCAGCAGAGGCTGGGACGGAAGAAAGTCAGTGCGGGACTGATGCGGCGGGTGCCGGTGGTTTATCTCGTTTTTGACGTGCTGTATGCGGGTGGAGAATTGCTGCTGCAGCGGCCACTGCGGGAGCGGATGACAGTTCTGGACGAACTGCTGGCGGCGCCGCGGGAGCCGGGTCGGGCGAAATCGCGGGAAGTCCAGGGGCAGTTGCTGTTTGACGCCGAAGCAGAATCGAGCCCGGCGCACGTGATGCGGGCGCCCGCCGCACGCGCGTCGAAGGCGGAAGAACTGGAAGAGCTGTTCACGGCGGCGCAGGCACGAGGCAACGAAGGGCTGATGATCAAGGACCTCGAGTCGGGGTACACCCCCGGGCGAAGGGGCAAATCGTGGCTGAAGATGAAGCGGGAGCTGGCGACCTTGGACGTCGTGGTCACGGCGGTGGAGTACGGGCATGGCAAACGGATCGGCGTGCTCAGCGATTACACCTTTGCGGTCCGGGATGGCGAGCGACTGGTGAACATCGGGAAGGCATACTCGGGATTGACCGACGCCGAGATTGCGGAGATGACCCAGTGGTTCATGGAGCACACCGTGGCAGATCAGGGATTCCGGCGGGACGTGGAGCCGAAAGTCGTGCTGGAGGTGGCGTTCAATAACATCATGAAGTCGGACCGGCATGAGAGCGGGTATGCGTTGCGGTTTCCGCGGATTGTAAGGCTAAGGCCGGATAAGTCGCCCGAGGAGGCGGATACGGTGGAGAGGGTGCGTCAGATTTACACCTCGCAGGAACAGCCGGCCGAGGGTTAGCACTGATTCGCGCGTTTGGGGTGTGTCCAGTCCTCTGTGTAAACGACCTTGGTTTTGTTGTTGGTTTTGGGGATAGGGGTGCAGGGTGAAGTCCGTGCCCGCGCCCTAGAAGCCCGTTGGGGGATTGGTTCCTGAGAGCCGACATCCGCCCAGCACCTCCCTCACCTGTTCATGGCGCTGTGGCTAGAGCGTCACCTCCGAGGACGTTCGATCCACGTTCGATCCGAGGCGCCCGGCTCGCTCTCTTTAATTCTCTAGCGTGCCACGGGTCACTTCACCTCGACTTTCACGCGCATCCAAGGATGGATCTATCTGCTGAGAACGAGCGCAGTTGACGGCCAGGAATACGAAGTACATTATCTCAAGAAGTAAGGCGAACGAAACGCAGAGGATGCCCGCGTTTCCCCCAACCTGTTCTGCTTGTGAAGCCTCCAGGGTTTTGCTTCGCCGCGAGGGATAGAGTCAGTTGTCAGGATTTCCCGCTGGCGGAGTGATGGACAATCCGGAAGCGCCGACGTGCGTATGGTTGACGCTCACCGATCAAATGAGAAGGCCGGCCTCTTTATAGAAGTATCAGCCGCCGATCAAGTCACTGTATCCGCCTTCCTTTCCTTTCCACGCGCTTCTCGCGCGAGACCGGCCCGGAGTGCCTTTCCCGACGACCGGTGCGCCCAGCACAGGACGAGCCGCCAGGGGCGCGCGAGTTCTTCGCGGAAGGGGCCAACACTCGGTTGGAGGACCTTCGAGCCATGCGACACAGTCGTTCCTGGGGGGCGCGCTCTAAATGGCGCGGGGTAGCGAACGGGGCGGGAACTCACCGGGGGCGCTGAAGACGGCCCCGGTGCTTCCACGCTCGGGACGCTTGGCCCATCGCGAGCGATCCTTCGATTTCGTGATCGCCGCCACCCTTGCTTGTGAGGGGGGATTCCGCGCGAGGGCTGATGGCATAGCAAATACAAGAAGGGTTGGAACCGGAGATGGATGGCGCGTTCTTGGCGAGCTGGGATGGCGGAAATTTGGCCCAAAAACGAAACGTCCCAGACTCAAAGAGTCACGGGACGCTCGCCCGAACAGCCCTCCCCCAAGTGCTGCTCAAGAACCAGCCTACGTGGGGACGGGGGAGATGGGAATGGCACTGATGGGCTATCCGCATTACCGCGGTCTAGACCGAAGTAATCAAAGTAATCAGTGATGATGGTGGGACTCGGTCTCCCCGACCGGGATGATGCAACCATGCGCCACTTCGCACTCGACGTGCTCGAACTGGATGGTGGTGTGATCGATGCGGAAGTCCTGGTGCAGAACTTCTTTCACGTCGCGCAGGATGCGCTCGCTCACGGAGGGCGGAATATCGGCGATGGCGATGTGGCAAGAGAGCGCGTGGCTTTCCGAGCCGATGCTCCAGACGTGCAGGTCGTGCACGTCGTTGACGCCTTCGATCTTTCGCATGGCAGCTTCGAGCCGGTCGAGCTTCACCCCGCGCGGCGTGCCTTCGAGCAGGATATTCATGGTCTCACGCAGGATGCCGAACGAGGACCACAGGATCAGCGCGCCGATGCCGAACGAGAGGGCGGAGTCGATCCAGTATTGCCGGGTCAGCAGGATGGCCCAGCCGCCGGCGATGACGGCGGCGGTGGAAAGGGTGTCGCCGACTTCGTGGAGCAGGGCGCTGCGGATGTTGATGTCGCCGCCGGAGCGGTAGAGCATCAGCGCGATCCCTCCATTCATGACGACGCCGCCTGCAGCCACGCTCATCATCATGCCGGCATGCACTTGTTCCGGGTTCTGCAATCGCCGGAACGCCTCGAAAAAAATGAAGAACGAGATCACCACCAGCGAGCCTGCGTTGATCAGGGCGGCCAGGACTCCGGCGCGATGGTAGCCGTAAGTTTTCGTGGCGCTGGGCGGACGCGACTGCAGATAGACGGCCACCAGCGAAAGCAGCAGCGCGAGGAAGTCAGAAAGGTTGTGACCGGCTTCCGAGAGCAGAGCCAGTGAGTGGGCGCGAATGCCGGCAACCACCAGCAGCACGATGTAGGCGAGCGTCACGAACAGGGAGATGCGCAGGACCTTGGAGGTCTTCTCTCGGCTGCCGGGGCTGGCGTGCACGTGCATGTTTCCTAAGTTTACGGGGGCGGGGGGAAGGCTTCAAGGTGCGGGTGGGCCGCGTGGGCCGCGCTGGGGAATGCGGGACCCCTCTGTGCGCCCTGCCCATGACTTGGGGCAAACTCGCAGCTATGGCGCGAAAGCCACGCTCCTGCTCTACAATTCTCGGTTGCTCGCGGAGGTACCGCGGAAAAACCTCAACCACCAAGGACACGAAGGCTTCACCAAGCATCGTTTTACTCGACGGAACGATGTGCGGGCAAGTCTTCACGATGGAAGCGGTACGGAACGCGATGAATATACGAGAGCAAAACTTCTGGTTGAGCACAGCCCAAATGCCAACGACCGACCGGGCGCGGGCATTGCCCGAGGCGGCGGATGTGGCCGTTATCGGCGCGGGCTTCACCGGGCTTTCGGCCGCCCGGACGCTGGCGAAGAAGGGCGCCAAGGTCGTCGTGCTCGAAGGGGAGACGATTGGCTGGGGCGCGAGTTCGCGCAATGGCGGCATGGTGCTCACCGGGATGAAGCTGGGCGTCAACAAGCTGGTCTCGATGTATGGACGCGAGCGGACACGAAAGATGTATGCGGCTTCGCTGGCGTCGATTGATTGCGTGGAGCAGATCGTTCGCGAGGAGAAGATCGAGTGCGATTTCTCGCGCTGCGGGCACCTGGAGGTCGCCTGCAAGCAGGCGCACTTTGATGGTTACGCGCGGCAGGCGGAGGTCGTTGCGCGCGAATTCAATCACGAGCTGACGATCGTGCCGCGGGACGAACTGCGCTCAGAGATCGGGTCGGACATCTACTACGGCGGCATGGTGGATGAAAGCAGCGTGGGCGTGAATCCGGCGCGCTACGTGTCTGGGCTCGGCGGGGCAGCCATGCGGGCGGGGGCGTGTGTGCTCGAGCAGGCTCGGGTCGAGAGGATCGAGCGCGAATCGCGGCAGGGTGCACAGGGTTGGAAGGTGACTACGTCGCGCGGCGCGTTGTGGACGCGGGACGTGTTCGTCGGCACCAACGGCTATACCGGGAGAGCGACCCCCGGGCTGCAGAAGCGGATCATTCCCATTGGGTCCTACATCATCACGACGGAAGTTCTGCCGGAGGCGCTGGCGCGCGAGTTGAGCCCGCGCAACCGGATGATCTACGACTCCAAGAACTACATCCACTATTACCGGCTGACGCCGGACCATCGCATGCTCTTCGGCGGCCGGGCCGCGTTTTTTCCTGAGAGCCTGGACTCGATCCGCAAGAGCGCGGAAATCCTGCGGCGGGGCATGATTGACGTCTATCCGCAACTGCGCGATACGAAAGTCGAGTTTGTCTGGGGAGGAACGCTGGATTTTGCGTTCGACATCATGCCGCATGCGGGGCAGATGGAGGGGATTTACTACGCGGTCGGGTACGCGGGTCATGGAGTCGCGATGGCAACCTACCAGGGGCAGTTGATGGCGCAGCAGATTGCGGGCGAGAAACCGGATAATCCGTTTGACGGGATTCCCTTCCCGGGAGCCCCGCTCGGTTTGTACAACGGAAGGCCGTGGTTCCTGCCGTTGGCGGGGGCGTACTACAAGTTCCTGGATTGGGTGAGTTGACTAAAGCCAGCTCTGGGCAATGGTCACAGTTCGGTTGTGAGATGGCCGGATCACCGGAGCGCCGTCCCCCTGAAGGGGACTCTCGTACCTGCATGACGGGCACACCCCGCAGTTACCTGCGGGGCTGGTGGCTGGCGTCGCTTCGCGACTCTTTATTGCGCGGTATTCGCTAGGCTGAGGCCAGCGCACATCCTGTTCTCAAACTCATTTTGTGTTCTCAGGGTCCGTGCCGCCCATCTTTAGAGTCCAATTTAGAGTCCAATAAACCACTGGCCCGGCCGCTAATGCCACCGGCCCCCATCTCAGTCCGTATGGATCGCTGAACCGCAGCGCGACCGCGCTCATGAGGATCACTGCAGAGACTGCCAAAATCAGTCCCGGTTGTCCGCCGGGGATCCGGAATGAGCGCGACAGGTCGGGCCGCTTGCGGCGGAGCTGCCATGCAGCCAGAACGGTCATCACGGTGGTTGCGACCCGCAGCCAGTTGTAGATGGTGATCAATTGCACGAGGGAGTGCACCGCGAGCAGGCCGTAGATGACGCCCGAAGCGATGATCGAGATCCAGGGCGTGCCATACCGGCGGTGTTTGCCGGTGAGGACTGAAGGTAAGTAGCCATCCTCCGCCATGGCAAAGGGCATGCGCGTGGAAGTCAAGACCGTGGCGTTCAGGAGCGAGAGGTTCGTCACCATGGCGGCAAGTGTCATCCAGGAACCCAGCCAAGGTCCACCGATGAATTGAGCCGCGTCGGAGAAGTAACGGGTGTGCCAGTTCTGCCAGTTGCCCAGCGCGGCCAGTGAAGCGAACGTCGGCAGAAAGTACACCGCGATCGACATCGGAACTACGATCGCCAGCGCCCGTGGGTAACTGCGCCGGGGGTTCTCGACTTCTTCCGCCACCGTGGAACACTGTTCGTAGCCCGAGTAAAGCCACAGTCCGAGGGCCAGCCCCACGCCAAACACACTGAACAGCGGTTGGTGCGGGGGTGTGACCGGGACGAACGGGTTGTGGTGCCACTTCGACAGGCCCATCACCACCAGCACCAGCACCGGCAGAAGAATAAAGATTTCCAGGGCAGTGGCGAATTTTCCGACCGCCTCAATCCCGCGCACATTGATCCAGGTGATCAGGGCCACGACCGCAAGGGACACGAGGTAGTGTCTCCAGCCGGTAAGCTGCGGGAAGTAGAAACCCAGGTAGTCCGAGAAATTCACGGCGTAGACTGCGCCCAGCAGGAACGATGCGCACCAGTTCCACCAGCCCGCCAGAAATCCCCAAAAATTGCCGAACGCGGCGCGCGACCATCGATAAAAGCCGCCTTCGACCGGCATTGCCGTAGTCAGTTCGGCGGATACAAGCGACACCGGGACCGACCAGAAGAACGGAATTGCCAGCAGGTAAATCAGCGTCAGGCCGGGACCCGAGGTGGTGACCATGTCTTCCAGGCCGAACGGGCCGCCGGTGCAGTAGGAGAACATCACCCAGACAAAGTAGAAGAGCCCGGCTTTCCGGATCGCGGATTGGGTGGGGATCGAAGTGGCCACGGGTGTGGGGTTCGACGTCGAGTCGGACGATTATACGTGGCCCTGACAAACGCGGATGGATCTCATCCTCTGTTCTCAGCACACGCGAAACTTCTTGCCCTGCCTGCACAAAGGCGCCTTGCCCAGCGCGGCCGAAGCGGATGAGATCGGCGGCGACAAGAACACGCATTACGGTCGCAGCCCACAAGCAGCGCGAGTCGAAGGGCGCTGCCCCTGCCCCTAGTAGACTGGCGAGGCCAACGAGGCAGCCCCTTACCTGCGAGTCTCTCGCATCCATTCGCTGCCACAGGTGGGACGGGTTGGGTCGAATGGCGTTCGTGCTTTCAAGAGATCGCTATCACCTTGCGTCAATGCCCCCGCTGGTCCTGCTGCCAGCGCTCCAGCATGGTATCGAGCGCATCGTGGGTTAAGAACTGGATCGCCTCGGTGACTTCAAGCGCGGCCAACTCCTGGGACCTTCCCACAAAGTCCACCGCCATGGTGACGCGGGTCAATCCGTTCGGCGCTTTTGTGAATGTAACCACTTGCTCGGCGGTGACCCCGAGGGCATGGTTCAGGAGAGTGATTCGATAGGGAGGCTCCGCAAGCGTTACGACCGCAGTGATTGCGGCCGGGCGGGGCTGCATCACGCCGTAGCGGAGGCGACTTCCCTTTTCCCAGGGTTTGCCTTCTGTCCAGGTCGCTTCTGAATAAATCCCGCGGTTCAGCAGTCGGTTCAGGTCGGAGAAGGCTTCCCAGAGTTTTTCAGGAGTTGTGCGTGCGGTGACCGAGTATTCGATGCGGGAGAACATGGTCGGGCCCTGGAAACCTGTCAGATGAAAGCAACCGCCAAACAAGACGGCTGGCGCAACCGAAACCGACCCGGAATCAGGCTGCCAGGACTCCGGAAAGCGCGCCTTCGAGTTCGAGCAACTTCCGTTTCACGTCGAGACCGCCGCCGTACCCGCAGAGTGTGCCGTCGGAGGCAATCACGCGGTGGCAAGGCACGACGATGGCGATCGGGTTCCGGTGGTTGGCCATTCCGACCGCGCGGAAGGCTTGCGGCTGGCCGACCACACGGGCGATGTCGGCGTACGTGCGGGTTTCGCCGTAAGGAATGTTGAGCAGCGCGCGCCAGCACTTTAACTGAAACGGAGTCCCGCGGAGATCGAGCGGGAAACTGAACTCCCGGCGCTTGCCCTCGAAGTATTCCCTCAATTCCCGGGCGTAGGCTTTGGTCTTCTTCTCAGATTCTCTCCAGACGATGTTCTGGCTCTTCTTGGGAGGGAACTGGCCGCGGTCAAATTCCAGGGTCACTAGTCCCTTCTCGGAGACAGCAACTGCGAGCGGACCTGCCAGTGAGGCGTGTCTCGAATAGTAGAGAGTCTCCATCGCGTCCATCGCGTCCCAGATGCGAACCGGGTGCCGAACGATTCTATTCCTGTCAGCAAACCGTACAGACGGTGATTTCTGAGGTGGGTGAAGATGAGTCACTGGCCTACCGAGGGTCACTGTGCTTCCCGGCTGAGGCCCACGCCACCGAATCAGTGCCGCCAAGGTCTTCAAACGAGCCACTCGCCGGGCAGCCAACCGCGCCCCCATCGCCCTGCCAATCGGTAACTGAACCTGATCGGTAGTCAAAGCGCCCTTGGGGGGTCGCGTCCGCCGCCCGCGCACCCGTCTGTGCGCCCCAAGGCCATTAGTTGCTTATTCATAGTGAAACGAAGACTTTGTTCTCGTTGCGTGCATAATCAGGCGGCTTTGAGGCCGACGGCAAGGAGAAGAAGATCGAGAGCGTTGGTGACCTTCTGGTAGAGACGATCCAGTTGAGAGAGGCGGTGCTGCTGTAGTTCCTTGTCTGCGGGAAAAGGGCGGAGTAGGCCAGCGGTGAGTGGAGCGTAGATGCGTTCAAATAATTTGAGAAAAACCAAGCAGATGCGGTAGCCGTTGGGCAGGAGGCGGTAGCGCCGGGAGTGAGGAATCTTTTCAACCAAGCCCTTAGCCCTCAGCTTGGACAGGTCGTAGCGCAAGGAGGAGAGGCGGTAGTCAGCGGTAGAGCAACCCAGGGTCTCAGCGGTTTGGGGATGCAGTTCTGCGGTGGTAAAGGTGCTTTCGGCGGCGATATGGGAGAAGCGCAGTAAGGCGTGCATTAAGGCGAGTTGCCGAGGATGATCGAGCTTCAAGCCGGGAATCCGTTTGCCGTTGGGGAGGACAGTGGGTTGGCTGAGTTGCCGGAGTTGGCCGCGATCGACGAAGGTTTCGAGAATGTCCTGCTGGACATTGTGATAGTTGTCGATGACGGAAGAAAGCTTGGTTCGAAGTTCGGGTAGGTGGTCGATGGCTTTGTTGACGGCGTAGTCGTTCACGTTGTTGGTAGCGGGCTCAGTGCGCAGCAGGAGATGATCGCGGACGTACTGTTTGATGAAGCCGTGGCCGTAGTGACTGCGAATGACGGGATTGGGTAGATCGAGGTCCTCGAGTACAGTCTGCAGCTTACCGCGATAATGTTGGGTGATCTTGCGGCCAAAGATCACGGTGATCTTGTTGGGCTGACCGATGGTGCGGTTGGCGTCCAGGAGTCGCTCCCCCAGGGCATCGAGGGCAGCTCGGCGATGGAAAATGAGATTATCGCAATACTCGACCTGAGCAAAGAAGAGGCGATGCTGACAGCCGGCTTGTCTGCGCTCCCTTTCCGTAAAGAAGGGAGTGAAGCTGTTCAGCCACTTGCGACCGCAGATCAGCAGATCGCGCACAGTGAGGGAGTCGGCCAGTTCTTGTAGCCGCTGGGGGTTACGGCAACGCAGGAAGGCGTTGGTGGTTTGCTGGAAGTCGATATTCTCTTGCTGCATGCGCCGGGCGAGCCAGTGATGCTGGTTGAGACAGACGCGTGCAGAAAAAGGGAAGTAGGGAGAGAGGCGAACGAACATTCGGCCCCAGTGGCGATCGTTGACGTAGAAGTTGTACTGAATGACCCAGCGCTGAGCTAGCTGCAGGTGCCAGCGATTGTCCTTTTTGTTCCCGATGGCGGTGAGAATGCGGGCTGGTTCTCGTGCCTTTAGGATGACCACCAACTGGTCGGCCTTGGCCTGGCGAAAATAAGGTTCGACAAACTCATCCCGACGACCTTGGGGAGCGTCGAGGACGGGGGCGCCCCATTTCTCGGAACGGTTCTTCACCCAGTTATGGAATTGATCAGCGATTTCCCGCAGCACATCCCGGCTTACCGGATACTGATTGCGATACCTACTGAAGAAACCCACCACTCGCTCGGGTTGCTGGAAAGGCTGGATCAGGCCGTTGAGCAGAATCCGATCAAAGCAGCGATATCCGAATCGAATGCTATTCTGGTGATGCTCGTAGAAAGCGTTCATGGCAAACTCCTGTGTGGTGAGATACCAGGAGCATAGCTTTAAAACGCTCTCTACGAGTACTCTCTGCTGCCCTCTTCTGTGGGATATCAAGGGCGAAGCCCTTGCCTAGTTAGCCCCATGGCCCCACCCGCTGGCCCGACTCGTCTATCGCATTGCTGGAATGCGCAGTGAGCATGTCGACAAAGGCATGGAATCCTACGAAGCCAAATACCGTCTCCACCAGATGAAATGGCTCCCAAAACAGGCTGCAGCACTCCAGCTCCAACTGGTTCGAGTGGACCAAGGTACTCCATGAGTTTCTGGAAAGCGCAGCCGCGGAGAAGTGGCCGTCCCCACGCGACCCAATCAACAAAAAGCCCCTCGCATTCGCGAAGGGCTTTCGGGGGAATTACACGAGAACAGGTCCCGCGGGGTTCGATGCGTTATTTCGCGGGCGCAGGCTGCTGTGTCGAGGAAGCCAGCTGGTCCAGATTGTTCTTCAGGAGGCTGATTTCCACGCGTCCACCATTCGTGCGCTTGGTCTTGCCATCCCCCGCCGAAGCGGCTTGCACCGGGGCATTGCCCATGCCGACGAGATAAATCCGATAGACCGGGATGTCGTGGTTGAGGACCAGGTAACGGACCACCGACTCGGCCATCTTCTGCGAGTTCTGGATCGCGATCTGGCCGTGGCCGGAAGAAAAGCCCTGCACTTCAACGATGTAGCCACGCTGACTCTTCAGCGGGGTGGCCATTTCGTCGAGAGCATCCTTGGCAGCCTTGCTCAGTACCGACTGTCCGGGCTTGAAGCGGATTTCGGTCTGGGTCGACGGAGTGTACTGGTCGATGTTGCCAACCACCTGCTCGACGGTCGTCAGACGGGTTGTGGCCTGCGTCGCCGTCTGCTGCGCGGCACTCGCGCGGTTGCCGGCGTCGATCGCGTGCTGGTCAGCTTCGTTCGCCTTGTTGGAAGCGAGCTGGATGCCCTGCTGCGCGTGCGAATCGACGTCCTTGATCAATTTGCTGTTGGCGGAGGTAAGTTCGTCGAGTTCGTTCACGCGGTCACGGATGGGCGCGGTCTGCCGCTGCACGTACTTCTTGCGGGCGAATGGATTCACTTTGCCCCAGAAGCCTTCGTGGGTGTCGGGCTGCAATGGATCTTTTCCGGTTGCGGCATCCGCCTTGGTTGGCGCCGGCGTCGTGGACGGAGACGGTGTCGTGGTCTGGGCAAAGGCCGGAAGCGCGACAGCGCCGGCCAGAAGCAGTGTAACCAATGAGCGGTTCTTCATTTTGAACTTCCTCCGATTGGGGGAGCGTTTGGGGCTCCACTCCAGCACGCCTGAGAGCGCGTTGCGTGATTTTTAATTGCGTCCCCTAACGGGCGAACTAGAGCAAGAAATTGCTTGCCGGCACACGCTGACGCAACGTATGCACTGAACCCTACCAACTCGGCACCACCCGTTTGAGCGGACCTTGCCCTATCTATAGTACAGGTTTCGTGCCAAACCCCTTGCCGCAAGGTGACGCTAAATCCTTGAGAAACAATAACATTGTAGCGCGCTTTGCAGAGCCGTGGGCGCACACGGGGTGAGCCGGGTAATTTTGGCAGAACCTGCTATAAAAACTACGTGGGCCGAGCCCCGGGATCACACGCAAAAACACAGGGGGAAAGCAGCATGTCTCGAACCGGTGTGCAACGGATTTGCGCTTCTCGCATCGCCCAGCTGCTGGTGCACGCCGTCGTTTGGATCCCGCTGGCTGCCAGCGCCGGGGAGTCCAAGGCCAGCGCAGTTCCCTTGGCCTCGGCACGCCTGCCTGCAGACCGCTTGGCCGTTTACTCCGACTTGTCCTTGCAATGGATGCAGGAGTATCTGCGCATCGACACGACCAATCCTCCGGGGAACGAACTGCGGTCGGCCACGTTCTTCCGGAAGATCCTTGACCGGGAGGGCATCGAGAATCGCCTCTTCGAGTACCAGCCCGGGCGAGCCAATCTGTGGGCCCGACTTCCCCACACCAACCGCGAAGGAAAACGTCCAATCATCCTGCTGAACCACATGGATGTGGTCACCAGCGACCCGTTCCATTGGAAAGTGCCACCCTTCAGCGGGCAAGTGGTGGACGGCGCGATGTACGGCCGGGGCGCGCAGGACATGAAGAACGAAGGCCTCGCGCAGCTGGTCGTCATGGTCATGATGAAGCGCGAGCAAGCGGCGCTGGACCGCGACCTGATCTTTCTTGCCGTCAGCGACGAGGAAGCGGCCGGCACTGGCACCGACTGGATGATCGCAAACCAGCGCGATCTGCTCGGGAATGCGGAGTTCCTGATCAACGAAGGCGGCGAGAACCTGCTCGAAAACGGGAAGGTGCGCTACATCGGCGTGGATGTGGGCGAGAAAACGCCGTTCTGGCTGCATATCGTGGCGCACGGACGCCCCGGGCACGGTTCGCGGCCGATTGCTGAGTCGGCTCCCAACCAGCTCGTGCGGGCGCTGAATCGCATCCTGGCCTACCGTACGCCCCATAAATTGCTTCCGGTGGTTGAGGAGTTCCTGCAGGACATGGCGCCCTACGAGCCGCCGGAGCAAGCGAACCAGTTCCGCAATATCCGGCAGGCACTGCAGGATAAGAATTTTCAGGAGAAGGTGATCCAGGACGAGTCGCTGAACTTCCTGCTGCGCAACACCATCTCACTGACCATGTTGGGCGGTTCGGAGCAGACCAACGTGATTCCTCCCGAGGCGTGGGCAAACCTGGACGTGCGCCTGCTGCCGGGGGAAGACCCGCAGCAGTTTCTGGAAACAATCCGGCGAGTCGTGAACGATCCGGACGTAACGGTTGAGCCCCAGCAGGCGGAATTCCGCGTGGCCAACTACTCGCCGACCAATACTCCGCTGTATGACGCGATCCGCCAGGTGTCGGCGCAGTATTTTCCGGGCACGCCGGTCGTGCCCCGGCTGACCAGCGGGTACACGGAGAACCAGCGTTATCGTCCGCTCGGCATCAACGCCTACGGATTTTCGCCCTACACCGCCAGCGATGCCGAAGGCAGCACGGAACATGGGAACGATGAGCGCATTCGGGTCGAGGAAGTGCGGCGCGGGCCGAAGATCCTGTATGACGTGGTGATGGCGTTGGCGGGGCGCTAGCGAACCAGCACGGAGCCTTTCAGGAGCGCAAGCTTCGGATTCCGGGAAGCGCCAAAAAGCATCCGGCGAAGGTATGGCAGAGACCGGCGATCCCGAGATTCTAGGCCGACAGCAGCTTGAGGTCCGCACCAGCTACGATGCCGTGGCCCGTGAATACGCCGACGAAATTTACGCCGAACTGAAGGGCAAGCCCTTCGATCGCGAGTTGCTGGATGGCTTTGTAGAACGGGTGCGCGGACAGGGCCGGGTGTGCGATCTCGGTTGCGGACCGGCGCAAATCGCGCGCTATCTCCGGGACCGCGGTGTCGATACCTTTGGGCTCGATCTTTCCGCCGGAATGCTGGACGAAGCTCGCCGGCTCAATCCCGACCTCCAGCTCGTGCAGGGCTCGATGCTCGCTCTGGGCCTGGGTTCCGAAGTCATCGGCGGAATCGCCGCCTTCTATTCCATCATTCATATTCGTCGCGACCAGGTGGTGGCCGCGCTTTCGGAAATGCGTAGAGTCCTGCGTCGCGGTGGCTGGCTTCTGATTGCGTTCCATCTCGGCACCGAAGACATTCATCACGACCAGTTGTTCGGGCGGCCCGTGAGCCTCGACGCAACTTTGTTCACGACCGCGGAGATGACCGGGTATCTGCAGACGGCGGGCTTGAAGGTGGAGGAAGTGCGGGAGCGCGACCCCTACGCTCCGCAGGTCGAATACCAGAGCCGGCGCGGCTACATTCTTGCTGCCAGGCCGGCGGATTGATGCAGTTACGGACTCACTTCGCCGGCTGGCCGGTCTGCTTGGGCAGGACGAATTCATCGACGTAACGGTAGAGCTTGTCGCGATGAGCAGACCGGTAGGTGGGGTAGTCCAGCGCGATTTCACGGTCGGAGCGGTTCAGGAGCACGAAGGACTCGAGCAGACCTTCGTGGTCGATTTGAATCAGCGCCAGCAGGGACGGGTCCAGTTTCTCAGCTTTCTTCTGGGATGCCGCGTCCGGCGCCAGGACCTTGACCATCGTATCCAGAGCGTCAGCCTCTTCCTGCAGAGAACGGCGATAGGTGGGTTCGGTGGGGAATGCCTTCTTGAATTTTCCCTGCTGCCAGGACAGGAGCGCTCCGCTGTACGCATTCCAGCCGGCGGTCTCCGGGCTGTCCTCCTTGAGCGAGTGCTCGTCGATCGAGACGGCGCCTTTGCCACTGTTCGCTTTTGCGGACGACTTATTCTCGAGGATGATCGCGTTGAAGGGCTGACTCACACGGTCGGCCCACTGGCGCAACGCGGACCACGGGGGACGGATATAGGGCTCTGCGATAACCGCATTGATGTACTTTTCGCGCGCCTGGTCGTTCTTCCCGCCCGCCGCCAGCGCGTCGCCCCAGTACCGATAGGCGGTTTCCCGGTCGGGATTCATTTTGATCGCACGGGCGAACCATTCCCCGGCGCTATTGTAAGCATGTTCCTTGAAGTAGACATCGCCGACGAAAACCGCCGCTTCGTAGTTCTTGGGATCCAGATCGAGCACGTGAAGGTAGCCGTCCCGCGCCTGGTCGAGATCGCCCCGGGCAAAGCTGGCCTCGGCGGCTTTCATGGCTTCGTCGACTTCTTTGCGATCCGAGAATTTCGGTTCCGATCCATCCTCGGGGATGGAGAGCAGAATCTGGAGCAGTTCCCCCTGGTCGCCCAGTTGCTTTGCCTCAAGCCCCAGGACGCGGGCTTGCATGCGGGCTTTCTTGCGCGCTTCGGGGTCGGTCAGAGTCGCGGAGTACTGCAGGATGCAGTAGGCCCAATGTTCCTTCACGACGAAATCGGAGGGACTGGCCGCAGCCAGCTTTTCGAGCAGCGGCATGGCGTCGACAAACTTTCCGCTGCGGTAAAGCTCGACGGCCTGACGGCGCAGCGCATTGATCGCGTCGTCATCGGCGGGCTTGCCGCTGCCTGGCTTGCCCTGGGTGGGCTGGTCTTGCGCGGACCCTGGACAGGGACAAAGCGTGAGGAGCGCAAGCAGGGCGCTCCGGAGAAGCACGCTGCCCCGGTTGCGGATCGTCGATTTGGCAATCATGCCGGGCCTCCTGGCCTCTGTTAGGTCCGACTCTCGAAAACCACAAACCTTTAAATTAATACGGAACAGTGCGAATGCAAATGGCACTTGTGGGTCTTGGGAGGTCCAACGCGTGTACCTAGGCGCCGCAGAACTTCTCATACTGCTCGTAAATGAAATTGTCGGTCATGCCGGCAATGTAGTCGCAAACCACGCGAGCCAGTGACTCCTGCTGAGCTTTCTCTTGATAATGGTGAGGAAGAGCAGTGGGCCTTTCCATCCAATACGCGAACAAACCGCCGATCACGATCTCCGCGTCATCTTTTTCTTCCGCCAGCGAGGGGCTGAAGTACAGCTTGTCGTAGAGGAAGGTCTTAGTCGCACGCCGTTCTTCCTCGACCTCGGGACTGAGCGCCACCAGCCGCTCCGGGTGGTGGCGCACATCGTCGAGCGTGTGGACCTTCGCTGCTTTCAGACGTTCTTGCGTGCTCCGAATCAGGTCTCCGACCAGGCGGTCGAGCATGCGCTTGATGGTCTCGTTGAATTTCAGTTTGTCGAGAGCGTCCGGGTACATCGTTTCGACCTCCCGATAGAAGTGCTCGAACACAGGCACGCCCGTGCAAATGTCGCCCAGCGAGAGCAGGCGGGCTTCGCAGCCATCGTCGAGGTCGGCCGTGTTATAGGCGATCTCGTCCGACAAGTCGATGAGCTGCGCTTCGAGCGGAGGACGCTGGTCCAGCACATACTCCGCCAGTTCCGGGAATTGCTCGGGATCGTAGTCGCGCGAGTGCTTGATGATGCCCTCCCGCACCTCGAAGGTCAGATTCAGACCGCGGAAAGCGGCATAGCGCAGTTCGAAGTCCTCCACGATGCGCAACGCATGCAGGTTGTGATCGAAGAAGAGGCCATGGGCTCGCATGGCGGCGTCGAGCGCCTTCTCCCCGGCGTGGCCGAAGGGAGGATGACCAAGGTCGTGGACCAGGGCCAGGGCTTCCACCAGGTCCACGTTCAAGCCCAGCTGGGCGGCGATGGTGCGGGCTATCTGCGCGACTTCGATGGTGTGGGTGAGCCGGTTGCGGAAGTGGTCGGAATGACGGCGGGTGAAGACCTGGGTCTTGGCTTCGAGGCGCCGGAAAGCGCGCGCGTGGATGACCCGGTCACGGTCGCGCTGGAAGTCGTTGCGGTAGGGATGTTGCGGCTCGGGATGACGGCGACCGCGCGAGTGTTCCACGCGTACCGCGTAGTCGGCGAGCATGGGGCGAGTTTAGCAGGTTTTGCTGGGTGCCTTCCCGAAAGGCTGGAACGGGAGCCTCGCCCCCGCTTACGGCTTTTCCGACTGCTGAGCCAGCTTCACCTTGGCGGATTCGAGCTTCTTCTGCACGCGAGCGACGTCGTCGTTATCGACTTCGGCCGCTACCGTCTTGTTCCACTCCGTGACCGCACGTTCCCAGTGAACCGCCGCGAGCTTCAAGCGTCCGGTCTTCTGGTACAAGTCGCCCAGGTGATCGTGCACGGTGGGGTCGGTCCCGATCCGTTGGGATGCCTTGAGCAGCTGTTCTTCCGCCTGGTCGTACTTGCCGAGCCGGAAGTAGGCCCAGCCCAGAGAGTCGAGGTAGGCCCCGTTCGAGGGATCGAGGTCCAGGGCTCTTTTGATGAGTGTGAGCGCTTCCTCGAGCTTCACGCCGCGGTCGGCCAGCATGTAGCCCAAGTAGTTGAGCGTCATGGCATTCTGCGGGTCGTTGGCCAGCACCTTGCGGAACATCTCCTCCGCCTGCTCGTACTTTTTCTGACGCTCGAAGCTCGAGCCCCGCAGGAAGTAGACGTATTCCTTGTCATCGGGCTTGGTGGAAACCTGCTCGGCTTTGTCGAGAGCCTGCTGCGCGTCGTCCCAGCGCTTGAGCCGCGTGTTCATCTGGGCGAGCGTAATGTACACATCGCGATCTTCGGGAGTGCCCTTGAGCAGCGTGCGCACGTCCGCCAGCGCCTTGTCGGGTTGTCCCGCATCCGCCAACTGCGCGGCGTAGACCATGTGCAGACCGCGATCGTTGGGCAGCTTCTGGACGGCTTCTTTCGCCACCGCCGTGGCCTGCTGCCACTGCTTGGCTTCGCGATAGGTGTCAATGACCTGCTGATAGCCCCGCACGGTGTTGTCGTCGCCGAGAGCAATCATCTTGCGGAATACTTCCACGGCTTCGGTGTACTTGTCCTGGTCCCGGTAGACGGTGCCCAGGCGCTCCAGGAAAACGGCGCGATTGTTGCGCTCGCCCTGGGCGTAGTTGTTGTCGGGCTTCTCCGTCTTTTTGAGGAGATCCTGCAGCGTCTGCACGGCCTCGTCGTACCGGCCCTGGGCCTGGTAAACGGCCGCCATATTGTACGGGACTTCGATCGAGTCCTGCACCATGGTCTCGGCCTTCTTCAGGCTCTCGAGGGCGAGATCGAACTTGCCGCTCTTGCGGTAGATCTCGGCCATGTGCAGGTAGGTCTGCGCGTCTTCCGGATTGGCGTCGGCGATGATCTTGTACTGCTCGAGCGCCGCCTCCGTCTGGCCGTCGTTCATCAGGTTCTCAGCTAGGCCGCGGATCGCGTCCAGGTTGTCGCGATCGAGCTCGATCGCGCGCCGGTAGGAGTTGATCGCCTCTTTGTACTGCTTCTGCTGCTCGTAGGTGTAGCCCAGAGCGGAATACATCTTCGCGGAACGGCCCGCGTCCGGCACGGAACTCAGCACGTGCACGGCTCGGGTCGCGTCGCCTTCCTCGTTGTAGAGATACGCCAGCGTGGTGACCGCTTCCTCCGAGTCCGGCTGCAGCTTTACGGCGGTCTTGAATTCAGCTTCCGCCTTCGTCAGGTCGTTGTTCAGACGGTAGAGCCGCCCGAGGAGCAGGTGGTCGTCGACGTTGTCGGGCTCGATTTTGATGATCTGCTCATACTGCTCGACGGCGAGCTTCAGAACATTGCCCGAGCCGTTCCCAGACTGCATATCGCCCAGCGAGCGGAGATAGATCCGGCCCAATAATTTGTGAGCTTCGAGGTTGTTCGGATCGCGCTTGAGGATGTCCTGCGCTTCCAGCACCGCGTCCCGAATGCGGCCGGTTTTGGCGTAAAGCTCCGCCAGGGCAGAAGTGAGATACTCCGATGACGGGTCGGCTTCAATCGCCAGCCGGTATTCCTCGATCGCTTTCGTCGCCAGCTCGCTGCGACCGTACACCGCAACCTGCTCTTCGTACATGTGAGCCACGGTGTAGTGATAGTAGGCGGACGCTTTATCGACCTTGCGCGCGGGAGGCTGGACGGACGGCTTGACGTCGGCAGAGGGGCTGCTGGCTTGGCCGAAACTTGCCGCCGAAGCCAAAAAAAACACCGAAAAAACCAAAAAAACTCTCTTCATTTCATACCCTTGAGCCCCAAAGCCTTAGCGATTTAGATGCTGAACCGCCGCGCGTGGGTGTATCTGAATTGTACTCCGTCGGTTGTGCGAAGCGAAAGCCGACAGGGCACCCCGAACGCGCCGAAAGTAACCACGGAAGGACAGGTACGGCTGGGTCGCCAAAACCAATTGCCGATTGCCAATTGACAATGGTAGGCCGGCCCGGCACCAGCCTGAATCGACTCTCGAATCAGCACTTGGCAAGGGGCACTGGAAATTCCCGCTCAGTGCCGGAAGTGCCTGACTCCCGTGAAGATCATGGCCATACCGTGCCGGTCGGCGGCTTCCATGACCTCCTGGTCCCGGACCGAGCCGCCCGGCTGAATAATCGCCGTTGACCCCGCCTTCGCAATCTCTTCCACCCCATCGGGAAACGGGAAGAAGGCGTCGGAGGCCGCGACTGTGCCCTTCAACGGCAACTGAGCCTTCATGGCGCCAATCTTGCACGAGTCCACTCGGCTCATCTGCCCCGCGCCCACCCCCACCGTCTGACCATCCCGGACGTAGAGGATGGCATTCGATTTCACGTGCTTGCAGACCTTCCAGCCGAACAGCAGCGCGCGCTTTTCTTCGGGAGTGGGCGCGCGCTTGGTCACAACCTTGAGGTCGGCCTCGCTGAGCGGCCGGAGGTCGGCGTCCTGCACCAGCATTCCACCCGACACATTCTTAAGCACCCACCTCTGGTCCGACCCGACCACCTGCACGAGGCGAAGATTCTTCTTGGCGGCGAATTTGACCCGGGCGGCATCGTCGAATCCGGGGGCGGCGATGACCTCGAGGAACAGCTTGGCCATTGCTTCCGCGGCGTCGCCGTCGATGACGCGATTGACCCCGATCACCCCGCCAAAGGCAGACACCGGATCGCATTCCAGCGCTTTCTTGTACGCCTCCCGCAGGGTCTTGCCAGTGGCTGTCCCACAGGGGTTCGTGTGCTTGATGATGGCGACGACCGGGTCTTCAAATTCCTGAGCCAGATCCCAGGCGGCCTGCAGGTCGACAATGTTGTTGTAGGACAGTTCCTTGCCCTGCAGTTGGTGCCCGTTGGCCACTCCTTTGCCGGAGCCGTCGGAATACATGGCGGCTTTCTGGTGCGGATTCTCTCCGTAGCGCAAGTCCATGATTTTCTGAAACGACATGCGCAGCGTGTGCGGGAACCCCTCGGCGGGACGCAGGTCGAAATGTCCGTTTGCATTCACGCGCTCCAGCGTCGACGCAATGGCGGAATCATAGGCAGCCGTGGTGGCAAACGCCTTTTGCGCAAGCCGCCATTTCGTGGCCGCTGAAAGCTCGCCACCGGACCTCGCCATTTCCTCCGCCAGTGCCATGTAGTCCGTGGGCGACGTGACCACCGCGACATCCTGAAAATTCTTGGCGGCCGAGCGGATCATCGAGGGCCCGCCAATATCGATGTTTTCAATCAGTTCGTCAAATTGCACGCCCTCCCGGGCGGCGGTGTGCTCGAAGGCATACAGGTTTACGACCACCATGTCGATGGGCTGAATGCCGTGCTCCGCCACCGCGCTGCGGTGCGCAGCATTTTCCCGCCGGTGCAGGATGCCCCCGTGCACCTTGGGATGAAGGGTTTTGACACGGCCATCGAGCATCTCGGGGAAGCCGGTGAGGTCCGAGATATCTTTCACCGTGACGTCGGAGTCGCGCAGCAGCTTGGCCGTGCCCCCGGTCGAGATCAACTCGACTCCCAGGCCCGCGAGCTGGCGGGCGAAGTCCACCAGGCCGGTTTTGTCGGTCACGCTCAGAATGGCACGCTGAATCTTCGCCATGAAACGCCTCACTTGGAAGACAGGGATGACGCCGCGGAAGGAGCGACGGGAAATTCTATCAGGGATGGAGGGGTCGCTGGCTGTTGGTCGTGAGTCGTTGGTCGTTGGCGACGGCACTCGCCGCCATCGGCCTCGTGGGCTGCCGTCAACGCCTGGACGCGGAGTGCTTTTTCGTTTTCAGCGGTGAATCTGACGCGGTTTATACGGGGAAGTTTCTTTCCCAGCGTGCAGGGTCAAGAAGCCGAAACAGAACCGGGATGCACGGAAACCGGAAAACTGGCGAACCGCTGCCGCCCAAAGCCAGCCACTAGCTTTTCGCCTTGGCCTTCAGCTTGACCTGGCCGTCCTGAAGTTCAACCGAGTACTCCACCACTTCGCAGCCGTATTTTTTGCGGATCTGCGAGGTTTTGTTCTTGACGAAGGCGCTGAAGGAATCCAGGTTCCCGGAGACCGCCTCGCCCGACTTCTTCTTGGCAGCGACCAGCGCGTCGTAGAGCCGCTCGACCTGCTCGCCCTCCGCCTTGGCCGCCGAACACTCGACCGTGAAGGAACGAGGCTCGGACGGCGCGCCGCCCACGCCGTAGACAGGGTGATGCTGCGGTGCATGCTCCCCGGGGACGCGCACGCCTTGCACCGACAAGAGTGCATCTTGCGGGCGGCGGTAGCCTTCCTCGCGAATGCGGCTCTTTTTTCGCCACAGATCGCTGTAGATGGCGTAACGCTGAGCCATTTCGTTGTAGCGGAAACGCTGCGAGAAGCTCATTCGTCCGCCGTCGGAATGCTTACGCAGCAGGGCAAGAACCTTCCATTCCAGGTCGTTGGGGGGGCGCTTGGTGGGGTTATTGAAAAAAACCTCGTACTCGATCTTCAATCGTCGAAGCAGCGAGTCGAGGTGGGTCAGTTCCTCATCGATCGTCACAGGCGCGCCTCACCTAGCGACTAGTTTAGAGACCCCACGACCTTTCCGGCAGATATCCCTCGGTCACCGAGGGAGTAGAACGAAAGTACCCAAAAGCAGCTTTGAGCTCTCGGCTGTTAGCCACCAGCTTTCAGCTTTGGACACCGCTACCAAGACCCCTCTGGCAGGCGTAGCGGATCGCACCGTGGTCCGGCAAGCATCGCCCGCGTCTCCGATCTTGCGCTGGATCTTGCCCTAGGAGCTGGAAGCTACGAGCTAAAGGCTATCTCGCCGAACTCGCCGCCATCTTTTTCACCATGGCGAGCACGAGCTTGCGATCGCTGTCATTGAGGCTAGTCGAGTAGCGTCGAATCTGGCTGAGGAAACGGACTTCGTCTTCGGACAGCTGGGGCAAACCTTTCGAACCGTTACTGTGGCTCGAGTCCGAGAAAAATTGCGAAAGCGGCAACTCCATCGCCCCGGCGATTTTGGCTAGCGTATCCAGCGAAGGGATGGTGTGTCCGTTTTCCACGCGCGAGAGGTAGCAGCGCAGCAGGCCGGTACGCTTTTCGATGTCGCCCTGGGACATGCCTTTCTGCAGGCGGTAGTTTCGGATAGTCTCGCCAATGTTCATAGAGGGCACAAGCAAACGTCCCAGCCCAAGAAGTTGGACTGCATAGTAACCAGAGTAGTACCGTCTGGCAAGTGGAAATTCGCTGTAGTGCAAAACCGTTTCGCGCTAGCTGTTTGGCTGGTTGCTCACAAGTGGCGCCGCGATTTCCACCGCCAGACCGTTGCGCTATTTCTTCAGAGTGCTGGCCAGGAAGTTAACGGTGCGCTTCCAGGCGTCGGCCGCGTCCTCGGCTCGGTAACCGGTCTGGTTGTTCGGATTTTCAAACGCGTGACCCGCGTCCGGATAGATCTTGATGTCGACCTTCTTGCCCGCCTGTTTCAGCCACTCCTCAAATTTCTTGACGTCCGCCGGCGGAATCCCCTGGTCCTGACCGCCGAAGTTGCCTAAGATCGCCGCGTTGATCTTGCCCAGAGCCGCGGGATCGGTCGCCAGATGCCCGTAGTTTATGACCGAGGCGGTCAGGGTCGGCTCCTGCAACGCCACATCGAGCGAATATCCCCCGCCCATGCACCAGCCGATCGAGGCGATGCGATCCTTGTTCACGTTGGGCTGCGACTTGAAGAACTCGACCGCGGCATGGAGATCACGCAGGGCGCGGTCTCCCGGCACCCCGCGCATGAGTTCGTGGGCCATCCCCGGATTGTCGGCCACTTTCCCACGATAGAGATCGATGGCCAGCGCCGCGTACCCTTGATCGGCCAGGTTCGAGGCTTGCTGCTTGACCCAGTCGTTCAGTCCCCACCATTCGTGAATGACCACGATGCCGGGAAAAGGACCTTTGCCCGCCGGCGTGTAGAAAAGGGCCCTTACCGTTTCATCGCCGCTCTTGTAGGAAACCTCCTTGCCGGTGGCGGCGAAGGAGACCCTCATCAGCAAAAACAAGCCCGCCACCAGCACGCAGACTCTTCTCATGGAGCATTTCATATCGCGCATCCTGTCTTTGAAGTTCATTGGCTCCGTTTTCCGACGCGCGCCCAGGTGATCTGGTACTCGTGCGGTTCTCCGTTCGGAGGTGTTTCCTTGTCCGAAAGAATCAACCGGTCCCCTTCCAGACGGAAGCGCCGAAACTGGTCCGTACCGACGTAGTGAGGCCAAGAAGCCATTTCCGGCCGATGAACCACACGGCGTTCTTTCTCCTGCACTTCGTATGTGCCGCAGTAGGCGAACATGACGTCGTAGGAGCGTAGTTTCTCGGCGTCGGTGGGCTTTTCCGCATTCGCCCAGTGCGGGTGATCTGGATTGGACAGAGACACGCACATGTGCCCCGTGGTGTCATAGATCAGGTAGCCGATCGGGTGAGGCCCATACTCCGGAACAGGTTCGAATGTCCCGTCCGCCCGGAATGTCCCGATGGAGATGAGCCGCCAGGTCCCGAGCAACCGGTTCGCCACCGGCGTCTGAAACTTTGCGGGCGCGGTACTCGCCTCCTTCCGCGCCAGCAGAGTTGTCAACGCAAGGACGAGCGACACCGGCCCAATCAGCGCCCATCTCATGCTTCGCTCCTTGTGTCCCCATTCCTCCGGGACGACCGATCTCACGGCGTTCCGGCGAGAGTGTACTCGAAGTCGTAGGAATGCTGCCCGCCGGGGGCAATGTTGATCAAAATCGTGCCCGCCAGACCGGTCAATTCTTCAGTGCCCGAGTCCGGCACCACGATGATGCTCAATTGCGGTGTGGCGCGCGTCATGGTTGCGCTGTGCTGGAGCACGAAGCTGCCTTTGCGTCCCTGGAGCGATCCAGTTACCCGCTCCATTGCGACATAGCCCGCCGAGCCCTTGACGGCGGTGACGGCGCTCAGCATCTCGCCCTTGCTGGCTGCCTCGAGATCGCCGTGAAACTGTTTGTCGATCGACATCCGGGCAAGACTCTTGTCCGCACCCTTGTCGGCGAGCACCTCGGGTGTCAGCTTGACATCAAACTGTCCGCTTGCGTGCGTTGTCACAACCGTCTCCTTCCGGGGTGGACTGGAAACTGCCGGGCTTTGCGCCGGACTCAGCTCGATAAAAATGATTACAACAAGACCGGCCGCCGCACGAGATGCGTTTGTCATGTTCGCTCCGCTACGAACCCTTGTTCAAATCCAGTTCCATGTAGAGTGCGCCCTCGATCGGATTCGCGCGATAGGGCGTGATCTCCTTGAACCCCAGCCTCCGATACATGGCTACCGCGTCGTTCATCAACGGTGCGACCGTATCCAGGCGGAGGCGGTTGTAGCCGATCATCCGCGCTTCGCTCAAAATCGTCTCGGCTAAGATCCGTCCCAGGCCTCTGCCCCGAAACCGGGAGCGCAAATAAAGCCTCTTCATCTCGCAGATTCCCGCGCCCAGCTTGTGCAGCGCAACGCAGCCGGCCAGCTGTCCTTCGAGTTCGGCGAGCAGCAACCGCCCGTCGGGTGGAGCGTAGTCTCCCGGAAGAGCGGCCAGTTCCTGATCGAAACTCTGAAAGCACAGGCTGAATCCGAGAGAGTCTGCGTATTCCAGAAACAGTTCCCGCACTTGAGCAATCTGTGCCGCGGACTGCGCTTGAGTGATCGCCAGCTGGCCCGTTGTGCCGCTCAAATTGATCCTCTGCACCCGCAATTGAGTGGAACCAGCAAAGATTCAGGAAGGCTCCCACGCTCCGACTCAGATCTGTTCGCGTTCTTAAATGTCCTGGGTGGCTAGCACTCTTGACCTACCCCATCAGCATCCCGCCATTGATGTTCAGAACGTGCCCGGTGATGTAGGAGGCCTCGTCGGAAGCCAGAAAACGCACGGCGCCAGCTACATCGTCCGGCCTCCCAATTCTCCCGAGCGGAATCATCTTCAATCCGGTCTGCTTGCTTTCCTCCGGCAGCCCGGCCGTCATGGCGGTTTCGATGAAGCCCGGGGCCACGGCGTTGCAGGTAATGTTGCGGGAACCGACTTCGCGCGCGATAGCCATCGTTAGCCCAATGAGGCCAGCTTTCGACGCCGCATAATTCGCCTGCCCGGCCTGTCCCGTCTGGCCGAACACGCTGGTGACGTTGATGATGCGACCCCAGCGCTGCTTGAGCATGGACCCGATCACCTGCTGGATGCAGAGATACGCGGAGGTCAAATTCGTATTGAGGACGGAATCCCAGTCGGCGCGCTTCATTCGCATGACGAGCTGGTCGCGCGTGATGCCGGCGTTGTTCACGAGGATGTCGATCTTGCCGAACTGCGTGAGCGCCGCCTTGAAAACAGACTTGATCTGCTCTTCGTCGCCCACATCGAGGGGGAAAGCCACCGCTTTGCCGCCCGCGGCGGTGATCTGCGCCACGAGTTGGTCGAGCTTCTGCTGATTGCGTGCCACGACGGCCACGGCCGCACCCGCATCGGCTAGCTTCAGCGCGCAGGCGTGGCCGATACCTTGCGAGGCGCCGGTCACCAGCGCCACGCGTCCGGAGAGGGTCATTATGGCTCCTGATGGCTCCTGAGGAAAGTACCGAACGATGAGAACGGGAAATTATACCTGCGTTGCGTTTCTAGAGTTTCCGCAGCGGGCGGCTGTCCAGCTGGGAGTTCTCGAAATTGATATGCTTGCTCCGACCTGAGCGCTGCCCGCAGACGGCCGGCGCCTGGGGTGGTTCAGCCTGCTGATTCTGCCCCTGGGCATCATCGTCGGCTTCAAATCTACGCCTCTTCCGTTTCTGCTGTCTCAAGTGGGTGTTTCCTTCGATCGAATTGCGACAGTCGTCTCCCGCGTAAATCTGCCGGGTGTTTTTGTCCTTCTGGTTGCGCCCCGGGCGGATAGAAGCTCCGCCGCCGCACCGGGCGTGCGGATTTCATGCTTCGCAATCGCGGTATCCTTCTGCATCTATTTTCCCCTCGTCGGCGCCCGGCACCTAAACACGATGACTGCGCCCATCCGGGCGGTGGCGTGGCGCTCCCGATTGCCTTGCCCGGATTTCTCGCTCTCACCTTCGCTGAACCTCTACCGGCCGCGTTCCCGCCTCGGCCGGAACCTGGAAAATCCGAGCGGTCCGCTCCAGGGCAGCCCTAGGAGTGCCCGTGCGAGGCGGCCGGCACCGGCTTCGCCTCTTTGCGAAACAGATACCGAAGCGCCGGCGGCGCCAGCACGGTGGTCACGACCGTCATGAAGACCACGACTGCGTAGGTGGACTGCGTGACAATCTGCGAGTTGAGTCCGACCACAGCTACGATGAGCGCAACTTCCCCGCGTGGCATCATGCCCACTCCCACACGCAGCACGGTGTTCCAGCCCTCTCCGAGGAGGGGTAGACCGCAGCCGATGACCTTCGAAACGATGGCGAGCAGCGAGATCACAAGAGCCACCACCAGCCCTTCGCCCTTGAAGAGCCGGACATTCAGTTGAGATCCGATCGAGAAGAAAAAGAAGGGGCCCAGGAACTCCGTGATGGCATGCACGCGCGGCAGCAGGTCCCACTCCGGGGAGTACTCCGCAAAGACCATGCCCGCAAAAAAAGCCCCGATGATGGCAGCCATCCCGATCCAGGAGGCCGCATAGGAGAGTCCGAGGCATACCACCAGCGCGACGATCAGGGGAGCGTTATGGGTGGAAAGCCGAGCCATTCCGGGCTTGATCCGGCGGATGATCCGCGGCCCGATGAAAATCATGAACAGCGCGAATACGATGGCTTCGCCGACCAGTACCCCAAGTTTGACCCACCGCACGCCTTCGCTACGCGCGAGTCCATCCACAACCGCGAGCAGCAGCATGCCCAGGATGTCGTCGAATACGGCCGCCCCGAGGATGATCTTGGCCGAGCGGGAGGAAAGCACGCCCATGTCGCCCAGCACGCGCGCCGTGATTCCCACACTGGTCGCCATCATGGCAGCACCCACGAAGACGGACTCCGTCACGGCGTCTCCGCGCCAGTGCATGTAGCCGAAACCCAGCACGAACGGGACGACGATTCCGGCGCTGGCCACCAGCAACGCCTTGCGGCCTACCTGGATGAGGCCCTGCGGGCTGATTTCCAGACCCGCGTTGAAGAGCACGAAGATGGCGCCGATTTCCGCGATCGATCTCAGCGTGTCGGTGGGATGGATGACGCCGAATGCGTAGGGACCCAGAACCACGCCCGCGAGAATTTCCCCTAGGACCGCCGGTAGCCGAAGAAGCTCGAAAATCTCGCCAATCACCTTCGCGGCGACGAAGATGAGGAACAGGTCGAACAGCAATGCGTCGTGCTCGTGCATGGGTTGGCGGCAAGGATAGAGGGTGGGGTCATTTCCCGGCAAGCCGGGAACGATCCAGTCAACCAGCAGCCCCGACAGGGCGGAGGTCACTAGCCCAGCGCGTGAGGCCTGGGTAAGAGCGGAGCATGCCCGAGCCGTCGGGGCGACACTCCCCCTCACACTCGGCCCCTTCAACCCCGAAAGACTTCCACAGAGTCCTGGGGAAGGTTCTTGACTGCTCGACCCGGCCCGCCGCAGCGGCCAAAGCGACCCGTCGAGGCGTCGCGCAAAATGAAGCAACGGTCGATTGTCGGGCAGATGGATGTTTGCGGCCGCAGCGATGCTGTTGACTGCGATCTCAGCATTGGCGTCCTCGAAGGGCCGCTGCAAGGGGTAAACCTCGCCGCGATACACGTTCCTTCGATAGACGGTGGAGAGGCGATAGCCTTCGGTCCGCCAATGCTCGATGGTCCCGGTCTGGCGAAGTTGAATGGGCGCACACGGTCCGTAACGTCCGCGGAATTTGGCCTTGGTGCTACGCCGGCTGGAGGCATAGATGATCTCGTCCCCAGCTGTCTAGGACTCTATGCTCGCCTAGAAGTAAGGCAGGCGGTAAAGGCCACGCGCGGTGCGAACAGCGGGCATGCTCGCGGCCTCCAGACTAAAGAAATCGGCACCTGGTTTTGCCGCCGAAGGTCACGTAGATGCGAACATTGAGTTCCGGGAAGCGCGAAAGCCGGGGGAGCGCAAGCATTCCGCGAGCGCGCACACCGCTCCTCCAAAAAGGCACGACTCCGACCCGGCATTGACCGTCAAAGGTGTCCAGCGTGAGGTGCGAGGGTACGAGTGGCAGGGCGGAAACTGGCCAGTGTGCAAAGAGCGGATCGCGCCAGCTCTGCGCCATGACCCATGGGCTAAAGGCAAAGGCCACCGGCGATGCGAGATGGAGTGCAGGGCTGCGTGCATGCGCTGGCCTATTGTAAGGGGCAGCCGCGCTTGATTCGCCCCAGGGCATCGCTCGAGCGATGCCGATTAGTTCCTGCCATCAACGCGCCTTCAGACGCGGAAGCCGATTTTCTGACAAACCCTTTGGGTAAGAGTGAAAGCACCGGAGGAGAGCCCGCAGGCACCACCCTACAGTGCGGGCACTTGGCTGGCCGTCTGTGGAGCAGCCGCTGGAACCGGCTGGTAATCGCGGTGAACGATATCGACGATCGTCCGGCCTACCATGCGGGCCTTGGCTTCAGAGTGTAGGTGGATGGGCAATGTGAACGACTGCACGTCCGCGAACTCTTGCAGGAATTCGATGTGCTTCACAAAAAACGAAGGCGACTTCACCACGCTGCCTTCCGCGCGGACCAGCGCTCCGGTATGCCCGTCGAGGTAGATCCGGCCTTTGAAAAGTCCCGGCCGCTTCTTGTACGGCTTCACTTGGTAGACGTGCACCACGCGCTCCTGCAAGCTGCTGGCTCCCTTGTAGGAGAACTTGTAATTCGCGGGACTGATCGCCGTGAGCGCTGGGTCGTCCTTCTGTACATGGTCAACTTCGGACTGCAGCAGACGCGTAATCACGTTGCTTTTCACAAATCCGTCGCCCGTGAAGTGTACCGCCGTGAACTGCAATGTATGGGGTGCCTCGAATTTTCGTTGGAGTTCGAACTCGCCTTGCTGGGACGTATCGGGTAATTCGGCGCGGATCACCGTCACCGCGGAATACGCCGCCAGCTCGGCGGCCTGCTGCGCTGCCCGGCGCTGATACGTCGAGAGCGCAAGTTCCGGAGACATCATGGGCAGCACGACATGGGCACCGAGCGCGGGGACGGGCTGGGTGCCTGCCGGAACGAGCGAGGAGAGCGGCATTGCCCCTTCGGCCGCGGGCGTCACGCCAGCGCTTGCGGAAAGCACTGCCTGTGCAAAAACTTCTCCCGGCACGCACAGTCCAAGGAGTAAGAGTATGAGAGTATGGCGTTTCATCAACTGTTTCGAATAACTACTTTGTATAAGATTCAGCGCAGGCTGAAAAGTGGCAAAAAGAAAACTGGGGCCATTTTGCGGAGATTCCTGTCATCCGCCTGTTGAACGCAACGCCGGACTGCCTCCGGCATCGTCACCCAACGGCCAACGGCCCGTTGCAGCACGGTACCCGTGCGATCTGCAGTTCCAACACTCGATTGCGCATCCGCATCCGGCCAGATAACATTCTGGCACTCCCATGTCGGACGTAATCACGAAACCAGAGCCCCATAAGGTCGCCCCTTCGAAAGACGCTCCCGCAGTCGAGGTCTTTGCGGTGTATGGCGTGGAGCCCGAAATCCAGGCCTATGCCATGGCCAAGTACTCGCGCTCGGCGCTGTCCATGAAAGAGTCCCTGAAGGAAATCACCCAGCAGAAGGCCGAGAAGTTTCTCAATACCTTCTACTTTCAGTATGGGCACCGTTCGATCGCCGATTTGGCGCACATTGCGCTGGCCGTCGAGAAACTCTCCATTCTGGCGGCGATCGCGGTCGCCGACGAGCAACGCTGGGACGGCCAGGAGCGCTCCACTCGCTACCAGGACTTCCGAAAGAGCGGCTACTGCCTCCCCGACTTTGGCGGCGACGAGCAAGCCCGCGCATTATATCGCAACACGATGGATGGGCTGTTCGACGTCTACGAAGTGCTTTCGCAGCGCTTGTACCAGTACCTGGCGGACATCACGCCCCGCCCCGAGGACATGAAGCCGGAGGCATACGAGCGCACTGTCAAGGCCCGTGCCTTCGACATCTCGCGCTACATTTTGCCGCTCGGAACGAACACGTCGCTGGGCGAAATCGTGAATGCGCGGACGCTCGAATCGCAGGTCTCCCACCTGCTCTCGCATACCCATCGAGAAGTGCGGCAACTGGGCGAACTGTTAAAGAACGCGGCGCTTTCGCCCGCCTACAACGTCAACCAGGAATCGCTCGAGGAACTGGTTGCCCAGATTCGGAGGGTCTCGCCGGAACTGGGAGCCAAGGCTGCGCAAGAGTTGCTTCGGGAAGTCCGGGTAGCCCCCACGTTGGTGAAGTACGCGGACCCGAGTGCCTACGAGATCGAGACGCGCCGCGCCTTGCGGCAGGCCGCGGTTGAGTTGATGGGAAGAACGCAGGTGGCCCCGTCGAAGCTGGTCGACCTGCTCGACGAAGAACCCCTGGAAGTGGAACTGGCGACCACACTGCTCTACGAGCACTGCCCCTATCCGTATCGTCAAGTGCGGCAAGCGATCCAGGCCGCGGGCGAGAAGATGCGGCGAGAGATTGTCGACCTCGGCCTGCGGCATCGCGGCGAGCACGATGAGATGCTGCGTGCCTACTGCGCCGGGCAGCAGTTTCGCTTCGACATCCTCATGGACATCGGTGGCTTCCGCGACCTGCACCGCCACCGCCGTTGTATTCAGATCGGCCAGGGATTCACGACCAAACACGGATACGACCTACCTCCCGAACTCGAAGCCGCCGGGGCGCGGCAAGGCTACGACGCGGCCATGAAACAGGCGGCGGCCGCCGTCGATCAGCTCGCGCGGCGGCCGGGAGATGAAACCGCCGAGAATGCACAGTACGCAATCCCGCTGGGCTATCGCAAACGAACGCTCTTCAAAATGGACTTCGCCGAGGTGGTCTACATTTCCGAACTTCGCACCGGCCCCGCCGGACATATCTCCTATCGCAGCGTGGCGTATGCGATGTATGAAGCCGTGGCGCAGAAATATCCCGCTCTGGGGAAATATTTCCGCGTGCAGGACGTGCGGGAGCCGGTGGACCTCCTGAAGCGGTGAGCCGGTCGGGAAATTGTCGAGAATGATTCTCCCCTCGATATATTTCGCTTTTTCTTCGCTTCGTGGTATATTGACCAAAATCGCTGGGATGAACAGCACTTACGACCCGCGAGCCCGTTGGGTGTACGCTAACGAGGGTCTTCATAAAATCCACATTTTCAGGAGCCATCATGGCCGACGAACGTGCCAAAGCAGCCGACGAACGTGCCAAAGCAATCGATCTCGCGCTCGCCCAGATTGAGAAACAGTTTGGCAAGGGCTCGATTATGCGGCTGGGGTCGAAGGAAGCCATCGTCCCCATTTCCGTGATTCCGACGGGGGCCATCTCATTTGATGCCGCGCTGGGGGTGGGCGGGTTTCCGCGCGGGCGCGTTATTGAAATCTTCGGACCGGAATCGTCCGGCAAGACGACCATTGCGTTGCAGGTGATCGCGGAAGCGCAGAAGACGGGCGGCATGGCTGCTTTTGTGGATGCGGAGCACGCGCTCGACCCGCAGTACGCTAAGAAGCTGGGTGTGGACGTAGAAAATCTTCTGGTTTCGCAGCCCGATTATGGCGAGCAGGCGCTGGAAATTGCCGAGGCGTTGGTGCGCTCGAATGCCATCGACGTTCTGGTCGTGGACTCGGTTGCGGCTCTCGTCCCCAAGGCCGAACTGGATGGCGAAATGGGCGACAGTCACATGGGTCTGCAGGCACGACTGATGTCGCAAGCGCTGCGCAAGCTCACCGGCATTGTTTCCAAGTCGCGCACCTGCATGATCTTCATCAACCAGATCCGCGAAAAGATCGGCGTTATGTTCGGGAACCCGGAGACCACAACTGGTGGCCGCGCGTTGAAGTTTTACTCCTCCGTGCGCATCGACATTCGCCGCATTGCCGCCATCAAAGAAGGCGACGTTGTGACCGGTTCCCGCACGCGCGTGAAGGTCGTGAAGAATAAGGTGGCGGCGCCATTCCGCGAGGCCGAGTTCGACATCCTCTATGGCGAAGGCATCTCGCGCGAAGGCGATCTGCTCGATCTGGCGGTGAACAACAACCTGCTGGAGAAATCGGGCTCGTGGTTCAGCTACAAGAATGAGCGCATCGGCCAGGGCCGCGAAAATGCGCGCCAGTTCCTGAAGGACAATAAGGAAACTTTGGCGAAACTGGAGTTGGAAGTTCGCAAGACCCTGGGATTGATTCCGGCCACCCCGGCTGCAGCGCCGAACGGTGGTACCCCGGGAGTTCCACAAACTGGTAAGCTCGCGACCATGCCGACGGCCGCGCCGGAAGCGGCGAAGATGCCGGCGGCGCGGCGGTAGGAAGCCCGCTATGCCTTCCCGTCGGGCTTGTCGGGGGCCTGGCTACGACGGCGCGCGCGGGTATGGTGGCAAGGTGAGAGGGCTACCGACGGGACCGTGGTTCTGGCAGGGTCAAACAGTTTGTGAAGGTTAAGGGAAGAACAGAGCGCCGAACCGTGGCACTCGCGATCTCGATCCGGACGAACCGTCCAAACCGTTTGCCATCCTCGCTCCCCGCCCACTAAAATCAAGTTTCGTCCAGTCTCACCCGGCATTCCGCGAGGACAATTGCACAAGGTTATCGCTATCTACCCGGGCTCGTTCGATCCGCCGACCAACGGCCATCTGGACTTGATCGATCGGGGGAGCAAGATTTTCGACGAGCTGGTGGTGGCGATCCTGCGCAACCCGGACAAGGATCCCTTGTTCAACGTCGGCGAGCGGGCCGCCATGCTGGAAGCCCTGACCGGGCGATACAGCAATGTGCGCGTAGACACGTTCGGCGGGCTCACGGTGGACTACGCCGTCAAGGTAGGCGCAAGCTGCGTGCTGCGCGGTATTCGGGCGCTCACCGATTACGAGTACGAGTTGCAGATGGCGTTGATGAACCGCAAGCTCCGCCCGGAGCTCGAAACCGTATTCATGATGCCGGCCGAGAAGTATTCGTACCTGAGTTCGCGGCTGGTGCGGGAAGTGGCGCAACTGGGCGGGTCCGTCAAGGGGCTGGTGCCGGAACTGGTGGAGCAGAATCTGAGAGGGAAACTCGACCCGGCCTACAAGCTGGGAGAATTTGCAGATTCAGAAGGCAAGAAATCCGAAACACGGAAATCCAGGACGAGGAAGAAGTCATGACTCCAGCAACCACCGAAGTGACGCAGGCGATCAGACTGACCGAACGCATCAACCGCATCGAGCCCTCCGCCACTATGGCGGTGGTGGCCGAAGCCGATAAGCTGCGCGGCCAGGGCATTGATGTGGTGGACTTCGGCGCCGGAGAGCCGCACTTCGCCACGCCACAGCATATTAAGGACGCCGCCATCGCCGCCATCAACGGCAATTTCACCAAGTACACCGCGGTGGCCGGGACGGCGGAACTGCGCGATGCCATCGTGCAGCGTCACGCCACGGACTTTGGTTCCGACTATCGGCGCGAGGAAGTGATCGCCTCGGTCGGCGGGAAGCATGCGCTATTCAACGCGCTGCAGGTGCTGGTGGATCACGGCGACGAGGTGATTCTGCCGGTGCCGTACTGGGTATCGTTCAAGGACATCATTCGCTATGCGGGCGGGCAGCCGGTGCTGCTCTCGACCGATGAGTCGCGCGGCTTCGCGCTCACCGCCGAGATGGTGGCGAAGTGCGTCACGCCGCGCACCAAAATGATCATCCTCAATTCGCCCTCGAACCCTTCGGGCGCGGTCATGAAGCCGGAGGATCTGGCGGAAATTGTCCGCATGGCGCACGAGCGCGGCATCTGGGTGGTTTCCGACGAGTGCTACGTGTATCTCTACTACACCGACAAGCGGTTCTCAGTGGGCTCGCTGCGCGAGTATCGCGACCGGCTGGTGGTTCTCGGGTCGCTTTCGAAAACCTACGCCATGACCGGTTGGCGCCTGGGTTATGCGCTGGCGCCCGCCACTGTGACGAGCGCGATGGCCAAGCTGCAGAGCCAGTGCACGTCGAACCCGACCTCCATCGTGCAGAAGGCGGCGGTGGCCGCGCTGCAAGGGCCGCAGCAATGCGTGGAGGAGATGCGGCAGGAATACATCAAGCTGCGCGATCACGTGGTGAAGGGGCTGCGTTCGATTCCGGGTGTGAAATGTACGCTGCCGGAGGGAGCGTTTTACGCGTATCCCAATGTGTCGGCGTTCTTCGGGCGAGGCGGTGTGAAGTCCGCGTCGGAGGTGGCGGGCAAGCTTCTGCGCGAAGCGCACGTAGCAACCGTGCCGGGCGAGGGATTCGGGACCGCCGATCACGTTCGGGTTTCCTACGCGACGTCGGTGGGCGAACTGGATCGCGGGCTGGAGCGGATGCGGGAGTTCCTGGCTGCGCTCTAGTTTGTTGACCGGTATTTCTGGAGAGGGCGTGCTTGAAAGCCCCGCCCTTTCCCTGAATTTGGTCCGAGGAGACCGAAAGAAAGTCCCGCCAGCTTCCATCAGCGGCGAAACTGGATTCTTCCCGGCCCGTGCCTGGCCGGCGATTCACCGTCTAAGGTGCGAGATTCGGACCGGTCCGCCGACGGGTGAGCCGGTTCCGTGTCTAAATCCTGCATGAACGAACTCTATCCGTTGCGCATGCTGCCCGCGTTTGATCCTCGGCCGTGGGGAACCACCGACTTGTCGCCCATCTACCCCGACCACAAGTTTGACCAGAAGATCGGCGAGGCGTGGCTGACGGGCGACCAATGCAAGGTCGCGAATGGGCCACTGGCGGGTCGAACGCTCGCCGCCCTGAGTAAGCAATGGGGACGTGAGTTGGTTGGCGAGGCGGCACCGGATCCGGGGCGGTTTCCCCTGCTTCTGAAGTTTCTCTTTCCGCACGAGAAGCTCTCGGTGCAGGTGCATCCTGACGATGAGCAGGCGCAGCGCACGGGGCAGCCGTGGGGGAAGACCGAGTGCTGGTATGTCACGGCCGCCAAGCCGGGATCGCAGGTCGCGATGGGACTCAAGCCGGGCGTCACGCGCGACGATTTGCGTCGGGGCATTGAGGAAGGACGCGCGGAAGAGCTCCTGAACTGGATCAACATTTACCCCGGCGAAATGGTCTACGTGGCCGGCGGGACGGTGCACACGCTGGGACCCGGAGCGGTTCTGGTGGAGACCCAGCAGCAATCCGATTGCACCTATCGCCTGTATGATTACGGGCGGCCGCGCGAGTTGCACCTGAAGGAAGGCTTGGCGGCGGTGAAGGAGCGGGTGGCGTCGGGTAAAGTGGTGCGCCCGGCGCCAACGCAAATTGGCGGCTCGAAGAATAAACTGGCGCCCTTGATCCGGGCCCCATATTTTGTGCTGGATGAGTACGAGCTGAAGGAGCCGCAGACGTTCCAGGCGGTGGAGGAAACGGGCAAGACCTCTGTGCAGATTCTAGTGGCGGTGGAGGGTTGCGGGATCATCGAAGCGCCTGGCATGGAGCCGGTTTCCCTGGCGAAGGGCGATGCGTCGGTGATCCCGGCGAGCGTGGAGAAGTTCACTGTCCGGCCCCAATGGGCGGTCGAGTTTCTGAAGGCGTATGTGCCGGGAGCACACCTGCCGGAGCCGGAAACCCGCTGGTAGATCACGCGCGCTGACTGTGCGCGATCGGTATTCGTGAGGATTCGTGGCTAAGAGATCCGATTTTTATCCCGTAATCCTTGCTGGTGGGCGCGGGACGCGGTTCTGGCCGTTAAGCCGCAGGAGGCGCGCCAAGCAATTGTTGCCGCTCGACGGCAAGCACACCATGATCCAGCAGACCGTTAGCCGGCTGCTGCCACTCGCCCCAGCAAGGCGGTTCTGGGTGATCACCAACCACGATCTCCGATCCGCCGTTGCGGGTCAACTCCCGGAGCTTGACAAGCGACAGATCATCGCAGAGCCGGTCGGGCGGAACACTGGTCCCGCAGTTGGTCTGGCAGCATTTCTGTTGCTGCGAAACCACCCGGAAGCCGTCCTCGGGATGTTTCCTTCCGACCATGTGATCGGCGACGAAAAACGGTATCGTGAGACGATTGCTCGGGGAGTCGAGATTGCGGCGGCAGGTGAGAACATTGTGGTCCTGGGTATCCGGCCAAGCCGACCAGAGACAGGCTACGGCTACATCGAAGCGGGAACAACCGTGGGTGACGGACTGCGCGCCCGACGCTTCACTGAGAAGCCTGACGCGCAACGCGCCGGTGAGTTTCTGGCAGCCGGGAACTACTACTGGAACAGCGGCATGTTCCTGTGGAGCGCTCGCACGCTCACCAACGCGCTGCGTGAACATCTCCCCAAGACGGCGTCTGTGCTGGAAAAGATCGCGGCGGCGCACGGCACACCCAAGTTCGAGAGCGCGTTCCGAAGGCTCTATCCCAAGGCCGAGAATATCAGCATCGACTACGCGGTACTGGAACCGCGTTCGGGCAAGGGGGAGCAGTCATCGAATATCTTCTGCCTTCCGGCGGATTTCGGGTGGAACGACCTCGGGTCATGGACGGCGTTGCACGAGCATCAGCGCAACAAGACCAATCCGGTTGACGAAAATGTGATTTCGAGCGCGGGGAGCTTCACGTTGGATGGGCGCGGTAACTACTTTCATGCACCCGGGAAGTTCGTGGCCGCGGTCGGCGTGAGTGATCTGGTGGTCGTCGAAACCAAGGATGCGCTGCTGATTACGACGCGCGTGCGGGCCCAGGACGTAGGTAAGGTTGTGAAGCATTTGGACCAAAAGAAGCTGTCACGATTGACGTAAACGAGCTTCAAGCATCGGATGCGCGCCGACAGCAGAGATTAGATGGACACCCTGAGCTCGCCCTTGGACCCTGGCGCTGGTTGCTTGCCCGAAGCTCGCAGCTAAAAGACATGCCTGACATCAAGTTCGGTACCGACGGTTGGCGCGGCGTCGTCGCCGACGACTTTACCTTTGACAACGTGCGCCGCGTGGCGGGCGCAATCGCGTCTTATGTGCTGAAGCATGAAGACAGCCAGCGCGGCGTCATCGTCGGCTATGACACGCGCTTCGGTTCGCCGGCATTCGCCCGTATCGCAGCTGGGGTGATCGCGAACGCTGGCATCCCGGTGAAGCTGGCGAACGACTACACGCCGACGCCCGCAGTTTCCCTCGCAGTCAAACAGCAAGGCGCAGCCGGCGGCGTGATGGTGACCTCCAGCCACAACCCGTGGAACTGGAATGGTGTGAAATTCAAGGCGAAGTTTGGCGGCTCGGCGACGCCCGCCATCATGAAGAAGGTCGAAGACGAACTTCATGCCGGCGCCGTGCCGGCGGGACCGCCCGCGAAAATCGAGGAGGTCGATCTCAAACAGCCGCATATCGACGCCATGTGCAAGTTCGCCGATCTTGATCTGATCGCCCAGGCAGATTTCACGTTTGCGGTCGACTCGATGTACGGTTCGGGACGAGGCGTTCTGACACGCATTTTCACGGAGCGCGGTATCAAGCACTTCGCGATTCGCCAGGAGCTGAACCCACTGTTCCCCGGAATCAATCCCGAACCGATCGAACCACACATCGAGCTGCTGCGGAAGACCGTCCTGAAGGACAACTGCCACGCAGGCCTCGCGACCGACGGGGACGCGGATCGCATTGGCGCGGTGGCGGAGGATGGCAGTTTCGTCGATTCCCACAAGTGCTTTGCCGTCCTGACGCGCTGGCTGCTGGAACGGAAGAAATGGCCGGGCGGGGTGGTGCGCGCCTTTAACACCACGAGCATGGTCGACCGCATTGCGGCGAAATATGGAAGAAAGCTATACGAGTGCCCGATCGGTTTCAAATACATTGCCGACCTGATGATGGAGCATGAGATCGTGATCGGAGGTGAGGAATCGGGCGGGATCGGCTACTCGCGGTATTTGCCGGAACGCGACGGGATTCTCAACGCGCTGCTGCTGGCCAACGTGATGGCGGAGGCGCGAAAGCCACTGGGCCAGTTGGTCGCTGACCTGCAGCGCGAGTTCGGTCCTCATTACTATGGGCGGCGCGATTTGCACAGTCCTGATACCGTGAAGCAGGCGGCCATTCAGAGAGCATGTGCGGCGACAACGACCAAAGTCGGCAGCTACAATATCCTCAAGAAGGAGACCATGGACGGGGCCAAGTTGTTCCTCGACGCTCCCAACCACGGCAATGGAGCCAATGCCTGGATCTTGTTCCGGGCTTCCGGAACCGAGCCGCTTTTGCGGCTTTATTCGGAGGCGGCCACCCCCGAGCTGGTCAAGGAAATCCTGGAGCAAGCGAAAAGCTTTGTGAACTCTAGCGGTTAGCTCGAACCCTGGACGAGCGGTCTTCGCCCCATTGGCCAATGGACTTTCGGGCGGAACGGATCGCGCCACGATACCTTATTATCTGGGAACAGCCTTCCCCCATTACCACTATGAGATTTGCTGACGACAGGTCGACGATCGCATCGGACTCCCCGGAGGCGAGACGCTATAACCGCATCCGCCGATGGCTGGAGATCGCCGACTTCCTAGTGAGTCTGGCCTTTCTTCTTCTCTTGCTGCTGACTGGATGGACCGGCGTACTACGCGACTGGGCCTACCAGGGCGCATTTCAGAATTATCAGCTCTCCGTCTTCCTTTATGTATTCATGCTGATGCTGGGAGGAAAGATGCTCGGTCTCGGACTGGATTACTACGGACTGCGGCTCGAGCATCGCTACCAGCTCTCTACCCAAAGAACGCGGTCCTGGCTGTGGGACGAGGTCAAGGGCTTTCTGGTCGGACTGGTGATCGCCGGCATTGTGGCGGAGTTGCTGTATTTCACGATTCGGCAATCCCCCCAGCATTGGTGGCTCATTGCCTGGGCGTCGTTCATGGTCTTGTTCGTGGTGATGGCGCAAGTAGCACCGCTCATGTTGTTCCCCATCTTCTACAAATTCGAGCCGCTTGATGACGAGGATCTCAAGCAGCGCCTGGTGAAGCTCAGTGAGAAGGCTGGAACGAAGGTGCGGGGAATCTACAAGTGGCACCTTTCAGAAAAGAGCCGAAAGGCCAACGCTGCGCTGACCGGGCTGGGTGCAACCCGGCGGATCATCCTGGCAGACACGCTGCTCGATCACTACTCATCCGACGAAATCGAGGCGGTGCTGGCACACGAACTCGGCCATCACGTACACAAGCACATCCTGAAGAGTATCTTCGTGCAGGCCGGGATCACGCTATTCGGTTTCTGGGCGGCCAACTTTGTGCTGCACCTGGCCATTGAGCAATGGGGCATGTTCGAGAGGCTCTCCGACTTCGCCAATCTTCCGGTGCTGGTCCTGGTTTTCACCAGTCTGTCCTTCTTGCTGATGCCGGCGCTCAACGCATATTCCCGCTTCAACGAGCGGCAGGCCGACCGGTATGCGTTCCAGTCGATCAAAAGCGTGCAGCCGTTTATTAGTTCGATGAACAAGCTGGCGGCGCAGAACCTCGCCGAGCGGACACCCTCGAAATGGGTGGAGTGGTTCTTCCACTCACACCCGGCCATTTCCCGGCGAGTCGCCGCGGCCGAGGCTTGGCAGCCGCAAATGGCGATGGCGGTCCGCAGGTAAGGCCGGGTGATTTTCGGGCCGTTCGTCTGAAGCTTTGTCACCGGCTCCGCAGAATCTCTTCCACTCGGCGTAGATCCTCTTCCGTATCGACCCCGACCGTGTCATGCGGCGTCTCGCCCACGTGAATAGGAATGCCGTTTTCGAGGAACCGCAGTTGTTCCAGTCGCTCACATCGCTCAAGCGATGACTCCGGGAGCGCCACGAATCGATCAAGCGCAGGCTTGCGGTACGCGTAGAAGCCAAGGTGTTTGTAGTAAGGCGGGCGCGTGCCATCGCGGTCGTACGGGATGGTGGCACGAGAGAAATAGAGAGCCCGGCCCGCCGTGTCGGTTACAACCTTCACGGCATTCGGATTCGGGATGTCGACTCCTGCAGCTGGCGTTTTCAGCGTTCCCACCTGGGCCTCTGGATCTTTCATGACTGCGAGCAACGAGGCAATGTGTTCCGACCGCGTGAGCGGCTCGTCACCCTGAACGTTAAGATATACGTCGGCGGGGACCTGGTTGGAAATCTCATGCACGCGCTCTGTGCCGCTGCGATGTTCGGATGAGGTCATGCGTGCATGCCAGCCGTTCTTCTGGCAGACCTCCATGATCTCTGCAGAGTCGGTCGCGATGATCACGTCCGCGAGCAGCGGGGAAACCGCAACGCCGCGGTAGACCAGCCCCACCATGGGCAGGCCGGCAAGGTCCCGAAGCGCTTTGCGTGCCAGCCGCGTGGAAGCGAGACGCGCGGGGATTACCGCGATTGCTTTCATAGGCGCGACTAGTTTCGAGCCTGGCGCAGAGAGTTGCAACCCCTGAGCGCCACTGATCGTGGTAGATGATCTTCATAGGGGAGAGATGGATTCCGGCGCCGGAGTTTGACACTCCGCAATCGAGCCTCTTAGAATCGAAAAGACGAACGCAGCGGCAGACTCACTCCGCTGCCGCACGGCTGCGGGAATTAGCCAAGCCCGGTCTCTCCTCAGTTCGTTTTCCTGAAATGGCGGTGTAGCTCAGGTGGCTAGAGCAAGGGTCTCATAATCCGCTAAAACCCGCTGCCAGAGCCTGTTTTCAATGCCTTAGAACATGGCAATGAGATTGCGT